>Ga0116151_10005964_pt1 | contig 10405 bp, 8 predicted proteins | sample AD_UKC117_MetaG_FD_89893 | JGI IMG/M metagenome (GOLD analysis project Ga0116151, IMG submission 89893) | Active sludge microbial communities of municipal wastewater-treating anaerobic digesters from Hong Kong - AD_UKC117_MetaG | ecosystem: Engineered > Bioreactor > Anaerobic > Digestate... | reverse complement strand
TCCATGTAGAGCTCGAACTGCCCCTTGTTGACAGGCTCGCCGTCGAAGCCCCGAAGCAGCATGGACACGCCACCCTTGCCGTTCAGGATGTGCATGGCCAGCCGCTCCTCGGAGAAGCCGTTGTCGTCCTCGGTGGCTCGAAAATGCAGCTTGCCGACGGACACCACCTCATGGCCCTGGTCGCGGAGCCGGCGCATCCAGGACGTCACCCGCCCGTCATAGGTGATGGCGTTGTCCCAATAGCCCGTCTGGTGCGGAAAGCGGCCGGTCGCCAAAGCGGCCCGTGACGGGCAGCAGAGCGGGCTCGACGCGTAGGCGGCATCGAACACCACGCCTCTGGTCGCGAGGCCGTCGAGATTGGGTGTCACCGCCTGCGGATGGCCGTAGGCACCTGAAAACGCGCGGTTGTGATTGTCGGAGAGGATGAACAGCAGGTTCTTCGGCTCGATCATTTCCTGGTTCCCCCGCTGTTCGTCGACGCCACGCAATGGGGCGACATAACCGATTTCGGCCGTTCTGGTGAAGCTCCGACATTGCCCAGCGGTTATGATTTCGATAACCTCGTTCTAGAGCAAAATGGGCCCGGGAGATGTCGGGCGCCCTCAGAGGGAGGCGAGAAACGTATGCCGATGACCATTCGCGGTCTGGCGCTGGCCGCCATGGCCACCACCTGCTTCTATGGCAGCGTGGCGGCAGCCGACACCGAGCTGACCTTCCGCTACGCCTATGACAATGTCGACGAGATCCAGGCCGGGCTCGACCGGTTCGAGGAGCTCAACCCGGGCATCACGGTCACCATGGAGCGCGTCGCCTTCAAGGACGCGCGCGACCAGCTCATCCGCGAGGGGGCGGCGGGCGCCGGGCCCGATGTCGCCCATCTGGCCTTCGTCTGGATCAAGGATCTGGGCACGGCCGGGGCCTGCATGCCGCTCAACGAGCTGATCGAGGAGCACGGCATCGGCGAGAACGGCTTTCAGGATTTCATCGCCACCGACCTCGTGCTCGGCGACGACGAGGAGACCATCTACGGCGTGCCCTTCGCCACCGACACCTGGGGGATGATCTACAACACCGAGATCATGAAGGAAGCGGGCATCGAGAAGGTGCCCGAGACCTGGGAGGAGCTGCTCGAGGCCAGCCGCAAGGCCAAGGCGATCGGCAAGATCGGCTTCGGCTTCGCCGCCGGCACCTCGGCCGCCAACACGATCTGGTTCCTCGCCAACTTCAACTGGTGGTCCGACGGCGGCACGCTGGTCGAGAGCGACGGGGCCGGCGGCTACCGGCTCGGCATCTCGGCCGACCAGGTCGCCAGCGTCATCGACTACTACAAGACCTATCTCGACGAGGACCTGACCGTCCCGGGGGCCCTCGCCATGGATGCCTGGAACGACCCGACGATCCTCGAGCAGATGATCGCCGGCGACATGTTCGCCACCTCCGTCCCGGTCTTCACCGCGGTCCAGATCTTCGACCAGTGGCGCGAGCGCAACCCGGAGAAGGAGCTGCCGTTCACGACGGCCATGACGCCGCACGGCTCGGGCAAGCCGACCACGCATCTCGGCGGCCAGTCGCTCTGCGTCAACGCCAACACCGACTACCCGGAAGAAAGCTGGAAGCTGATGCAGTGGCTCAATTCCTGGGAGTTCTTCGAGAACTACAACACCGGCTATTACCCGGCGCAGCAGGCGCTCCTGGTCAAGAAGCCGTTCCCGGCCGAGATGACGGGCTTTCAGAAGCAGTTCTCGGAAGGTGCCCGGAGCTGGGGTCCCTACGCCCGCGGCCCGGCGGCCATCGGTGCGATGTGGAACCAGACCTCGCGCAGCTTCGGCGCCGCCTTCATCGGCGAGAAGACGTCGAAGGAGGCGGCCGACGAGCTGCTCGCCTTCGTCCAGGGTCTGCTCTGAGCAAACGGCCCGACGAGCGCGCCCGAGAGGCACACGAGCAGGGAAGCTGGACGATGATCAGGAGAAACGCGCATATGCTGGCCACGGCGCTCTTGGGCGCGGGCGCCCTCGGCGCCCTCTGGACGGGTGCGGCCCGGGCCGACACGGAGCTGACCTTTCGCTACCTCCTCGACAATGTCGACGAGATCCAGGCCGGCCTCGACCAGTTCGAGGCCGACAATCCCGGCATCACCGTCACCATGGAGCGGATGTCCTTCAAGGACGCGCGTGACCAGTTCATCCGCGAGACGGCGACCGGCGCCGGGCCGGACCTGCAGCACTCGGCCTTCGTCTGGATCAAGGACCTGGGCACCGCCGGGGCCTGCCTGCCGCTGAACGACATCATCGCGGCCGAGGGCATCGGCGAGGTCGGGTTCGAGGACTTCGTCGCCACCGATCTCGTCTACGGCGACGATCGCGAGACGATCCACGGCGTGCCCTATGCCACCGACACCTGGGCCATGGTCTACAACACGGACGTCATGGCGGAAGCCGGCATCGAGGCGGTGCCCGAGACCTGGGACGACCTCCTGGAGGCGAGCCGCAAGGTCAAGGAGATCGGCAAGATCGGCTTCGGCTTCGCCGCCGGCACGTCGGCCGCCAACTCCATCTGGTTCCTCGCCAACTTCAACTGGTGGTCGGACGGTGGCTCGCTCGTGGTCGACGACGGGAAGGGCGGCTACGAGGTCGGCATCACCGCCGACCAGGTCGCCGGCGTCATCGACTACTACAAAACCTATCTCGACGAGGACCTGACCATTCCCGGAAGCCTCGGCATCTCGGCCTGGGACGACCCGGCCATCCTCGAGCCGATGCTCAGCGGCGAGCAGCTCGCGGCGCTCCTGCCGGTCACCACCGCCCGGTCGATGATCGCCCAGTGGCGCGAGCGCAACCCGGGCGAGGAGCTGCCCTTCACGACCGCCATGACACCGCACGGCTCGGGCAAGCCGACGACGCATCTCGGCGGCCAGTCGATGTGCATCAACGCCAACACCGAGCACCTCGAGGAGACCGGAAGCTGATGCAGTGGCTCAACTCCTGGGAGTTCTTCGAGAAGTACAACACCGGCTGGTACCCGGCGCAGAAGGCGCTGCTGGCGAGGAAACCCTTCCCGGCGGAGATGGAGGGGTTCCAGAAGCAGTTCACGGATGGTGCACGGAGCTGGGGGCCCTACGCGCTCGGCCCGGCGGCCATCGCCAACATGTGGAACCAGACCTCGCGCAGCTTCGGCGCCGCCTTCATCGGCGAGAAGACCTCCGAGGAAGCAGCGCAGGAGCTGGTGGATTACGTCGACAACCTGCTCTAAGTGCCGGCTGATCCCGTGAGCAGCACAACCATGCCGACCGCCCGCGGGATCAGGGGGGAAAGGCCGTTCATCGTCTTCATGCTGGTGCCGGCCTTCTTCTTCCTCCTCATGTTCTACGTCTATCCGACCCTCTTCAATCTCGAGGTCAGCTTCACCGACCTCTCGCTCTTCGGCCTGAAGCAGGGCGGCGAGTGGATCGGCATCGCCAACTATGTCGAGCTGGTGACCAGCGACGACTTCCACCGCGTCGTCTTCAACACCGTCGTCTGGCTCACCGTGGTGGGCGTCGCCGTCCGCATCGTGCTCGGCCTCGGCCTCGCCCTCCTCCTCGACTCGAAGGTGCTGGACAAGTACCGGCTCAAGACCATCAGCCGCGTCCTGCTCCTGGTGCCCTGGGCGACGCCGCCGATCGTCGCCATCGTCTCCTGGCGCTGGCTCCTGAACCCGCAGCTCGGCGACATCAACAAGCTGCTCTTGGGTCTCGGCATCGTCGAGCAGCCGATCGCCTTCCTCTCGGAAGCGGCCTGGGTCTGGCCGGCGCTGATCACCATCATCACCTGGAACACGCTGCCGCTGGTGGCGCTCTCCTTCCTCGCCGCCCTGCAGTCGCTGCCGTCGGAGCTCCTGGAAGCGGCCGAGATCGACGGGGCCGGCCGCTGGCAGCGGCTGCGCTACGTCATCATCCCGCATCTCAAGCCGGCGATCATCGTCATGACGCTGATGTCCACGTTCTGGACCTTCAACAACTTCGTCTATGTCTGGCTGACCACCGCCGGCGGGCCCGGGCTCTACACCAACGTCATGGCGACCGAGGTCTACATCAAGGCCTTCATCGACGGCCGCATGGGCTACAGCTCGGCCGTTGGCGTGGTCATGGCGACGCTGATGGTCGCCTTCGGCATGGTCTATCTCCGCTTCATCGCCCAGCGCGAGTTCAAGGAGGTGTTCTGATGGCCGCGGCGACGGCGGCGCCCATGCCGCGCGCCTTTCGCGTCGATACCGGGTTCTCCCTGCCGGGCGAGCTGGCGCTGGTCCTGCTCACTGTCCTGGTCCTGATCTTCCTCGTCTATCCGACCGCCTGGATCATCGTCGCCAGCTTCAAGACACCGGCGACCATGTTCTCGGCGACGCGGTTCGAGTTCACGCTCGAGAACTATGTCAGCCTGTTCCAGACCGGCTTCGCCCGCAACATCTTCAACAGTCTCTACCTGTGCATCGCCGCGGTGCTGATCTCGACCTTCGTTTCCACCATCGCCGCCTACACGTTCTCGCGCATGCGCTTTCGCGGCAAGAGCTTCATCTTCGGCTCGGTGCTGCTCGGCCAGTGCTTTCCCTGGATCATCCTGGTCACACCGCTGTTCATCCTGTTCGCCAAGATGGGCATGCTGAACAACCACCTCTCGATGCTGTTCGTCTACACGGCCATCACCATCCCCTTCTCGGTCTACCTGCTCGTCGGCTATCTCGAGGGCGTGCCGCGCTCGCTCGACGAGGCGGCGATCATCGACGGCTGCTCGCGCTTCCAGGCGATCTGGCTGATCATCTTCCCGATCATGCTGCCGGGCATCGTCGCCACGGCCACCTATGCCTTCATGCTCTGCTGGACCGAATATCTCTTCGCCCTCGCGTTTTTGACCAAGACCCAGCTCAAGACCATGCCGCTGGCGCTCTACGCCTTCTTCGGCGAGGACACGTCGGAATGGGGCCGGATCATGGCGGCCTCGGCCCTGACCACCGCCCCCACCCTCCTTCTCTTCCTGCCGCTCCAGACCCGGCTGACCTCCGGCCTCGCCGCGGGCAGCGTCAAGCAGTAGGGCCGCGGCGAAAGCCATGATCGGGGCGGCCGGCGGCCGTCCGGATATAAGAAATATATCCTATTATTCCTTGCGGCGCAAGACCGTTCCGGGTTCGCTCGGCATTTGGGGCTTCCTCGGGTTCCGGCTCGGGCCGGGAACCGCCGAAAAGGCGAAAAGCGCTTTGGTGGAAAGGGCTTGGCCATCCCCGGGTTCGTTGGTCGCCGGTCGGGTTCGTTCGTCGATTTCGGGCGTTTTCGGGCCGATTCCCCGGGTTCGCTCGTCGTTTTCCCGGGTTCGTTCGTCGCCGGCCGTTGCGGAATCCGCGACAAATCGGGGAAATGTCGCGGAATCCGCGACATCACGAATGCTTATGGCGCGCCAGATGCGACATCGCGGAGGCGGATGTCGCGTATACCGCGACAACCCGAGCGGAAATGTCGCGTTATATGCGCCAACCCGAGCCTGGCAGCGGTGATTCCGGACGGCCGGGGCGCCCCGGCAGCCGTTTCGGTGCGGCGGTCATAAGCATTCGTGATGACAGCGAGCGCGGGTCAGGCGGCGAGCCAGCCGTCGAGCTTCGCCGCGTCGGGCAGGCCACCGGCATGGACGAGCCTGCCGTCGACCGCGATGCCGGGCGTGGAGATCACCCCCGCCATGGCGATGGATTTCGCATCGGTGACCTTCTCGACCGCGACGTCGACGCCGAGCCTCGCCGCGGCGTCCCTGATCATGGCTTCGGTGGCGTCGCAGCGCTTGCAGCCCGGGCCGTAGACCTTGACGGTTTTCATTTGCGTGTCCTTTCAGACGATGGTCAGAGGATGGCGTTGAAGAGGAAGCCGGTGGCGAGGATGCCGGTCGCGACGACGGCGATGAAGATCGCGATCAGCCGCAGCGTCAGCACCTGCCTGAGGATGATCATCTCGGGCAGGCTGAGGGCGATGACCGACATCATGAAGGCGAGCGTCGTGCCGAGCGCCGCACCCTTGCCGAGCAGGGCCTCGACGATCGGGATGACGCCGGCGGCATTGGTGTACATGGGCACGCCCACCACGACGGCGGCGGGAACCGACCACCAGGCCTCGCCGCCCATGATCCGCAACATCATCGCCTCGGGGACATAGCCGTGGATGGCGGCGCCGATGCCGATGCCCGCCAGCACCCAGACCCAGACCCTGCCGACGATCTCGCGCACCTGGTCGAGACCGATCTTCAGCCGGTCGACCAATGTGAGCCGCTCGTCCGGCAGATCGCCCACGGGGCCGGCGTTCAGCTCGCGCACCCAGTCCTGCAGATAGCGCTCCAGCCGCATCCGGCCCATGACGAGCCCGGCGACGGTGGCGATGGTGAAGCCGAAGACCAGGTAGATCGTGGCGATCTCCCAGCCGACGAGGCCGTAGAGCAGCCCGAGACCCACCGGCCCCACCATCGGCCCGGCGATCAGGAACGAGAAGGTGACACCGAGCGGAATTCCCGCCGAGACGAAGCCGATGAAGAGCGGCACCGAGGAGCACGAGCAGAACGGCGTCAGCACGCCCAGCAGGGAGGCGAGCGGGTAGCCCCAGATCTCGCGCCTGCCGGCCAGGATCGCGCGGGTCTTCTCCGGGCTGAACCAGCTCCGCAGCACGCCGGTGACGAAGACGATGCCGGTCAGCAGCAGCAGGACCTTGGGCACGTCGTAGACGAAGAAGGCGATGGCCTCGCCCGTGTGGCTGTCGCGCGCCACCGGCAAGAGCGCCGTCACCCATTCGGCAATCGGGACGAGCTGGCCGTAGAGCAGATAGAGCACGACGCCGGCGGCGGGCACGCCCAGATACCAGAGCCAGTCGGGCGCCCCCTTGTGCGGAGCCGGGGCGTGCGTCGCGACGTTCATGCGACCTTCCTTTCAGACTTGGTCTCCGCGGCGAGCACCGCGTCGATCACCGCCGCCAGCTCGCGCGCGAGGCCCGGGTTCCGGCGGTAGCGCACCCATTGCGCGTCGCGCCGGTCGAGGACGAGGCCGGCCTCGCGCAGCACCTTCATGTGTCGCGACATCCGGCTCTGGCTCGCGCCGAGGCGGTCCATCAGCTCGCAGACGCAATGCTCGCCCCCGTCCCAGACGAGCGCCAGGGCGGCGCGGCGGGTCGGATCGGCAAGGGCGGTCAGCAATTCCTGCATGACAGGATGATTATGCGGCATGGCGCATATGCGCCTTGATTCATATCAATGGAATCGAAACGCCCGGAGCAGCGGCGCCGAAAGACGAGCACTTATGGGGTCAGAGCGCGCTCATGGGCTCAGCGATTGTCCTGGTCTGTCGAGCTGGCTGCAATTGGGGCCATGCGCCGAGCCCTCCAGATCGGCCGGCTTGCGCAGCCGCGCCAAGGCCACCAGACTGGACTGCACCCGTGGTGTTCAGAGCGGCTTGATCCTCCAGGTCACGTCGTAGACCGACTTGGCTCCGCATAAGAACGGCGAATCCGTTCCCGGATGCCGGGTGGTGACCTGGATGGTGTTGCGACCGTTGTCGGTCATCATGAAGAGATCCCGACCCAGCATTGCACGCATTTCCACCGCGACGATGCCGTCGCATGATTCGAAGATCGCATCTGTCAGCTTGCCCAGCAGCCAAGATTCGATCTTGCCGACGATGCTGCCGACGACGGGGATGCTGATCGTCAGCGCGGCCTGGATCCTGATGGTCACGAATTGAGCGACACCCTTGGCGATGTCCTCCTCCATCGAGCTGGACCCAGCGAGGCTCAGGCTGTCGCCGGCACTGGCGAGGGCGGCCAGAATCTTGTCCTTTGGCGCGTGGCCGTTATTGACGACGAGATAGCTGAAGCTCATCGGCTCGGCGAGATCGACCGTCACCGGCTCGAAATCGAGCAGGTTGGTTTGCGACTCCTTCGGGCTTTCGATCCCGCCGATCTTGCCGATCCATTGGGTGTTGATCCGCGTCTTGACGTTGCCGGCGGCGACCGCCGCCATCGCCGCGTCGGTGTCGTTGTTGCGCGCGCGGGTGGTGTGGACCCGGATGTGATCCACCGAGAAACGGTACCGACAGGGCATCTTGAAGGCCGCGCCGGTCGAGCCGAATTCCCATGTCTCGCCGTTCCACACGCCCCTGCGGATCTGACGCAGATTGTCGTCGATCGGCACGAACAGCTCGAGACGGTTCGCGGCGGCGGAGATGACCGTCGCCGATTCGGCCATCGGCGCCAGCGTGCGCAAGTCCATTGTCTCCGGCAGGCTCCAGGTGTCGCCGCTGAACCAATGATGATGGAGTTTTCGATCCAGTGCGCCCATGACGAACACGTCGAGCCGCCCGACTCCCCAACTGGCGACGGCGGGCTCGCCCGCATAATTGCCACCCAGGGATTCCCATTCGTTCCAGATCTGGCCGTCCCACCAGCGGTGCCAGAGCGCACCGTCGCGGAAGATCGCGAAAACGTCGATGCGGTCGGACCCCCAGCTCACCGCGACCGGCGGCGAGGCCAGCGCGCCGCCGTGGTTCTGCCAGCCGAACCACGTGGCTCCGTCGGTCTGGTTGCCTCGCAAGGTGAAATCGGCGCCGCGCGCGAAGATGTCGAGCTGGTTCGGTCCCCGCGAGACCAGGCTGGCCGCGCTGGTAAACGCACCACCGAGACGCTGCCATTCCGACGTCCAACTACTGCCGGTGCGGGTCTTGGTGAACATGGCATGGTCGGTGCCGAGACCGAACACGTCGACGCGGTTGCCAGCCCATGCGATCGCTGCCGGAACGCTGACGAAAATGCCACCGAGACGAAACCAGGGTGAAAGACTGTCCTCGTCGTGAACGCCCCAGAAGCTCTTGTGGTACATCGCATAGTCGAGGCCGAGCCCGAAAAGGTCGATGCGCTGGGTCAGCGGGCCGGTCCCACCGAGCCCGCCGAGCCCGCCGAGCCCGCCGAAGCGTTCCGGCGTCAACGCGGCAGACGCCGGACCGTCGTCCGCGGCGAACGCCTCTTCGCGCTCCGCATCGTCCTCGACGCGGGAAGGCGTTTCCGGTTCCGAGTCGCTGGAGAATGCTTCCAAGTCGAAGATGCGAGGACGACGCGCCATCGACGCCACAGCCACGGGCGGCGAGGTGAAGATGCCTCCACGCCGCAAGTTGAAGCCCAGTCCCCGCGCCGGTGACGACGCCATCATGCCATAGCCCGAGTCGAGCCAGAAGAAATCCCTTCGACCCTCCGCTCCCACCGTCGCCGCGATCCCCTTCATGACCATTCCCCCCGAAAGCGAGATCAACCATGAACGACGCTCCAGAATAACACGGACGAGGGGGCATGACGACGGCGATATTACTTGCGGTGTCCCCGCGCATGCACCGCGCCACCCGCAGGCCCCCTGCTCCTACGACGGCCGCGCCGCCACCAAGCTGTCCGGGTCCACTAGACCGATTCACCCTTTGGCGGGTTCTCCGCTCCGCCAGGTCGCGATCGGATCGGGTCGCTCCGCGCAATGGCACCGCGGAAGGGGGGGCAGACTCCGTTCAACGCACTCCGTCCGAACGCGTGCCCGGAACCTTCTGGAGCTCCGCGATGTCGACCTCGCCCATGATTGACCCGCATCGGTAAGGCTTGGCCTCCGCCACCGTCTTCGCTACCCTGTCCCGAACGTTGGCGACAACAAGGCCCGAGGGAGGCGCCGGTTGGCCAAGGCAGCGCATGCTCGCCGGGCACGGGACGCGCACAACCCCGATCTGGCGGCGAAGCCGATCGCACCGGTATCGGCATGGGTACGCTTCAGCAACGATCGGCGGGTGCTGGCCTACCTGTTTTTGGCCCCTGCCTTGGCCATTCTCGCCTTCACCGTCGTCTACCCGTTCTTCCAGGCCATCACCATCAGCTTCACCAACAAGATGGCCGGCGCATCGGCGAGCTTCGTCGGCCTCGCCAACTATCGCGAGCTGATCGCCGACCCGGTCTTTCTCAAGGTCCTGATCAACACCTTCCAGTACACGGTGCTGGGCGTCGGCATCAAGTTCCTGCTCGGGCTGACCATGGCGCTGGTGCTCAGCCAGGAGCGGCCGGCCAACTACATCTTCAAGACCATCCTGTTCGTGCCCTGGGCGGTGCCGCCGGTGGTGGCGGCCCTCAACTGGCGCTGGATCTACGACGATTTCAGCGGGCTGGCGAACCACATCCTCTTCGCCCTCAACCTGGTCGACGAGCCGGTCGCCTGGACCGGCGACAAGTCGATCGCCATGCTCTCCGTCGTCGCCGTGGTCGTCTGGTCGGGCACGCCCTTCTACACCATGAGCTTCCTCGCCGGGCTCAAGGCGATCCCCAGGGAGCTCTACGAGGCGGCGCGCATCGATGGTGCCACCGTCCTGCAGGAATTCCGGCACATCACCCTGC
>Ga0116151_10005954_pt1 | contig 10416 bp, 8 predicted proteins | sample AD_UKC117_MetaG_FD_89893 | JGI IMG/M metagenome (GOLD analysis project Ga0116151, IMG submission 89893) | Active sludge microbial communities of municipal wastewater-treating anaerobic digesters from Hong Kong - AD_UKC117_MetaG | ecosystem: Engineered > Bioreactor > Anaerobic > Digestate... | reverse complement strand
TGCGTGCGCAGCTCATCCAACAGCCGCGACTTGCCAACACCGCTCTCGCCACCGATCAGCCACGCGGATCCGCTGCCCTGCATGGTGGCCTGAAGGGCGCTGGTCAACTGCGCCAGTTCCGTTCCGCGTCCGACAAACTGCGCCGCCTGCAAAAAGCTGTCGCGGATGGCGCTGCTTTCCTGGGGTGGTTTTTGTTGGATGGCGGCGCTTAAGTCGCGGATGACTGCGTTGGCGTCTTGGTGTCGGGCGGCCGGGTCTTTGGCGAGCAGGCGGGCTACCACGGCGGCCAGTTTGGGGTTGTCGATGGCGGATACATCTGGTTGCAGGGCCATGATATGAGCGAGCAGGCGGGATGGGCTGTGTCTGGTGAAAGGGTAGCGCCCTGTGAACATCTGGTAGGCCATCATGCCGACTGAGTATAGGTCTGAGGCGTGACTCACCGGCTGGTTTTGTATGACTTCGGGAGCCATGTAGGCCAGTGTGCCGACGGTGCCTTTGGCGTGTTCAACGGCCGTTGACAACCCAAAATCCAGCACTTTTACCTGTCCCTGCCCATTCACCAGCACGTTTGCCGGTTTAAGGTCGCGGTGCAGAATGCCGCGCCGGTGCAGATAGGACAAGGCCTGCAAAACCTGGATCAGCAGCGTCACCTGGGCTTCTAACGGCTGGTTTTCCCCGGCTGCGAGCAGGGTCTGCCCCTGTTTGAGCAGGTCCATCGTGAAATAGGGCTGGCGGTCCGCATCGAACCCGTAATCCAACACGCTGATGATGTGCGGATGACGCAACGAGGACAGGGTGCGGAATTCCTGCGCCAGCGCGAGCCGAACACTGCCGTTGTTTCCTTGCGCTGCCCGCGAGGCGAAATCTAGCTGGCTGCTGTTGATAGTCACGCGTTTCAGGGCGATGGTGTCGCTGGTTATGCGGTCGGTGGTGCGGTAGACCACACCCATTGCCCCTTCGCCGAGTTTTTCCTGAATGATATAGCGCGCGTTGATTTGTGTTTGAATCGGGTGGAATGCCATACGCTGCTCTGGCTGCTAAGCAATCGTCTAAAAATTCCGTGGCGCAGACTGGACCCATCTTGAAGATTGGTCCAGTCTAAAAAACGGGAGTTTATTCTTGGACAATTACCAAGCTAAAAATTAACCGTTGACCAATAAGCCTTTCAAACTCACACACCCACATTTGTCTGACAGTCACACACAAGGGGTACATAATGATAGGTCAACAGATTATATTACGCGAACCGCATAGCGTGCTATTTTAATGGCGATATATAATGAGAGGCATTGTCGTTGTTGGAATCTAGCCGCAGATCAGCCGCTTTTATTGAACTTAGGCAACCCCTCTCTTGCGCCGCAAAACAACCGTCCCCCCTATCCCCGACGCCCATGCCCGTCGTAATCAAAGTATGATTTTCTCCCTGGCTCACCCGCCCTGTGGCAGCGGTGGCAGTGATTGCAAATAGAGCCACACCGCTGTCAACTCATCGTCGGTCATCTGACTAAAATAAGGCCATGGCATGTCCTCGCTAAGATGACGGCCGTCAGGCGCCGTACCGGTACGAATGGTCGTGAAAAAATCATCCACCGTCCATGACGCAAGCGGTCCGGCAGGAGTCAGGTTAGGAGAGGGAACCTCTTTACCGGGTGGGCCAAAAGGCATGCCATTTAAATCGGCCCCGTGACACTCGGTGCAGGTATGTGCCAGATATTGCCCGTAGGCCGCTGTTACGCTCGCCGGTGGTACAGTTGGCCGCGGCCCATCATGGTTAATCAGATCAACGGCGTAGTCAGGAAACATGCCAGCGCCCATCATGAGCTTTCCTGCCAGAGCAATCTCCCTTGGCGGTAGTTCATTGTCTACGGCCGGCACGCTCTTCAAGTAAGCAATTAGCGCACCCAAGTCCTCGTTGCTCAGGTGGTAAAAGGCCTGCGACGGCATGATAAATAAGGGCCGATTATCGTGGCCAACCCCATGGCGGATGGCCCGCACCCAGTCTTCATCGGTGTAGAAGCTGCCGACACCGCCGTTCCCGGCCGTTAGATTGGGAGTCGGGATAGTCAACAGTCCGGGGATAGCATATTCTACTTGACCGGCCAAATCCTGGCCGTGACAGCGGGTGCAGATTAAGATTGTTGCCAGATGCGCCCCGTACTGGGACGCGGACGCATCGATGGGGATGGTGACCGCTTCCGCAGGGATGTTGTTGTAGTGTTTATTGGCCTGACTGTTGCCGCGAATGAACAAGATTCCAAAGGCCAGCACTGCGAGTCCTACCAGTCCGCCCAGGACAATACCTATCCATTTCAAAACTTTCTTGCCCACGGCCGAATCTCCTTGTGACCCTATACCAGCCTGGGGCTGAGCAGGTCGTTAAAAGCATTCACAGAGGAAAAGGCCATTATGACAAACAGGCAGGGGGTTTGTCGTGCGTGTATGCACGTATTTGTTTCGGTATTTTGGCGGTACGTAAGTAAAAATGGCCGCTAGAAAACCCCATGACTTGCACTATCTGAAAAAACTTATTGAGGTTGGAGAGCTAACGCCCGTTTTCTCACCTGGCGTCTGGAGCACGGCGGTCCGTATCGTTGGTATGCGTAAGAAAATATCACGGTTCAGTACAACCCGCTGATGCCTTACCGAAACGGCGTGTATTGTGTGTGTCATCGAGCGACTTATTCCGAAAAGAGGCTAAGCTGCCGAAAAAAATGTCTGTCAAACGGCAGCGCCAACAAAAAAGGCCGGATTCCTGCGAATCCGGCCTTTTTTTATCGTGGGAGCGCGAAATGGGCCAGGGGGTTACTTGTTTACGTGGACCTGCATGAAGTTATTCTGGGCGCTGACACTGACCACCCGAATTGTGGTGCCTGTGTTGGGCACAGGCACGCTGCTCCAGCCAAAGTGACCAATGGCCGGATTTGGAGGGGTCCAGTAGCTTTGCGTGTCGTCAAACACTTTAGTTGCCGGCAGACCACCGTAGCATCCCTCTATGCTATTGGCGTGCAGGCAGATTACGTCTGTTGCCTCCAGCCCGAAGGTTGAATCGTAGGATTGGATGCGTGGACGCCAGGCCTGGCCGTTGTCCGGGCGCAGCAGCAGGTCAGGGTGGGCATCGACGGGGAGGAAGAGGCCGCCGCAACGGCCGTTCGCGCAGTGGTCGCCGACGTTGTTGTCTTCAAACGACGTGTCGTAGTACCAGACCAGCAAGCCATCCTGATAGGGGAAGTGCTCTACCCAGTCGCCCAGAGCCGGATTGTCCAAAAAGCCAAAATTATAAGGGCTGGTACGCAGCCCGTCATCGTAGCCGCGATAGTTGCGGAACTCGGCGAAGTAGGCGTTGAAGAAAGACAGCGAAACCGTGCTGCCCGTCCGAATGAAACCGTTGTAAGTCCAGCCCGGGTCGGTTTCGGCATCATCCAGCGCCTGGCCGGTGATGGCAATGTCGTCCACAAACATGCCGGGATTGGCCACTGCTACATCTGTCCAATAGCGGAAGCCGATCGTCACATTCTGCCCGGCAAAAGTTGAGAGATCTGCCGTGAGATCGACCCAGCCGCCAGAATCGCCGGTTATGCCGTTGCCAAAATTTTGGCCATTAGGATCGGTATTCGTGGAGAGGTTCGTAGCGACAGGCGTGCCGTTCACCGTCAGGTAAGCGTAATCCCAGTCGAGTTCAATGTCATAGTTCACCTTAGCGGTGAGAGAGGGTGCGCCGGCTGGCAGGGCCACGCTGCGCGTCATGCTGTTATCCAGATCGTTCCCGGACCCGGAGAAGTAGAAGTAATCGCCCGAGTAAGGCTCGCCCACCGGGAAGTCTACATTTTTATCGGGCAGCAGCACCACAAGCTGTTGGGCTTGTTTGGTATTGGTGCTGGCCGGACCGAGCTTCAGCGAAGCCTGCTGACCATAGTCAACAAGCGCATAATTAGACCAACCGAGGTAGATCTTTTCGTAGGCGCTCATGGGGATGGGCTTGGAGCCTATGCCATCGGCCGGAATGCCAGTGCTGCCATAAGAGCCGCTAGAATAAAGAGTCCAGAAGCCGGTTGAATTTTCCGCACCACCCGTATTGCCAGAGGTATCGTAGAGGTCGGGCAAACCCAGGTCATGACCAAATTCGTGGGCAAAGACGCCAACACCGCCATTTTCTGGCTCGATGGTGTAGTCGCCAATCCAGTAGTCACTGTTGCCAATACGCACGCCACCAAAGCTGCCGGGACCCGTGCCATCGGGGCCATTGGCATTGTAGTAGGCATACCAACGATGGCTCCAGATGGCGTCGGTGCCTTGTGCGCCGCCGCCGGTTTCTTCGCCTTGCCCGGCATGAACAGATTGGAAGTGGTCGATGTAGCCGTCTGGCTCGTCGAAGTTGCCGTCGTTGTCCATGTCGTAGCGGTCCCAGACATCGAATTGGGCGAGGTAGGCGTTGATGCCAACGGCCGTTTCCCCCGCATTTATCTGCGCGTTGTACCAAGCGTCTACAGAATCATCTACAAACCGCCACGTTTGCGCGCACACGATACCCCCACAGTAGTTCCGCCCGTAGTGGGCCGCATTGTAGGGTACCTGCACCCAATCGGTTACATCCCCGTTCACGGCATAACGGTTTGAAGACTCCGCGATATAGAAATTACGCATGGAAATCGCACCCGGAGCTTCTGAGAAGAGCAAATTTTCATAATAAGCCTCCGTAAAATCGGGCGACCAAATCGTCGTGTTATCTACGCTCCGATCCGGTTCGGGGATTTCGTTGTGCAAGGGGCCCGGAATGCCGGACTGCAAAATGCCAAACGGCGAATCAAGCGGCCCAAACTCGCCAATCACCGTCCAGATCGAATCTTCGCCTTCGCGTTCCAATTCTACAAACTGCCCTTTCGCCACTTCCGCTACCGGGCCATCCGTCTTACCATTCACCTGAGAAGCCAGGGCTCTTTCTCTTAACTCTGTCTGTCTATCTCCCAGCGGATGAGACGGGTTGTCCGTATTGGCACCATAAGGGGGAATGCCAGCAGGAATATCTTGGGAATTTCCGGATGCTGCACCAGCAATTGGCACAATGGCAACCAATAATAGAGCCAAAATCAACACTGTGCGGAAATACGCTGCTTTCATAAATTAATTCTCCTTGGGTATTTATATTTGGAAAAAGGTCGAAACACAGCCGGAGAAGGGTCGCTTTCTAAGTCATTACACCTCCATTTTTGCCCACAACTGCACGGTTTCCCTTGCGGCTGCAGGGGTAAAGATGCGGACGCGGTGAGGACATATACCAATATCACCGTAGCTGGAGTATGAATTTAACCAGAGGAAGCAATGTGGAAAGCGTAGGTTTTGGGATATTACCCGCTTGCTGCGTCAAGCGCGCAGAATTGCCGGGTTGAAGGAACGGGGAAGTCGACGAAGATTATGTGGTTATTGCCAGCCGGGCAAACTTTTATGCTTTTATGAACAAAGTGATTCTCAAACTACCCCGGAAAAGCTTAATCGTTAATAAGAAATACGTCAAGATTGTTCAAAAAAATACAAAGGTCTTCTTGGAGAGCACAGAGCAGGAGCCAGTAAACATTAAGCGCGAGAAGTTGAGGCCACCAAAAACCGGGAGCTACTAGAGAGGAACTGTTTGTCGTATACTCACTCGAATTAGAGAACCTGCCCCTACTAGCTCTACCAAGAGAGTGGTCCAGGCAACTACGCAAGTTCCGTCTGTTTTTTGTAGTCGTCCAGCAAGTGCCAGGGCTTGAAACCACAGACCTGATAGAGACCCCGAGCGGCCTCGTTTTCCCCAAAGTGGGCCACCGTAGCAAAAACCATCCCGGCCGCCGCCATCTGCTGCATGCCATACACCATCAGCGCCCGCCCAAACCCACGGCGGCGGTAATCCTTATGGGTGCCCACCGGCTCAAACGATCCGGTGCGATTCAGGTGGTCGAACCAGATAATGGTGAAGGCCACATAGACGCCATCCGGGCCACAGATGACCAGCTCGCGTTCCGGTGCGTAGCCCGGAGATTCCATGACTTTCTGGTACAGCGCTGGCGTCCAGTTAGAACCAAAGCTGGCGTTATGCACCTCGGCCAGATTGGCCGCATCCTCAATGCCCCTGGCCGACCTGAACGCAAACCCCGGTGGCAGCGCTGGCATCTCAACTGCCTTTATTTCTGTTTTGTTCAACACGTAGGGCAGCCCACCGCTGGGTTCATAACCCAATGCCGTGAGCAGTTCCCGACGAGCGCTGTCCCCACGAAAGGCATCGGCGTAGAGGTAGTCACTGGCGATGTCATGCTGCTGCATCAGGGTAATGGTGCGCTCGGTGGCCAGTTGCAACACGTCCCTTTCAAAAGCGCCCCCGCGCAGGTCGGGGCGTACCTGGGCGTCAAAACTTTTGTGGCCGGGATCTGCTAGCAGCCATGCAGCCACCCCATGCTCATCTTCCCAAATTGTCATCAGGTCCACGGGATCGTAATGCCTATTCCCATTGTAAATATGATGGGGAATATCTCCCGGATGAAGATAGCCACAGTGTTCAGTAGCGGCGATTGCCGCAGCATTGAAGTTCTGGAGGCGTTTCAGATCGGCTTCTCCGGTGTAGGTTCGTTTTTTCATCTTTTGCACTTCTCCATCCGCCAGGCATGTAAACGCATTTCCATAAGCGCTTTTCCGAGATCGTGAAGGGCTACATTTACTCAGAAAGAATCGCAGCGCGATTAAACCCTTTCACGATCAACCACAGTGCAAAGACCATCTCTTGAATGCGCCCTTTGAATTGGAGACGGCAGATGATCCAGGCCTTAGACCGGTATGGCGTCACAATTTCTTCCCGCTCATTGTGCAGGATGCCCCGATTGCCCATGAACAGACCTCGTTCCGGCGTGGCAATAATCGCGCCATAGGGCGTGACGCGGTTTTGTCTAGGCATGGCTGTGTCCCGCTACGACACCTGGCAAGACGGCGGCCTCATCCAGGTGGCCGCCCGCTTCAGCCTCCGCCAGAACGGCCAGAATTGTCTCAGCCAGCGACCGGGCCGCCGTGGCGCTCAGCTCCACCGAAACCCGGGCATCCAGCCCCAGCGTTTCGTTGACAAAATCAATGTTCAGGGCATGTTCCAGCGGGACGTGAAAGGGATGATCATAGGAAACATTCGCCTGTCGAAGCGAGAACCAGCCCCTTGCTCCTTGGCCGCTGCCGTCAATGGTCATTCGCTGCACAATCATTGTACACATCATCAAACTCCTGTCTGGTTCGGGGATTTGGCAGCCCGCCCACGATTCTGTCTCCGAGACGGCCCCATTTCCCGGGACACCCTTAAGCCGGTGTGCCTAGATGTCTTTCCAAGAAGGAAAAAATCTTTTGCCAGCCATCAACCGCCTGTTCCTGCCGATAGTTGGGCCGATGGTAGTAGAAAAAGCCATGCCCGGCGTTAGGGTACATGTGAAACTCGTATGACTTACCGTGTTTTTGCAGTTCCTGTTCGTGGAGGGCCACTTGCTCGGGTGTGGGATTGTGGTCGTCAGCGCCAAAGAGGCCCAGCAGCGGACAGGTCAGGTCGGCCGTGTAATCAAGAGGCGCCACAGGGCGTTTGGGCGACAGGTCTTTGGGAGCCATCACCACGTGCCCGCCCCAGCAGTCAACCACGGCCGTAAAACCGGAGATGCGGCAGGCGGCCAGATAGGCGTGCCGACCGCCGGAACAGGTGCCAAACACCCCAATTTTGCCATTCAGGTAAGGCAGCGATTGTAAATAGGTCAGAGCGCCGGCTATATCGCCCACCGCCTGGTCATCGGCCACGCCGCCTTCGGCCCGTACTTTGACGGCGACGTCTTCCGGCGTGCCGTGCCCGGTACGGAAATACAAATTGGGCGACAGAGCGGCAAAGCCGTGGTGGGCAAACTTGCGGGTCGCTTCCCGATACCACTCGTCCCAGCCGGGCATGTGGTGGATGACGACCATGCCCGGAAAAGGGCCGGGGCCTAAGGGGCGGGCAAAATAGGCGTTGATCAGGTCACCGTCCATTCCGGGTATCATGATGGTTTCCGCGAGCATGCCTTCGTACATATCTGTCTGGTACATAACTGCCTCCTCAAACAGTCGGGGATGTTGGCCCTTCACCATGTCTATCTGGCCAGTTTACCACTATTTAACGTGGGGCGGGTGCCTCTGGAGTGACTGATCTAAAAGGCACGATAACGACGACACAGAGGTTGTAGGTGCACAAGCGGCTAAATACAATATGCCGCAGGCTTAACTGGGCTAACGCCCGCACTCACCGGCGGCCCGTCCGGGTGCAGCGCGCCTGTTAGGCGACATACCCCATCTCCGAGTCAGCGCACGCACCGGTAATGCATGGCGACCGCGCCGTTGCGGAACGGCTTTGCCGAGATCAACTCGAGCCGTCGCGTGCTGGGCAGCCCGCTCTCGTACAGGGTCGGGCCGTGGCCGACGATCCTGGGGTGGACGAGCAGCCTGTACTCGTCGATCAGATCCAGCCGGTCCAGCTCGGTGGCGAGCCTGCCGCTACCGAGGAGTACGCCGTCCGGGGTCGCGTCCTTGAGCTTCTGTACGCCCGTGCGCAGGTCGTCGGCGATGTGGTGGCTGTTGGTCCACGGGAAGTCCTTTCGCGTCGAGGACACCACGTACTTCGGCTTGGCCTCAAGCTTGCGTGCCCACTCGCGTATTGCCGGTGGTGCCTCCACGTCGCCGCGGGCGACCGCTGGCCAGGAGCTCTCCATCATCTCGTAAGTGACGCGCCCCCACAGCATCGCCCCGCTCTCGTCCATGAGGCGGATGAAGAAGGCGTGTGTCTCGTCGTCGGCAATTCCTTCCTGGTGGTCGACGCAACCGTCCAGGGTGACGTTAATACTGAAGGTTAAAAGTCCCATAGTGTCCTCCGTTCGTGATATGCGATGAGCCGCCTGCCATCTAAGGGCATAAGCCCAATTCGCGGGGTACTCACCATGTGTCGCCTGGCGCCACCGCAAGCGGCTCGCCATCTTGGGGCAGCACTTTGACATGGCTCATCCGAAAGAGTTGCTGGTTTTCGCGTTGTATCATCTGGTTGAATCGCCATATCAAGGCATTTGCCCATGCTTGGGATCAAAGACAAGTATACAATCGGGCAAATCCATTTGATAAAAAGCTATGGGAAATTTCATACTTTTATACCTCATGGAAAATTCGCACATTGAAGGGTTTGCCAGCCCGGCTTTGAGTTACGGCCGTGCTGTCCAGGTGCTAGAGGCGTTGGGAGAGAAGCAACGGGAGGTCGCCCTGTTGTCGATGATACGGCCGTGAAAGAAGCAAAAAGTAACAAGTTTAACCGTTCCTACCTGCTCCTGAACGGTTCCTACGGCCCGCTGGCGCGAATGTAATCCGTCACGTCCACGTTGTAGACAATTTCTTCAGCAATGAAGGTGGCCCAGGGCTTGCCCTGATCCAGCCAGGTGACAGTTCCACCTGTTTCCAGCGCCGCGCCTGCCGCTTCGATGGTTTCACCGGGTACGGTGGCCGCCAGCCACAGGATTTTTTCGCCGTCTTCGTCGCGGTAACGCATGGCCTCCAGCAGACGCAAACGGCCGTTTTCCGGGTCAAAGCGCACCACAAACTGCTGTTCCTCTTCGCCAAAGGGCACAAACAGCAGCGCCGTCTCGTCGTCAACGGCTTGCCAGCGCACGCGCTCGTCGGTGAGCCAGATGGCGGACAGGTTGACAGATTCCGCCCACAGGCCGAGATTGGCGCCCTGGTCGGTTTTGGGGCCTTCAACGGTGCCGATGGGGAGTTGTAAACGGCCGTTGCCATCCAAATACCACTCGTTGACTTTCATAATCGGGATGCCAAACCAGGTGGCCTCGATGTAATGGCGGTAGCCCTGTCCGGCTTCGTGAATGAAGCGGAAACGGGCAGGCAGGTCGAAGCCAAAGGGGGCTATCGTCGCCCGGCCGCTGGCCACTACCGAGGTGATGACCGGGATTTCGCTGCCGTAAAGCTGGCGGTAATAACGGGCTACCGGCGCGGGCAAATCAGCCGGCAGGGGCATGGTTAGCAGCTCGGGCGTCTGCCCCGGATAGGGCGAGAACGGTTTCGGCTTAATACGCAATCCCAACCAGCCCACGCCAAGCAAAACGACGACTACAATCAAGAAACCAATAACGATTTTCATCTGTTCTCCACCTGGCTTAAAGCCAGTTAAAGCTTTCCTCTTCCAGCCATTCCAGGCACTGCGCCAGCCGGGTCAGCCGAACAGCGGCCATTTGTTGGGCAAGGGGCAGCGTAAAACGATCCTGTATCTTTTCCCGCCGGGCCAGGACGGCTTTTTGGGCGCTGATCAGGTCTTTTGGCCCACGGCCGTATTCGCGCACCAAGCCGATGACGCCCAGGAAGTCGAGAAAATCGGCTTCGCGCAGCAGCACGGCTTCGGTA
>Ga0116151_10005953_pt1 | contig 10416 bp, 8 predicted proteins | sample AD_UKC117_MetaG_FD_89893 | JGI IMG/M metagenome (GOLD analysis project Ga0116151, IMG submission 89893) | Active sludge microbial communities of municipal wastewater-treating anaerobic digesters from Hong Kong - AD_UKC117_MetaG | ecosystem: Engineered > Bioreactor > Anaerobic > Digestate... | reverse complement strand
GTTCCCATGTGGTTGCGATAGCCATCCTCAAATCATACCGATGGTTCACTATATTGCAGCGGCTGTGATGTTTAGCATTCTTGCTGTTTTCTGCTATTTCTTCTTTCTCAGGGCATGGAAAAAGACCTGGATTCAGGCACGTACGCGGGCGACTCTATACGGGGCTTGTGGAATAGCGATTATATTAGCAATGGCGAGTATGGTGGTTAATCATCTGATGGATGATGCATTAAGTAGTAGTTTTCCACAGTTTACTTTCTATGCGGAAGCTACGGGATTAGTTGCGTTTGGCATCGCGTGGCTGACAGCTAGCCGGATTCTTCCATATCTAACACGTAGCGATGAGAAGTTATCGATATTGTAAGCCCAAAACAATACCTAAAGGCATCCAAGAAGCGCATAACGATGGGCTCCAAGGAACGTTCCGCTTCGCGCCCGCACTACTACGGGGCGGCGGATTTCAATCTACTGGTTGCTTGGCGCTTTGCGCCGCACAACCACGCGGATCAAGCCGACATCGGCCGTCAACGCCTTCGGCGTTTCCGTCCTCGCGGCTTATCCGCTGCCCCGTTAGGCGGCGCGTATGAAGGTTACCGTTCAGAACGGTTCCAAACACGGCCTCTCGCGTAAAGACGTGGAGGCGATAGTTGGCTTATTTCCAGCCTCTTGGTCGAGATTGGCAAATTCCGTCGTGCTTTACGCGGGAAAAGAACCGACTGTTCACGTCACCTACTACCAAAAAAATAAAACTGTGGGTCTCTTTTGGCCAATTTCCCAGCCTGCTGAAATATCAAAGGCCGTAGCAATCGAAGAGCTGCTGCTCGCCTTTTCGGTAATTGCTGAGGACGGCGCATTGCCTGCACGGCTAAGTGCTTCGGCTCGTGCTTCGTTGTTGGCGCAGGTTGCTGATTTGAACGCTGCTTGTTTAAAGGTGGTTTCTAGCCATGAATCCGCCTAACCCTTCGGTCAAGTGGGACCGTCTTCCGGCGTGCCGCCTCCAGACGGCCCCTTACCTCCAACGTTAGGTTTCTGAGTGGAGCATGCCGTAGTGTCCTGTAGCGCCTGCAAGTCCCTCAAAGATGTTGCTGAGACTAATAGTCCGTATGTGATTCACACATGTGGCAAATGCGGTCGAAAAATCAAACTTCGAGAGCCGGGCGACAATGGGCATGGAATCAAGGTGGAGAAAGGGGACGAATTCATTTTCCCGCCCGGCTGGCTTCAGATTGCTGCTAACCCGCTAAAGGGATCGGGACACTTCACTCGACATGGCCTTGGTTGGTACGCGAAGCTAATCTTCGTAGAGGACATTAAGATGGCTGAGGATATTGAAGAGCTTATCGAAGCCGGGGGCGACTACGCCGACTCAGTACTTAAGGAGTCCCCTCGTTTTGAAGGCCTCGATTTCACGAGCGAAAGTGACGCCGAGGAAATAATTCGCATCGCACAAGAAGACCAGGGAACCGCTGAATGGTGGGCTTTACTTGTAGGAACCTTCAACATGGTAGTTAAAGACGCAATTGGTGACGGTGATGCGCGAAAAGCCGCATGGGCAATGCGAGCCGCTGAACGCTGCCGTGCAATGTGTGTTTTCAAGATTCACTTGGAAGAAGTGGTATGGATGGGGCATTCTGCCGGTAGGTTGGTAGATGTACTTAAGAAATGGTACGCCAATACGGAGAATGGCCTCGAAGAGTATTGGCAGCAACTGTTTAAGGAGAACCCTTACGTTCTAACGCAATTATTTTCTGTGCCGGTAATCTTCGTCGGCGACAAGGCCTACGTAGGTGGCATGAGCGTTGACAAGCAGAATGCCAAGTTTGTCGATTATCTGTACACGAACGACTCTTCTAACGACGCTCTTCTAATTGAACTCAAGACACCTGTTACAAAGCTGCTCGGGGCAAGATATCGAAAAGGCATTTACAAGCCGTCTTCGGAACTTTCCGGTTCAGTTGTTCAAGCGCTGGACTATCGCCGAGAACTTTCTGCGAGCATTCGCCACGTAACGGAAAACTCTGACAAGAAGATCGAGATCTTCAATCCTAGATGCGTCGTGGTCGTTGGAAACGCGAGCGCCGAACTTGACAACGATGTAAAGCGGAAATCATTCGAGCTTTATAGAACTTCGCTAAAAGACTTGGAGATTGTCACTTACGACGAACTATTCAAGAAGGCAGAAACACTGGCAACCCTTTTCAATCTAATAGCGAAGAAATCAGAAACCTAACAAAATGCTGGAGTCCGATGCTTGACAGCTCTCTCCCTTCGCTACCGCTCCGGTCGGTCGCTGGTCAAGCGCGGCTCAGCAGGGCGTAGTGCGGACGCTTCGCGCCCGCACTACGGGGTGGCGGATAAGTATCCGCATGGCTGCTTGGCGCTCCGCGCCGCACGACTACGCGGATCAAGCCGACATCGGCCGTCAAAGCCTTCGGCTTTTCCGCCCTCGCGGTTAATCCGCCGCCCCGTCAGCGATTCAACTGCACCCCACCTAGAAACAGAGGCTGCTTCTTGCAATCGATACAAAGGACTCTTGGCCTGACCAATCCAGTCTGTGCTTCCCCGAAAGTACAAGCTGCGATTGAACAATTGGCATTGAAGGCCGAGGCTGACTCTCGAGGTGCGGTATTCACCCGACGAGAGGTGGTTGATTTCATCCTCGATTTGGCTGGTTACACAGAGGGTCAACCGCTTCACGAAAAGCGGCTTTTGGAGCCGTCCTTTGGTGGCGGTGATTTCCTACTTCCAATCATCGAGCGTCTGCTGAGCGCATGGCGAACGGCACGGCCGAACGGTTCCCCGCTTGACGATCTGGATGATGCCATCCATGCGGTCGAACTGCACCACGATACCTTCCGCAGCACCTACGCTACCGTAGTTGCGTTTCTCAAGCTCGAGGGCATGGCAGCGAATACCGCAATGGCCCTGGCTGGTCGTTGGCTGTCACAGGGGGATTTCCTGCTGGCATCGCTGGAAGGCGAATTCGATTTTGTGGTGGGCAACCCGCCCTATGTGCGTCAAGAGCTGATACCGGCCCCGCTACTGGCTGAATATCGCAGCCGCTACCAAACGATATATGACCGGGCCGACATCTATATTCCCTTCATCGAGCGGTCGCTGTCGGTCTTGTCGGACGGTGGCAGTCTGGGCTTCATCTGCGCGGATCGCTGGATGAAGAACCGATATGGTGGGCCGCTGCGGAGCCTTGTGGCCGAATGCTTCCACCTGAAGGTCTATGTCGATATGGTCGATACACCGGCTTTTCACTCGGACGTGATTGCCTACCCCGCAATCACCATCATCAGCCGCGAAGCGCCGGGGGCAACACGCATTGCCCACCGTCCGGCCATTGACCGGGCGACGCTGGCCACACTAGCGGACTTGCTCCGTGCGCCGACACTGTCGAAAGAAACCGGCCCGGTGCGCGAACTCGCCAGAGTCACCAATGGCGCGGAGCCGTGGCTGCTGGAGTCATCCGACCAGATGGCGCTCATTCGCCGTCTGGAAAGCTGCTTCCCCTCGTTGGAAGAGGTGGGATGCAAGGTCGGGATTGGTGTCGCGACCGGCGCGGACAAGGCATTCATCGGCGACTTCGATGCGCTCGATGTCGAGCCAGACCGGAAGCTGCCACTGGTGACGACAAAGGACATCATATCCGGTGAGGTGAAGTGGCGCGGTCAGGGTGTCATCAATCCCTTTGCCAAGTCGGGCAGGCTAGTCAATCTCGACGAGTATCCACGCCTGTGTCGCTACCTTGAGGCTCGACGAGACGTGATCGCCAAGCGTCACTGTGCGCGGAAGGCCCCGACCCACTGGTATCGCACGATTGACCGCATAACCCCGGCGCTGGCCGCGAGGTCAAAGCTCCTGATCCCGGACATCAAGGGTGAGGCGCATATCGTCTTTGAAGGTGGCGAGCTGTATCCCCACCACAATCTCTATTACGTCACGTCAGACGACTGGGATTTGCGGGCTTTGCAGGCTGTGCTGCTATCCGCTATCACCCGCCTGTTCGTGGCGACCTATTCAACGAAAATGCGGGGTGGATTCCTGCGCTTCCAAGCTCAGTACCTGCGCCGCATTCGCATTCCACGCTGGGCGGATGTGCCTGAACCACTGCGCCGTGAATTGGCCGAGGCCGCCATCAAGCGAGACGTGCAAGCCTGCAACCGGGCTGCGTTCAAGCTCTACGGTCTGAGCCACGAAGAACGATCTGCCCTTGGAGGCAATGGAGAATAAATGGCGCTCGATCTCGTCGATTACGAACAGAAAGCCCGCGAAGCCGTGAAGGCATTTTGGGGCAACCGCGAAGCAGCAAGACAGAAACAGATTGAGGCGGGCAAGGCCGACCAAGGTGAACGTGCAGGGGTAACCGCTGGCAAGAACATGGACGGGTTCTTGGCATTGGTGCTCGACATCATCAAAGCCAATGGGCTGGCTCATGCCGAGATACATCAGAACAGAGCGATGCTGACCCTGCCCGGTTACTTCCGTCCGACGAAGTTGTGGGATCTTTTGGTGATCCATAAGGGTGAGCTGATCGCCGCCATCGAGCTGAAAAGCCAAGTCGGGCCATCGTTCGGTAACAACTTCAACAACAGAACCGAGGAAGCTATCGGGACGGCCCATGATCTTTGGACGGCCTTCCGCGAAGAAGCTTTCGGCAAGCAGCCGCGTCCTTTTGTCGGGTGGCTGATGATGGTCGAGGATGCTCCGGGATCTCGCAGTCCTGTTCGCGATTCATCGCCACATTTTCCTGTGTTCGAGGAGTTCAAGGGAGCATCCTACCTCCAGCGATATGACCTGCTGTGTCAACGGCTGGTGCGAGAGCAGCTTTACACCACGGCAGCCGTCATTGCAGCGGAGCGTAGTGCCGTGGACACCGGTCATTTTACTGAACTGTCGTCGATGACCGGTATTAAGACCTTCGTATCCGCGCTGGCCGGCCATGTCGCGGCAGAGGCAGCAAGGCTTGGATAATCGCCACTAAAAATTCGTTAGCCTTTAAAGATCCTGGTGTCCAATACGGGGTTTCATGTGCAAATGACAGCATATATGCTATTCAAATGAACAGGCTAACGGGGCGGCGGATCAAGCCGACATCGGCCCTCAAAGCTTTTGGCTTTTCCGCCCTCGCGGCCAATCCGCCGCCCCGTTGAGACTAGAAAAACAAGAGGAGACAACAATGGAGGAATCATGGCAGTCAGGTGATCCTTACGAATATTACATGGGGCGATGGAGCAAATTCGTAGCTGAGTTATTTGTCGATTGGTTATCACTTCCCACCGGCCTTAGTTGGATAGACATCGGATGTGGATCAGGCGCTTTGAGCGAGGCTGTTATCACCAAGAATAACCCTGACGAGCTTATAGCGATTGACCAATCGGAAAATTTTGTCAGTACCGCTCAGCAACGACTAGGAAATCAGGCAAAATGCAAAGTCGGCAATGCCCTATCATTGCCACTCGATGATGCATCAGCGAATGTTACGGTATCTGGTCTCGTATTGAATTTTTTGCCCGAGCCGGCAAAAGCACTTGCGGAAATGAAGCGAGTGACCAAAAAAGGAGGTACCGTTGCGGTGTATATCTGGGATTATGCTGGAAGGATGGAGCTTCTCAAGTATTTTTGGGACACTGCTGTTCAACTAAATCCAAATGCATTTAGCCTTCATGAAAGCCACCGGTTTTCTGAAGCCAATGCCGAAACATTGAGCGCCGCTTTCAAGCGGGCGGGTTTCGCGGAAGTTGAAACAGCGCCTATCGAGGTGACTACAACGTTCTCCGATTTTAACGATTACTGGAAACCATTTCTTGGCGGCCAGGGGCCAGCGCCAACGTACGTCTTGAAGTTGGAAGACACGGCAAGAAATCATCTCAGAGATGCTTTAGCGCAGCGACTACCTATCAAGGAAGACGGTTCAATTCCATTAATCGCGCGCGCTTGGGCAGCCAAGGGCTTAGCGTAATCCATGAAAAACACCCAACAAACTGAAATGCACAGAGACGCCGCCGAAACGGGTGACCTACAAGCGCTGCTCGCGCAAGTCGGCACCGCCCTGGACCAGTTCCTCCGTTTCGAACACGCCGATCCGGTTCGAACCAGCCATGAGTGGCGTCCTCGCCTCGACACCGCCCTACCGCTTCAAGGGATCGGAATCGAGCAGGTCACGGATGAACTCATCACCTATCTGATTCCCAATGGCTCACCCGTGGCGAAGCCAGGGTTCACCTCGTTCATCACGACGGGTGGAACGACGGCATCCACCTTGGCATCGACGGCCGCCAGCATCGCGGCGCCGCAGCGCTACCTCCTGACCGCATTCAACTTCCTGGAGGAGCTTTCCCTGGGCTGGCTGGCCTCGATGTGTTCCATCGGACATCTGCAAGGCGTATACAGCTCAGGCGGCTCAGTCGCGAATCTGCTTGCACTGGGGGCGGCACGCCAGCACGCGTTCGAGAAGGAAGGCCATGATCCGGCGGCAGCCGGTGTGCATGGCCGCGTACGGGTGTATGCGACGCGTGAGGCGCATCACACGATTCAGCGTGCTGCTGGCGTGCTCGGCATCGGCCGGCGCGCGGTACGCCCGATTGCAGGTGATGCGGGCGGCCGAATGGAGGTCGCCGACCTGCGCCGCGCAATCACCGAAGACCGACAAGCGGGAGTGATCCCCATGGCGATCGTCGCGAACGCGGGGACCACCAACACCAGCGCGATCGACCCACTACTGGCCATCTCCGAAGTGGCGAGAGAGCACGAAATCTGGCTGCATATCGACGGCGCGTACGGACTACCCGGCATTCTTGACGAGCGGAAGACGCATCTCTACCGGGGCTTAGAGCATGCCGACTCGGTCATCGTCGACCCTCATAAATGGCTGGGCGCGGCCGTGGGGGTAGCCGCCACCTTCGTCCGCGACCGGGAGCTACTGCGCCGAGCCTTCACTCAAGAGCCGGCGGATTACCTTGAGGGTACGGTTCACCAAGATGCGCCATCGCCGACCGCCGAACACTCGTTGGACGACTTCGGCATCCCCTACTACGACTACGGGATCGAACTGAGTGCCCCGAGTCGCGGCGTCGTGGTCTGGGCGCTGCTTCGAGAGATTGGCGTGGAAGGAATGCGGGCGAGGATCGTGCGCCACAATGACTTGGCGCTTCGCGTCGCCGATGCTGCCCGCGAACACCCGAACCTCGAACTGTTGCTGGAGCCTACCCTCTCGATCTGCTGTTTCCGATATGTATCACCCGACGTCCAGAACCTGAACCGTCTTAACCAAAACCTGCATCGTCGGCTTGTTCGCGAAAATCGAAGCTTGCCGAGCACGACCCAGGTGAACGGCAAACTGGCGCTACGTCCATGCTTCTTGGGAGCGCGAACCGAAGTGACGCACGCGGACGAACTGCTCGCTGACGTTCTTCGGATCGGGGCTGAACTCGTTAGCGAACTCGTGGCTGACGGCACGAAAAGCTCAGAGAGTATCCAGCGTGGGCATAACAACACCTAATGGCGCGGGTCAATCTACCCTGCTTTCAGCAGGCTGGTTACTTGGCGCTCCATGCCGTGCAACCATGCGGATCGAACCAACATTGGCTGTTAAGGTCTTCTGTTACCCTGCTGACTCCCATCCACACCACCAACCCCCACTGTCTCAGGAGGGAAATTGATGTCAGTAAAAAATAGCCATGCAGCGATCGCATTATTCGTATCAACTGTCCTCGCAGTCCCGACCCTCGCATTCGCGGCCGGCGGCGGCGGTGTGGTTACGGCGGACCCGTCGACACACTTTGATCCCAAGGGTAAGCCACCCTCCAAGTTCACCATCGAACTCCAGAATGGTGTGCGCAAAAGCCTCCCTTTCGAGGATAAGCGCGATTTTGAAGAGGCTAAGAAAGGCTTCATCGCTGCTCCCCCTTACAAGCAGATTATGGCCGAGGCCGGTAACGTCGCCTGGGATATGGGCAGCTATGAGTGGCTATTGGGCGGCAAGGATTTCGACAGCATCAACCCATCGTTGCAGCGTCAAGCCATCCTGAACATGGCTTACGGCCTGTACGAAGTGCTGCCCGGCAAGATCTATCAGGTGCGTGGGTTCGACCTCGCCAACATCAGCTTCATCAAGAGCGATACCGGCTGGATCGTATTCGATCCGCTGACCGCGAAGGAGACAGCGGCGGCGGCACTGAAGTTTGTCAACGAGCAACTGGGCGAACGGCCTGTGGTAGCGGTGGTTTACTCCCACTCGCACGGTGACCACTTCGGCGGCGTGCGTGGCGTGGTCGATGAGGCCGATGTAAAGAGTGGCAAGGTCAAGATCATCGCACCCGTCGGATTCATGCAGCACGCCGTGGCCGAGAATGTCTATGCCGGCAACGCCATGACCCGACGCATGTTCTACCAGTACGGAGTGCTGTTACCGCGCAGCCCCTACGGGCATGTGGACCAGGCCATCGGCAAGAACACAGCCGCCGGCAATCTGGGCCTAATTCCACCCACCGTGATCATCAAGGATGACTTTGAGGAGATGACCGTCGATGGGGTGAAGATGGTCTTCCAGAACACCCCCGGCACCGAAGCGCCGGCCGAGATGAATACCTGGTTCCCCGACCTGAAAGCCTTCTGGGCCGCGGAAAACATCGTCGGCACCATTCACAACATCTACACCCTGCGCGGTGCCATGGTGCGCGATCCCTTGAAATGGTCGAAAGAGATCAACGAAGCCCTGTACCGCTTCGGACAGGACGCGCAGGTCATGTTTGCCGCTCATTCCTGGCCACGCTGGGGTAACGAAAGGATTCAGGAAGTGATGCGTACGCAACGTGATACATACGCGAACCTAAACAATCAGGTACTGCACCTGGCCAACCAGGGCGTGACCATCAACGAGGTCCACAACGTCTACCACCTGCCCAAGAGCCTGGAACAGAACTGGGCGGCCCACAGCTATCATGGTTCCGAAGCTCACAACAGTCGCGCGGTGATCAACCGCTACCTTGGTTATTGGGATGCCAACCCCGCCACCTTGATCCCGTTATCACCACGTGACTCGGCCCCATTGTATGTGGAGATGATGGGTGGCTCCGACAAGATCATGGCTAAGGGCAAGGAACTCTACGATCAGGGCAAATACCTTTACGCCGTGGAGATTCTGAACAAGTTGGTATTCGCTCAGCCAAGCAACCAGGCGGCAAAGGATTTGTTGGCGGATGTCTATGAGCAGGTCGGCTACCAGAAAGAGAGTCCGAGTGTACGCAACAGCTTCCTCGCCGGGGCCTACGAGCTGCGCCACGGCATTCCGAAGGGCGCGTCGCCTAAAGGTACTGGACCAGACATGATCCGCGCCATGTCCACCGATCTTTGGATGGATTATCTTGGCATTCGAATGAATGCCGACAAGGCGGAAGGCAAACACTTCGTTGTCAACTTCGTTACGCCCGATAACGGCGAGCAGTACATAGTTGAGCTGAGCAATGGTGCGCTGACCAACATCAAGGGCCAACAGGCCAAGCAACCGGACCTGACCATCACGATAAACCGCTCCGACCTGGAAACGGTGATGATGGGGAAGGCCACTTTCGACGAGCAGATCGCCAATGGCAAGGCGAAGCTGGTTGGAGACCGCAAGCCATATGACGAGCTCAAGGCTATTTTGGTGCAGTTCAACATGGATTTTGAGATTCTGCCGGGTACCGGTGGAACGTCATTGACCGCCCCCAAAGATCATCCTTTCGAGCGACCACCTCCTGCCATCAATACGATCACCGATTAACAAACTGACTGCGAAGTTAACATCCGGTTAGTGTTCTAAATTTAGAAAGTATGATATCCAAATCTAGAACACTAACCGCCGCCACATCATTTAGACCGATCCAGGCGGTAAGGGTGGACCCGAACCAGGACCCCGGCCGTACCACGGATCATAAGGGATGGCATAAGTTTTACCTTCGTGGTCAATCACGCCCCAACCCATCCAGCCTTCAATATCCATCTTGGGAATCTTGACTTTTCGTTGTCGAATCCGGTCCATCTCGGCGGCGAACTGGTGCCCATAGGCATGATGGACAAACATGTGACCGAGGTCTTTCCAACCCTGCTGGATTGCTTCTCGGTCACTACTCAACCCGTCCGCAGTGATGTCGCCCCAATGTACCATTTCGTGCAGGATGATGGATTCGACGATGAGCGTAGCCTTCCGCACCAACGCAAGCCACTGCGATTCCCGGCCTAGTCGCAACGCGCTGGCGTTTAACCAGGTATTGATGATATTCGCATGTTGGGAAACGATGACTTCATTGATATGGATTTCATCGCCGGAACGGTATTCGCCATAGGTCCCAGCCGGAAGTTGGGAGACGCAAAGCTCCGGGCCTGATCCAGGCTGAAGCGCTTCACGGGCTTTTTCATCACTGAGCTGGC
>Ga0116151_10005952_pt1 | contig 10417 bp, 5 predicted proteins | sample AD_UKC117_MetaG_FD_89893 | JGI IMG/M metagenome (GOLD analysis project Ga0116151, IMG submission 89893) | Active sludge microbial communities of municipal wastewater-treating anaerobic digesters from Hong Kong - AD_UKC117_MetaG | ecosystem: Engineered > Bioreactor > Anaerobic > Digestate... | reverse complement strand
GGTATGCCCGTGTTTCTACGGACAGTGACGAGCAGTTTACCAGCTATGAAGCGCAAATCGACTATTATACCAAGTTCATACAGGCTCGTGATGACTGGGAGTTCGTCAAGGTTTACACCGATGAGGACGCGCCTTATGGACAAAATACCAAACGTCCGTGAGCAGCCGATTTACGGTTGTTCACGGGCGGTTTTCTGTTCAGAATGACCATCCTTCTTTTTCTGCAAGCTCTGTAACATTGTAGCACGGGATATTGTAGGCTTCACATATTTTGGGGATTCTCTTGGGGGATGTCTTGCTTTCCTCGGTAATTACAGCAATCCGATACTTCATAGCAGTAGCAATAAGAAACGCATCTCCCGAAGACTTCATGTTCGTAAAACTAAGCAGGTCTGGATGTTCGTTCACAACTTTTGTCACATACTGTTGGACGACAGAGTCAACTTCGAGAATAGTACATTGACGAATCCATGGCTGTAAAGCGTCGTCCTCGACCTCTTCTTTGATATCAGAGCATATAACAATCTCACCAGACAGCACCATTTCGTCAATCTTTTTCCATAGCGTACTATAAACACTACGGCGATGCGGTTCATCAGACTTTTGGGAAAGGATCGAACACGTGTCAATAATGTAACGATATGGAGGTGGGATTAGTGTCATTTGTTCTGGCTGAATAATATTTACCATTTTGCCACCTCCGAAAGAAACTTCGGGATGTGTCTCTCTTTAATGCCAAGCAATCCGGACACGTCCTGCTTGCTAAAAAAGCCATCACTATAACCGGTTAATAAGACTTTGCATATTGTAGGGCTCGTTTTATCAATGGCTTCTCTACTAACATTTTTGACGATTTTTTGACCGCGTCCTTCTGCCCGTGCGATTTTTTCAGCTTCTCGTTGTTGCAGGAAGTCCCGACGTATCTCGTTGGCAAATGTGTCGTACTCATCCTGAGTAAAACGTTGCGTATCAAAAAGTCGTCGAATAACCACCTCTTTACTCACACTGTACCTACTTGCAAGCGTAGTGATTTCATTCATGGATAATGATGTAATATTGTTTGCGGCAAAAAAAGCATTTAGCGAAGAAGCTGGAACCAAAGTTTCACCGGCAACGGCGTTGCAAAAAACTTCTTCCTCAAATGAAGAGAACGAAGACACCATTTCATTGCACAGCGTGGATTGCCGCTTTAAAATGTGAACCAACTCGTGTATTATCGAGAAAGTTTTTGCCGGATACCTATCGTTATCATTTATACCAATAATCGGAGCGGTATCATTGTATATCGAAATACCTCGAGCAACCTCGACATCAACACCTGTAAAACAGTGGACAAAAATACCTTTCATTTCGATTTTCTGTCTCACATAAAGGTAAAACTGCCGGGAAGAAGTTTTCTTGAATTGCTCATCCAGCTTTATTTCAAAGAAAGTTCTAATTAATCTGGCATACTCAACTGCACTTGCATTTCCAGATATTGTTGGAAGTGAAAGCTGTGATGCTTCAATATCCATATCGGATTCAGCTGCGGTTAAAAAGTCGTGATAACAAATCAACTCAGCAACCGCAAGGTTAATAAAACTGTCGTCATAAATTAGCCCGTCAGGGAATCTTCGCAAATTCCGCAAGGGTGGTAATTGCTTCACTGGCAATTTCTCTTTGCTCATATATAAACCGGCAAAGGGCACTTTTAAGACTTTTGCGATAGCTTTTGCTTGATTGATAGTCGGATACTCGTTGCTGGTAATATCCAACCATGCACTTACCCGTTCCTCGGTGTGGCTTGTTCTCTGCGAAAGAAATGATACAGAGACTCCGATTTGCGAGCAGATAAATTCGAGCGTTTCCTTGTTGATATTGGCGTCAACACGTGCCATTAGGCTACCTCCTTTCAGCGAATGTGGTATTTCCTATGCTTGTTCAATAAACACGTCGATGGATTACTCGTCTTCACCCATCATCATATTGTAATGCTGTTCCTGCTCCAGCGCCTCAAAAATCGTCTTGAACACATTTTTATAGACGTCAATATCAACGCAATCATCGACGTAGTTGAGCCCATCGCTGAACCCTACGGAGCTGGCGCTGATGTAGGATAGCATCGCCGTGGCGAGATGCCACTTTGTATAATCGGGCTGTCCGTTTTCAACTGGCTCGATGAATTTGTCTTTATGCGTTTCAAGTACACGCTTGCGGATATTCACGCCGTCGTAACCGCATAGCTGCATGAAGTAATACTCAAGTATCTGGCGAATAACGTTCATGAGCGGTATTGTTGTATCAACCTCGCGGTACGCGCTCCAGAGGGCAGCATAGGAATTCTGTACGGGATTGTAGTTTTCCTGTTCGGTTGGCTCCTTTTGGCTGGGACGAACGCAAAGGCGGATTGACGAGTTGTTACTTGCCTTGCTTATTACAAAGAAAGATACGCAATGGTAGCGGTTGGTCAGGTTATAGGTTACCTCCCTGTGAAAATAGACGTTGTGGGTCATGATGAAAATCTGCTTGATGTAGTCGCCCTGCACCTCTCGCTTTTGTTCGCGGTATTCAGCATTATTGTAGCATACGCCGACCATTTCTCGTACCAGTGTGCTTACGATAAACAGGACGCTGCTGTCCATGCTGGAAACAGGATCATCAATAACAACAATTTTATCTTTACTTACATCCGTGTCTGCATGGCTACCGCGAACCAGATGGTAGAAGTACAAAAATGTGATAAAGTTACGTTCACCCTCACTGAGGTTATCAGCAATAGAACCATCGGGGCGCACGACTTCATAGACATTCTGCTGACCACGTTTCTCGCGGAGCGTAAAGCCTTGAAAGCCTGAATCGAGGAGCTTATTGTTGATGCTCTTGACGGTCGGAGCAGTACTCGTGATGTTCCTGTTGAGGTCAGAAATCTCACGTTCAAAATCCTGCGATGCTTTTTTTCCGTCCTCGATTGTTTTTGACAGTGCCGTTATGGCATCATCCAATATTTTACGGCGTGATACAAATGCAGCAATATCGCCTTGCATAGTAAAGGCGAGTAGCTCCCAGACCTTCTTTTCGCACTCTGCTTTCTTTTGACGCTTCGCACCTACGATATCGTTGTTGGCTTGAATCGTCTCGTTGAAAATAGCAATCAGGTCATTTATCTCATCGCGCTGTTTCTTTACATTTTCCAGTGTGACCGCGGAGGACGGCTCTTTGAGCTTATCAGCTATGCGTTGAATGTTGGTTTCTATTGTTTTCTCCAAGAGCGCCACTCTGGCTTTATAATCCGTAACATCGATTTTTGGGGGAACCTTCTGGAGATTTGTATTGAGGACTTCGATAAAGCCCCGCATATCGCTTATATAGTCCAGTTGGAATTGGCGCAGATCGTCTATGTCTGTTTGATACTGTGCGTCGAAGCAAGCGGCAATATCGTCTTCAAAGCTCTCCGGCAGCACACGCTGGCAGTATGGGCATTTGCCATTTGCTGTTTCTGTATAGTGCTCATGACCTTGCCGAACCCAATCAGAAGCATTGATAGCCTTGATGAACTCTGCGAATGGTGTATCCGCACTGCTTGTAATAGCTTTGCCGAGCAGCTCATTTCCACGGCTGCCCTTTAATCTCGTGGTAGAGCCGGTTGGCTGGAATAAACTATAAATAGCAGCATTGGGGTCATATGCCGTCTCATATAGAGTACGCAATGTGCCGACATCATGCTGGACAGCTGTACCTATCTGCAATAAATGCTCGACAAATTTGGATATCGGTCTTTTATAACCGTCCTGTGTTGAAGGGAATTCCTCCCTTATGGTCTTGGTCTTTGCCCAGCATAACTTTTGAAAAGCCTCGAACAGCTCATCACGTTTTGATTTTTGCGACTCCATCGCCGTAATATTCTCACCGTTGAGTCTTTCCTGCTCGGCGCGTAGAGCGGTCTTTTCGGTAATTTCCTGCTGGATTCCTATGTTATGCTCGCCGAGCGTAAAAACACCCTTGAGCTTTCCGTAATCACGAAAATTGGCATCAACGAATGCTTGATTATAAACCAACACGGAGTAATCGGCGGCAGATTTACCAGCTTGCCAATCCACACCGTCATTTGCGCGTATCGCCCGTGCAATGGTGGATTTGCCTGTGCCGTTGTTTCCGTAGAAAAAGTTGATAAGCGTAGGGGCAATCGTTACGCCATGAAAGGTCGCAGCGTTGAGTGTGATTTTCTCAATTGCGGAGGGCATTTTAGTAATCATCGTCAACGGCTCCTATCTGCTTCGGCGGCACGGCTTCGCGTGTCCTTTCAGCTTTTGCTTCAGGCTCATCATCAAGTGCGGGTAAAGCAATTATTTCTCTTCCGGCGATGCCTTGAAGGTCACCGCTCATACCATAAAGGCTGTTTGTAATCTTCTGCAATATTTTCTCCTGCGCAGCCCAACGTTTCTGTGCTTGCTTCTTTTCTGTGTCGAGTTGCCTTGCCATTTCGTCGTAGGACTCAAGTATGTAGCGAATACGGTTGCTGAACTCGCCGCCGGTCAAGTAATTGTATATCAGCTCGACTTTCACATCCTTACCCTCGGCAGCACGGTTGGCGGCAAAGACCCGTATGATTGCTTCTCGGAGCAGCGTGGCAAGCATAATAACGTAGCGGGGTTTGACAAGCCAGATGTTGTCGGAGAGCTGCTTGAAGTCATCGCCACCGCCATCTGTTGGGTTGAAAACAATAACGCCAAACTGCGCTTTTTCATCAGCCAGTTCGTCTTTCAGCTTACTGAGCCAGCTTGCCTGAAAGGTCTTAGCATTTTTGCATTCCCAGAGAATCAGACCACAGTTCATATAAAACTGCTCGTTGACCACCTGACGGACATCAGCGCCGCGCTCTCCCTTTTTCACCTCATCAACTGTATCGGTTGGAAAGCTACTGCGCAGCGCATCCTCGACATCCAATTCGAGAATTTCGCCCTGCATTTGCTGCGAGCCTTGCTCTGCGACCTGTTTTGCGGACGTGAGCTGTTCGCGCAGTCGATTAATGGTTTCTTCCTGTTCACGGATTTTGGTGTTAAAGTCCTCTGAGGCTTTTTGAGCTGCTTCCTCGCGGATGCCTTTTTCCTTTTCCAGTAGTTCTCGACGGGCTGAGAGTGCGGCATCATCGCTGGCTTTACGTGCTTTTGAAAGCTCGTCGAGCAAATCAGATAACTGCTTGCGAAGTTGTTTTTCACTTTCCTTAGAAGCAGCAGCCTCGCGGCGCAGACGTTCGGTTTCTAATTCAGTGTCCTGCTTTGCTTTTTCAACCTCCAGCTCAGTCGATTGGAGGGCTTTATCCAGCTCACGCTTTGCGATTTGCCGTTCTTTGGCGATGCGAAGCTCGGCTTCTTGCTGCGCCGCCGCAACAGCGTCCAGAATGGCTTGTTTTAATTTCGCTTCAGATTGCGCATCATACTCTTTGCGAAGCGTTTCTGTCTGCTCCGTTTTTGCCCGAAGAAGCTCGTCCTCAAGCTGATGCTGTATTGCATCGGATATTTCTACCGGCTTTTTGCAATGTGGACAAATAATCGTCGTATTCATGCTCTTGCCCTCCTTGTTTATTTTTATAGCGTCTCCATCACAGTGAGCAAGCTCTGGTAACTGTCCACATCGTGATACTTCACGCCGGTCGTGCTTATCTCATTAAAGAGCTTCTTGGCGCAGGATATTTTTGCTTGTTCAATTGGGCGCAATTCGAGGCTGTCCATTGTACCCTTGGTTTCGGCAATGAAGAAGATGTGTTTCACAGCGCCCTTTTTGAACGAAATAGCCCAGTCCGGCGAATAGTTGCCCACGGGTGTAGGGATATAGAAGCCACGAGGCCCCCTCGGCAGCTTGGCATACACTATCACTTCATCGGCAACATCCAAATCCTCCGCAAAGCGACGCTCGATGCTGTCGGTCGCCGAGCCATCCGTGAAAACATAATCCTGAATGGAGTGCTTTGCCTTAAACGCCTTGGCATACTCGTCCGAGGAACGGCTAATGTTGAAGATATCCTGCGAATATGGTTCTTCGGCACTCGGCGCATAGGTGATGTGCTCCACGACCACAGAGGCTTTCTGCTTATTGATAATGCCGACCACCTTGGCGATAAATTCCTCTGGATTTTCACGGAACAGCCATAGCTGCTGCTTGCTGATGCCATCGAGGATGGCCGTGACTGTCCGGCGCGTAAGGCTTGTGCCCTCTGCGATTTTCCCGATGAGGTCATATGCGGCAAGCCCGCCGTGTGACCGTTCGAGCTTTTTAGTTTCTGTGCGCTCCACGTTGAAGTCCGTACCTTCCTGTGACCCTTTGGTGAGGGTATAGGATAGACGGGCGACCTTCAGTTCCGTGTCGATTGCAGCAATGGATTTCTTTATCAGCTCGTCACCGCTGAATTCCACGGTATAGGCATAGCGTCTGTTTATGCGCTCCCACAGGTCTTTGAACGCAGCCCAGTTTTCATTGATGGGGTTGTCCTTGACCTTGGTATCGTGACCGTTGCCGGTCATACCAGCAAGTACGGACGGGTCAAATATCGCCTGAACCAGCTTGTGAATGCTTCCAGCAAGCGGAGCGAGTTCCGGCTTCATCGGCACAAAGTTACCTGACTCAGCGGCGTTTCTATATGTATCAGTTACACCGCCGTTGTCGTCCACATAATCGTTGCGGACGAGGTAGTTGTAAATTGCCGTGGCCTCCGCAGCGGTAAAGGTGTGTTGCTGATCATCAGGCAAGTAAACCGTTCTGCCGTTGAAGTATTCCACGCTTGCTTTGGTCGGACGCTCATAGAGGTCGGATTTGATTTCGCTCTGAAGGTCGGCAACAAAGCCTGCATAGCTCTCGCTTGCCACGACAGTAAGCGTGTTCACGCTCTGTACGAGCTGCTCACCGCAAACCTCAACATCCTGCCGTTCGCCGTTCTGGTTGACGCACAAGCGCAGACCACGACCGACCTCCTGACGCTTTGCCGTGGCGTTGTCGGAATGCTTCAAGGTGCATATCTGGAACACGTTAGGGTTGTCCCAGCCCTCACGCAGAGCGGAGTGTGAGAAGATAAAACGCGTCGGCTCTTCAAAGGACAGCAGGACTTCCTTACGCTTGAGAATAAGGTCGTATGCGGAAATATCGTCCGATTCATCCGAGCCACGCTTGACTGAGCTGTTTATAGCATGACCTTTTTTGTCTATGGAGAAATAGCCCCTGTGCGTCTGCGTGGTGTCGATGCCGCGCAGATAGGCTTGGTATGCCGTCGGGAACAGCGTGAGCCGCTCATTCAATGCGGCAGTGTATTCCTCCTCGAAGATTCGCCCATACTCGCCGAGAATTTCCTCGCCGTCCTCACCATACTGGCGGTACTTTGCCACCTCGTCAATGAAGAATAGAGACAGGCATTTTATACCCTGCTCGAACAGCTTTTCTTCCTTATCAAAATGAGAGTTGATGGTCTCGCGTATCTGAATACGGCGAATATCGCCCTCGTTGACGTTGCCGCTGGCTTCGCCCGCAACAAGCGTATCGCCGTTGCTGAATGTGACAGTCGCCCGGATTGGGTCAATATCGGCAACGGATATGCCCTTGTATTCCTCCAAATTCTTTGAAGCGGCGTAAAGGCTGTCGCCCACCTCCAGCAGGTGCGTCTCGCGCTTCGGTGAACCCCCAGAACGGCTGACCTCAAATTCCATACGGGCGCGTGGCGGCTTCTTGCGGTCTATGACGATAGCAGAGAGATACATATATCGGTTCGTGCCGCCGAGGTTTTTCAGCTCAAAACCTTTGACCTCAATCTTCTTGACCAGCTTCTTTTTGAATGCGTCCAGCGCGTCAAGCACATAGACAAGGTTATGGCTTGTCTTATGTGTTGCCGAATAGTTCAGGGAAAATAGCGGATTAAAATTCTTCTTAAGCGCGGTTTGCGTCGCCACGCCGCCCATTTTCTGCGGCTCGTCGAGAATGATGATAGGGCGGTTCGCCTTGATAACATCAATCGGTCTGCGGCTGCCGAATTCGTCGCGCTTGGTATAGATGATACGCGCCGCCTCGTTGCCGCTTCTGCCCTCGACGTTCTTATCCTCGTTCATCGTGGTGTTGAACGCCTGCGTATTGATGATCATGACGTTGATGCCGCTGTTCTGCGAAAACTCATCGAGTTGGTGCAGGTTGCCGGAGTTATAGACAAAGTGCCGTGCTTTTAATCCATATAGCTGCATAAAGTGGTCTTCGAGCATTTCAAAGGACTTCTTTACGCCCTCGCGTATAGCAATGGACGGCACGACCACGATAAACTTGCTCCAACCGTATGCCTTATGAAGCTCGAACATGGTCTTGATATAAACATACGTCTTGCCAGTGCCAGTTTCCATTTCCACATCAAGCGACACCGCGCCAAGCCCCGCAGCGAGGTCTGTGGAATACTTGATGTTGTTTGCCGTCTGGACAGCGCGAATATTACTGAGCAGCACTTCACTGGAAAGCTGTACGCTTTCATTGCGATAGGCGGTTTCGTATTCTTCTTCAATCGCTTGCTTTTCCGCATCGGATAAAGCGGAGTACAGAATGGGCATCTGCCCTCTACGCCCCAAGCGTTCTTCTTCACTCAACTTTTTCTCGCTGCCGATATCGCGGCGATATTTGGATACGCCGACGTGCCGCTGACCGGCAAACACACGCACAACGCTGTCGGCGGCTTCCGTCTGGAACGCCTGTATCTTAAACTGGAATTTCATTTACAGCACCCTCCGTATCGTGTTCGGGCTGTAGGTGTTGAACACCTGCTCGAAGTTCACCATCGCGGAATCGGAGAGGAAGCTGCCGTCGCGGAAAACGGCGTAGTAGGGATTCTTCTTGGCAATCTCCGTAATCATTGCCATATCGACCTGCTTGAAGCAAGCAATCAGGTAATTGTCGTTCACGTAGAATACGTCGCCGTCCTGCCTGATTTTAGCGGCGAGCGGGATGCCAAGGTCGAGCATCACTTGGAAGAGCAGGTCTTCCGGCGAGCGGTCTTCCTTGATGTTGTCCGTGAAGCCGAACAAACTCTGCTGTCTTTGCGCCTCGGTCAAGAATTCCTCCGGCGTGTAGTACACGTCCTTCATGTTGCTACTGTCGAGCTTGAGGACGCGGAAACCGACGTCAAGGTCTGCTGTGGTCATTGGGCTGTCAGCCTTAATCTTTGCACCGGCACGGCGGATACGTTCCTTGCCGATTTCCGTCAAGAAATGCGCTTTGCTAATAGAATCAAGAAACGCAATTGATTGTTGCAGCGACTTCTTGTTATCACCTGTTGCCTTTTCGAGAGATACATCAAGGTTTTCTGGTAATTGAACCATAATGAATTTGCGATGTCCTGCATCTTGAGCATTTAGTTGCATTACAGCGTGCGCAGTAGTTGCACTTCCAGAAAAGAAATCGAGAACAATTGCATTGGGATCATTTTGCGTTGCCGCAAGAACAGCATCATACACTGTCCATAAACTCTTTGGGAAGGAGAAGCCGCACCCCGGCATTAAATCTCCAACGATTCCAGCGCCATAAATATTCGCGTCATACCTTTTATCAGCCCATATGGTTTTATATGCTCCAAAAGTCTTGCCTAATTCTATCTCATATCCACCATGCGCTGATTTTGCCCTAAGCATTTTAGCTATTGCATCAACAGATTGTCTTGCATAGCGCCATTTGCGTTCTACCCCGCTTCTATCAATAGGGTATACATAAGCAATCCCGTCCTTCCACTCGGTCTGTTGAGGGTGGATGGAGTCTGGTGTTACATCACCGAAGCCGGTAATTATTCCGTCCTTAACAATAACGGGATAGAAGCAATTTTTCGCGTCGGTTCTTTCGGATTCAGTCCCCCAGTTTCTAAACTGCGACCAGTCGACGTCGCTTTCATCAATAACACGGTCAGCGATTATTTTCTTGCCCTTCGGATAAACGAATATTGCATATTCGTGTGTGTAGGAGAAATTCAAGCCTTGTATTCCACGCGGATTATGCACTACGCTCACACATACCTGTTCATAACCGCCCTCGCGAAATATTTCCTTGAGAATCATCGAAACCGTGGCTTGCTCATTCTCGTCAATTGCCACCACTAAAACGCCATCATCGGTTAATAGTTGCTTTGCAATTCTCAGACGTGCGTAAATCATATTCAACCAGTCAGTGTGAAACTGTCCGTTTGTTTCAAGATTTGTGACTATACGATTACCTGCTTCGTCGTATTGTCCACTGTTTGCAAGATAGTCTTCACCATCTGAAACAAAGTCGTTCCGATATATGTAATTTTTCCCCGTGTTGTAGGGTGGATCGATATATATCATTTTGACTCTGCCGAGGTAGGTCTCGCGCAGCAGCTTCAGTACATCGAGGTTGTCGCCCTCGATGTAGAGGTTCTCCGTGGTGTTAAAATTCACGCTTTCCTCACGGCAGG
>Ga0116151_10005946_pt1 | contig 10426 bp, 11 predicted proteins | sample AD_UKC117_MetaG_FD_89893 | JGI IMG/M metagenome (GOLD analysis project Ga0116151, IMG submission 89893) | Active sludge microbial communities of municipal wastewater-treating anaerobic digesters from Hong Kong - AD_UKC117_MetaG | ecosystem: Engineered > Bioreactor > Anaerobic > Digestate... | reverse complement strand
CTCGCAGCGCATGGACCTCTACCTCGCCCATGGTGTAGACTTTCGTGACGCCACGAATCGAAACGACAGGTTTCCGCTCATTTAGCGGTTCCTCTTGCTTCGTGCGGGATCGTATTTTTCGCAAAAACATGTCAGATCTACCTTGGAATCGACGATGGCTATGCCGCCCTCACCCATCTGCGTAGCGCATCGTAGCGACCGCAGTACTATCATGATGGACGACCATTGTGCTACAATAGCCCATCTTACCATACCTCTATCGCACTGTGATAACGGAAACTCAAGAGGAGTCTCGCCATGTCCACTTTTCGCATTGCTGCGTGCCAGATGAATTCGCAGGATGATAAAGCTGCCAACCTTGCCACTGCCGAGCGCCTGATTGGTGAGGCGGCCGCACTCGGCGCGCAGATGGTTGGCCTGCCGGAAATGTTTAACTTTTTGACGGTCGATGAGAAGATGGCCGACGGTGCTGAACCGCTGGATGGCCCCACGGCCCAGTTTTTGCAGGGCAAAGCCAAGCAACATGGCATCTACCTCCACGGCGGCAGCATCCCCACACTGATCCCCGACAGCGCCCGTGTTTACAACACAACGCTCGTTTTCGACCCCACCGGTGAACAGATTGCCAGCTATAACAAGATTCACCTCTTTGATATCCATGTTGAGGGACAGAGCAGCTACAAAGAGTCGACCCGGGTGGCGCCAGGCAACCAGATGGTCACCTTTGAGACCGAACACGCCCAAATGGGACTGACGATCTGCTATGATATTCGTTTCCCCGAACTCTATCGGGCACTCACCTTGGCCGGCGCCAAGGTCATCTTTCAGCCCGCGGCTTTCACCCTCTACACCGGCAAGGACCACTGGGAAACCTTGATTCGCGCCCGTGCCATTGAGAACCAGGTTTACATGGTCTCGCCGGCGCAGATTGGCACCCATGGCAACGGCAAACAGTGTTACGGCAGCACCATGATCGTCGATCCGTGGGGCAGTATCCTCGCCCGTGCGCCTGAACGTGAATGTGTGGTCGTAGCCGAAGTCGATCTGGCGGCCCAGGAAAAGACCCGTGCTGGCTTGCCGTCGCTACAACATCGGCGTGTGGATGTTTATGGCTGAGCCACTGCCCCACGTCCACATCATCACAACCGGTGGTACCATCGCGGCCACGCCATCGGGCATGTTAATGCCCGCCGATCTGTTGGCTACGATTCCCGATGTGGGCGAATTGGCAGAAATCACTGTCGAACCGTTTCTGGACGTTGGATCCAGTTGGATCACACCTGCGCATTGGCTGCAACTGGCGACACGCATTGAAACCTTGTGGCAGACCCGCCCCGAACTCAGCGGCATTGTCATCACCCACGGCACCGATACGTTGGAAGAAACCGCCTATTTTCTACACCTGACGGGCCGCGATCCACGCCCGATTGTCTTGACTGGTGCCATGCGCAGCGCCCAAGCACTCAGCGCCGATGGGCCAGCCAATCTGCGCGCAGCGATTGCCGTTGCCGCCACTCCTGCGGCGCGCAGTCGTGGTGTCTTAGTTGTGCTCGACAATCAGATCCACGCGGCGCGCCATGTGTCCAAAGCACACACCCTGCGCGTCGACGCATTTACATCTGGGGCGGGTGGAGTGTTGGGCACGATTTATGAGGACGATCTTGTTTGGTTCCAAGCACAGCTCTCTAATGTGCCGAAGCCGTTCTCCGTCTCGGCGGATACCACCCTGGCCCGCGTTGACATTCTCTACAGCTATGTCGGTGCCGATGGACAGTTGATTGCCGCCGCCGTAATTGCCGGTACACGGGGTATTGTACTGGCCAGTTTTGGCAGCGGTCGGCTCACTGAAGGACAAATTGCCGCAGTACAAGCCACATTGGAAGAAGGGACGATCGTGGTGCTGAGCAGCCGCGTGGGCCACGGCGCAGTGGAAGGAAACTACCGGCACAATCTGGCCATGTCCGCTGAGGCGCAGGGGTGCGTGTTGGGGGGTGATCTCAGCCCACAAAAGGCGCGTGTACTGCTGATATTGGCATTAACCCACACCAGCAATCCGCGTACGATTCAAGAGTTGTTTGACCAATATTGATGTATGAAGCGTAAAGCGTGAACTCGTTGAGACGCGTGTTCTGCTTATGGATGATTGATTTCGTTCGGCTGGTCTGCGGAATTGCCGCAGACAAAGTGGAGTCGCGCCAAGTAACTTGAGTTCTTATGGCAATCAGACGAGATCGCGGCGGCCAAAATTGACCACGGCGGCTACTGTACCGAACAATACCCAGCCCAGCAGTACCGCCACACCCGTTGGGTCTACCTGCCCCGTGGTCACCACCTCCTGCGGAAAATAGTGGTGCCAGGGGTTGAGCACGCCGATGGGCGAGTTCGCCACCTGTGGAATGACATCGAGCACAAAAGCCACCAACGTCCACGCCGAGCCGAGACCACCTGCAATGTCTGTGCGCCCGGTGCAGCTCGAAATGAGCAGGGCACCGGCACCGAGCGCACAAAAGAGGAGCCAGGCCACCAGCGCCACCAGCGCATAGCGACCAAAGGGCAAGTCACCACCCAGCGTTGTGACTGCACCGATCCACAGCCCCAGCCACGCCGTGGACACGATCACAGCGGCACCCACCACCATCTCTCCCATCTTGCCCACCACCAACGCCCAGCGGGGCACGGGTCGACTCAGCAGCAGATAGGCCGAGCCTGTCTCCACGGCACCGGCCAGCGCGTCGGTTGCCCGCGTCACCACAAAGGCCGAGCCGAGACCGAGAAAGAGTGGATGGAACCAGCTAAAGGCGAGGTAATCCTGCACGCCAAAACCCGCTTGCAAATTGGGGGCCAGTTTCAGCAACGTGCGCAGACCGGGCGGAAAGGTCTGGACGGTACTTTGCACCGTGGCAATGCCGCCAATCGCCGGAAAGCTCGCCGCCACCAACCAATGAAAAAAGCCAGCAGCCAGCGCAAAGGCCAGGAGTGAGACCCGTTTGTTGCGTAGGGTGGTGCGGGTGATGGTGAGTGTGGTCTGCATGGGTAGAGTTTTATGAAGTTACCAGTTTTCAGTGCTCAGTTTTCAGTGTGGATCCCCGGTTGACCACTGAAAACTGAGCACTGATGACTGAGCACTGATGACTTGACCTTGGCATGTTAATCGCTGTAATACTGCAAAAAGAGTTCTTCGAGCGTAGCTGGCTCGACGAGTAGATCGCTGATTGGTAATGTCGGCAGCAGGGCCAAAAACGGTGAAATCTCCGCGACTGAGAAGCGGTATGTATTGCCATCTGCGGCCAAATTAGTGACCGTGGGCAAAGTAGCGAGTTGTCCGCCAACCGGCATGTCCGCGCTGGCCAGTGTCAATGTGACCCGGCGCGCCAACTGCGCCCGCAACGTGGCGATCTGTTCCACCGCCACCAGCCGCCCACCGCGGATCAACGCCACCTGGTCACAGAGTTCCTCGACTTCGCTGAGAATGTGGGAGGAGAAGAAGATGGTGGCACCGCGGGCCTTGGCTGCCTGTAGCAGCCCAAAGAGCGCCCGTTTTGCCAGCGGATCGAGCGCTTCGGTCGGCTCGTCGAGCACGATCAGGTCGGGTCGATGTTGTAACCCTTGGACGAGGTTGATCTTTTGTCGTGTGCCACGCGACAGACGACCAATGGGCCGCCGCAGGTCGGTTGGGCGCAATTCCAACGTTTCGACAAGGTGATCACGGTCGACGGCAGGTTCTCCTTGCAGAACGGCCAAATCAGCCAGCAGTTGTGCGCCCGTCGCCGTTGGATCCAGCCCCGCCACATCGGGGACAAAGCCGATCTGTCTACGTACACGCCGTGCCTGCGCCGGCTCGTGCATGTTGTGGCCGAGTAAATGGATGGTTCCAGCGGTCGGGCGCAAAAAGCCCATGAGCAGCCGAATCGTCGTTGTCTTGCCCGCGCCGTTGGGGCCGAGAAAGCCGAGCACTGCACCGGCTTCTACAGTGAGATCCAGATCGCGCACAGCCTGGGCTTGGCCATAGGTTTTGCTGACGTGATCGAGATGAATGGCGGGTCTCATGCGGTGGCTACGTGGTTGCGTGGTGTGACATGTTCGGGCCGGGTGATGCGGTCGATGCCGGTGTAAACGTTAAACCGTTCGCCACGCAGAAAGCCGACGAGCGTGATCCCAAAGTGTTCAGCCAACTCAACGGCCAAACTACTGGGCGCGGAGACCGCGCAGAAGATCGAGACACCGGCGACGCGACATTTCTGGAGCAGTTCATAGCTGGCGCGGCCACTGACCATGATAATGCGATTGTGGAAGGGCAGTTCATTGTTGAGCACACCCCACCCGATCAATTTATCGAGCGCGTTATGGCGGCCTACATCCTCGCGCAGCGCCAACAGCTCACCCGTTTCATCGAAAAGTGCCGCGGCATGGAGACCGCCGGTACTTTCAAAGAGTCGCTGGGCGTCGAGCAGCTTTTCTGGGAGTGCCGATAAAAACTCTGGCGTGACTTGGGGACCATCGGCTAAGTCGGGAAGCGCACGCTCGGCCAGGTCATCGAGCATGGTCCGGCCACAGACGCCACAGGCGCTGCTCGTGAAAAAGTGGCGGTCAAGCTGGTGGAGGTCGGGCAGATGGGGAGCGAGGAGGTTGACACGCAGCACATTATACTCCTGCAACTGTTGCTGCCCATCGACGCAGTAGAGCATGTGGGTGACCGCGTCTTTGTCGGCAATCACCCCTTCGTTGTAGAGAAAGCCGGCCGCGAGCTCGTAATCGTTGCCGGGTGTGCGCATGGTGATCGCAATGGTGCGCTCTTCACCGCCGGCGGCCAGTTGAATTTCCAGCGGCTCTTCCGTGGCGATTTCATCGCGCCGGCGACGTTTGCGGCCGTTGTCAATGGTCCAGATGTGGCGTTTGGTTTTTGTGGTGCGGGTCATAATTCACCGCGGCTGAACATGGGCATTCCTTGCCTCAGTTCTATCTAGCTCTAAAAAACTATCCTCTGCGATTGTTGTCAAAGCTTCGTCAGAGATAATGTCGTTGTCGCCAACAGCCGAATGGATCTCTGTGGACAGAAGTGCCAGTTCGTTGAGCACGTGAATGACATCGAACCCATCGTCCAGTGAATGCCAATAGACAGCATATCCGTCAGGTTCAATCGACCAATCAGCGCGTTCTTCCGATGTGGCATTCGCTAACCAACGCAACCATGGAATCTGTTCAATCGGCAGCGTAATCACTTGCTCATCCTTTAGGACGATGTGCAAGAAATTTTTTTTCAAACCAAACTCGCTGCGCTTGACGTGATTGCAGTACGTCACTGTTATGGCATACTTTCACCTAAGCCACACCCTTTTGTTTCGTTAGAACCGCTTTAACACTACTGGCAATTCAACAGCAGTGAGTGCGTATCAAAGTCAGCATTCCAGTTCTCAGGCAAAATCGGGATGAGATATTGCTTTTCTGGTTTCCACTCCTGCCACCCCAGGTTGAACGGCCATTCATTTTGTTCAAAACGATGGATGAACTCTTGACCAGCAGCACGCACCCACGCTTGATGTTCCGCTGTATCGATGCCAAGACGCCGCGCAAATTCTGCTTCATCCTTCCATCGCCAGAGTCCATCTGGATACGCAATCACATCAAGTGCAAAGTCACGTGTATCGGTAATTAAGCAACGGCAAACTCAGTGATTTTACGTCGTTCTGGTCGATAGAAGCCGAGTACTATATCCGCCTTTTCTACACCTGCATCCAGCAGTTCCTCAGCAATACCTACATCGGTATTGTCGCGCTCGATCCAAATTTTCCCCTGCTTAATTCGCAGATGCAGCGGGACAGAATAAACTCGGCCAGTCTTGCCCCACCCTATATCAAGCAGCAGATAACTATCACTACGTTCGTCAAAGGTGGGGATTGTTTCAACTTCACCATAGCTTACCGTATACTCCGCATGTTGGGACAGAATTTGTTTAATAATACTTCGATAGCGGTCTATCTTATCCATTTCACTACGATCCCACCGGCTCTACCCGCACGGGACAGACCTTCAACTCCGCGGTCTGCGTCACCGGATCGTAGCCGGAACCAGTCAGGATGTTCACCGGCACGTCGTTAAATGCAAAGCTGGTGAAGACGGTGCCCCGTGGTGAACGCTCGGTCGCTTTGACCTTGACCTGGACCGCGCCACGCCGACTGCTCAGCTTCGCCCAGCCACCATCCTGCAAGCCCCATTCCACCACGTTCTCCGGATGCACTTCCAGCAATTCCTCGGGCACAAAGTACTCAATGCCCTGCGACCGGCCCGTCTGTGTGCGCGTGTGATAGGTCTGCAAGCGACGACCAGTGGTGAGCCAGACCGGGTACTCGTCATCGATCACTTCGGCGGGATCACGGTAATTGATCACGCGGAAGATGCCGCGCCCGATGGTAAACGTATCTTCATGTAGCCGCGGCGTGCCGGGATGGCCTTTGTACGGAATTGGCCATTGATACTCGCCATGCTCGGCCAGGTCCCAGTCGATGCCGGCATAGATCGGCGAGAGGCTACAGAGTTCGTTGAAGACCTCTTTGGGCGATTCGTATTCAAAGCCGGGAATGCCCATGCGGTTGGCGATGGCGCTGATGATCCACCAGTCTGGTTTCGCCTCACCCTGCGGTGTGACCGCTTGACGTACCCGTTGAATTCGCCGCTCACTGTTGGTAAAATTGCCATCGGTCTCGCCCCACGCCGTTGCCGGTAAGACTACATCAGCCAGTGCTGCGGTTTCCGTCAGGAAGATATCAATGACGACCAAGTGGTCGAGCGATTTCAACGCGTGTTCGCCGTGGGCACGGTCGGGGTCGGAGACGATGGTGTTCTCACCGTCGATGAGCATGGCATGGATGCTCTCGCCACAACGTTCCAACGCGGTGACTTTGGTGATGCCCCGTTCCAGATCGATCTCCCGGCCATAGGCGGCGCTGAACTTGGCTTGATTTTCGGGATCATCGACCGGTTGAAAACCAACGTAGTTGTTAGGAATGGCCCCCGCATCGCCGGCACCCTGGATGTTGTTCTGCCCGCGCATGGGGTTGATGCCACCTCCCTCAATACCCAGGTTGCCGGTCATCAGCGCCAGGTTGCAGAGACTTTGCACGTTGTCGACGCCGCAGATGTGCTCGGTGATGCCCAACGTGTAATAAATGGCTGCGGCGTTCGCCGACCCATACCAGATCGCCGCCGTCTCGATATCCTTGGCCGGCGCACCGGTGATCCCAGCCGCCCAATCTGGGGTAAACGCTTTGACATGGTCGAGGAACTCGTCAACGCCGGTGGTGCGATTGGCGATAAATTCTTGATCAAGCAGTCCCTCACGCGCAATCACATGCGCCATGCCGAGCAGCAGCGCCACATCGCTGCCGACACGGATCGGTAGATAGAGATGGGCCATTTCCGCCAGCTTGATACGCCGCGGGTCGGCCACAATCAACTTGGCCCCGCGCGCGATCGCCTTCTTGAGGAAGGTCGCCGCGACCGGGTGACATTCGGTCATATTCGTACCGATGCAGAAGGCCAGGTCGGTCTTTGTCATATCGGTATAGGGGTTGGACATGGCACCACGCCCGATCGATGCCGCCAGACCGGCGACGGTGGGGGCGTGTCAAGCACGGCTGCAGTTATCGATCTGATTCGTGCCAAAGCCGGCGCGCATAAACTTTTGCATCGTGTAATTGGCTTCGCTCGGTGTGCGCCCCGAAGCGATGCCATAGACGGCGTGGCGGCCATGTTGGGCAACCACCCGTTGGAACCCGGCCGCGGCGATATCGAGTGCCTCTTCCCAGGTTGTTTCATGTAACTCGCCATCGGCACGGCGCACCAGCGGCCGCTTCAGCCGCTCTGGGTGATGGACATAGTCATAGGCAAATTGCCCTTTGACACAGAGCGCGCCCTGGTTTGAAGGTCCATCCATCGCCGGTTGGATACCAATAATGCGGTCATCTTTGGTCAGGATGTCAAGCGAACAGCCGACGCCACAGTAGCCACAAACGGAACGGGTCTTTTGGATGCCAACCTGTTGCAAGGGAATGAGATGGTCTGATCCTGTCATGATGAACTCCCGATAAACGCATGAAACCGTCCGTTAAATTCGTCCGGCTTCTCAATAAACGGTGTGTGTCCCGTGTCGGGGATCACAACTTCCGCGAACGTGCCACCGGCGGCGGCGTACTCTTCTAGCACGGCACGCGTCTGGCCGACCATGGGCTGCGGCGGCATGACATCGGCACCGGGCCAGCCGGGGATCGCACCCATTGCGCCCAAGGTTCCCAGGTCGAAGAGTGAGTTGTCGGAGGCGATCAGGTCATCGCTGCCGCGTACCCAGAGGATCGGTGGTTTGGGGTCGATCACGTAAAGCTGTTCGACCGCTTTGGCGTATTTAGGCGACATCGCGTTGATCGGTCCCCACACGCCCGGTGCCGTTCCGGGCCAATTCTCTGACGGTGTTGCATCGCCGGGATACTGCTGTTCGCCAGTGTGTTCCGAGAGCAGCGAAGAGAGCAATTCCTCTTCACGCGTGGGGCGGAAGGTTGGCTTCCAGTAGAAGCTATTCATGACGATGTGTGGCGACGCCTGCGGATCGTCCTCGCTGCGGTCACCCGCGGCCATGCGCTCCACAAATCCTTGATTAACCGTCCCGCCGCCAGAGCCGGCAAAATCAGCGTAGCAGGGCGTGCCATCCAATCCCTTGGTGCCGCCAAAGCCATAGGGCGAGCCGGGGCAAACGACCGTGGCACTCAGAATACGCTCTGGGTAGTCCATTAACAACCGCCAAATTACCGACCCACCAAGCGAATGACCTACAACATGGGCTTTTTCAATCCCGAGCGCGTCGAGTAACGCAGCAGCATCATCGGCAAGATCGCCAAGGCCACGGGTGGCGTCGATCAGTTTGGTGCGGTCGGCGTCACCGTAGCCGCGCTGGTCGGGTGCAATCCCCCGACATCCCTTCGGCAGCGCCACCATCAGGTCTTCCCAAAAGGTGGCCGAGGAGGCGTTGCCGTGGAGAAAGAGCACGGGTGTTGCGTCGGCGTCGCCGCTCAAGAGTACCCGCGTATCAATGCGTGTAGAGGAGATGGGTTTGGCCGTGATGCCGGGCAAAGTTGGGTTCATAAATGAACTTCCTCATTGGATTAATAGTGGCTTGAACGGGTCAGATGCGAAAGGAGAGAGACGTCAACATCAACGCGGTGCGGCATCCGCAAAGCGTAGCGCTTTCTTATCGCCCAGTGCGCCGGTCGGGCAAGTCTGGACACATTGACCACAGAAAGTGCAGGCGGATTCTTTTAACAGACCGTCAAATTCGACCGTGATTTGCGTGTGAAAGCCGCGGTTTTTGACGCTGATCGCGTAGTCGCCTTCCTGTTCGGCGCAGACACGGACGCAGCGGTAGCAGGAAATACAGAGATCATAGTCACGCAACAGAAATGGGTTGTCATCGTCGGGGCGGCTGTGACCGGAGTGAGCACCGGCAAAACGCTCGGTGCTTGCGCCGTAGGTGTTAACGAGTGTCCCCAATTCTTGTGATGCGTAACTGCGCAGTGGACTCACGTCAACCGTTGGATTTTCGGAGGCAACCATTTCCAGTAATGTTTTGCGCAGAAACAGCACCCGCGCACTACTTGTTGTTATCTCCATGCCCAGGGCAGCCGGAGTTGTGCAGGATGCGACCGGATTGCGCTGCCCCTTCACCTCGACGACACAAAGGCGACAGGCCCCAAAGGGCTTGAGGCGCGGGTCATAACAGAGCGTGGGAATCGGCTTGCCGTGGCGCGTGGCGACATCGTAAATTGTCTCGCCGGCGGTAAAGGTAACGGTTTCGCCGTCGAGGGTTAGGGTTAGGTCGGATAATTCTGATTGAGGTGTCATGATATTTTTGATTAGTTCAGGTGTGCACCATTAGCCGCACTATTCTCGGCCAAGATGTTGCGACAACGTTCCTGAAACTCAGCGAGCGTACTTACCTCAAACAAAGCACCGACCATCTGTTGCAATTTATGCGGATCGTGCACAGCGGTAAGTTCTTCGCTATATGCTTCACCGGCAGCACCAAAGCGGGTTTTTAAACCGGTGCGAATGCTACTCAGTAACCCTTGTTCAATTCCTTGTTCAACCCACTGTCTAGCCAATGTAGCCATTAGCGATTCCTCCTGTTCCGGCACAGTCTGCTCTAGTGACTGAATCAACGCACGATTATCCACTTCAGTTGCACTGGTAATGTAGGTCAACATCACAGTTAAAAAGCCCTGCGGCTCCGGTCCCCATGCTAGATTACGAAACTCTGCCCAGATTTCGGGCAGTTTATCCGCCAGGTCCGGATCAAAGATGTGGCGCATGAGGCGGATGGCACAGCGAAAGAGCACCGCATCGAACAGTTCCGTTTCACGGATGTCAGCAACCGACGTCACTG
>Ga0116151_10005944_pt1 | contig 10426 bp, 6 predicted proteins | sample AD_UKC117_MetaG_FD_89893 | JGI IMG/M metagenome (GOLD analysis project Ga0116151, IMG submission 89893) | Active sludge microbial communities of municipal wastewater-treating anaerobic digesters from Hong Kong - AD_UKC117_MetaG | ecosystem: Engineered > Bioreactor > Anaerobic > Digestate... | reverse complement strand
GCTGATCGGCACGACCGGGGTCACAAACGATCCACGCACATCGGTCTGGGCCGGGGACGTGAAGCTGCGCTCCCAAACCGCCATGAACAACGGGGTGCCTTGGGACTTCCCACCCACATCGACGCGGGTGTTGGTCCAGCTCGCGTTGGCATCGCCAATCACAAACACCGGGCTTTGCGTGGTGAGCGTCACCGCGCTGACCGCCCGGCCAATGACCTCATAGGCAGTGGCATTCAGCCGTCGCGCGACCACCAAGTATTGGTCGGAGGTGTTGTCATTGGCAACACTCGGGGTGCGCACATCCGAATTGGTGAAGTCCACCCAAGCATTGGCTGCAAAGGCGCCCGTGGAACTGAACGTCTCGATGAAGACATCGTAGTCCGTTGAAGAGAATTCGCTTTGGTGCACGTAGGCAAAGCGGTCGGTCCCCAAGTCATAGGCCACATCGGGGTACTGAAGGTCGTGCGCGTATGCGGCGTGAACCTGGAAGGTGGTGAAGACTGGGTCCACGACTACCGGAGCCACCGCCGAACGCATGAAAGCGGCTGGCACGACCAGACGAACGCTGGCTTGGTCGGCCAAGATCGGGAGGTCCAGGCGGCGCCCCGCTCCGTCGACGACGACGGCATGGCGATAGACCACCCCGCCCAAGTCGTTGAGGTAGGCGATGCCATCGGCTTGTTGCTCGAAGCCCAACTCGCTTTGCACGTCGAGGTTGAGGACCCAATCCCCATCCACGTGGCCGCGGTTCAAAGCGAAGCTCTGTTCGACTCCATCGAGCCCCATGTCGTACCAGACTTCGATCGCGCCACGGTCGAGGGTGATGCGGTCGCCAGCGCGCTGGACTTGCGCCTTGTCGTCCAGGCCAAGCGTGAGGCCGCCCAGGGTCGAGGAACCCAGGCGCATGGTCACTTCATAGGTCTTGGGCGCATCCGAACCGAGGTACGGCATGTAGCGGAAGCCGTCCGGATTGGCGCAGGCCTTGTACAGCTTGCCCAGCGCCCAATGGTCGGCGCCCTGCAAGTCGTAGTGCATTTGGTCGTGGATGTGCTGGCCCAGGGCCGGCATCGACGGGGCAACCAATTCGTCGTCGGGAGCGGCCAAGTAGGACTCGTCCGGCGAATCCACGATCGGCGGCTTGGGCCCGAGGACCGGGAATGTCGCGCCGTCTTGGGGCGCATGCCAAGCCTCGGGGGGGCTCGTCGAGGGGACTCCTTGGAGGGGCGTCGCCGCCGGTCGAGCTGAGACTTGCATGGGGGCCTGCGACCGGGCTGGCACCGGGGGCTCGACCGGGGTGTTCTGGAAGGGCCCAGCCAGAGCCAAGGTGGGCAGGACCGCGATGGTCGCTGCAAAAACAAAGCTCTGATGGTACGAGCGCTGCATAGTTGGAATCCTTACGAAGGGAGTCGGGAGAGACGAAAGATCTCGGGTACCAAGGCGCAAATGCCCCCTGCCAACCTTCAGAAAAGTCCCCAAATCCATGGCCTAAGTTCCGACACGCCTCGACCGCTAGGTTGGCCGAGCGGCTCCCGAGGAGCCGCAGCGGGCCAAAGCAAGGTACCGCCGGCTTCCCGGCTCCCTGTACCCGCCCCCAGACCCAGCCCGCGCCAGCAATCCGACCCTCCACGCCGTCCAGGGCTCTACCAAACCCCGTTCGACGCGGGACCCCTTCTCAGGGGCAGATCACAAACTCCAAGGCATCGGTGTGTCCAACCCCCGATGCGCCTTGGTTGGCCGGGTCGAGGTAGAAGAACTGCGCGTAGACGTGGGTTCCGGCCAAGAGCCCTTTGCCAGCCATGAACGCGTGGCTGAAATCGAAGTCGAAGCTGCCGGTGCAGGTCCCGCTGACTCCGCCCGAGGGCATCAGCAGTTCGCGCTGGGGCCGCGACACGCACAGGGTGGTTCCCAGCCACGAATCGCTCCATAGCTGCGTGCCTCCCCCGAAGGGCGTCGGAGGATTGCGATCCAGACCCCAGTACAAAACCCCCATCGTCTGCCCGGGAATGGCATCCGCGATCAGGTGAAAGTCATCCAACCCCGAAAGAGTTGGATGCCCGCTCCAACCGATCGCCGGAACACACCCCTGGCTGCTGGTCAGCGGCACGCAATAGGGCGTTGGATCCGCACACTGCAGGCCCAAACAAGTGGACTCCACCCAAGCCCGCATGTCGGCGACGCTTTGGGGATGGAAGTAGGTCGTGATGTTCTGGAAACCGCCGGGGCAGCCGTGGCAATAGCTCATCAAGGTGCCTTGGGTCGTGCAGACCTTTTGGGTCTGACAAGGGCCAAAGTACCCCGGTGGAGCGCATTCATCGATCGGCGGACAGTAGTCGTGGGTGTGGATGGCGTCGAAATTGTGCCCGATCTCGTGGCACACGCCGTAGAAGTTGAAGTTGCTCGGCCCCACTTGAATCGGAAACACGTTGTTGCCATCCATGTTGCCGGTGACCCCGAAGTTGCGGGTCAAGTCGCACAGCCCTCCGATGAATGCCGCGCCGCAGCCCAGATTGGCGCCGGACAAGAAATGCGCGAGTTGGGCGCCGTTGGGAATGTTCCCAAGCCACGCCGCTTGGAATTCGTACACGAGGTCGATGCAATTGCCACCCGCATCTTGGGTGTACCACGGGTCGTTCGGGGTGGTGTAGAACTGGAGGTACGGGTACGTCAGAACCGTGCCGATTTGCTCCTCAAAGCGGTAGCTGGCCCAGGCCAGCAGGCTCACGATGTACGCCGTTTCGGCTTGCAGGTTACCACCAAAGATCTGATTCAGTTGGTAGTCGGTCTCGATGGCAATCGGGCAACCATAAAGCGGTGGGCTACCGGCGAAGTTTGCTTGGAAAGTGTTCGCAGCGCTGGACTCGAGCTCACGCACCTGGGCGGCGTTGTCCGTCAGCCCATCGCTCGCGCAAGAAAACCCAGACGGCGCGCCCAGGGCCAGCAAACGCGCTTCGGACACGAGTCGGACGGACCCACCACCGCTCGACATCAGGTGGTGCAATGCTCCATGGGCACGCACCCAGCCATTCAGCCCCTGCTGCGAAAACGCGAGCGCCACGTCGCTAGCGTCCTCCCCCATCACTTTCCCGCGCCACACGCTCAAATCCAGTCCACCAAGCAACCCCGGCGCGCTTTCCCCGTCCACGTAGAGGCCCAGCTCCAACTTGTCGAGGCGAATGCGCTGGAGTTCGAGCGTAGCCTGCGACCCGTCGCTGAGCGGAAACCCCGGAAGCTCAACCCGCTCCAACCCCATCAAGGCCGCCACGCCATCCGGCCGAATGGCCAGAAACCGTTCCCCCGCAGAATGATCCCCGCGCAGCTCGACCCAAGGCAAATCGACGCGCTGCTGCGCAACCGTCGGCTCGCAAAACAGCGAACCCAAAGCAAAGAGGAAGAGAAACATGGGGGTTGGGGGGCAGTGGGTGAGGGCCGGAAACTTCGAACTCCAAGTGTACCCTGGCAATCCATTCGCCGGGGATCGTCCCCGACCTGTTGCCTTGGTTCTTAGGCGCACGGGTTGTGGTGTATCAGGATGGGCGCGAGGCCAATTCGGCCCTTGGTGGTGGAGCCGACACAACCCGCTCCCCATCTCACTCATATGCGCGGGAGGGCCGGGACTTAGTTCATGACCAGCTCATGCACGGAATTGGGGACGGGCTCGACCACCTCGGTCTGAACGCTACGCCCATTCTCAAACCACTCGATCAGGACCGCGTCATGCGGGGTCTGACACATCCACGCGGCTTGGCCTCCCCTTGCGTCGAATTCGAGGGTTTTCAGCAGCTTGCCTCGGACAGCGCCCGCACCAGGCAAAGCACGAATCACTGCTTTGCGCACGGCAACCTGGTTCGGACGCGGTCCCACCCGCAACAAGATTCGAAAAGGTTCGCTCATGAGGACCTCGATCGGTTGCGCGGTCGTTTTGGGATCTTCGACCGACACGATGAGCAGGTCCGGGAACTTGACGAGGCGTTTGCCGGTGCATTGGTCCTTCAAGTCGTAGTCATCTGGGCCCGCCTGGATGGCTAGCAACCCCGGGCCCAAACCTTCCATCACGTAAAACCCATCCGCATCGGTCTTTACACGATGGGTCGCTGTCGACCAGTCGTTGGGCGGCTCGCCTTCCTCTGGGGTCGCACCGCAGTATCCGATGACGACAAGATCCGGAACCGGGCTTCCGTGTTGGTCCACAACCCTTCCCTGCAAAACATGTTCGCCACCACCCAGCGCGAGTTCGCCCAAGTCCAATCGCTCACCATCGTGTAAGGTCACATTCCTGCAGGGGATTCCGGGCAAAACACGATCGCTCTCGATCGTGGACCGTGCCAGTTCGAAGCAGAGCTTGTATTGGCCAGAGCTGAGCGAAGCGGAGAAGTCGCCATTGGAATCCGTTGCAATCGTGTCTCCCCAGGGTTGCCTTTCCCCCGGCTTGGTAAGCCACGGTTGGAAACGAACTCGTACACCGACCACCGGAGAAGAGTCGGACCAGCGGCTGATCCGGCCAACGATTCGTCCTTCAAACAGAAGTTGCCACTCCTTGACCTGCAAGAGCTCGGTCGCTGTTGCATGCACCACTTCCGTGAAGTACCCCTGTGGCCAGGCCATGCCGTTCCTTTTCCAACCCGGTTCGCCATGGAAGTATCCACGAGGGGCGATCAGGCCGCTAGGGACGCTGTCTTGGAGGATCGTAAGGGCCAAGGGTTCTTCGGTTGGCACTTCTTCGAAACGGTAGATCCCCAGGGCATCGGTCACTGCGCACCTGTTCGGCGTCTGCCACATCTCCATCTGCACCACGAGGCCGGAAACTGCCTGACCGGTTGGGTCCGACACCTTACCCACAACCGAGGCAACGCTCTTGCGCTCGCCCGCGCTGGGTTGAGCTTCGAGAACCCTGGCTTCATGCGGGTGCATAGGCGGAACAAGCTCTTCGGCAGGGTTGCCGTCCACCCCCACGTGCTCGAGTTTGCCAGCGCTTTCGAGGGCGCTTGCGGAGGGCCCTGTTTGTGTTCGTAGGAAGATTGCGAGGCCGACTATCGAGACCACCAGCACCCATAGGCTTGCCGATTTCCTACTCATGTTGTTGGAATGCTCTTCACGCATGGGTCGGTTCGAGTATCGCGATGGAGGTTGATTCGCGGTAGACCCCAACTGCGAGAATCGTGCTGTCTGCGGGTGCAATGCACCACACGGCGCATCCGAGAAGGGTGTCTTGCATTTGTACCCAGCTCAAAGAGTCGGCCTTCCGCTCGTGGAGAAGCGTCCTGCGCGCTCTCCCCAAACTCTTGCCTAGCCATCGAGAGCTTCGAGACTCTGGGTATCGATGGTTTCGGAGGAACGATTCAGCTCCACACCTAAGGGAACCAGGCTGCGGCTGTTCCGCGTCCTCGATCGACTACTCGCCCGGGATCTCCGCGGTCAGGATCGCTTCGAGGTCGGCCATCCAACTCCAATCGTTGCTGCGGCGGTTTTGGAGCAGGATCACGGTGCGGCCGCTAGGGTGCCAGTGGCGATAGTAGGCGAGCGAACCACCCCAATCGCCGGTGTGCCAGGCGGACGTGCCGTCTTCGGCGAGCCACCAACCCAGGCCGTAACCGGCGGGGGTCCAACCGCGGTCGAAGGACCGGGTGCCGTCGGCGAGCACCACGGGTTCCAACATGGATTGCTGCGAGGACTCGCTCAAGAGCGGGCTGGTCGGGCCCCAGATCTTCATGTCGAGCCGCAACAAGTCGCGCGCGCTCAGGCGCACGCCGCCATCTCCTTCGAGGGAACCAAGCCAGCCCAAGAACTCCCATCCCGGCGCGGTCAGGTCGTGGATCCATCCTCCATCCGTGCTTTGGACGTAGGCCTTGACCAGGTTCGCCGCTTGCTCGGGGGTCGGTGTTTCACTAGAGATCCAGCCGCCAGTGAGTCCGGTTGGGGCAAACACCTCGCTTCGCAGGGCTTCGGCAAACGACTTGTGGGTGACCTGGCTGACCACCTTGGCCAGCACGATGTAGCCGAGATTGTTGTAGGCGAAAGCCTGACCCGGCTCGGATTGAAGGGCGGGCTTTTGTTCCACCAGCAGGCTACAGACCTGATCGTTGCTCAGCGGCCGGTTGGGGTCCTTGAGCTCCAGGTTGGCCGCAAAGAACTCCTCGGCCACGATCAAACCGGACGTGTGGGTCAAGAGTTGCCGCAGCGTGATCGCGGGGTAGGGAAACTCGGGCCAATGCTTCGTGACCAAATCATCGAGCCCCAAGGTTCCCGCCTGCACCAACCGCAGCACCAAAATCGCCGTAATCGGCTTCGATACCGACGCCAACTCGAAGACGCTGTTGGCATCGAGCGGTCGCTTCGAAGCATCATCGGCTAGGCCAAAGCTGCCTTCGAACAAAACGTGCCCGCGCTCAGCCACCAGGGCATTGCCGAAGAACGCGCCTTGCTCGTGGGCCCCGGCCAGCAACTCCCCCACCAAAGCCCCGCGCCGCGCTCGCAACCGATCTCGGAACAGCACTTCGAACGCCTCGGCCGCCATCAGGTTGTAGCCATCCCCGTTGGGATGCAGGCCGTCGGGCACCCACTCGGGAATGTTCTTGGTGACCTCGCCGAATTCGACCACTTGCAAACCCGACTCTGCGGCGATATTGCGCACGACGCGATCGACCGTGGCGCGGAACTCCAGCGTACGGGCGAAATCAACCGCCGCTGCATTCATGGTCGTCAACGTCGAAAGGTAGACCGTGGGGTGCGATGCAAGACCTTGGTACACCCCCACCAATTCGAGCATGGAGGCGCGGAATTTCTCCGCATTGCCGTCCCAAAACCCATGGTTGGAGTCGTTGACACCCAAATTGATGATCACGATATCGGGCAGGAATTCGAGGCTCGCCGGGTACTCGCTTTGGTCTCGGTAGGGGATGCGCGGACCCTCCAGCAGGGTGGCTCCACCATGACCGAAGTTTTCCACCAAATACTCACCCGGTGCAAAGCGTTCGACCCGTTCGGCGAGCTGCGCCGGCCAGTCGCGCCCCGGAGCGTTCGCCCCGCGCGTGATCGAATCCCCCACGCACGCAATGCGGATTGGCTTCGGCGCAGGTGCTTCGGGATCCTGTCCAAACCCAACGCCCAATCCAAGTCCGGTAGCCAGCCACAAGCCAACGCATGCCAAGAGGTGTTTCATGGGGTCTCCAATGTCGTAGAAGATGGCCTATCCTAGCTCCCCGCCCAGGGGTACGCCCGCACCAAGCCCCCAGGCTCCCGCTGCATTTCGGCCAGGCCTTGGTTGGATGCCCTCCAGTCTAGCCCGCCCAACCTCCCCGCGGTTCCCCCATGCAAATCCAAACCGCCGACCTAGCTTGGTCCCCGACAAGCACGCCCGGGATCGAAGAGAAACCCCTCCATTCGGGCAATCCCGCCGATCGGCACCACTCGCGATTGGTGCGCCTAGCTCCTGGCACCACCCTGCCGCCCCAAGCGGGCGATCTCCCCAAACCCTCAACCAACCTGTAGACTCAAGCCTTTCCGAAGTCTCCCATTACTCGTGGACCGAGGATGGGGGCAGGGTCAAGAACGCTTCGCGTCACACCCCTTTATCGTTGTGCGAGCGGAGATGTGAAATTGAAGCTTTACCTATCCACTTTGCTTGCTGTGTTGCAAGCAGGCTGTTCCGGGGCCGAGAGTACTGAATCGGAAGCACTTCAGCCTGCCGGCCCGACAAGTGCGCCGGCAACCGCTCCAATTCCTGTTCCGGGAACATCGGTAAGCCTGCCGCCTCCCAGCGGTTTCGTTCTTGCCGATCGAATCCCCCGGTTCATGAAAGAGTCAACAGGTTCATCCATCATGGTGTCCGAAATCCTCGGGCCATATGCGGAAGTCACAGCTGGATTCAGTGACAAGAGGCAAATGCAAGCCCGGGGCACGACACTTCTAGACAACTCATCCGCCAAGGTTGACGGGCAACAAGCAAAGCTACTCGAAGTCGAACAGCATGCCTACGGCACGCTGTTTCGAAAATGGATACTCGCCGTCGAGCGCCCCGACGGCACAGCGCTCATCGTTGCGTCTTTCCCAAAAGCCGAAGCAAAGCAGGGGGAAGCACTCAAGGCAGCGATTCTCGCTGCTGCCTTCGGTAAACCGAGTGACCCTGCGGATGCTCTCGCTTTTGTCGCGACACCAGTTGCTCTTCTCCAAGTAGCCAAGATCATGGGGCAAAACATAATTCTGTCGCCAGGTGGCCGGTTCCCACTAACAGACGAGAATGCTCCGTTCATGGTTCTCAGTTTGTCCGCATCCGAGGATCTTGCCATAGCCGACCAACAGGCTTTTGCGGAGCGTCGTGCTTCCAACACCGCCACCGTCAAAGACATCACGGTCGATCAGACGTCGCCAATCACCATAGGACATTTGTCTGGCTACGCTACGACAGCAAACGGAGTCGGCCAGGACGCGGCTTCGCCGCTCACCATCTACCAAGTTCTGCTCTTCGACGATTCGGGATACTGTGTTGTTCAGGGAGTCACACCTGCGGCGAAAAGGGAAACCTTTGTTCCCATCTTTCAACAGGTGGCCAAGACTTTCAAGATGAAGACATCGCACAACAAAGCAACCGACAGCGCCAAGAGATAGCCGCGCCTCGCATGGACATTCCTCGCGCGTCATTGCAGACGTTGAAAGATGATACAAATGACCTTCCCGGCTTCTTCGGACACCAGACTTAGTTGATTTATTTAGTAGAGGTTGAGCGACCGTGATCTGTAAAGTTGCATTCCGCTGACAGTTCGCAGGGTACGGGAGGAGCGGCGCGAAGCATGCCCTCAGCAGGCTGAGGCGTAGCGCGGCGGTTCGGGGGGCAGAGCCCACAGTTGAGGAGGGGGTCCAGGGGGAGGAGACTAGAAACCTGTGGAAAACTCATGCGGTGGCCTCGTCGTTTTCCTTCGGCGTTCGATAGCCGAGCGAAGAGTGGATGCGTTTGTAACTGTCCGGCCATCCCATCCCCCCGCATTTCTGCCCGGCTGAGGGGGAAGTGCCTAGGTCCTGTGCTCCGGATGTGCCTCAGCCCAGGCCCAAGGGGTGAGCTTGGAGATCAGCTTGTCCGGAGTCGTGCTGGTGGTGTATCAGTAGCGGTGTAAATTCAATTAACCAGCCTGCGTAGTCGCTCCGGGGAAGACCCCCGAGGGGGTCTTTCCCGGAGCAGAGTTGCGCAGCCGGTCAGCTCGGTGTTTCGTGTGAATAACCACAAACACACCAGACACCGATGACCAACCGCACCCCCGATCCTACCGCAATCTCCATGGCCCTGGAACTCCTGACGTCAAACGGAATGGAGGCCGTTGGAGAGGCCGTCCAGATCCTCATCAACGAGGCCATGCAGCTCGAGCGGTCCGACTTCTTGGCCGCCGGCCCCCACGAGCGCAGTGACGCCCGCCGGGGCTATGCCAACGGATTCCGAGACAAGCGCCTGAAGAGCAAGCTGGGCGAGCTCGAATTCAGAGTGCCCCGCGTACGAGGGCTTCAGGATGGCGATGAGGGCTTCTACCCCTCGGCCTTGGAGCGTGGCGTGCGCAGCGAGAAGGCTTTGAAACTCGCTATCGCCGAAATGTACGTGCAGGGCGTATCGACGCGCAAGGTCGCCGCGATCACCAAGGAGCTCTGCGGCCTCGACATCACTTCGAGTCAGGTCTCCCGCGCCGCCAAACTGCTGGACGAGGAGATCGACGCTTGGCGCATCAGGCCGATCGGCGAGCACCGCTACCTGATTCTGGACGCAAGGTACGAAAAGGTGCGCCACGGCGGCAGCGTGGTCGATTGTGCGGTTTTGATGGCCGTGGGCGTGGGCGTCGATGGCAAGCGCCGGGTGCTGGGCGTGAGTGCGGCCCTTTCAGAGGCCGAGGTGCACTGGCGCGAGTTTCTCGAAGACCTGTCCCGGCGCGGCTTGCACGGCGTGCAAGCGATCACGAGCGACGCGCACACGGGCCTACGGGCAGCCCTGCGATCCGTGTTTCCCTCGGTGCCCTGGCAGCGCTGCCAGTTTCACCTGCAGCAGAATGCCCAGGCCTACGTGCCGCAGATCGGCATGCGCAAGGAAGTCGCAGGCGATATCCGCTCCGTCTTTGCTGCACCCAACCGCTCGGAGGCCGACCGCCTGCTTGGCAAGCTGGTCGAAAAGTACCGTACCAAGGCTCCGCGCCTAGCCACCTGGGCGGAAGAGAACGTACCCGAAGGGCTCACCGCCTTTGCCTTGCCGGCTGCGCACCAGCGTCGCCTCCGCACCAGCAACTCCTTGGAGCGCCTCAGTCGCGAGGTCAAACGCCGCACGCGCGTCGCGACACTCTTCCCGAACACCGAGTCTCTTCTGCGCCTCGCAGCCTCCGTCGTCATGGAGATCAGCGAGGACTGGGAGACCGGCCGTATCTACCTAAGCATGGACACCGAGTGAGAATTTACACACGAT
>Ga0116151_10005940_pt1 | contig 10428 bp, 12 predicted proteins | sample AD_UKC117_MetaG_FD_89893 | JGI IMG/M metagenome (GOLD analysis project Ga0116151, IMG submission 89893) | Active sludge microbial communities of municipal wastewater-treating anaerobic digesters from Hong Kong - AD_UKC117_MetaG | ecosystem: Engineered > Bioreactor > Anaerobic > Digestate... | reverse complement strand
CAGATTTCGGGCAAAGCACAGCCAACTTCTCCGATGAGGGGAGAAGGAAACATCACCCTTCAAAAAGCAACCGGTAGGGGTTAGGCTGGGCAGACGGAGCGTAGCAAAGGTGCCATGATGGTCTGCAAAGAATGCCCTTGCGCTAAACCGGTGCTAATGAGCAAAGCAAGTGACCAGAGACTTTGCGCTTGAGTAGCTCGTCGCCAAAAAGCAGCGCTGCCTTCAAGTTCAAACTTGAGTTCACAGTGGAGTTTATGATGGAGAGCTGGGTCATGTTGGGCAGTCCGCAGTAAGCAGTAAACAACGGCGACAAGAGCAATATGTCGTTGTATTGCCGTAAAGTCCCGTAGCTGATACTGGTCTAGTCCTTCTGCCTTACCCTCTTCGTGATAAACTTCCACGGGCCAGCGATGGCGGCGTACCCGCGTAATGCCTGCTGCTTGCCAGTGTAACTGATTGGTGATGTAGAAGACTGGCTTGTCCGAGAGATCCGCTTGGCGATGGTTGATCACCAGACGGACTTTGCCAAAGTTGTTGAGACGATGGGTAGCGCAATAACTATAGTAGGATTCAGTTTCTCCTTTGTAGTGAATACGAATCGGTTGAAAGACGCCACGCTCTCCAGTAGCGAGCCGTTGTTGATGTTCTGTCTTGAGTTGTTGGGCAAAATTGCTGACTTTCTGCTCACCAGTTTTCAGGCGGACCACTTCGTCGGTGGTCAATGTGCCGACATAGGGTAACTTGAGTGTTTGGTCCAGATGATGACAGAAGCCGGGCGTTGTGTACCAACTATCGAACACCACGGGCAGCTTCAAATCCGGATGGGCGTCGACCCACTTGGTCAGCAGTCGCTCGGCAATGCGTAGTTTGCTGTCATACAATGCTGCCACTTCTGGCTGTTTCTGTTTGCGCCGCCACAGATTGAGCAGATACTGTCGCCACTTGGCTGGATCGCTCTCCTTCAGCGTTTGCTTACTCGCTTTCACCTTGACACCGGCGGCGATGAGGCCCGCTTCGAGTTTGTCCAACTGGGCTGGACGCCACAACTCGAAGCTGACTGGATAGTCAGTCTTGTCGTCACTGTAATGCAGCGTGACTAGGTTGTGTGCCCACACATAGCACTCTTTGGTTGAATCGTACAGATAGGCAATTTCGTCAAAGTGCTTGCCATGATGCGTCAATAAAGTGTCATCAATGCTCAACACCCCCTTGGGCTTCATGCGCATCGCTTCGACACTTTCCATCATTGCAAACCGCGCCTTGTCTAGTTCGCTGAAATCCACCCGGCTTTCAGTCAGTAGTCGATTCAAGCTACTTTGGTTGCGATTCTCAAACACACAGATCCGATTGATTCCTTCGACGGTTTTGTTCTCACTGACAAGCAGACCGCTCACGTAGCGCTGAAATTCGATCAACGCTTCCGGTGAAAAGACTTCTGTGTAGTATGGTGTATAGTGCTCTACGATCTTTGGCAGTTCGACGAGTGGAATCATTGTGCTTCTCCTTGACAGAAATGCGACAGTTGCTTCCGCTCAGTATACTGCTGATTTCCCTGTTTTGTGTATTCGTTTGTTAATCTATCATGAACTACTTTCGCGCTACTTCTTAACGCTTTTGTATACTTTTACTGCAAAAGTCGAGTTACGTCTTCACGTTTTACAGGTCACATGTGAATTGCGTGCCCTTCAACGGCGTGAGCGGCTTCCATGATCACTTCACTCAAGGTGGGATGGGCATGAACCGTGCGGGCAATTTCGGCGGGAGTGATCTCCATAAATTGGGCCAGACTCAACTCAGGTAATAGCTCCGTCACATCGGGACCAACCATATGGGCGCCCAAGATCTCCCCATATTTGGCATCGGTGACAATTTTGATGAAGCCCTCTTTGGCATCAATGGCCTGGGCTTTGCCATTGGGCATAAAGGGAAATTTGCCGACCTTCACTTCGTAGCCGGCCTCTTTGGCCTCGGTTTCTGTCATTCCCATACTGGCCACTTCAGGTTTACAATAGGTGCAGCGGGGCATAAAGGTGTACTTTTCGTTCGGGATCGGCAACGTTTCGGCGCCAGCTAAGGTCTCAGCAGCGACGAGGGCTTGTGCGCTGGCCACGTGGGCAAGCGCCAGTTTGCCGGTGCAATCACCGATCGCATAGATGTGAGCGACATTGGTGCGCATGTTGGCATCGATCTTTACAAAGCCACGCTGATCCAGCTCGACACCAGCTTTGTCCAGCCCCACCTTTTCGGTATTGGGCGTGATTCCGATGGAGATCAGCACCCGTTCCGCCTCTAGTGTTTCCGTTTTTTCGGTTTTGAGATTTTTCACCGTGACCTTGACTCCGTCATCGGTCACTTCAAGGCTTTCGGTGCGGGAGCCGGGATAGAGTTTCAGTCCCTTTTTGGTAAAGGCTTTGTGCACCTCCGCAGCCACTTCGGCATCCTCCAACGGCAGCACATGATCAAGCATTTCGATAACCGACACCTCGGTGCCGTAACTCTGATAGAAGTAGCCGAGTTCCATACCAATCGGGCCGGCCCCAATCACAATCAGCGATTTTGGTTTCGCCTGAGGACGCATGGCGTGGCGGTACTGTTGAATCCGTTCCCCATCCACTTCCACACCGGGGAGATCGCGCGCACGGGCACCGGTGGCGATAATAAAGCTTTCGGACGTCACCGTGCGTGTTTCGGCATTTTCCTTAAATTCGGATGGCCCGACTTCGATGGTGTGGGCATCGGTAAAGACGGCGTGACCTTCCAGCACGTCGATCTTGTTTTTGCGCATCAAGAAAGCAACACCCTTGGTCTGCCGATCCACAATGCCCAGGCTGCGTTTGACGGCACTGCCAAAGTCGACCTGCAAATTGTCAAAGGTGATCCCGAAATCGGCAGCATGTTGCACGGTATTGAGCACCTCGGCATTTTTGAGCAACGCCTTTTTGGGAATACAACCCCAATTGAGGCAAACCCCGCCCAGGCTTTCTCGTTCCACAATCGCCGTCTTTTTGCCCAGTTGTGCCGCACGAATGGCAGCCACATAGCCGCCGGGCCCACTGCCAACGACGATAACCTCATAATCGTAATTGCTCATAACAGATCCTTCCATTTTCACCACCGCAGCGCCTTCTCGCCTTGCGTGCAAGAACTCACGCCGCCGGATAGGTTTCTAGTTTGGCTTTGACAATCGCCATAAAACGATCCGCCGTCGCCCCATCCAACACCCGATGATCGAAGCTGAAGCTCAAGTAACAGACGGGCCGGATCACAATTGCATCATCGGCACTCGGCAACAGCGAAGAGGATTCACTCCGCACGACCGCGCGTTTGGCAATCGTACCAATGCCCAAAATACCGCTCTGCGGTTGGTTGATGATCGGTGTCCCCAACAAACTACCGGTGACACCATGATTGGTGATTGTAAAAGTGCCCCCCTGCGTGGCATCAGCAGCTAGCCGACCACGGCGGGCGGCTGTTGCCACTTCATTCACCGCCCGCGCCAACCCCTGCAAATTCTTTTCGTCGGCATCCCGAAGCACTGGCACAATCAAGCCTTCTTCGAGGGAGACCGCCACGCCAATGTGAATGCGCCGATTAACGACAATGCCACTTTCGGTAAAGCGACTATTGGCGATTGGTACTTCCCGCAGGCCAGCCGCCACCGCAGCCACAAAATAAGGGGTATAGGTTAGCGTAATTCCTTTGGCGGCAAAAAGCTGTCTGTTTGCTTCCCGATGGCGCACAATCGCGGTGGCATCGACTTCATAGACAGAGGTGACGTGCGGACTGGTCTGTTTGCTGAGCACCATATGCTGGGCAATGGCCCGCCGCATGGCAGAGAGCGGTTGCAGCGTTTCATCGGGATTTTCAGTGTTACGCGTCCCGTCGTGGCCGGAAGACGCTTGTGCAGCCGGCGTGGGAGAAACTGCACCGGGAGTTGGGCGAGCGCCTTCCGATGCAACGAAGGCCAACACATCTTTTTTGGTCACACGGCCACCGAGGCCCGTACCGGTCACCTCATTCAAATCAATCTCGTGCTCGCGTGCAATGCGCGCCACAACCGGACTGATAAAATCACGCCCGCTCGGCTTCATCGACCGCTCCTGGTCTGACGAGGCGGCAAGAGTGTCACTGTCCACCGCCCCACGCGGTGCGACCGGTCGCACCCCAACCTCGCTCGCCACTGCCCCACTCTCCCACTGCTCACCGGCCTCTCCGATGTGAGCGAGGATACCGCCAACGGCAACCGTTTCCCCTTCGGCCGCAACAATTGTCAGGAGCGTACCGGCTGCCGGCGATGGAATCTCTGTATCAATCTTGTCAGTTGTAATCTCCAGCAGCGGCTCCAATTTGTCAATGGGGTCGCCGGGCGCTTTGAGCCAACGGGCAATCGTGCCCTCAACAACACTTTCCCCAAGCTGTGGCATTTTGACAGCGGTTGCCATACGTTGCTTATCCTTCCAATCCTTCATCCGGCGCTAACAGGGTGCGGGGGGTAAGGGCGGGGTCAGCCATGTCGGCCCTGAAATAGAGGTAATTGCGCCCGGAGACGGTGGTAAAGCCGGCATGTTCGCCCTGGGGGGTCAGTGCCACGATGTTCATATATTGGCCCGGGCCACTGCCCATGTACTGGAGATCACGCAACGTCTCCAGGCCGGCCTCATGCACAGACATGCCAAATTTCATGTAGACCACGAGACTGCGCGCCGTGGCAGCGCGGATCGCCAGCTCTCCCATACCGGTGCAGGCCGCCGCGCCATAGCGGTTGTCACAGTAGTTGCCGGCACCGATGATGGGGCTATCCCCAACGCGGCTCGGGTACTTCCACGCGATGCCGCTCGTGCTGACAGCGGAGGCAATATTGCCATGTTGGTCAAGCGCCAAAAAGTTGACGGTCCCCAACGTGTCAATCTTTTCCTGGCGTGCAATGCGATCTTGCAAATTGACAGGGCCGGTAAGAATCCTGGTAATCTCGCGCAGTTGTGCCGACTTGCCCGGTTCCAACCCATGTTCCTCAAAGCGGGCACGCCAGCGCTGGAGTGCGGCCTCCGTCACTTGATTGGCTGGCACACAATCCAGCTCGGCAGCCAAGCGTTCCGCCCCGCGGCCAACGAGCAACACGTGGGGCGTCTCTTCCATCACCTTACGTGCCAACGCAATCGGGTTGCCGTAGCCGCGCAGCGCAGCCACCGCACCGGAACGCAACGTGATGCCATCCATGATACTGGCATCCAGCTCCACTTCGCCCAGCACATTGGGCAGGCCGCTGTAGCCGACACTGTGCTCCTCGGGATCATCCTCGACAACACGACAAGCGAGTTCAACGGCATCGAGGGCACTACCCCCATTTTTCAACAGGTCCATGGCGGCCATTGCGCCAAAGCGCCCATTTTCACTGGAAACAATGATGGGGGTACTATGAGAAGAGTTGACTGTGGACATAGAATAAAAATCCGGTCTGTTGATGATTGAAGTGTTTGGTCACTTGGGTCATAGAATCGATCTGAACATTCGGTCGTGCCCCTTGACCGCTGCCGAGGCGGTTGGCATCACAAGGGTGCGTTTCGCTTTGGGGGCGAGTTTTCTGCTTGCTCGCGGTGGCACCCAAAGGGTCCCCGCAAATCCACCACCGGCTGCCGGATTTGACAATCCGACAGGAGCGATATTCGCCCCCAAACTGAAAAGCACCCGGCGTCAAAACCGAATTCCAGGAAAGCTTAGCTGATGCCAAAGTGTTGCGCAATCATAGCGCGGGCAGCTTCTTCGAGCGATTCCCAATCAGCGTCGGGCAGCTTATTAACGGTAATGAAATCCTGCACCATAAAAACATTGTAAATCGTGCCCAATGCAAAGAGTTGCGCGGCCAGGGGGTGGGCGGACGCCGCGTCCGGGCCGGCAAAGCTGAGGGGACGATCAAAGTGCTTGGCCGGCAAGACAAACTTGCGTGCGTTGGGATTGGGTGTGTGCTGAATTTCGACAGACATAGCCTATAGTATAACAGGCTGTGGAGGCGCTATCAAATCGTCATTTCGAGGGGTGCGTTTCGCTTTGAGGGCGAGTTTCCTGCTTGCTCGTGGTGGCACCCAAAGGGTCCCCGCAAATCCACCACCGGCTGTCGGATTTGACAATCCGACAGGAGCGAGTTTCGCCCCCAAACGGAAAGGCACCCTCTTCAAGGGGGTGCGTACCCTTTCGAGGCAGGTAGCAGAGAGAACACCATATAGCAGTGTCACACCCCAAAACACAGAGATCACAGAGTAGGTTATCGACATTCTTGCAGATGGCACAATTTGTCACGGCCAGTCGCGCAGAGGGTACGGGGATCAGGGGAAAAAGTGTTCAGAGAGAAGATTGTACCGTTTGCCGTGCAATATGTAGCCTGTCACCGCGGAAAGGGCGATCGTGTGGCCCCCGTTGCGCATGGCCGACACTGCAATGGGACGTGCCAGGTAGCCGTTCGACCCCCCAGGCTGATGCCCCGTGCATGGACGACCACGGGGTCGTTTCATCCCACCGCCAGAGCAGGCCGCCAGGCCCCATGCCACTGTGCAGAGCGACCTGGAGTGCAAACGGCCGATTGGGCGATAAAGTGGGGCCGGTCCAGAGGTGAGGGCTGCGGCCCGGTTGAGGCGCCAGGAGGAGGGCAAGGCGCTGATCACAGCCCTGTAGCCCCAGCCAAAACGGTGCCAATGCAGCGCCCTCATCCCAGGTTGAGACGAGCGTCTGGGGCGTACCGTCGTTGCCGTCACCAGTGTGACCAGTGATCTGCCAGAATTCAATGGGGGTGGCAGCAGATGTCGGTGACAGCGAAGTCGGGCACGGCGAAGATTGTACGCCCCAGGTACATGACTGCCAAGCCATCGGCGACGGTGCAACCAGTGGCCAGCGCAGCCATTCGCGCGCCAGGCCCTCCGTATCAAGCACCTGATAGCGTAGGCCATCGCGGTCGAGCGTCGCCTGCATGGCATGAAGATATTCAACCTCTGCGGGCATACGATGGGCCGTGCCGGCACCGGCTGTGAGGATCTGCAAAACGCCGTCGTGCACCTGTACATCGAAGGCAAGGATATGGCTACACCAGTAGGCCAGCACACCGTACCGCACGAGAATTTCCCAAAATTTCGGCCCAATCTCGTGGGCAATTTCTCGTTGGTGCGAGCCAACAAAACCGTTAATCGGAAAAACAGGATGGTGACCAAAGACGATCTTGTAGCGCGCATCGGCGTGGGCGGCGAGGGTTTCTTCCAGCCACGCCGTTTCGACATAGCCCTCGCCGCCTAAGCCAGACCAGAGCGTGTTGACAAAGACCATCAACAGGTCATCGCTCTTATCGGTTGCCCCGGCGGGGGTGCGCCGCACGAAGTAGCTCAGCCCCTCCTGCCCCGGCGGGCCATTGCGTGGCAGATGCGCCATCACCTCGCGGAAGATTGCCTCGCTGGCCGGGTCATAGGTGGTGTGGTTGGCGGTGGTGTGATAGAGCGGAATCGCGGCGCGGTCGAGCCAGGCCATTTCGTGAGCAAACCAATATTGCCACTGGGCGCGCAATTCGTTGGCATCAGCGGTCAGCCCGCGGATCTCGTCACCGGGGAAGGCGATGAATTCGGGCGGCGGGTCAAGCCGCTGAATCACCTGATTAACGGCGGCAAAGGTCTCCTTGTGCAGTGCGCCTGGCACACCGGAGCAGGCGTCGGCGTAGACGACAAATTGGTGGCCGGGGGTGGCGGCGGTAAGGGCGGGGATCGGTTGAGCTGTCATAGGTTTATTGGTTTCTCGCACTGGTCAATCTGGTGCAACTGCTCGGATAGCTTGGCAATAAGTTTCGAGGCGTACAGGCAGAGTATACAATAACAATTGCTGGGGAAACAGATAGGCTACCCAATTTTCTTGTCACGATTAACAAAGTCACCGTTGGCATTTACAGCACCAGCAATATACGCACCACCGTCCGTTTGTACAAGAGAGATGGAGACATTTTGGCCGCTTTGCAGCAACTCGTGAATCAGATCCTGGAGTTGTTGACGCTGGCTATTGGTCCACCGGTTATCCAGTTCACCCCGGTTGACCCACTGCCCTAAGCCAGCTTCTTCTCGCATCTCCTTGATCAACTCATCCCACAGCCAGGTGAGCAACACACCCTGTCGGATTTGCCAGCCGTTGGCCTGTTCGCTCTTTTGGAGCACGCCGACCAACTCCAGTGCGTTCAGTTCCGGCGATAGTTCGGGCAAGCGCATCTGAAAACTCGCCAGATCGATCGCGAAGTGCTGGAGTGCCTCGGCGTTGGTTGTGAGCAGCGCGACCGTGGTAAAAGCGTGGCGGACTGGCGGTGTCCACGCCTGCCAGATCGCGGCGAAGTGATGGTGTGTATCGCGGCGTAACGCCTGCAAGATAACATGATGGCGAGCCGCGGTCTCACGATAACCATGCATGCACCGTCAGTAACACAGCGCTGATATTGGGCGTTCGTCACCTCGGTCTGCATGATCCAGAAGGCATCGAGTGTCACGGAACGCTGTGGTTGCTCATCGTCTTCGGCATCGCTATCCTCTTCGCTCGATCCCATGAGAAACGGGCCAGCCGGCACATAGACAAGTGTGATGCCAACGCCGGCGTCACCCCAAACTGTGCCGGTCATCGGGTCGGCGGGAGGGGCACCATCCCAACGAGAGGTATCGGCAGTTGGTAGGGGGGGTGGTTTTGGCGATTGCTATCGGTAATAGAGTATTGCTTGCGGTTGTGGGTGCGCCGGCAAAGGAGGGCAACCAGCCGTTGTTATTCAAGAGAATCAAGAGCAAGATTGTGGACAGTGCTGCCAACGTCCATGACAACCGCAGAAAAACTCTATTACGAGCAAGTTAAAATTTTGCCGGTCGCTGAGCAGTTGAAGCTGATCACGTTGGTTGCACAATTATTATCAAGAACAGCGGTAGATGCTGCTCTGCCATCAACCAAAGAAGTTGTCAATCTGCACACCGCCCACTCAATCATGGAATTGCATGGTTTGGGTGCTGAAATTTGGCAGAATGTCGATGTTCAACAATATGTCGACGAGTTGCGCGATGAGTGGGATTAGGGTGCGCAACCATGACCTCAATGGCGCTTGCGGGCATCACAAAAATAGGTATTGATACAAGCCCGATTATCTATTTTGTCGAAGCAAACCCGACATATGATCGCACAGTCACCTCGATCTTCCAACAAATTGCAAATGGCACACTCTTTGGCGTCACTTCAGTTATCACATTGACCGAAGTACTGAATCATCCTATACGTCTTGGTTTGCGTCAACTGGAGATGCAATATCGCACACTGCTAATCAATAGCCATAATCTTGAACTCCACCCGATCAATTCAGGCGTTGCCGTACTTGCGGCAGAGCTGCGAGCCCGTTACAATCTCCGCACACCCCACGCATTGCAGGTTAGCGTAGCGGTACAAGCTGGGTGCCAAGGGTTTCTAACCGACGATAATGGCATCAAACGTGTGACAGAACTGCGGGTGGTTTTGCTAGATGAGTTGCTTTGACCGTCCACAAATTTAAAATCCACGCCGTCACTGCCTTGTAGTGCTCCCATGATCCCGGCGCTGGGTTTGTCTCATCCGTCGTCTCTTCCCGGCAACCGACAACTTGAAAGCCATGATGCACCAGTCCGTTGATCATCGTGCTGAGGGCGTGACGAAACGAGCGCGGGCTCGCAACACTTTGCATATTGCCTGCGCTGTCCTCAAAGGTCCAATTCTCCTCAGCGAAAAGATGGGCGGGGATCTCTTGATCGCCGTACAGGCCACGCAGACGATAGCCCATACCGTCCCAAGTGGTCTCATCGACCAGTTGGGTAAAGGGGTTGTGCCACTGGACAAAGTAGCTGCCTCCCGGCTGCAGCACACGGGCCACCTGAGCAAAGACCGTCGTTGGGTCGGGAATGAAGTTGATCGAATAGGTGTGATAGACCAGATCAAATTCACCTTCGGCAAAGCGAGTGAGATCGCGCATGTCACCCTGCTCAATGCGGATTTTGAGACCATAATGGTCGGCGGCCAACCGATCGCCGGCCAGTTGGTTGTCGGTGAGATCGAGCACGGTGCTCTGCGCGCCGAGGAGGGCAAAGGCCACGGATTGTTGACCACCGCCGCTCCCGAGACAGAGCACCCGTTTGCCCGTAACATCGCCAAAGTAGCCGTAGGGATCGACCCGTTGGCGTGCGGTCACGTCATCGAGGTCGAGCCAGGGGCGGGCATAGATCGACTGAGCGGCGGCGATGGCTTCCCAACGGGCTTTGTTAAATTGGGCGAGTTCGTCTAGCATGGGTTTCCCTTTGCAAAATGGTGCTAGTACACGATGGCGTAAATAAGCCAATAGCTCAACCCCTCCCTAACCCTCCCCGACATCAGGGAGGGAACTGTGGGTTTATTTACGCCGCTATGTACTAGGCT
>Ga0116151_10005939_pt1 | contig 10429 bp, 10 predicted proteins | sample AD_UKC117_MetaG_FD_89893 | JGI IMG/M metagenome (GOLD analysis project Ga0116151, IMG submission 89893) | Active sludge microbial communities of municipal wastewater-treating anaerobic digesters from Hong Kong - AD_UKC117_MetaG | ecosystem: Engineered > Bioreactor > Anaerobic > Digestate... | reverse complement strand
CATGTCGACATCGACGAGAGCATGGTGCGCGCCATCGCCAAGCAGGCCGAGGCCGAGCGCATCCGCCGGGCCAAGGTCATCAACGCCGAGGGCGAGTACCAGGCGGCCGAGCGGCTGGTCGATGCCGGCCGCATCCTCAACCAGGTGCCGGAGGCCATGCAGCTCCGCTACCTCTCCACCCTGCACGAGATCGCCAACGACCGCAGCAACACCATCGTCTTCCCGTTCCCCGCCAATCTCGCCGAGTTCCTGACCGGCATGAAGCGCGACGGATGATCCGACGCAGCCGCGGCGGCGTCAGGTGAGCTGCGCGGCGAAGGCCGGATAGACCTCGCGCAGCACGGCGCCGACCGGGCCGCGAAGCTGTGCCGCCGCTGCTGCTTCCAGCCCGGGGGTCTCGCCGGCGTCGTGCGCCGTCTCGAAGGCGAAGCCCGTGGCGGCGCGCACCGTCTCGGCCATCTCGCCGGCGTGCCAGCTCACCAGCCGAAGCCGCCCCGCCTGCCGCCGGAAGACCGCCCGGTCGGTCACCAGCCAGCGCCCCTCGACACCGGGTGCCGTCACGAAATCCACCTTCTCGACCAGCGTCCGGACCCCGTGATCGGTGCGAAAGAGGATGACGTTTGGCACCAGCGACGCCAGGTAGGGTGCGCCGAAATTGCCCATGAAGCGTCGACGCATCCGGCCCGGCTCGCCGAGGCCGAGCAGGTTCACCGCCCCCGTCGCGTCGATCTGCGCCCCCGAGAGGAAGAACGCATCGAGGCGCCCCTGGGCGGCGCAGTCGAAGAGCTCGCGCCCGCCATCGGTGAAGGGGTTCGACGTCTCCGAGCCCAGGATCGAGACGGTCGGCCGGCCCCGGCCGAGCTCGCGCGCCACCAGCGCCGCCGCGGCCGGCACCGGCGAGCTCGCCCCGACGGCCACATGGCCGAGCCCCCGGAGCAGCCGGGCGATGACGCCGATCATCACCAGCAGGCGCTCCGGCTCAGCCATCGCGCAACCAGGCGTCGATGAAGGTCTTGCAGGACGCCGGGTCCCGCGCCGCCTCGGCATAGGCGGCGAGCCAGGCCCGGTCGGGGCCGTACCGGTTCCTCAGACCGACCGGCGCCGCCCCCGCCGGTGCGGTGGCGACCCGCTCCACATAGAGGGCCGGAATCGTGCCCGCGGCCCAGAGATCGTCGGCGAGGAGGTCGTGCGCCACCACCTCCTCGACCGTGGCCAGCGTGCGCCGCGCCGCATGCGCCGCCAGCATCAGCTCGCGCCGCACGCCGATCCAGACATTGCCGGACCGGTCGGCGACCGCCGCATGAAACAGCAGGAAATCGGGGCGGATGGCGGGCACCAGCAGGCCCGGCTCGCCGGTGAAGGGGTCGGGGCCGAGGCGCCAATCGGGACGCAGGCCGACGAGGTCGGAGCCGATCACCCCGGCGAGCGGCAGATGCGAGACCCCCTTCTCGGCGGCGGTCAGCCCGGCATGGATGGCCGGGCAGGTGCTCTCCGTCACGGTGACGCTGCCCGCCCGCCACGCCCGGTCGAAAGCCGGGGCGAGGCCGAGCTCGCCCAGGGAGATGGCGGCCGTCTCGACGCCGGCGACACAGCCCGCCGCGATGAGCAGGTCCGCCTGCAGGCCGAGCTGCGGCAGGCCGACGAGGCGAAGCCCGCTTGCCCCTTTCCTGACCAGCTCGCGGATGGTGGCGAGCGAGCAGCCCGAATAGTCCGGCGCCAGCGCCAGTGTGGCGCCATCGGGGATCAGCGCCGCGAGCTCGGCCGGCGTCGCGGTCACGCGCCGCCCGCAATGGCGCGGATCGCGGCCTCCGCGGTGACCAGGTCGGCATATTTCTGGCGCATGTCGAAGAGGTTGGCCGCATGCGGCCCCTCCGCCCGGTCGCCGACGCAGTCCTCGATGACGATGGGGCGGAAGTTCCACCCCACCGCATCGACCACCGAGGCGCGCACGCAGCCGCTGGTCGTGCAGCCCGTGACATAGAGCGTGTCGACGCGCCGCTGCACCAGCCAGGGGGCGAGATCGGTGCCGAAGAAGGCCGAGGCCTGCTTCTTGTCGATGACCAATTCACCCGGCAGCGGGGCCAGGGCGTCGACCACCCGGTTGGCCGGCGAATCGGGCGTGAGCTGGCGGAGCGCGGGCAGCTTGGTCGCCCAGACTCCCGCATCGGAGCCGTCCTCGGCATAGACGATGCGCGTGAAGACGACAGGCAGCGAACGCTCGCGGCAGGCCCGGAGCACCGGCACGGTGGCAGCGACAGCCGCCTCGATGTTGCCGCCGCCCAGCATCCTTGGATCGGCGAAGGCATTGACGAAGTCGACCACCAGAAGCGCCGGCCGCTCGCCGCTGCCGACCACCGCGCCGAAGCCCTGGCGGGCATAGACGTCGCTCTCTGTCATGGCGTCTCCACGATGCGCGTGTCAGGCCCAGTCTGCGGTTCCGCAACGCCCCTTGGCAAGAGGTCGCCCGCCGCCGCGACGAAGGCCGGCGGCGGCGGGGCCGTCACGGCGACAGCCGGGCGGCGCGGGTAGAGCGGCAGGGCGATCGACCGGGCGTGCAGCAGCAGCGGGCCGCCCTGCCGGCTGCCCTGGAGCGGGCCGCCATAGACCGGGTCGCCCAGGATGGGATGGCCGATGGCCGCCAGATGCACCCGGAGCTGGTGCGTGCGCCCGGTGCGCGGCCGGCATTCGACAAGCGAGCGGCCGCCGCCGCTGGCCAGCACCCGAATGTCGGTGACGGAAGCCTGCCCGCCCTCGGCCGCGACCTGCATCCACCAGCCCCGCGCGGCGGTCGAGCGCTTCTCCAGGCCGAGCTCGATCCGTCGCTCCGCCGGGTCCGGCGTGCCCTCGACCACCGCCCAGTAGACCTTCTCGACCCGGCCCGCCTCGAAGAGCCGGCCGAGGCGCCTGAGCGCCTTCCTGTGGCGGCCGAGGACGAGGCAGCCCGAGGTGTCGCGGTCGAGCCGATGCGCCAGATGCGGCCGCTCCGGCAGGCCGAAGCGAAGCGCCTCCAGATAATCCTCGAGATTGGGGCCGCGCTTCGGCCCGGCATGCACCGGCAGCCCGGCCGGCTTGTCGACGACGAGGATCAGCCCGTCCCGGTAGAGCAGGCGGTCGAGAAGGAAGTCGGCAGCGTGGCCGGGCGCCGGCACTGGGCTCTTGCCGACCGCTACCCTGCCCGCCACGATGCCGCCGCGTGTGGCCGCCCCGGATCGAACGCCCATGGATTTGACTCCCATCCTCCTCGACTGGTCGGCGCTGGCGCTCCGCTGGCTCCACCTCATAGCCGGCATCGCCTGGATCGGCAGCTCGTTCTACTTCATGGCGCTCGACGCCAGCCTGAAGAAGCGTGCCGGGCTGCCGGAGGGCGTCTCCGGCGAGACCTGGCAGGTGCATGGCGGCGGCTTCTACCGCATGTGGAAGTACGGCGTCGCCCCGCCCGAGATGCCGGCCGAGCTCACCTGGTTCAAGTGGGAGGCCTACACCACCCTCTTGAGCGGCCTCGCCCTCCTCGTGGTCGTCTACTATCTCGGCGCCGAGCTCTACATGATCGACCCGGCCAAGGCCGAGCTCGGCCCCTGGACAGCGGCCGCGATCGGCCTCGCCGTGCTGGTCCTCGGCTGGGTCGCCTACGACATGCTGTGCAAATCACCGCTCGGCAATGACCAGCGCACGCTCGCCCTCATCGGCCTCGTCGCCTTCCCGCTCGTCTGCCTCGCCCTCGACCAGGTCCTCACCGGCCGTGCCGCCTTCCTCCATGTGGGAGCGCTGATCGGCACCATCATGGTGGCCAACGTCGCCATGATCATCATCCCCAACCAGAAGAAGGTGGTGGCCTCGCTGCTCGCCCACGCGGCGCCCGACCCGGCGCTCGGGGCGCAGGCCAAGCAGCGCTCGGTGCACAACAACTACCTGACCCTGCCCGTCCTCTTCATCATGATCAGCAACCACTACCCGCAGACCTTCGCGAGCCCGTTCAACTGGCTGATCCTGGCGCTGGTGCTGGTGATCGGCGCCAGCATCCGCCACTATTTCAACATCATGCACGCGGGCACGAAGCCGCCCTGGTGGCCCTGGGCGGTCGCCGCCCTGGGCTTCATCGTCGCCATCTGGATCGCGAGCTTCCCCGCCACCCCGCCGCCGCTGGTCGACACCGCCGCCGACGAGCGGCCCGCCACCCTCGCCGCGGTCGAGGAGATCGTCCAGGGCCGCTGCATCATGTGCCACGGGCAGGAGACGCACTGGCCGGGCCTGGCCCACGCCCCCAAGGGCGTCGTGCTCGAGACCCCGCGCGACCTGCGCATCCACGCCGCCGCCATCCGCGACCAGGTCTACCAGACCCACGCCATGCCGCCCGGCAACGTCTCCATGATCGAGGACGGCGAGCGGCGGCTGATCGCCCGCTGGGTCGACGCCGGGGCGCCGCCCGAATGACCCGGCGCGCCCTGCGCGGCCGTCTCGTCTGGTTCAGGGACGACCCGGCGATCGCTGGTGCGGCGGCCCTGGTCGACATCGCGGACGGCCTCCTCGTCATCGAGGCCGAGCGGATCGCCGCCGTAGGCCCGGCCACCGACCTCCTCGAGCCCGACCTCGAGGTCACCCATTACCCGAACGCCCTGATCCTGCCGGGCCTCATCGACGCCCATATCCACTACCCCCAGACGCAGGTCATCGGCTCCTACGGGACCCAGCTCCTCGACTGGCTGCAGAGCTACACCTTCCCGGCCGAGCGCCGCTTCGCCGACCCGGCGCATTGCGCCCGGACGGCTGGCTTCTTCCTCGACGAGCTCCTGCGCCACGGCACCACCACCGCCGTCGCCTATGCCAGCGTGCACCCCGGCTCGGTCGACGCCCTCTGCGCCGAGGCGCTGGCGCGCACCATGCGCCTGATCACCGGCAAGGTGATGATGGACGAGGGGCCCGAGGGCCTGCGCGACACCGCCCAGTCCGGCTACGACGACAGCCAGGCGCTGATCGCCCGCTGGCACGGCCAGGGCCGCATCGGCTACGCCGTCACGCCGCGCTTCGCCGTCACCTCGAGCGCCGCCCAGCTCGAGGCGGCTGGAGCCCTTCTGCGCGAGCATCCCGACTGCTGGCTGCAGACCCACCTCGCCGAGAACCACGCCGAGATCGCCGAGGTGGCGCGGCGCTTCCCCGAGGCCTCGAGCTACACCGACGTCTACGACCGCTTCGGCCTGCTCGGCCCCCGCTCGATCCTCGGCCACTGCCTGCACCTCGCCGAGGACGAGATGGCGAGGCTGGCCGCGACCGGCTCGGTCGCCTGCTTCTGCCCGACCTCGAACCTCTTCATCGGCTCCGGCCTCTTCGACCTCGCCCGCCTCACCGACCGGCCGGACCCGGTGCGCATCGCCCTCGCCACCGATGTCGGCGGCGGCACCTCCTACTCGATGCTGCAGACCGCCGCCGAGGCCTACAAGGTCCTCCAGCTCCAAAACCAGAGCTGGCCGGCGCTCGACGCGTTCCACACCATGACACGCGGCAATGCCCTGGCCCTCGGCCTCGCCCACGAGATCGGCACGCTCGAGCCCGGCAGCCATGCCGATGTCACCGTGCTCGACCTGGCGCCGACGCCAGCCATCGCCCATCGCCTCGAGGCGATCGACCGCAGCGACCTCCCGGCCCTGCTCTTCGCGCTCATGACCATCGGCGACGACCGGGCCATTCGCGCCACCTGGGTGGCGGGCAAGAAGCTGCACGAGCGAAACGGCTGAACCCTGCCCGACATGCCTATTCCGCAAAATATCGCCGATTCGTCGACAAAATTATCATAGCGCCATCTTGATCGCCGCGCTACAGGGATCAGATATCCTAGAGCCCAGGGTCCGATGCGACACGCGGTTTCCCCCTCCGATCTGTCGAGACGAAAGGCCCTATGCTCAAAAACAAGGCAATCAATGCCGTCGGCATCATCGTGACATTCGCCTGCATCGGGTTGTTCTTCGACAGCTTCACCAATCTCGATTTCTGGCAGCTCGCTCATCTTCCGCGAATGGAGCTGTTTGCGGTCACGGCGACGGCGACAATGATCTACGCCAGCCTGCTGGTGGCCGTCGGCATCGGCTTCGCCTCGTTGGTGCGGTCCACCGGTCACGCCATGGCCACCCCCCAGGAGGGCATCGCGCTCTGGGGCCAGGCGAACATCGCCAAGTACCTGCCGGGCAACGTCATGCACTTCGCCGGCCGGCAATTGCTGGCGCGGCGGTTCGACTGGCCGCAGGCGAGCACGACCACTGCCTCGGTGCTGGAGCTGGCGCTGCAGGTGCTGATGTCCTGCTCGATCGGCGTGGCCGGGCTCCTGATGATCGACCGGATGAACACCGAGGTCGCCTCCTCCTGGCTCGTCGCCGCCCTGTTCCTCTCCTCGGCCGTGCTCACCGTCGCCCTGCTCGGCCGCCTGCCCCTGGCGTGGCTGCCGGCCATCGCCCGCCGCCTGCTCGCCGCCTTCAGCCTCGAGGACCTGCGCGCCTTCTCGCGCTCGACCCTGCTCTACGGGGCCTTCTTCATCGGCCAGGGGCTGGTCGGCTGGCTGGTCTATTCCTGGCTGCTCGGTGTCGCCGATCCGGCGATCCTGCCGGGGGTCGTCGCCATCGTGCTGCTCGGCTGGTGCGCCGGCCTCGTCGTGCCGGGTGCCCCCGGCGGGCTCGGTGTGCGCGAGGCGACGACGGTGCTGCTCGGCGCCCCCTTCCTCGACAATGACAGCCTCATGCTGATGACCATCCTGCTCCGGGTCATCAGCCTCGCCGGCGAAGGCCTGATGTTCGCCCTCGCCTGCCAGCTCCCCCGCACCCGCCGCCCGGCGGCTCCCTAGTCGCTGGCGAAGAGATCGACCGCGTAGCCGCCGACCGGCAGCGCCTCCTCGAGCAGCCCCCGCTCCACCAGGAACGCGGCGAAGCGGGCGTAGCGGTGGTGATCGAGGGCTGCCGGGCTGAGCGCCAGGCGCGGCACGGTGTCCGCCCAGGCCAGCCGGTTCAGCTCATCGTCGAGCAGGGGGTCCGTGGCGGCGAAGACCTCCCAGGCCTCGTCCGGATGGTTGACGATCCAGTGGGTGGCCGCCTCGACGGCCTCCATGAAGCGCTGCAGCCGCGGGTCGCCGAGCTTGTCCACATGCGCCACGTAGATCAGCTCGTCATAGGCCGGCACCCCTTCCTCCTCGGGGTAGAAGGCGCGGCCCGGCCGCTCGATCAGCTCCATCTGGTTGAGCTCGAAATTCCGGAACGCGCCGATCACCGCGTCGACCTGGCCGGCGACCAGCGCCGGCGAGAGCGAGAAATTGACGTTGACCAGCTCGACATCGTCGAGCGTCAGCCCGTGCTTCTCCAGCATGGCGCCGAGCAGCGCGTCCTCGAAGCCGCCGACCGAGAAGCCGACCTTGCGCCCCTCGAGGTCGGCGATGCCCTCGATCGGCCCGTCGGCCAGCACCACGAGGCTGTTCAAGGGCGTCGCCACCGCCGTGCCGATGCGCCGGAGCGGCAGGCCCTCGGCCACCTGCAGATGGAGCTGCGGCTGGTAGCTCACCGCGATATCGGCCTGACCGGCGGCCACCAGCTTCGGCGGGTCGTTGGGGTCGGCCGGGGCGATCAGCTCCACCTCGAGCCCGTGCTCCGCGAAGAAGCCCTGCTCCCTCGCGATGACGAGCGGCGCGTGGTCCGGGTTGACGAACCAGTCGAGCAGCACCGTCAGCTTGTCCTGGGCCTGGACTGGCGAGGCGAGGGCGAGGGCGAGGGCCAGGGCGGCGAGACGCAGGATCACGAAAATTCTCCAGATCAGAAGTCGGACGAGGTCTCGGCCTGCCAGGGCGTCAGGCGACGGCCCAGCCGGTCGACGGCGAGGTAGAGGGCGAGCGCCATGGCCGCGAGGACGAGGAGTGCGGCGAACATCAGGTCGATCTGCATGCGCGCATTGGCGTGCAGCATGAGGTAGCCGAGCCCGCCGGCCGACCCCACCCACTCGCCGACCACCGCCCCGATGGGGGCCACCGAGGCCGCCACCCGGAGCCCCGAGGCGAGCGACGGCAGCGCCGCCGGCAGGCGGATCAGGCGCATGGTGTCGAAGCGCGACGCACCGAGCAGCCGCACGAGGTCCAGCATCTCGGGATCGGCTCGCCGGAGCCCGTCATAGAAGGCGGCAGCGATCGGGAAATAGATGATGAGCACCGCCATGGCGATCTTCGACGCCATGCCGTAGCCGAGCCAGAGCACCAGCAGCGGGGCGAGGGCAAAGACCGGCAAGGCCTGGCTGACGACGAAGAGCGGCAGCAGCCAGCGCCGCGCCGTGGCGAAGCCGGCGAGCACGAGGCCGGACCCCGCCCCCAGCAGGCCACCCAGGAGAAAGCCCAGAAGAATCTCGAGCCCGGTGATCCTCGCATGGCCGAGAACGAGCTGCCAGTTGGTCGCCAGCGTCTCGAGCACCGCCAGAGGCGGCGGCAGGATGTAGGGTGGCACGGCAGTGGCCAGCACCACACTTTGCCAGGCCGCCAAGAGGCCGAAGAGCGTCAGCAGCGGCCGCAGGACAGCCCAGGCGACCGGGCGCCGCTCGACCCGCGGCCTCGCCCTCTCCCCCGGAAGCGTGCCGACCGCCATCGCTCAGCCGCCGGCACGGGCCGTGAGGAAATCCGCCATCGAGGTCCGGGACCACGGGCGGAGCAGCTCCAGCGTCGCCACGTAGGAATCGTGGATGCGCGCGTCCAGCCCGCCCGCCGCGGCGAAGGGGGCGAGCACCGCGGGCGCCTCGGCGCGCAAGGCCTCGACGATGTCGTCGGGAAAGGTCCGCAACTGCACGCCATGCTCGTCGACCAGCGCCATGAGCGCTGCCGCGTTCATCCGCTCGGCCTCGGCCAGCGCAAAGGCGTTCTCCGCCCGGCAGGCCTCGGTGACCACCGCCTGCAGGTCCGCAGGCAGGCCCTCGAACAACGCCCGGTTGACCACGCACTCGCCCGTGCCGTTAGGCTCGTGCAGGCCCGGGCCGTAATAGAAGGGGGCGGCCTGATAGAATCCGAGCGCCAGGTCGCTGGCGGGGCCGGCGAACTCGGCCGCGTCCACGGCACCGCTCTGCAGGGCCGGCAGGGTCTCGCCCGGCGGCAGCGACACCTGGACGATGCCCATGGGCGCATAGAGCACGCCACCCAGCCCCGGCATGCGAAAGCGCAGACCCTTCAGGTCGGCCGCCGAATGCAGCTCGCGGCGGAACCAGCCGCCCATCGACATGCCGGTGTTGCCCGCCATGAAGGGCTTGACGCCGAACCCCGCATAGAGCTCGTCCCAGAGCGCCTGGCCGCCGCCATGCTCGATCCAGGCCATGTGCTCGAGGGGTGTCAGGCCGAAGGGCACGGCGAGGAAGAGCTGCGAGACCGGCATCTTGCCGGCCCAGAAGACAGCCGCCGTGTGGCCGAGCTCCGCCACCCCCTCGCCCACCGCGTCCAGCACCTCGAAGGCCGGCACGATCTCGCCGGCGGCGAAGAGCTCCACCTCGATGGCCCCGCCGCTCATCGCCTCGATGCGCTCGCCCAGCCGCCGCGCCGTGACACCGGGTCCGGGCAGGTCCCGCGGCCAGGAGGTCACCATGCGCCAGCGCCGCGGCGTCTGGCTCCTGGCCACGGCCGGCGCCGCGACCGTGGCGGCAGCGGCGAAGAGGGCCGTGCGCCGGGTCGTCGTCATGGGGTGGTCCCTTCCTTCGGCCACAGCTCGAAGAAATGATGCACCGGCCCGTGGCCATGGCCGATGCCCAGCCCGTCCGCCGCCCTTATGGCGCCTGTCAGGTAGCGCTTGGCGCTCGCCACCGCCTCCGGCAGCGGCCGCCCGCGAGCGAGGAAGGCGGCGATGGCGGCCGAGAGCGTGCAGCCCGTCCCGTGCGTGTTGGTGGTCGCCACGCGCCCGCCCCCCTGCCAGAGCACCTCGCCGCCATGCAGGAGAACGTCCGGGCTCTCCTCGCCGCCGAGATGCCCCCCCTTGAGCAGCACGTTGGGGCAACCCAGATGCTGCAGCCGGGCCGCCACGGCCGGCATCTGCCGGCGCTCGGTCACCGGCGGCTCGCCCAGAAGATCCCCCGCCTCTGGCAGGTTCGGCGTGAGCAGCGAGGCGAGCGGCAGGAGCCGGTCGCGAAGGGCCGCCACCGCCGCCTCGGCGAGCAGCCGGTCGCCGCTCTTCGCCACCATCACCGGGTCGAGCACGACCCAGCGCGGCCGCCAGTGACGCAGCCGCTCGGCCACCGCGTCGATGACCTCGGGGCCGCCGAGCATGCCGATCTTCACCGCATCGACGCGGATGTCGGCGAAGACGGCATCGATCTGGGCCGCGACGAAGGCGGGCTCGACCGCGAGGATGCCGGTCACCGCCCTGGTGTTCTGGGCCGTCAGCGCCGTGATCGCCGAGGTGCCATAGACCCCCAGCGCCGAGAACGTCTTGAGGTCGGCCTG
>Ga0116151_10005936_pt1 | contig 10434 bp, 6 predicted proteins | sample AD_UKC117_MetaG_FD_89893 | JGI IMG/M metagenome (GOLD analysis project Ga0116151, IMG submission 89893) | Active sludge microbial communities of municipal wastewater-treating anaerobic digesters from Hong Kong - AD_UKC117_MetaG | ecosystem: Engineered > Bioreactor > Anaerobic > Digestate... | reverse complement strand
GTTTCGTGCGCTTCGAGCGGAAGTAAGCGTACCAACAGCGCGCAGGGCTTTGGTAATGCTACGTACGGTGGAATTTGTCATAGCTTTACCGAGGATGGCAGGTGCATTTCGCTGCTAAAGGTGATGTTGACTAATTACTGCATTAACGATTGTGCTTATTGTATAAGTAGAAGCAGCAACGATATTCCTCGGGCAACTTTTACCGTAAAGGAGCTGGTGACGCTAACATCCGAATTTTATCGGCGGAATTACATCGAAGGCTTGTTTCTGAGTTCCGGAATACTTAAAAATGCCGATTACACCATGGAACGAATGGTGGCTGTTGCCAGGGAGCTAAGGTTAAATGAGCATTACAACGGTTATATACATTTAAAAGCCATACCGGGTGCAAGTCGCAAGTTGATTCACGAGGCCGGCCTTTATGCCGACAGGCTTAGCGTGAACATGGAAATTGCTTCCGAGCCTAACCTTAAAATGCTGGCGCCGCAAAAGGATTATAACAGCATACTTACTCCCATGCATGTAATTAAGGATGAGATTGTCCAAAATGCGGAGGAGCGAAGAAAGTTTCGCAGAGCCCCTCGTTTTTCGCCTGCGGGTCAAAGTACACAGCTTATTATAGGTGCAACAAACGATACCGATTACCGGATATTAAATGTGGCTACAAATCTTTATAAAGGGCAGAATTTAAAAAGGGTTTACTATTCGGGGTACCTTCCCGTTAACTCTTACGACAATCGGCTTCCGGCAATTGTGTCGCCTCCGCTTAAAAGGGAAAACCGGCTTTACCAGGCCGATTGGCTGTTACGGTTTTACTATTTTTCCGTTGACGAAATCGTAAACCCTACACACCAACTTTTGGATTTGGATGTGGATCCCAAGTTGGCCTATGCGCTTCGAAATCCGCACCTGTTTCCCATCGATGTTAATACGGCAAGTTATGAGTTGCTACTCAGGGTACCGGGCATTGGCGTTAAATCGGCACAAATAATTGTGCGCGCTCGGAGGTATCGAAAGCTTAACGTTACAAATCTTAAAAAAATAGGGGTGGTGCTTAAAAGAGCCCGGTACTTTATTGTTTGTAACGAGTTGCCGAATGTTACCATTCAGGACCTTAAGCCGGAAAGCGTAAAAAGGCAAATAATGCTAAGCGAGACTACTCCCAGGCGGACGAAAAAAGAGCTATATACGCAGCTGGAATTGTTTCCGCATTAGCATGGGCCGAGTTTAAACTGCCACCTCTAATTTGTACAGGATTAATAAGTTTTGCGATGAATATTTTTTTATACGACGGAACATTCGAGGGATTTTTGTCGGCGGTATTCTATGCCTACGCAAGGAAAGTTTTCCCGGACAAAATTTGTGGAAACAACCTTTTTCAGAAGGATATGTTTGCCGAAGAGTTTACCGTTTACACCAACACGGAGTACGCTCAGAGAGTTTGGAACGGCATCGAGAAAAAGGCCTCGAAGTTTATTTGCCAAAAAGTATTCAGGGTGTTTCTGTCCGAAATGGCCGATGTGGAGATGCTGCTTTTCGATTACATAAAGTTAACGTTTGGTTCCCGCTTCTCAATCGATGAGGATTACAGTAACAGCACGGTTTTGGAGTTTAATAACATTTACAAAAAGGTGACAAGGGAAGCCCAAAAGGTTGTTATGTTTGTTCGTTTTCAGAAGACGGCCGACGATATTTACTTTGCCCCTTTTGACCCGGCCTACAATGTGCTTTCCTTAACCATTAACCATTTTAAGGAACGTTTTGCCGATCAGCAGTGGGTTATTTACGACACCCGCCGAAATTACGGCTTTTACTACAATTTACACGATGTGGAGGAAGTTAGGATTAGCGATAGCAATATTAACTTTTTCACCGGAAAAGTTAATAAGGATGCTATGGACGACAGCGAGCTTAACTTTCAGGAAATATGGAACTGCTATTACCAATCGACCACCATTAAAGAGCGAAAAAATTTAAAGCTTCATAAACAGTTTTTACCCAAAAGATTTTGGAAGTACCTACCGGAAAAGAATTTTTTAGAGTATAGGTAGAACTTGTAGCTGTTTAATAGGGTTTGTGTTGCTGCAAGGATGAATAGGTCACCTAAAAAGAAACTTTTTCCTATTGATGAAATAAAGGTTTGGAAAATTGGTTACCCGAGTTACCTTAATCTGTCTTTTAACGGTCAAGTATATGCAAATTGGACAATTGTGGGCTTCAAACTTATCAAACCGTTACAATTTTGAAGTGGGCTACAACCGTTGAATTTCCTACAATTCTGTTCTATTTGCTATATACAATGTTAGTCGCCGTTTCTTCTTCTAAATATATATATGATTGAGGAGCACAAAACTTCTCAAAAAAATCCGCAGGGTCAACTCCTTCGTTGAATTTTTCATAAGAATCTACTCCAATTGAAAATCCTGTATCAGAGTTTTTATAATATTCAAAAAAGTCCTTTTTATCAATTCCTCCAACTTTCTTAAACTTTTCCCATAATTGCTCAGGAGAACCTTCTATAATTTTTCCAATTGTAAAGTAGCCAATAATCTTTTTTTCAGGTGAAGAAGAATACACAAAAACCTTGTCTACGGGTTTCTTAAAAATCTTTTTCCTAAACTCAACCTTTTTAGTTCCAGCCATGATGGCTTGTGCATAAATCGGTTTAATTGATAATATAACGCTCGTCAAAGTATCCTTCATTTTTTAAACTTAAATAATCTTCTTCTTTTAATCTTGTTACAGTTTGCAATTTATTTTTGAAACTGCCAATTTCCTTTATTTTAGGTGATTTAATCTTCTTATCCATGTATGTAATAAGCCTAAAAATAATTACATGCAATCTACCTTTTTTGGTCAACATTTCGTTTAATTGACTTTGCGAAAATACCGTCTTTTTTCTAACTATTTTCCATAAATCATTAAAGTTATTCACTTCTGTTGCGGATTCTAAAATTCCAATCGGTTCGATCATTTTGTCCGTTTTTGATGAATAAAACAAAAGCAAATCACCTTGATTGAGGTTCTTAATTCGAGTGTTTGAAATGTATGCTTTTACAATTGTGTTTCCTTGGATTTCATTTATACTATCAGGTGCTGAATCAAAAAGTGTTGGTTGTCTTAATTTGCCGTCTTTGAAAAGAGTACCGTAAAATTCTGGTCTTATAGGAATTACAAACTTATTGACCAATTCTCCGTCTGTATAAAATGGATGAATTTCAAATACATTGCCATTATTTGCAATTTTGCTTTTGTCTAAACACTTTATCATACGGATTTCACTAAATCCTTGCTTATTCGTAAATGTTTGCTTTTTGAATCCGAACTTTTCAAGTAATCTTATTAATTGTTCTTGTTTCTTATAAACAGTCAAATACAAATGCTTAATCTTGTGATTTATACAAAAAGCAAACATTTTATTGAGGAAGAGTTCTCCTAGTTTAATTCCAAATGCGTCATTTGAAACTTTTAATGTGCATATTTTAAGAACCTTTTCAAAAATTCCTTCGATTTGATGGTCCTCTATTTTTTCAATGTTGTAAATCAGAACAGCCTGCAAACTATTGTCAACTATTAAAGAATAACATTTTCTATCTTCTCTTACACACTTTTCAAGCCATTTATTAAACTTTTCCGTTCCGTAATCGTTGCGCAAACTATCAAAAAACTCGGTTTCAAAGTAGCATTCAATATTTCTAATACTCTGTTCTTTTAGAATTGGATGCTGTGGTATCTCGATTATGAATTGCTTCTCAAGTTTTTTTAAAGCGTCCTTTACACTTAAAACCTTACTTTCTAATCCAAACCTTGAAGCTTTTGAATGAATTCCATTGTCTTGAGTAACGAAACAATCTACATACCCTTTGAATAGTTGAAACAATTGAAGGTTGTTTATCTTGTCATTTATCTTTTTATCCTTAATGTTTTCCAGAAATTCATCTGTTGGTTCAGCCCAATTTTCAAGTCTTTCGTATTTTTCAAGTTTGGAAAGAATTACATTTTTACGTTCTGTGTCTTTATCTCGTTCAATATCTTTCGGTATCGCATTTGGATGATATAGAATTTTACATCCATTTGAAATAGCAAGACTATAAAACTTAGAGAAATCCTTTTCAATGATTTTGTTATCCTCTAACTGAATTAGAATATTTGTATCAATCAGTATTTTCACAGTTTATTCATTTGCAGGGTATTTTTCTTAAATGGCTATTAACTACATATAAAACATCTAATTTGGCATATAATGTACTTAATATCAAATTTATAAAATATCTTAAAGACAAATAGTATTTATTTACTAATCGAATACTTTTTGTTTTAAATATGTTCCATTTCACGTTGAATTTGTAATATCAGTTGGCTTTGCTAGAATTTTAATCCAGTTTACTTATGGTTAATTAATAGTTTATCGGATTATGAAATTCTTATAGTAGCCAAAACCGGAGATGCTCTCAGTCCATTCTTGATGTTTTTGTGCTTTGATTCTACAGGATTTTTACATTTTTGAATAATATGAGCATCGGAATTAAGTCTGAAATGCCTTAAAATTTCTTCTCAACATTCCATTATAATTCCAAGTACAATCTTTATCTTTTTAGAATACTTCTTTTCATTTGGAAATAAATAATTGGCCCAATCATCGGGAAAACCAAAATCAGTAGAAGCCACAATAGGCTAATTTTATTTCGTATTCTTGTTTTATTAATATCGTAAACGGCCCAAACCCATAGAATAACTGAAAGTACAATTAATATTGTCATTAAGGTATCCATCATATTTTCTTATTTAATTTCTAGTCTCACTCTGTTTTTAATTATATTATACATGCCATAAGTCCATATAAACATCCAATTTGACATATATTAAATCAAATTTATAAAATATTTTAAAGACAAAAAGTATTAAGTCAGATAAATATATATATTGTTTTAAATATGAATTATTTCGCCTTGGATTTGTAATATAAGAAAGTTTTATACTAATATTTTAACAATAAATTACCGGATTATGAAATTCTTATAGAATAGCCAAAAGCCGGATGGCATGTCCGGTTCAACGATTTTTTCTGTTACATATCCGATTTTAGCAAGTGGTATAGAAAATACCATTATTAAAATGAATACCCAAAAGATAATCCAACCCAAGGAAAATCGCCAAACGATTCCGGTAAGGTTGAAGCAAAATACATTCCTCCTATCCTGAACAATAATCCTTTATTTCCTTGATAACGATAGCCTGCCTGAGGAACTAATAATTGTTCCGGGAATGAATACCCCAGACCAATTTCTAAAAAGTATAGAATAGCTGCCTGTTGCTAACAAGTGGTTGCTCTCACTCGGGCTGATGATGCAAACTCCAAAAATATTGCTAACTTAGTTTCGGCTTTTACGGGTAACGACTTTCTGGCACTTCACTCCCAGCGTCAGCAACCGCCGACCGTAGCCATAAGTTAAGTTCAGAAATACAAAGGAGATTATGAATAGTTTTCTAATTAAAAGCCTGATACCGATTTTAGTTTTTTCAGGAGTCCTTTTTGAAAATGATTTATTCGCACAAGAATCATTGAAACCATTAAGGTTAAATCAAGGAGATACAATTGGATTAATAGCACCAGGATGGCTTATTTCTGAAAAACAACTTCAAGAATCAATAGAACAAATCTCACAACTTGGTTTTGTTCCAGTTTATACAGAGCGGATTTTAGGCGAAAACGGATATTTCAGCGGGACTGATGAACAACGTGCTGCTGATTTAAACGAAATGTTTTTAAATCCGCAAATAAAAGCGATTGTATGTGCTAATGGTGGTTATGGTTGTACTCGGATACTTGATTTGATTGATTACAAAGCAATAAAGGAAAATCCTAAAATTGTTATAGGCTACAGTGATGTAACTGCTCTTCTCAATGCAATTAACCAAAAGACAGGTTTAATAATCTTTCACGGTCCAATTAGCAGAACATTTAAGTCAGATTATAGTAAGTATCAATTTGAGAAAATTGTAAAAAAAACTGTAAAGCATCTGCTAATTGAGAGCAGCCCAGAATATCTTGAAAAATCGAAAGAACAAGAAGAGTATAAAAGATATACCATTACATCAGGTAAAGCAAAAGGGGAATTGATTGGTGGAAACTTAACCCTGATTACTTCAATGATTGGGACAAAATATCAATTAGATTTTACCAAAAAAATTGTACTTATCGAAGATATTGGGGAGGAACCTTACAGAATAGATAGAATGTTAACTCAACTAATAGAAACAGGTGAGTTACAAAAAGCAAGGGGAATTGCATTTGGAATTATGAGAGGTTGTGATAAAACGTTAGAATCGAAAGCCCCAAATTCTTTTACATTACAGGAAGTAATAGAAGAAAGGATTAAGCCTTTAAATATTCCTGCAGTATATGGACTATCATTTGGACATCTGAGTAATAGTTTCACATTCCCAATTGGAATAGAAGCAGAATTAGATGCAGATAAAATGGTGATTAAACTATTAGAAAAAGTGGTTGAATAAATAAAAATCAAGCAACTAACAAGCGTTAATAAACAGTACGCGGAAAGTGCTATATTTGAAAGTAAAAGCAATTCATTGGCAATTATCTGTTTGATAAATAGGGATTCCAAATTGCACCCCGTTTTTTACCACCCATCGCTTTGTGCATTTTCATCAAAAAAACGTTCTGAAATTTTGAATTGATACCAAGAACTGGTGCTTTTATAGAAAATACCAACTATGCAAAGAATACGTCAATACTACTTGGAGAATACTTCGAAAACTTTGTGAATGAGAAAATTTTCTCTGGAAGGTTTTGTCTGCAGAAGAAGCGCACGAATGGGGAATTGGTATTTGAGTGTATTACCATTTCAAATACTCACAACAGCTGTACACATCTAAATTATGCTATTCGCAATTAAGCAGTACGAATATGTTGAAATATACTGCATTGTAAGAATTGCTGTTAGTTTTATAGCGGTATATATAAACAATGCATTCCAACTTAGTGGTATAAATATAGTATATAAGTAAAATGGATGTTACCTTGCGCCCTCCTTACGAAGGAGATAGTTCTACACTTAAAATTAAATAAATGATAAAGATTACCTTAATTACAATACTATCTTTACAAACCTTGATTTTAAGCATACTATTGTTTCTTAAAAAAAACAATAAGCAAACAAATTCAATGCTAGGGTTAGTCCTGTTTCTGTTTGGATTAACTACACTTAACTTTTCACTTTTCCATGGGTTGCTTCAGAGCCAACTATTAAAGTATATCCCATATTTGAGATTAGAACTTCTGTTTGGACTTGGACCTGCGTTATATTTATACACCAAAAGTGTTACTAGAGTTAACTTCAAGTTTAACTTAACCAGCTTTGCCATACTCCTACCTGCATTGTTAGAGCTAATTTACTACAGAACTTCCTACTACAGAGATGGTGCCATACAATTTGGCACTGATAATATAAATACTCTACAGCATATTTTCATAGTACAGCAATGGATAGGTTTTGGATATTCTACCTTGTTTATGTTTTTGTCTGTTTATGAGTTTCTAAAATATAATAAGTGGTTATACAATAATTTTTCATACACTACCGGCATTTCACTTAAATGGATACAAGTGCCCATAATCTGCTTTGTTGCATTCTGGTTTTTGTGGTTTATTATGCGTATATCCGATATCATTTTGTTTTCAGGGGATTACGCACAGTACTACTTTTTCCCTATGTACATTACCCTGTCTTTAATATCATTATGGATTGGGTTTAAAGGCTATACATACTCATATACAACCGCAAATGGTTTCGAGGATGTACGAGAAGCTGCAAATAGTTCGTTGCTAAGCGATAACTCGGAACTTTGGCGGATTGCGGAATTATTAAAGGATAAGATGCAGAGCGAGAAGTATTATTTAATGCAGGATTTAAGCCTAAAAATGCTTTCGGAAATGCTGGGTGTTAAGGAAAAGGAACTATCAACAGCAATAAACCAATGCCATGGGGTAAACTTTCACGAATTTGTAAACATATATAGAGTTAATGAATTTATAGAAAGGATAAAGGCCGATAGTATAAAGCAATTCACATTTTTGGCTCATGCGTATGAAAGTGGTTTTTCGTCTAAATCATCGTTTAATAGTATTTTCAAGAAACAAACCAATAAAACACCCAGAGAATATTTCTCAGAACTAAGCAACAGTTAGCATATAATTAAGTCCAGAATCGGGTTTTTGGACGATTCATATTTCATAATTTCAGTGTTTTGCGGCTGAGTTATTATTAATCTTAATTATGAAATCATTTATTGCATTCTCGTTACTGTTTACGTTAGCTCTATGCGGACAAAGTCAGAACCTCGCAAAGTTTGATTTTTCATCGGTTGAAGATGAAATTGAAAATGCTATAGATAATAAAGTAACCCCTTCGGTGGTAGTGGCAGTTGCAAAAGATGGAGAGATTATTTACGAAAAGGCCTTTGGATATGCCGATATCGAAAATCAACGTAAGGCCACAACTGCTACCCCATACCAGCTTGCTTCAATATCAAAAACATTTACAGCAACTGGTGTTATGCATTTGAAACATCTAGGGAAAGTTGATATTGAAACACCCGCAGATCAATATATTTCCTCGCTGAAATTCAACTCTGCTGAAGGAAATTCTTCGAAGGTTAGAATTATCGATTTGTTGAACCACACATCCGGATTGGGCCCTTATTTTCAATTGAGCTATTCCGATGAGAATATAGAAACTGACGATTTTCAAACGGCATTCAATAAATACGGAACTCTCTTTCATCCGGCTGGACTGATTTGTGAATATTCAAATCTAGGATACGGATTGCTTGACTATATTATAGGAAAGCAAGTAGATAAAAGCTATTCCGAGTTCATGAAGAATGAAATCTTCACTCCTCTTGGCCTTGAGAACACATTTATCGACAAACCAGAGATAAGCCACAAATACGTTGCTCAAAAATATGATGCTGATATGCATTTATTACCCGAAATAACAAACAATACAAAGGGGGCAGGCAATGTTTACTCGAGTGTTCATGATCTTATACTGTTTGGCATGTTTCATCTTAAGGATAATGATTACCCAAACATTTTAAGTGCCGAAGAAAAGGAGTTAATGCGCAGCTACATCAATAAACAGGCATTGTATCCTTTATACGACTCAACTTATTACGGGCTGGGTTGGTATTTTAAAAATAATGATAATGGATATAAAACCGTTTGGCACGAGGGAGGTATGATAGGGACAAGTTCAATGCTAAAGCTTATCCCTGAAAAGAATTTGGCAATAGCCGTAGTCTTAAATACATTTAATCAGCCATTGTGTCAAAAAATAACGAATGAGCTAAATAAAGCCGTACTACCCTTTTATAATCCTTCACCTAACAATGAAATTGCAGAGTACAGTCATTATACAAGTGATAGCACATTTATTGGCAAATGGGAAGGAACTATTACGGTTGGGCAGGAAAATATCATTTGTACATTTAATTTTAATGCCAACGGGGATGTTACAATTGATTACCTGGACTATACATACAAATCATATTTTACGCAGAATAATCCGATTCCAAACAAAGCAATCTTACTAACCGGATTAGTTAACAAGAATTCATTTATAGGTATGTTTTCGGGTGATTTACCCTCCAATGACATTAGGCATGAATTCAGTCAATTTCTGTCACTTAAACTATACAAGAATGGAAATACCCTATCGGGAACTATTGTTGCAATGGCTGCTGCAAAAAGAGAGTACTATGCTTATCCTTATTACATCTGTTTAAAGAAACAATCATAACCAATAACTTATAGAATCACGTAACTATTAACCATAATGAATAATTAAAATGAAAAAACTTCACATCTTACTTACATCACTAGTTGTCGGATTAATTTTTTTGGTAATTACATTAAAGATCTATTTATTGGGTGGAAAACACCTAGCCCCGTACCTATCGTTTATTATACTTCTGATTGTAAGTGCAGTTTTGATTCACAAAACTCAGAAGAAAAAGAAAGCGTTACTGTTAAGCTCTTTTTATTTAATTGGTTATGTAATCGTAATATTTCTCTTGTTTCGAATTTTTCATTGGCCAAATCATGATCTGGAATATATACATGCGGATGACAACTACGCATCTTATCCTTGGCAAACAGCCGAACCCAATGGGGACGATTTTAATACAGAAAAGCTATTCACAATTCTAAATAATGCTAAAAGCATTAAGAACTTACGATCTGTTTTAGTGGTGAAGGATAATAAGCTGGTTGTTGAGCAGTACTACCATGGTTGTAACCAGTTTGACGCTTTTAATATCTTTAGCATGACTCAAACTGTTATATCGTCTTTAGTTGGAATTGCAATTGACCAAGGGGTAATTAAAAGTGAAAACGATAAGATGATTAACTAT
>Ga0116151_10005934_pt1 | contig 10435 bp, 9 predicted proteins | sample AD_UKC117_MetaG_FD_89893 | JGI IMG/M metagenome (GOLD analysis project Ga0116151, IMG submission 89893) | Active sludge microbial communities of municipal wastewater-treating anaerobic digesters from Hong Kong - AD_UKC117_MetaG | ecosystem: Engineered > Bioreactor > Anaerobic > Digestate... | reverse complement strand
TTTATTACCGGCTTTTTTGGCATGAACTTTTTTGCGCCAAGCATCGACACCCACACCTGGACCGGCTGGCTGCCTTTTGAAGTGGCGATGCTGGCTATGATCTTGATTCCGTTCGTGATGTTTTGGTACATCCGGCGACGGAACTGGTTGTAGAGACTGTATGAAAACGATTGTTATTACGGGAAGCACACGCGGCATTGGCTACGGTCTGGCCGATGCGTTTCTGGCGCGCGGCTGCCAGGTGGTGGTGAACGGCCGTTCCCCCGCCAGCGTCGATAAAGCCATCCGCCAGTTAACCGCCACCCATGACCCCGCCCGCCTGCACGGCTGTGCCGGCAACGCCGCCCACCTGGCCGACCTGCAGACGTTGTGGGAGACGGCCGTCTCCCACTTCGGCACGGTAGACGTCTGGATCAACAACGCGGGCATCGGCCACCCGCAGGTGATGGCCTGGGACGTGGACCCGGAAACCGTGGAGCAGGTGATAGACGTGAACCTGATCGGCCTGATCTACGGCTGCCGGGTGGCGATTCGCGGGATGCTGGCCCAGGGACACGGCCACGTCTACAACATGGAGGGCTTTGGCAGCAACGGCCGTACGCGCCCCGGCATCACCATCTACGGCGCCACCAAAGCGGCGGTGCGCTTTCTGAATAAGGCCCTGGCCGAAGAGACAGAGGGAACGGCCGTCAAAGTCAGCGCCCTCAGCCCCGGCATGGTCATCACCGACTTCATCACCGACCAATACACCGACGACCCCGAAGGGCTGGAAGCGGCCAAACGCATCTTCAACATCCTGGGCGACAGACCAGAAACCGTCACGCCCTGGCTGGCCGACCAGGTGCTGGCAAACGACAAATCCGGCGCGCGCATCCAATGGCTGACCCCAGCCAAAATTCTCTGGCGCTACGCCACAGCCCGCTTCCGCCAGCGGGACTTATTTACCGATTAAGCGGACGGACGCCACAGAACCATGCGACGCAAACTCATCAAAGTACTGCTGGGAGTGATCGGCTTGCTGCTGTTCTTTTTTGCTCTCTACGGCCTTTGGGTCTGGGCGCAAGTCCGCCTGACCGCTTCTCTGCAAAGCGGCACCGCCGGCTCGGAGGCCTTCTGGTCGATACTGCCGCAGTCGGCGCTGTTTTATGGCGTGCTGGCCGGTTTTTTTATTTTGCTCACGGTGGTACTCATCTGGACCATTTACCGGCTGGTGACCGTAGCGCCGGAAGAATAGAGGCGGTGCAAAAGTTTGCCGCCGAGGGCATGGTTGGCGAAAAAAGTAAGGTCTTGGTGACCGCCACAGCAAGGCGAAACGTGAAGTTTCGTAGGGGCGGGACAGGCGGAAAAGGCTTTTGCCCTGGCTCCATATCGTGTCTTCCGTCTGTCTCGCTCTCTTTAACGGCAAAAACGTTTGTATGAAGGGGTGAACCATTGCACGCATCGTTTCGACCGGTAACGGCCGTTGACGCCCGCCAGTTTGTGCGCTGGGCCTACGAGCCGCCTTATGACATTTACAATATGGTAGACGATCCGCACGACCCGAACCTGGTGGAAGCGGCCGTCAATTACTTTATGGACCCGGCCCTGCCCTGCTACGTGCTGGATGGCGCTGACGAGGTGGAGGTGCTGGCTTTTTGCACGTTCGGGGAGGATGCCCAGGTTCCCGGCGGCGATTACAGCCTGGAAGCGGTGGACATCGGTCTGGGCGTGCGCCCAGACCTGACGGGGCGCGGACTGGGACAGCGGTTTGTGACGGCCGTTATCCAGTTCGCCATCCAGAAATTCCAGCCAGCCTACCTGCGCGTGACCATTGCCGCTTTCAACGAACGCGCGCTGCGCGTGTGGCAGCGGCAGGGCTTTGTCGTGGTGCAGCAGTTTACCGCGAAGGTGGGGGGGAAACGGCCGTTTCTCATCCTGGAAAAAGAGTTAACCTACACACAAGAGACGCCATGAGCGCAGGCGCAACACCAGCAATGAAAACAACCCTCATCTTCTCTGCGCCTCTGCGTCAAATTATTTTCGAAGGAGACGACACCAACTGTCGTTGACCACCATGAATGAAAACCCAACCTCCGGGAGGTTCAGTGCGTAACAGAGGCCGTCTCTGAAGCCTCCCGGAGGTTTATTTTCAGAAGAGTTTCCATGCCCGATTGGGCCCCAAAAGCGATGAAAATCGCTGCCCATCGGCTATTTTCAGGAGAGGAATCATGAAAGTTGAATTTCTAGGCAGCGGCGGAGCCTTCACCACGCCGCGCGCCGGCTGCTTCTGTGCCCTATGCACAGAAGCCCGCGAAAAGGGCGTGCCCTACAGCCGCACCGGTCCCGGCGTTTTTATCCACGGCCCCAACCTGCTCATCGACACCTCCGAGCAGATTAACGAGCAGCTCAATCGGGCGCGGCTGGGCCACATTCCCGCCTGCTTCTATTCCCACTGGCACCCGGACCACACCGCCGGCCGCCGCATCTGGGAAATGAACATCGACTGGCGGCACTGGCCGCGCAGCAACCGCTGCACCGACATTTACCTGCCGCCGCAGGTAGCCGCCGATTTTGCTACCTACATGGGCTTGCAAGAAAACTTCAACTACCTGCAGCACATCGGCGCTGTGCGGCTGCACACCCTGGCCGAAGGAGAAACGGTACGACTGGGCGATTACACCGTCACCCCATTCCCGGTGGCCGAGGCGTATGTGTATGCGTTTTTGCTAGAGGGGAACGGCCGTCGCCTGCTTATCGCTCCGGACGAACTGGTTGGCTGGCAGCCGCCCGCTTCCGTGCGCGGCGTAGATCTGGCGGTAGTGCCCATGGGCATTGGCGAATTCGACGTCTGGACTGGCGAGCGCATCATCCCGCTGGACCATCCCGTCCTGAAAACCGAGGCCACCTTCCGCCAAACCCTGGCCATGCTCAAGCAGATGCAGCCCAAACAGGCCATCATGACCCACATCGAAGAGCCAGACAACCTCAGCTACGACGATCTGCTGCGCCTGGAAGAAAAGCTGCAAGCGGAAGGGTATCCGGTGCGCTTCGCCTACGATACCATGCAGGTAGAGGTTGGCGGTTAGAACCGCAGAGTCAGACTGGACCCACTCACGTATTGGCGATGATCAGGGGAGCAACTGTTTGCGGTAGTACAGGCGCTTGAAACGGCCGTCATATCCATCCAGCACCCCCCAGCACTGGTAACCCTGCTTCTCATAAAAGCCGGGCGCCTGAAACTCAAAGGTATCCAGGTGCGCCTGATGGCAGCCGCGGGCAATGGCTTCTTGCTCCGCCGTTTGCAGCAGCTGCGTGCCCAGCCCCTGCCCGCGCCACTCTTCGTGCAGCCACAGGATATCCACAGCCAGAAAATCCCAGTACGTGTAACCCAGCAGACCGCCCACAATACGGCCGTCGTCATCGTGGACGAACAGGTTGAGCGGACGGCCGTCTGCATACCCAAAGTGCGCCGTATTGTAAGCCCGCAGCCCGGCGTGGATGATTTCTTTCGTCTGTTCGCTGGCCGCCTCGTCGGCTTTAATGTGGTAGGTCATGGCATGTCCTTGATCAGGGGCCGGGAAGCCAGCTCAGGCATCCCGTTCCAGAAAGATATTAAGCTCGGCATCGGTCAGGGGTTCAGTCGACTCCGTGGCATAGTAGCCCGTTTCCCACAGGTTGGCCGCCACACCAAACTCCTGCTGGATAATCTCTTCCGCCCCATTTTTGAACAGATAAGCCGCCCAGGCACTATCCCGCCCGGAGGGGCACGTCACCACCAGATGGATGAGTTCCGGCTGCACGGCCGTATGCCGCAAACGGCAGCCATTCGCCGTCGCCAGACGATCCAGCGCCCGGCGCAAGGGAATGTGCAAAGCTGGCGGCAGTTCCACCACCGGCCGCCAGATGATGGCGTAAGATTTCTGGTCCGGGGCTTGTTCCGTTACGGCCGTTTCCGCCGACGAAAAAAAGGGCGTAACGCCATTCAGCGCATCCCGCAAATAGCTGGCAAGCTGCGTAGCCTGCCGGCGCAGTTCTGGCAGGGGCATCTCTGGTGCAGCCACCAGCGTCAGCAGGTACGCTTTTTCCAGGCAAGTGGTATAGAGCAGCCACTCCCCCGCGCGCGGCGGCAAATGGAGGAACTGCACACGTGTTTTGTACTGGTCTTGCAGCCATTCGCGCCCCGTATGCAAAGCCACGTTGGCTACCTCCGTGTCGTTCAGGTTGCCCCAGTGGGCCAGCACCTGCGCCGCCTGAGCAAAAATGACCGTCTGCAGCAATTGGCCCAACTGGGCCTGCTGTAGGGCGGCAATCAACACGGCCGTATCCGGCGCGCTCGCCTCTTCCCCCTCCTCATCCTCGCCCAGGCTGCGAAACGGCTGACCGTCTGCCTGCTCCAGCACTTCCGGCAGGTCCACGTCCACCAACGACTTGATCAGCACCGCCTGAATCTGGCCGGAATAAAAATCCGGCACAGCCACGTCCGGTGTAGGCACCATGAGGATGAGCCGTAAGTCCGGCTGCACCGCCCGCAGCGAGCGCACCACTTGCGCGTCGGCAGCCACCGGGATGAAGGCCAGATCCTGAATACGCTGCACCAGATGCAGCGCCGCCTCGCGCATGGTCGGCGTCACTGTCACCCGCACCGGTCCCAGCGCTTTCAGCGCCTTGGCCAGATGCATGGCAAATGCTTTGTCGGGATCTAAAATGAGGATGTTTTTCTTTTGGTCCACGTCGACATTCTACCCAGCTTGGCGGCGGCGCGCCACCAGCAAACTCAGTGCCACCACCATTCCCAATCCACCTACGCCCCAAAACCAACTGTTCCGGCCGGGCGCGGCGCTTTCCGGTTTAGCCGCCGGGGGTGTAGCAGTGACGGCGGGCACGGCCGTTGGCGGCTCCGAGGCTGCCGCCAGATCGAAAATCGCCAGCGGGAGGTCATGGTCTGTGGCTTTGTAGGGCAACCCCGCCGCGCTGACATCCCGGTTGAGGCTGTCGGGATAGTCGGCGTTGGCGTGCTGGATGGTCACACTCGCCAGTCGCTCCGCCAGGGCGGGCGAAACCAGCAGCCCGTCGATAAGCTGCGCCGCGCCGCCGTAGACGTAGCTGTACCGGTCTGCCAGGGGGATTTGGGATAGCACGTTGGTCAGACGGCCGTCGCCCGCCAGCGCCAGCAGCGTCGGCGACAATTCAAAATCGTTCAAATCGCCCAGCACAATGATCTGCATGGTGGCATCTGCGGCCAACTGCTCATCCACCAGCGCCCCAACGTGGGCCGCAGCCGCCAGCCGCTGCGGCTCCGTCTCCGCCGCGCCGCCTACCTTCGACTTGAAGTGATTGACGTAAACCGTCAGCGGTGCGCCGTCGATGGTCAGATCCACCTGCAAGGGCGGGCGGGAAAAGAGGGGAGACTGGCCGGAAGGGCAAACGGCCGTTTCATCAACCACACCCGTGTATAGCTCCGTGCAGGTCTGGCGCAGTTGGGCCGACTGAACTTGCACGCGGGTCGGATCGGTGAGCAGGGCCACGTCAATACCGCGCACGTCGGCGCTTTCCAGATGAGTGACGGTGTAGGTGAAGCCGCAGAACACGGCCGTTTCCTCGGCCAGACTTTGCAACAGCGCAGCCTTCTCCACCTCCTGAATGCCGACCAGAGTGGGGCAGCCCAGCGTCTGGCCGATGGCCGCCGCCAGCTTTGCCTGCTTCAGACCGATGTCGGCCGGGTCGGGTTTCGGTTCGGCGGCATCGCCGGTATCGTCGATGGCGTCGAAGTGGTTTTCCAGGTTGACGGTGCTGGCGCTGAACTGGCCGGTTTCGGGGCGGAGAGGGGGAGGCAAGGGTGGCAGGGAAACGGCCGTTACCCGCAGCTCTTCCGGCTTCTGCTGCACCACCTTAAACTGGTCAAAGTGATAAATCAGCGGACCGGTTAGCCCATCCACCGTATCGCCGGTTTTCACGTTCGGGAAGCCGGCGCAGTCCACGTCGCTGGTATGCAGGATGGGGATGATGCGCCCGATGGGGTCTTCGGCGCGCTGCTGGAGGAAGCGCAGGCCATATTCCGGCCGGGCCACAGCAAACCCACAGCTGCTAAACGTCGGCCCGACCACCTGCGCCGGGCCGTTCACCATCACGCGCATCCCTTCCAAGGGTTCATAATAGGCAGCCAGTGCTCCGTTTTCGGCCGGTGGGTCCAGGGGAATGGGAGCGGGCAGCGGCTGATCGCTGGCTTCGATGGTGATTTCCAGGCTGCTGTCTTCCAGTTCGGTCAGGCCGAAAAATTCGGTGACCAGCCCGGTCACACGCACCCGGTCGCCGATGTGGGCAGACGGCCGTTTTCGCCCCAAAAACAGGGCCAACCCATCCGACGTGGCGGGGTCGCCATCTTCTGTGCCGGGCGTATCTTGCACAAACAGCGTGTAGTAGGTGACACCGCGTGTGTTACGGTCTTCATACATGCCCGTGACCACGCCGCGAAAGCTGACCATCTGATTGACGTAGGGCGAGAATTCGCCCCGACCCTGGATGACGCCGATGGGCGGCAGCGTTTCCTGCAGGGCCAGATCGGCGGGAGCCAAACATTCGCCGTCGAAGGAGAGTTGGCCGGGTGTGGGCGTTTCGCGGGGCAGCCAGGCGGCGGCGCTGCCGGTGGCGCAGTCGGCGGGCACGCGCTCGATGCTGTGGCCGGTGAGCACGCCGTTGATGGCTGGGTGGAAGAAGAAGGTGCTGTCGCCATAGTTCAGGCCGTCGCGCACGGCCGTGCGTTCCAGCAGCAGCACCTCGTCGCAGTCATTGGCCAGGGCCAGGTCGCCGCTGGCCCAGACGAGGTAGGGCCGCATATCGGGCACGGCCGGGTCGGTATCGTGGATTTCATAATCGGGGTTGAAGCCAAAGCGGTGGCGAAAAGCAACGGCCGTTTGCGCCACCACCACCGCCTGCCCTGGTGCGATAACAGCCTCTTCGGGAAAGCGGACCATGCCTTCACCGCCGCCGGGCGTTTCTTCGTCGCCGATTTTGTACGGGGAGAGATCGAGAACGGCCGTGCCCACGTTGGCAATTTCCACCCATTCCTCATCGCCGTCGCTGCCCGGCGTGTTGTAATAAACTTCCGTGATGAGCAAAGGGGATGGCTCGTCGGCCGGCTGCGCCCGCAGCGGCAGCCAGGACAAGCAGATGGCAAAAGCGACAAGTACGAGATACCAGAACGGTTTCATTGGCCCTCCTACCGGCAAGTGTGTTCAGGTCTGTTAAAATCGCACGTGAGATTTATCCCAACCAACGTTACAATATCAATTGTGAAGCAACGTGTTGGAGTTTGCAAGATAAGGCAGGCTCAAGATTTGGCTCAGGGAGGTTGATAAGCCTATGCAAGAAAAGCCGGAGTTATGGAAATTTGGCACGGCGACGGGACAACCAGTGACGGTTGGCGGTCGGACAGTGGTGCCAGAAGCGCAGGTAGTGACGCTGAATACACCGTTTGGGGGATTTGTTTGGAATCGGCCCACGGCCGTTCTGGTAGAAAAAGACGGCGTACGCGAGCGTGTGCCGATTGTAGATGTGACCCGCTATGCCTTGGTGGCCCTGTGGGGGTTTGGTTTTTTGGTGATGGCGCTGGCCTGGATGAACGGCCGTCGCCGCACCCCATTGGAGGAAAAAAATGAATAACGATCTCAATACCCTGATCAAAGAGTCAATTCCCAATCAGACCGAGGCGAACGAACTGATGGGCCGGCTGTTCACCGCCGCCCAACCAGAGAGCTTGCTCAGTGAACCAATGGTTCAGGGCGATTACGCCGTCATCATCGCCTCGGAGATGATGGGCGGGCTGGGTTATGGCTATGGCGGCGGTGGTGGCTCCGCCGCAAATGCCGAAGACGGCTCCGGCTTTGGCGGTGGCGGCGGCGGCGGCGGCAGCATGATGGCCCGCCCGGTGGCCGCTATCTCCGTCGGTCCGGACGGCGTGCGCGTGGAACCCATTGTAGATCCCACAAAGATTGCCATCGCCTTCTTCACCACGATGGCCGCCATCTTCGTCTCCTTGCGCCGCATCAGCCGCCGCGTGGAGGAGCTAAACAATTAGTCGTTTTGCTGTGGGGGCTGGGGAACGTTTTTCGGATCCCCAGCCCCACAGCGTTAAATTTACGCAAATTCCCGTTTGCCACGCTCCTTGCCGCCACCTCTAACGAACTCTTACGTATCTCTGATATAGGACTATCGCCTTATTTGCGCCCATTGGTGAAAATACCAATGGGCTATTGTAGCGTGCGCTTGTGAGCGACATACTTGCTTATAACGCGATCCTGAGACCGCCTGATTGGCAAAGGAAATACGTAAATGGTTGAAACGACACGAAACGACATCAAAAAAGTACCGGTAGTCCCTCTACGAGGCGGCGCTGTTTTTCCCGGCGTCACGACTACAATTACGATTGGTCGACGAAACTCGCTGACGGCCGCGCAAACGGCCGTAGACCAGGGCGGTGACCTGCTCATACTTATACAGCACGATGCCGATATCGAAAACCCCGGCGATAAAGACTTGGCTCCCATTGGCGTTCTGGCTACCGTCCGCGACATTCTGCGTGCGCCCCATATCGGCGTGCAAATGCTGGTGGAACTGCACCGGCGCGTTCGCTTCCATCACCTGGAAAGCACAGAACCCTTTCTGTTCGGAGCCTACAGCGAGCTAGACGATCTCATCGACACGGATGACCCGGAGCTAATCAACAAAGCCATCGCCTTTTTAGAACAATACGCCGAGACTTTAGGCGAAGCCAATCAACAGGTGATGAGCGTCACGCGCAACAAAGATACGGCCGGCGAACTGGCCGACTACATTGCCGGTCTCATCAATTTACCCTTCGACACCGAGCTGCAGCTCTTACTCACCCTCGACGGCGGCCAACGCCTGCTGATGGTCACCGAATACCTGGAACAAGAGCTCCGCATCACCGAAATTCGCAAGAAAATACAGCAAGATGCGCGGGCCAACACCGACAAAGCGCAGCGGGAATACGTGCTGCGCGAGCAAATGCGGGCCATCCGCAAAGAGCTGGGGGAAGAAGGTGAAGACATCATCGGCCAGCTGCGGCAACAAATCGAGGCCGCCGGTATGCCCGAAGAAGCCGCCGAACGCGCCTTTAAAGAATTGAGCCGCCTGGAATATCAGGGCACCCAATCCGCTGAAGCCAGCGTGATTCGCACGTATCTGGAGTGGATGATTGAACTCCCCTGGAACAAGTGCACAGAAGATGACCTGAGCATCCAAAACGTCCGTGAGGTGCTGGACGCCGACCATTATGGCCTGGATGACGTGAAAGAGCGCATTGTGGAATATGTAGCCGTGCGCAAACTGGCCGGCACGCAGATGCGCGGCGCGATCATCAATCTGAACGGTCCGCCTGGAGTGGGCAAAACCTCTATTGCCACTTCCGTAGCCAGGGCGATGGGCCGGGAAATGGTGCGCATTAGCCTGGGTGGTATACGCGACGAGGCCGAAATTCGCGGCCACCGGCGCACGTACATTGGCGCGCTGCCCGGGCGGATTATCCGCGCCCTACGCGACGCCGGTACACGCAATCCGGTTATCGTGCTGGATGAGATCGACAAAGTGGGCGCCGACTGGCGCGGTGATCCGGCATCAGCGCTGCTGGAAGTGCTGGACCCGGAACAAAATTACAACTTTGCCGACCACTATCTGGAAGCACCTTTTGACCTGAGCCAGACAATTTTTATCACGACGTCGAACCAGTTAAGCTCTATCCCTGCGCCGCTGCTGGACCGCATGGAAAATATCACCATGCCAGGTTACATCGAAGAAGAAAAGGTGTCGATTGCCCAGGGTTATCTGCTGAAAAAACAACTGGCGGGACATGGCATTCTGGACATCGACATCGTGATTGAAGAGGCTGCCTTGCAGAAGATTATCCGCCACCATACGCGGGAAGCCGGTGTGCGGCAGTTGGAACGGAAGATTGGGGCGATTGTGCGGAAGCTGGCAGTGAAGGTTGCCAGTGGTGAGCAGGGGCCGTTCCGGGTAACGGCCGTCGACGTGACCGAATTCCTAGGCCCCGACAAGTACCACTATGGCACAGCCGAAGAAGAAGATGAAATCGGCGTGGTAACCGGACTGGCAGTAAACGCCTTTGGCGGCGATACCCTGTCTATCGAAGTGAGTTTGAGCGAGGGAAACGGCCGTATCACCATGACCGGCTCTCTGGGCGATGTGATGCGCGAATCGGCGCAGGCCGCCCTGACCTACGCGCGCGGCAACGCCCGCAGCTTGGGCCTGGAACCCTCGATTTTTGATCAGGTTAACCTGCACATTCACGTGCCGGAAGGCGCCGTACCCAAAGACGGCCCCAGCGCCGGTATCGGCATGGCCACGGCCATCATCTCTGCCTTTACGCGGCGGCCCGTGCGCCGCGACGTAGCCATGACTGGCGAAGTGACGCTGCGCGGCA
>Ga0116151_10005926_pt1 | contig 10442 bp, 4 predicted proteins | sample AD_UKC117_MetaG_FD_89893 | JGI IMG/M metagenome (GOLD analysis project Ga0116151, IMG submission 89893) | Active sludge microbial communities of municipal wastewater-treating anaerobic digesters from Hong Kong - AD_UKC117_MetaG | ecosystem: Engineered > Bioreactor > Anaerobic > Digestate... | reverse complement strand
TCACCCACCGCATCCCCGAGAACCGCGTCCTGAGCCATGACCTGCTCGAAGGCAGCTATGCGCGCTCGGGCCTGGTGACGGACATCGAGGTGGTGGAGGAGCACCCCACGGCGTATGCCGTGATGGCCTCACGGATCCACCGCTGGACCCGCGGCGACTGGCAGCTGCTCGGCTGGATCTTCGGCCGGCGCGGCGTCGACGCCCTGGGCCGGTGGAAGATGGCCGACAACCTGCGCCGCTCGCTCGTGCCGATCGCCCAGGTCGCGATGCTGGTGCTCGCGCTGCTCCTCTTCCCGGCGGCTGTCGCCGCCGTGTGGCTGGCCCTCCTGATGGCCCTGCACATCTCCCCGCATGTCGTGCTGACGCTGCCGCGGTTCCTGTTGCGGCGCAAGGGAGTCACGGCCCGCAGCCAGCTTTCGGGCGCCCTAGGCGAGGCCGGCGAAGGCGTCCTGCTCGGCGGGATGAACCTCGTCCTGCTCGGCCATCAGGCCTGGCTGTCGATCGACGCCATCGCCCGCACCCTGACCCGGCTCCTCGTCACCCACCGCCACCTGCTCGAATGGACGACGGCGGCCGCCGCCGCCCGCCGTAGCCGGGAGGGGGGCGCGGCATACGCCCGGCAGATGGCCGGCGGCCTCGTCCCCGCCGCCGCCGTGCTGGGCACCGGCCTGTGGCGCGGGCCGGCGGCCGCCGCCGTCGCCGCCGTGCCCGCCCTGGCGTGGATCCTCGCCCCCGCCTTCGCCGCCGCCGCCAGCCGCCCGCACCGAGAACTGCAACTCGAGGCCAGCCCCGTCGAGCGGGCCCAGTTGCGCCGGATCGCCCGCCGCACCTGGTTGTTCTTCGACACCTTCGTCGGCCAGGCGGACAACCACCTGCCGCCCGACAACTTCCAGGAGGACCCCGAACCCGTTGTCGCGCACCGGACCTCGCCGACCAATATCGGCCTGTACCTGCTGTGCATCGTCAGCGCGCGCGATCTCGGCTGGATCGGCACCGCCGACGCCACCGAACGTCTCGAACGCACTCTCGGCACCCTCGAACGCCTGGACCGGCACCGCGGACACATCGTCAACTGGCTGGAGACGACGACCTTGCGCGCGCTCGAACCGCGCTATATCTCCACGGTCGACAGCGGCAACCTCGCGGCCTGCCTGCTGACGCTCTCCAGCGCGACCCGCGCCTGGTCGGACACTCTCTTGCGCGCAGCGCCGGAGCCGGATCCCGCGGGATTGACCGACGCGCTCGACGTGCTGTCCACCACGCTGACCGCGATCGAGGACCCGGCGCGGGAGGCCATCGCCGCCGCGGCCAAGCACGTGTATGCCGCGCTGGCCACACCCCCGCCGGCCGGCCAGACCCAGCCCGCCTGGGCGCCGGTCGAGGCCGCGTGCGCCGCACTCGTGGCGGCGTGCGAGCGGTTGCCCGACGAGCCGGTGTATGCCGAGACCCGCCTGTGGGCCGGCCAGGTGGCGGCGAGCGCGCACAGTCTCGGCGCGGACACCGCCTTGGACCCCAGCAGCCGGGAGAAGCTCGCCGGCCGCCTTCGCGCCGTGGCTGCGGCGTCGCGGCAACTCTTCGACGAGATGGACTTCGGATTCCTGCGCGACGACCGGCGCGGCCTGCTCTCCGTCGGCTTCCACATCCCCACCGGGCGGCTGGACGAGTCGTGCTACGACCTGCTGGCCTCCGAGGCCCGGCTGGCGAGCTATGTCGCGGTCATCAAACGCGATGTCCGCACCCGGCACTGGTTCCTCCTCGGGCGGCCGGTCGCCGCGGTCGGGGGTGGTGCTGCCCTGCAGTCGTGGTCGGGCTCGATGTTCGAGTACCTCATGCCGCCGCTGCTGCTGCGTTCGCCCTATCAGGGACTGCTGGCCAAGACCAACCGGCTCGTGGTGCGCCGACAGATGGAGTACACCTCCGACTCGGGGATCCCGTGGGGAATCTCTGAGGCCGCCTACAACGCGCGCGATGTCGCCTATACCTATCAGTACTCCCCCTTCGGCGTCCCCGGTCTCGGCATCATGCGCGGCCTCGCCGACAACCTCGTCATCGCGCCCTACGCGACGGCCCTAGCGGCGATGATCGATCCCGGTGCCGCGCTGACGAACTTCGGACGGTTGGACGGCGTGGGGGCGCTGGGCCGGTTCGGGTTCTACGAGTCGGTGGACTACACGCCGGCGCGGCTACCCGAGGGCGCCGGCCACGCGGTCGTGCGCTGCCACATGGCCCACCACCAGGCGATGTCGATCCTGGCGATCCACAACGTCGTGCAGCAGGGTGCGCTGCGGGACTATTTCCACGCCGAGCCGCTGGTGCGCTCCGGTGACCTGCTCCTGCAGGAGCAGGCGCCGACCGATGTCCCGGTCACCCACCACCGGCGCGAGACCGGCCAGGCACGCGTGCTGCGGGCCCTGACTGCCCCGGAGGAACGCGTCTTCACCGGCCCGGCGGCATACGAACCCGCGGTCCACCACATGTCCAACGGGAGCCTGAGCCTGACCCTGACCCCCGCCGGGGGCGGGCACCTGCGCTGGCAAGGCGTGGCCCTGACCCGCTGGCACCCCGACCCGACGTCGGAGGAAGCCGGCTCGCACGTCTTCCTGCGCGACGAGGCCGAGGGCGACTACTGGTCGGCGACGCCGCTGCCGATCCTGGCCGGTGCCCACAGCGTCGAGGTCCGGATGGCCGACGACAAGGTCACTTTCACCCGCAACCATCACCGCTTCACGACCCGGCTGACCTACCACCTCTCCCCGGAGGCCGACGCCGCGGTGCGGCACCTGACGATCCACAACCGGCAGCGGAAGGAACGCCGCCTAACCCTGCTGACCTACGCCGAGCCCGTCCTCGCCCCGGCCCGCGACGACGATGCGCACCCGGCGTTCGCCAAGCTGTTCGTCGCGACCGAATTCCTGCCCGAACGGGGCGCGGTCATCGCCCACCGGCGGCGGCGCAACCCGTCCGAGCCGGAGGTGTGGTTCGGGGAGATGATCCGTGTCGAGGGGCAGGCCGCGATCGGCGCGCTGAGCGTCGAGACCGATCGCGCCACCTTCCTCGGCCGCGGCCGCACCATCCGGGAGGCCGGCCAACTGCACCGGGGCGGCGCCGCCAGTGGCCGGACCGGGCACGTGATCGATCCCGTCCTCTCCCTCCAGCAGCGCGTCCGCATACCCGGCGACAGCGAGGCCCAGGTCACGATCTGGAGCTTCGCCGCATCCACCCGGGAGGACCTGCTGGCCCTCATGGACCGGCATTCGGCCCCGACCGCCGTCCCCCGGCTCGCCATGCTGGCGTGGACCCAGAGCCAGGTCGAGTTGCGGCACCTGGGCATCAGCACCCGCGAGGCCGGGGTGTTCCAGACCCTCGCCGGGCGCATCACCTACCCGATCGCCGGCCTCCGTCCCAGCCCGGCCGACCTCGCCCGCGACGCCGCCCCGCAGTCCGCCCTCTGGCCGCTCGGGGTGTCCGGGGACCTGCCGATCGTCGTCCTGCGCATCCCGGACACCAGCCACGTCCCGGTGGTGCAGCAACTCATCCGGGCCTTCGAATACTGGCGGTTGCGCCGATTCGCCGTCGACGTGGTCCTGCTCAACCTGGAGCCGACCTCCTACGCCCAGGATCTGCACCTGGCCCTGGAGAGCCTGGCCGGCTCGATCCGGGCCCGCACCGGATCGGCCGACTCCACCGGGCGGATCTTCGTGGTGCGCGGCGACCAGACCGATCCGGCCACGCTGAACGCCCTGCTGGCGAGCGCGGCCGTCGTGCTGGACGCCGGCGTGGGTGACGTGGAGGATCAGCTGCCCCGCGCCGCGGCGCCGGCGCTGGGTCCGAGCCGCACGCGCCCGGCGACGCCGGTCCCGGTCCACGAGACGCCGCGCCCGGATCTGGTGGCGTGGAACGGCTACGGCGGATTCGCCCCGGACGGCCGCGAATATGTCACCGTCATCGACGGCGACGCCCTGCCACCGGCCCCGTGGAGCAATGTCGTCGCCGGTCCGCAGTTCGGTTTCCTCGCCACCGCCGAGGGGGCCGGCACGACGTGGTATCGCAACGCGCGCGACAACGTGTTGACGCCGTGGCGCAACGACACCGTGACCCGCACCCCCTCCGAGGCGGTCTACGTCCGCGACGACGAGACCGGCCGGATCGCCACGCCGACCGCGCTGCCCATACCCACCGGCCGGCACCTCTGCCGGCACGGCTTCGGCCGCACGACCTACGTCCACAACACCGCATACGTCCACCTGGAGTTGACCCAGTTCGTCCCCGACGGCGAGACACTGAAGGTGGGCCGGCTACGGGTGACCAACCCGACCGACCGGGCCCGCAGGTACACGATCACGACCTACGCCGAGGCGGTCCTCGGCCAGCACCGGCACGGCAGCGCCGGCCGGCTGATCTCCTCCCGGGATGCCCAGACCGGCGCCCTGTTCGTGCGCAATCCGTGGAGCCTGCAGTATGCCGATCAGGTCGTCTTCGCCGACCTCGCCGGGGCGCAGGAGTCGGTCACGGCCGACCGCGGGGAGTTCCTCGGGCGGCAGGGCACTCTCGCCGCGCCGGCCGCCGTCCTGTCCCGCCAGCCCCTGTCGGGCCGCACCGGGCCGGGGCTCGACCCGTGCCTGGCGTTGCGCACCGGCGTCCACGTGCCGGCGGGCGGGACGGTCGAGGTCTGCATCGTGCTCGGCGCCGCGGCCGACGCGGATGCGGCACGGGCCGCCATCGCCCGGCAGCGCCGCGAGCGCCCCGAGCAGCAGCTGGCCACCGTCGAGGCGGCCTGGTCGCGGATGCTGGACCAGGTCGAGGTCCGCACCCCCGACCCCACCTTCGACCTGATGGTCAACGGCTGGCTGCTCTACCAGACGCTGGCCGCGCGGGTGCTGGGCCGCACCGGCTTCTACCAGACCAGCGGCGCGTTCGGGTTCCGCGACCAGCTGCAGGACGGGATGGCCGTCGTGCTCGTCGACCCGGCCCTGGCGCGCGAGCACCTGCTGCGGGCCGCCGGCCGGCAGTTCCCCGAGGGCGACGTCCAGCACTGGTGGCTGCCGGAGGGTGGGGCGGGGATCCGCACTCGCATCACCGACGACGTCGTCTGGCTCGCCACCGCTGTCACGCGGTATGTCGCCGTCACCGGGGACGTGGGGATCCTGGATGTCGAGGTGCCCTGGCTGGACGGCCCGGCCCTCGAACCGGGCCAGCACGAGAACTTCTTCACCCCCACCGTCACCACACGCACCGACCCCCTCTACGTCCACTGCACGCGCGCCCTCGAACATGCCCTTCTGCGGACCGGCAGCCACGGATTGCCGCTGATGGGCTCGGGCGACTGGAACGACGGGATGAACCGCGTGGGTGTGCACGGCCGGGGCGAGAGCGTCTGGCTGGGCTGGTTCCTGCTGCATACCCTCGACGGTTTCCTCCCGTTGGCCCGGGGGCGGCGCGACTTCGCCTTCGTCGCCCGCTGCCGGCAGGCCGCCGAGGAGGTGCGGCAGGCGCTGGAGCGGGAGGCCTGGGACGGGCAGTGGTACCGGCGGGGCTATTTCGACGACGGCACCCCACTGGGCTCGGTGACCCGGCCCGAGTGCCAGATCGACTCCATCGCCCAGAGCTGGGCCACCTTGTCCGGGCAGGGCGACCCGGACCGGGCCGCGGAGGCGCTGCGCGAGGTGGACCGTCGTCTGGTCATGCACGAGGAGGGCATCGCCCGGCTGTTCACCCCGCCGTTCGACACCTCCGAACCGGACCCGGGATATGTCCGCTCCTACCCGCCGGGCATCCGCGAGAACGGCGGCCAGTACACCCACGGGGCGAGCTGGCTGATCTTCGCGTATGCGGAGCAGGGTTGGGAGGACAAGGCCGGTGAGCTGTTCGACCTGATCAACCCGGTCTGGCACGGCTCGGGCCCGGAACGGATCGAGACCTACCGCGTCGAGCCGTATGTCGTGGCCGCCGACGTCTACTCCGTCCAGCCGCACGTGGGGCGCGGCGGCTGGACCTGGTATACCGGGTCGAGCGCCTGGCTCTACCGGGCCGCAGTGGAGGCGATCCTCGGGCTGCAGCGCCGGGGCGACCGGTTGCTCATCCGGCCCTGCCTGCCGCCGTCGTGGACGAGCGCGCAGGCCGACATCCGGGTGGGCGCGGCGCAGTATGCCGTGCAGTTCAGCGCCCCGCCCGGCGCCCCTGGCGTGCGGCGCCGGGTGGCCACGACGACGATGGACGGCGTGCCCGTGCCCGACCCCCAGGTGCTGCCCCTGCGCGACGACGGTCGACGGCATACCGTCATCGTCACCCTGGCCCGGGACGACCAGCCGAGCTGACGAAGGGGGCGAGGCGCCAGCCGTCCGCCTCGCGCCGGCGGACTGCCCGACGGCGGAGGGGCCGAGCACCCATCTCAGCCCGCCAGCTTCTCCAGCGCCAGTTCGAGGTCGGGCGCGTAGGGACTCTCGAAGCTCACATACTCCCCCGTGCCGGGGTGCTCGAAACCCAGCCCCACGGCATGCAGCCACTGGCGCTCCAGGCCGAGCCGCTTGGCGAGGACGGGGTCCGCGCCGTACGTCAGGTCCCCCACGCACGGGTGCCGCAGCGCCGAGAAGTGCACCCGGATCTGGTGGGTGCGTCCGGTCTCGAGATGGATCTCCAAGAGCGCCGCCGCGCGGAAGGCCTCGATCAGTTCGTAGTGGGTCACCGACGCGCGCCCGGAATCCATCACCGCGAACTTGTAGTCGTAGGACGGATGCCGCCCGATAGGTGCGTCGATGGTCCCGACGAGCGGGTCCGGCAAGCCCTGGACGAGCGTGTGATAGGTCTTGTCGACCGTGCGCGTGCGGAAGGCCTGTTTCAGCCGCGAGTAGGCGTATTCACTCTTGGCGACCACCATCAGCCCGGAGGTGCCGACGTCGAGCCGGGAGACGATGCCCTGCCGCTCCGCCGCGCCGGAGGTGGTGATCTGATAGCCGGCCGCGAGCAGCCCGCCGAGCACGTCCGGTCCGTCCCACCCGACGCTCGGGTGCGCTGCGACCCCCGCGGGCTTGTCGACGACGATCAGGTCGTCGTCGGCGTGGACGATCCGCAGGTCGGGGATGTCCATCGGTATGACGCGTGGTCCCCCGGTCGGGGACGGGATCGTCACCTCGAGGAGGTCGCCCGCGACGACCTTCGCCGACTTGGCCACCGCCGCGGAGTTGACGAGGATCGCGCCGCCACCCGCGAGGTCCGCGGCCTTCGAGCGCGAGAGCCCGAGCAGGCGGGCGACGGCGGCGTCCACGCGCTCGCCGGCCAACCCCTCGGGGACCAGCACCGTCTTCGTCTCAGCCATCCGAGCGCTCCGAGCGCCAGGACACGGCCACCAGGACCAGCGCCGCGACGACGATGGCGATATCGGCGACATTGCCCACGAACCAGCCGAAGTAGTCGATGAAGTCGACGACGTGGCCCCGCAGGAAGCCCGGCTCCCGGGCCGCCCGGTCGATCAGGTTGCCGAGCGCCCCGCCGGCGATGAGCCCCAGGCAGAGCGCCGAGACACGCGACAGCGCCCTGGTGTGCACGTAGTAGAGGAGCCCGGCGACGATGAGCAGCGCGACCAGCGTCACGACGATGGTGGCGGTGTCGAGGCTCGAGAAGGCGGCCCCCGCGTTGCGGACGAGCCGCAACCCGATCAGGTCGCCGATGAGGGGCTTGCTCACGCCGGGCGTCAGGGTATGCAGTGCCCACAGTTTCGTCGCCTGGTCGGCGGCGAGGGTGGCGAGGGCGACCACCCAGACGAGGGCGGCCCGCCGCCTCCGTCCGGTATGCGGTCGGGCCGGGTGCTCGCCGGTCGGGTCCTCGTGCGTCAGCGGCGTTCCTGTTTGCTCTTGCATGGCACACATAGGGTCGCACGTGGATTGGCTTCGAGCCGCAGCTTGCCGATGGGCTGCCCGCAGTTCTCGCAGATCCCGTAGGTCCCGTCGTCGATGCGTTCGATCGCGTGCTGGTCCTGCAGAAGCATCTCGCGGGCGTTGTTGGCCAGGCTCATCTCCTGCTCGCGTTCGAGCGTCTTGCTGCCCGCGTCGGCCTGGTCGTCACCCGCGCCGTCGCCGGACTGCCGCATCAGCGCGGCGACCTCGTGCTCGGCCTCGGTGATCTCGCCCCGCAAGGTCGCGATATCGCCTTCGATGGTGGCGCGGATCTCGGCGATCTCCGCCGCCGTCCACGGCTGCTCACCCTCCTTGACGGCATACCGCTGGCCGGTGCCGGTATGCCGCGACCCGCCCCCGGGCGGCGCAGCCGGGGCTGCTTTCGCCGCGCGCTTGGCCGGAGCCTGGTTTGTCGCTGCCTTCTTGGCCGGAGCCTTCTCGGTCGCAACCTTGGTCGCGGTCTTCGTGGTCGCGGTCTTTGTGGTCGCAGCCTGCGTCGGGCCAGCCTCCTTCGTGCCGGCCGCCTTCGTGGCAGCCTGCTCTGGCGCCGGCGCGCGCTTGGCCGACGTCTTCGCCGCCGTCGCGGTGGCAGCACGCTTCGCGGCGGGGGCCTTCGCTGCCGGCTGGGCCGTCATCGTCTTCTTGGTGCCCGCAGTCTGCTTGGCGACAGCAGTCCGATTGGAGGCGGCAGCTTTCGCGGTTGCCTTGGTCGCCGCGGCCTCCTTGCCCGCAGCAGCCTTGGCGGCAGCAGCCTTTGTTCCGGTTGCCTTGGTCGCCGCGGCCTCCTTGCCCGCAGCAGCCTTGGCGGCAGCAGCCTTTGTTCCGGTTGCCTTGGTCGCCGCGGCCTCCTTCCCCGCAGCAGCCTTGGCGGCAGCAGCCTTTGTTCCGGTTGCCTTGGTCGCCGCGGCCTCCTTCCCCGCAGCGGCCTTGGCGGCAGCGGCCTTGGTCGCCGGCGCCCGCTTGGCAGCAGGAGCCTTGGAAGCAGGCGCCTTGGTGGCGGCGGCCTTCGCCGCGGTAGTGGCGGTCGACTGTTTCGCCGCGGCCTTTTTGCCGGACGGGACGGCCTTACCGTTCGGAGGGGTCGCGGCCGTCCTGCCGCCACGCGGGGGCGCGCTGGTCGCCGCGGCCGTCGTCGTGCCCTGTCGTGGCGTCAAGCGCAGGCCCCTTTCGGCCTCGATGTCCGAATCGCCGCTGACGCGACGCTCGGTGGCTGAGAATAGGGCATACGCCCCGTACGGCGCAGGCGGCCCGCCGCGACGGATCAGTTTGCGGCCGCGTCCTTGGAGCTCTCCTCCTCGAAGTCCACCTCTGACGTGTCGAGACCGTCCGCCTCGGACGCGTCGAGACCGTCCGCCTCGGGGGCTGCGAGACTCTCCGCGCCCGGCGCCGCAAGTGCCTCCTCCACCGACGGCGCGGCGTCGAGGTCGGCCAGCGCCGTTTCGATGTGGGTGCGCAGCCCGAGCCGGTAGTTCTGCTCGTGACCTCGCAGCGAGGCGATCAGCTCCTCGATCTTGCTGCGCTGGCCGTCCAAGTCGCCGATGACCTGGTCCCGCTCGGCGTTCGCCGCCGCGAGCAGGCTCGCTGCCTCCTCGCGCGCACCGGTCAGGATCGAGTCCCGCTCCGTCGTGGCGTCACCGATGAGGGTGTCGTGCTGCGACTGGCCGGTGGTGAGGAGTTCGTCGTGCCGGGCCTGGGCCGTCGAGACGAGATCGTCATGCTGCGACTGAGCGGTCGCAAGCAGCTCGTCGTGCCGTGCCTGCGCGCTGGACACGAGCTCGTCGTGTTGTGACTGAGCGGTCGCGATCAACTCGTCGTGCTGCGACTGCCCTTCGTCGATGAGGCGCGCCCGAGTGGCCTCACCCTCAGCGACGTGCTCGTCGTGGACCCGCTGCGCCAGGGCGATCAGGCCGGTCGCGTCGCCGGTGCTCGGCGTGGTCACGCTGCCCTGCGCCTCCTCGGCCCGGGCGGAGAGGGTGGCGATGCGTTCCTGGGCGTTGGCTTCGGCCTGGTCGGCGTCCGCGGTGTAGCGGTCGATCCGCTCCTGGGCGGCCCGCTCGGCTTCGTCGGCGCGCGCGTTGGCAGCCTCGATCCGGGCCCGGGCGTCCTGCTCGGCGGCGTCGGCCTGGCTGTTCGCGTCGAGGATGCGCTGAGCCAGGTCGGCCTCCTCGGGGCTGCCGGAGGCGGCTGCCGCAGCGATCCGCTCCTCGTCACCCTTGCGCATGCGTTTCTGGAGGTCGGCAAGCGCGCGTTCGGCCTCTTCCCGGAGTGCGACCTCGCGCTCGAGCCGGCCGTCGGAAGCGTCCATGACCGGCACGGCACTGGCCGCGTCCTGGACCGGCTCGCTGCCCCGGCACTCTCGTAGTTCCTTCTCCTGGCGCCGCAGGGTGGCCACGATCTCGTCCAGGAAGTCGTCGACCTCGCGCTCGTCATACCCTCGGCGGAACTGGGTCGTCGCGAAGGTCTTGTTGAGGACGTCGTCGGGTGTGAGCGGCATCGGGTCTCCTGACATGGCCGATCGGGAAGCGAACGGAAGATCAGTCGGTCAGCTTAGAG
>Ga0116151_10005921_pt1 | contig 10446 bp, 8 predicted proteins | sample AD_UKC117_MetaG_FD_89893 | JGI IMG/M metagenome (GOLD analysis project Ga0116151, IMG submission 89893) | Active sludge microbial communities of municipal wastewater-treating anaerobic digesters from Hong Kong - AD_UKC117_MetaG | ecosystem: Engineered > Bioreactor > Anaerobic > Digestate... | reverse complement strand
CAAGGAAGCCGGCAATCAGCGCCTCGCGCACAAACCCCAGCACGCGGCTGGCCATGGTCGCGGAGCCCACCGAGAAAAACTTGCCGACAAGTCCTGCCATGTTGGATTTTCCCCTGCCCGCCAGTCCCGGGGGCATAAACGGATTCAGGCTGCCGGTGCTGCCTGTCTCGCCTGCCCGGCACTCAAATCCAGAATCGATATCAGCGTTGATACGATCTTCTGCTGGCGGCTTTCCAGCATGATCTTGGCGCCAATGAGATCGGTGACATAGAAGCTGTCGACAACCTTCTCGCCGAACGTGGCGATCTGCGCCGAAGCGATGTTGAGGTTAAGGTCAGCCAGCGCGCCGGTCAGTTCGGAAAGAATGCCCGGCCTGTCCAGCCCCTCCACCTCGACGACGGTGAACCGGTTCGAGAGGCCGTTGTTGATCGTTACCTTCGGCGTGATCCGGAAGGCAACGGCGGAACGCTTCATCCTTCCCTCGGATCGCTTCATGATCTGCGGCAGCATGGTCTTGCCGGTCAATGCGTCACGAATGGTGTTCGATACCTGCCCGGCGCGGCGCAGTTCGTCGCGTTCGTCGGCATAGGCACGGGTAATGAAGATCGAATCGAATGCACGCCCGTCCGTGAGCGTATTGATCTTGGCCTCGACAATATTGGCTCCGGCAGCCGAGCACGCACCCGTTACAATGGCAAGCAAGCGCGGATGGTCCGGCGAAAGCACGGTTATTTCCGTGATTTCCTCGAACTCCAGCGTGTGTACCCCTGTCTTGAGTTTTTCGCCTTCGGACAACGCCTGGCGCAGGAACTGCATGTGGCGCACCTGGTCTTCCGGCGGGGTCGAGAGATAGTAATTGGGATAGGGCAGGGCGAGGATCTTTTCCATTTCGCGCTTCGGCCAGTCGCCGAACTGCTCGCGCAATGCCGTCTTCGCCGCTTCGGTACGTGTCTTTGCCGCCTTGGCCGAGAAACCGCCGGTCAGCAACAGCTCGGTTTCGTAGTAGAGCGTGCGAAGAAGCTGCCCCTTCCATCCGTTCCAGACACCGGGGCCTACCGCCCTGATATCGCAGACGGTTAGGATCAGGAGATAGCGCATGCGCTCGACGCTTTGCACCACATGTGCGAAATCCTGGATGGTCTTGTGGTCCGACAGGTCCCGGGATTGCGCCATCTGGCTCATGGTCAGGTGTTCCTCCACCAGCCAAGAGACCAGATTGGTCTGGTCCGGCGTGAGGCCCAGCAAGGGTCCCAGCTGACGGGCTATGCGGGCACCCGCAATGGAGTGGTCTTCCTTGCGGCCCTTGGCGATGTCGTGGATCAGAACCGCCAGGTAAAGCACCTCCCGGTCCTTGATGTCGGGCAGCACCCGTGCGGAGAGCGGATGATCCTCGGCAAGCCGCCCCGATTCGATATCCGACAGCACGCCGACGGTACGGATAAGGTGCTCGTCCACGGTATAGTGGTGATACATGTTGAACTGCATCATCGCGACGATCTTGCCGAAAGCCGGAATGAATCTACCCAGCACACCCGTCTCGTTCATCTTGCGCAGCAGGATTTCCGGCCTGTTTCGCGAGGTGAGGATCGACATGAAGAGGCGCCCGGCCTCCTCGTTGCGGCGCAGGTCCCTGTCGATCAGCTTGAGCGATTTGCGGGCCAGATAGGCCGCATCGGGATGCAGGTCGAGATCGTTGTCGTCGGCAAGCTTGAACATCCGGATCAGGTTGACCGGATCGCGTTCGAAGACGGTCTCGTCGGCGATGTTGAGACGACCGTTGCTGTTGATGAAATCCAGCGATCCGGCGATCTTCTTGCGCGGAAAGCGAATCGACCGGATCAACCCGTTAATGCCCGTGACCGACTTGGCGTGTTCTTCCTCAAGCTTGGCGCAAACGATCAGCGTCAGGTCGCCGACATCCTTGGCGACAAGAAAATAGTGCTTCATGAAGCGCTCGACGTCGAGCAAACCGCCATGGCTGACATATTTCAGCCGTGCCGCCATTTCGCGCTGAAGGTCAAAGGAAAGCCGCTCTTCCGCTTTTCCGGTCAGGAAATGCATGTGGCAGCGGACCGTCCACAGGAACTTCTCCGCGCGGCGGAATATCTTGAATTCATCGGCAGTGAACAGCCCTGCCTCGACAAGATCACGCTGCAGCCTCACATGGTAGTAGTACTTCCCAATCCAGTAGAGCGTGTGGAGGTCGCGCAGGCCACCCTTGCCGTCCTTGATGTTGGGTTCGACCAGATATCGCGATTCGCCGGATTTCTTGTGCCGGTCGTCGCGTTCCTTGAGCTTCGCCTCGATGAATTCGGCAGTGGTTCTGCGCACTACCTCCTTGTCGAAGCGCTCTTCCATCTCCTCCAGCAGGGCCTCGTCGCCATCGATGAAGCGTGCTTCGAGAATGGAGGTGCGGATGGTCATGTCCTGCTTGGAAAGCCGGACGCACTCATCGACATTGCGGGTCGCATGGCCGACCTTGAAACCCATGTCCCACAGGAAATAGAGGATGTACTCGATTACCTGTTCGCCCCAAGCGGTCTGCTTGTAGGGCAGCAGGAAGAGAAGGTCGATGTCGGAACCCGGAGCAAGCGTTCCGCGCCCGTATCCGCCGACGGCGGAAATGGCAATTCGCTCGCCCTTGGAACGGTTTTCGCTGGGATAGACCTTTTCGGCTGCAAAATGAAAGATCGCGCGAATCAGTGTGTCCTGAAGCGCCGAAAGCCGTTTCGCGCATCGGGTGCCGTCCCCGTCCTTGAAAAGCAGTTCCTCGGCGCGCTCCAGCTTCTCGCGATAGACCGACTTCATCATCGCAAGCAGATCGGCTCTCAGCTTTGGAGAATCCGGCGTCAATCCGCTGGAAGCCAATAGATCGGCTATCTGGCGTTGAAGGTCTGCTTCGGGGAGAAGGGGCTTTGGCGTAATGGCGGATTTCATGGCGTGCAATATGCTTGCGTCGCGCTCATGGCGCAACCGTCACCTTGCGCGCTCGTAAAATCGCGCCACCGGGAACCGGTCAGCCTTCAGCCTGTCCGGCCTCGGCGTTCCCTTCGGGCTTCGGTGCCTCCTTGGGCCCACCCTTGGCAACACCGACCATCGCCGGACGCAGGCAGCGCTCGCCGATGACAAAGCCTTCCTGCACGACTTCAAGAACCGTGTTGTTGGGAACTTCCGGATTGGGCACCTCGAACATCGCCTGATGCAGGTTGGGGTCGAACTTCTCGCCCTTCGGCGAAATTTTCTTCACGCCGTGTTTTTCGAGGGCGTTGAGCATTGCACGCTCGGTCATCTCCACGCCTTCGACCAGAGCCTTGAGACCCGGATCAGCTTCTGCGGCTCCATCTGGAACGGCTGCCAGCGCGCGGCGCAGATTGTCGGAGACCTCGAGCATGTCGCGGGCAAACCCGGCAATGGAGAAGGTGCGGGCATCGTGAACATCCCTCGCGGTGCGCTTGCGAAGGTTGTCCATCTCGGCGACGAGGCGAAGTGCCTTGTCGTTTGCCTCGTTCTTCTCGGCTTCCATCTTGTCGAGTTCAGCGGAAAGAAAGGCCACCGGGTCGGAGAAGCCTTCCCTGCGGTCACCGGCCTCTGCAGCCAGAGCGGCCTCATGGGCGGCCTGGGCCGCTGCAGCTTCGGCCTGACGTTTTGCTGCCAGATCGGCAGCTTCGCCATTATTGTCGTTCTGCTTGTCGTCGGTCATTGCTTCACCATGTAACGGCGGAACCGTTGCTTGCGTGAGCACCGGTAGCTTCGCCTTGTTCTGGATTCAGTTTCGCGCCCGATATCAGGATTCGGGGCCAAAAAATCAACCCCCGAAGGCGAAGTCTTGAGGCCAAGTTGCGCCCGGGCAACGCAATTGGATGAGCTTGAGAGTCAGGAGCCCCGAATCATCCGCCCGACAATGCGCGCCGTGTAGTCGACCATCGGCACAATGCGGGCATAGTTGAGCCTTTGCGGCCCTATGATGCCGAGTGCGCCGATAACCTTCTGGTTCCCGTCGCGGTAGGGAGCAACGATCAGGGAGGAGCCCGAACGCGAGAAAAGCCGGCTTTCGGAACCTATGAAAATGCGCACACCTTCGCCTTCCTCGGCAAGCTCGATCAGCTTCATCAGGCTTTCGCGCGCTTCCAGTTCGTCGAAGAGCAGGCGAACCCGCTCGAGGTCCTCGGCCGCCTTCAGATCGCCAAGCAGGTTGGCGTGGCCGGAAACGATGAGACGGCCCGGATCACGCTCTGCGCTGCCCGCCCAGATCGCCAGCCCCTCGTCCACGAGTTTCTGGGCAAGCGAATCCAGCTCCATTCGGGCGGCATTGTGCAACTGGGCAATTCGCGCCCGTGCTTCCGACAGTGTCCGCCCGGCTATGTTGGAATTGATATAGTTTGCGGCTTCCGAAAGCGAGGAGGTGGAAATTCCCGAAGGAAGATCGATGATGCGGTTTTCAACCTGGCCGGTTTCGCCAACGATCACGCAAAGCGCTTTGGCCGGTTCCAGACGCACGAATTCGATATGCTTGAGCCGAAGGTCCTGCTTTCCGGTGGCCACCAGCCCGGCGCTTCGCGTGAGGCCGGAAAGCATCTGGCTTGCCTCGGTAAGAACCGTTTCAAGCGAGCCGTCCCTTCCCGAGGCCTGGACCTGCGCCTCGATCGACGACCGGTCCTCGTCCGTGACGTCGCCGATTTCAAGGAAACTGTCGACGAAGAACCGCATCCCCAGTTCCGTCGGGAGGCGCCCGGCCGAGGTATGCGGGGCATAGATCAGCCCAAGGCTCTCCAAGTCGGACATCACGTTACGGATGGTGGCTGGCGACAATCCGCCCGGAAAGCGGCGCGAGAGATTGCGCGAACCGAGCGGATCGCCACTTTCGAGATAGGATTCGACGATGAGCTGGAACACCTCGCGCGAACGCTGGTCCAGTTCCTCCATGAAATTGCCGGATCCGATGAGCGGGCCTTGAGCCATTGTCATTTTTCTGCCTCTTGTTCCCGAAATCTACGTAGCGTGACAGCCAAATTCAATAAGCAGGTTGGGGCCGCTGCTGCCAGCCGGTGGCTTGCCGGATGTCGCAAGCTTGCGAAATGCCGCCTTAGGCAGTACAGGCTCCTCAACCATGCCCATAATGGCAAGATGTACAGCAATTGGAGAAAACATGCGTCCTTCCAAACGATCCCCCGACGAAATGCGCAAGGTAACGGTGGAGCGGGGGGTGTCTCTTCATGCAGAAGGTTCATGTCTCATCAAGTTCGGCAATACCCACGTTCTTTGCACCGCCAGCCTTGAAGAAAGGGTTCCGCCCTGGCTTCGCGGCGGCGGCAAGGGCTGGGTGACCGCAGAGTATGGCATGCTTCCGCGCTCCACCCATGACCGCATGCGCCGTGAAGCGACGGCGGGCAAGCAGTCAGGCAGGACGCTGGAAATTTCCCGTCTGATCGGCCGTTCCCTGCGCTCTGTTGTTGATCTCGAAGCCCTCGGCGAGCGTCAGATCACGGTGGACTGCGACGTGATCCAGGCCGATGGCGGTACACGCACCGCCTCGATCACCGGTGGCTGGATCGCGCTCAAGGAGTGCATTGGCTGGATGAAGCATCGCGGCATGGTACAGGATCACGTGCTCAAGGACCATGTGGCGGCCATTTCCTGCGGAATCTTCCAGGGAACCCCTGTTCTCGATCTCGACTATGACGAGGATTCGGCTGCCGAGACCGATGCGAATTTCGTCATGACCGGCTCCGGCGGCATCGTCGAGGTTCAGGGTACCGCGGAGGGAGCGCCATTCTCCGAGGAGGAGTTCCTGAAGCTCCTGTCGCTGGCACGCACCGCGATAGGCGATCTTGTCCAGCTTCAAAAGGAGGCATGACCTTGAAAATGCCGCCCGCAATCATGGAGACGGCCCTCTACTGCGAGGATCTTGAGAAAGCCAAGCAATTCTACTGCGACGTTCTGGGGCTCGAGATCATCGCCGAAGGGGAAGGCCGCCATGTATTCTTCATGCTCGAAGGGTCGGTACTTCTGATCTTCAATCCGCAGGTGACGGACAAGCCATCCCCGGCAGCCCGGTTTCCCGTTCCCCATCATGGTGCCAAAGGGCCGGGCCATGCCTGTTTCAGGGCGGATGGCGAAGCGCTCGACGCTTGGAGGAAACGCCTTCAGGACGCCGGTGTGGAAATCGAGGAGGAAATCACCTGGGCGAACGGGGCCAGGTCGCTCTATTTTCGCGATCCCGCCGGAAACAGCCTGGAGTTTGGTGAAGGCAGGCTCTGGAACATCTGAATTATCCGGAGAGGGACGGTCGAGTCCTGACTGATTTTTTCGAAACGAGGTAGACATGCGCTTTCTGACAGAAAGGGAAATCATCGTTGCAAGCCACAATGCCGGCAAGGTGGCGGAAATCAACGACCTGCTTGGCCCATATGGACTGAGTGCCCGCTCTGCGAAGGACTTCAACCTTCCCGAGCCGGAGGAAACCGGTACGACATTCGAGGAAAATGCCTTCACGAAGGCCCATGCTGCCGCCTCGGCAACCGGGCTTCCCGCCCTGTCTGACGATTCCGGTCTTTGCGTCGATGCTCTGGATGGCGCACCCGGTGTCTACACTGCCGATTGGGCCGAGAAGGAAGACGGTTCCGGCCGCGATTTCGACATGGCAATGCGCAAGGTGGAAGACGCGTTGCAGAAAAAGGGTGCAGTGCATCCCGAACAGCGCACGGGCCGCTTCGTCGCCGTCCTTTGCCTGTGCTGGCCGGATGGTCATGCAGAGCATTTCAGGGGTGAGATCGAGGGAACACTTGTCTGGCCTCCGCGCGGCCAGCTCGGATTCGGCTATGATCCGGTATTCATGCCGGAGGGACACGATGTGACCTTCGGCGAAATGCCGGCGAGCGAAAAGCACGGCTGGGAAGCCGGCCGGGGTGATCTCGGTCTCTCCCACCGTGCGCGCGCCTTCGCCAAATTTGCCACTACCTGCCTTGAGCCCGGAATGAAGGGCGGCAGCGCGTGACGGGAGTTCGCGGCAATTGACCCTCAATGCCGAGCCATTTGGCGTTTACGTGCACTGGCCGTTTTGTGCAGCCAAGTGCCCGTATTGCGATTTCAATTCCCACGTCCGGCATTCGCAGTTGGACCAGGCCGTCTTCGGCGAAGCCTATGCCCGCGAGATCGCGCGCATGGCGTCGCTTTCTCCGGGCCGCGAAGTGACAAGCATCTTCTTCGGCGGCGGAACGCCATCCCTCATGGAGGTTGCCACCGTCGGGAAGATACTGGACGAAATCTCGAACAACTGGGCGGTAGCCTCCGATTGCGAGATCACGTTGGAAGCCAACCCCACCAGCGTTGAGGCGGAGCGCTTTCGCGGCTACCGGTCAGCCGGAGTGAACAGGTTGTCTATGGGCGTGCAGTCGCTTGATGACGCCGAACTGAAGCGGCTTGGCCGGCTCCACAGCGCAGAAGAGGCAATCGGAGCCATCCACCTGGCCCGCGAAACGTTTTATAGACTGTCCTTCGATCTCATCTATTCGCGCCCCGGACAGCATGCTGCGAACTGGGAAGCGGAACTGAATGCCGCGCTCGATCTCGCAGCCGACCACCTGTCGCTCTACCAGCTTACCATCGAGGAAGGCACGCCGTTCTTCGACCTTCAGGAGAAGGGCAGGTTGGTAATCCCCGATCAGGACCGGGCTGCCGAGCTCTATGAGCTTACACTCGACATCACTGCCGCCCGCGGGCTTCCTGCCTACGAGATATCAAACCACGCTGCTCCGGGCGCCGAATGCCAGCACAATCTGGTCTACTGGCGATACCGGGATTACGCGGGGATCGGACCGGGTGCGCATGGGCGTCTCGTGATTGACGGTGCCAAGCACGCCACGTCCACGCTCAAATCGCCCGAGGACTGGTGGCAAAAGGCCATGGTCGACGGACACGGCATGGAGGCTTTTGAACGGCTGTCTGCCGAAGAAACGGGCGATGAATTCCTCTTGATGGGCTTGCGCCTGATGGAGGGTATCGATCCCGCACGCTACGAGCGGTTGAGCGGACGAACACTCGATGCGTCGCGCATCGCCAACCTTGCCTCCGATGGTTTCATCGAAACGGGCCGGTCGGGAAAACTGCGGGTGACGCGTAGCGGTTCGCTTCTGCTGGATGCGATCGTCGCCGACCTTGCCGCCTGAACCGGGACTCAGCCTGCCGAGAATGAACGCGGCGCGGGCGTGTCCAGCACACCCTTTCCGCCCTGTACCCTGTAGATTGCAAGACCGCGGTCTGTGGTGCCGTCGGCACGGATGCGGAAAATGCCGTTGATGCCGATGTATCCGCGCCGGTCTTCCAGAATCTGGGGCGTATACCCATTGCGGCCGTGCTGGCTCGCAAGCGTGGCGACAAGCGTCACGGCGTCATAGCCAATTGCAGCAAGCGGGCTGGGCTGGGAATTGTAGGTTGTCTGGTAACGCTGGGCGAAATTGGCGAATTCGGTGACATCGCGTCCCGGATAGAGCGCACCTTCGAAACTGCCGTCGAATTTGACTGATTCCCACTGGCCGGAACCGAGCAGGAGTTTCCCGTCGAGTTGCGCGCCATTGCGCTTAAGGCTCGAAATCAGGAAATTCGGAATCTGGCTCCCCTCGGGAATGTAGATGGTATCTGCTTCGGCGATGCTCGCAGCCGCGTTGCGAGCGGCCTCCTCGATAGCGGGTCCCGACCGCTCGTAGCGGAAGACCTGAACGTTGGCGCCACCGGACCCGGCCACCTGGCGCAGCATCGCTTCACGCAGATTGCCTTCGGTATTGTTCGGAAGGAACGCGAATATGTTGCGTTTGCCGAGACGGATCGCGTGGCTGATGATGCGTTCCACGTCTGCCTGTGGCGTATAGGAAAGAAGATAGACCCCGCGCCTGGCGACGTTGGTATCCGTCGAAAAGGCAACCACGGGAAGCCCGGCAGGTTGGGTTACCGCAGATGCTGCGGCCACGGACGCGGAGAAGAGCGGCCCCACAACGATGGAGGCACGTTCGCGCACGGCCTCGCCGGCGGCAGCCTGGGCGTCAGCGGCTTGTCCCTTGGTGTCCTTTATGACGAGCTGGATCGACTGGTTGCCGAAATCCTGCATGGCAAGCAGTGCGCCGTTTCGGATTTCGTTGGCCACCGAGGCGGCATTGCCCGGTGCGGTTTTCGGGACAAGCAGGGCAACGCGAATATTGCCCTGGCCGAATACCTCGCCCTGAGGATCGGGTGGCAAAGGAAGGTCGGCCTGCATCTCGGGCATTGATGAAGGACCGGTGTCCGGGCTTACACCCAGGTTGGAAGACTGGCAGGCGCTCAGCGCAAGCATCATCGCTGCCGCTGCAGCATATCTTGCAATCCGGCCTGCCGGCCGCGCGCGCGTGCTTCCTGCATGGGTGCATGACATGAACATTGGATGGCCCCGTATCTCTTCCGCAGCGTAAGTTGGAATTCCGCCAATCAGGCGCATAACACATTGCCGCTGGCAAGTTAACGCAAAAATCCCCGAATGCATTCCTGCATTTGCGCTCATCCCCACCCACATATTCAAACTTGCCTGAATGCAGCAGAAACCTTGAAGCCTTGCAGTCAACCTTCCGGCAATTCGGGAAATGACTTGCATTGAACCTGCCTGCGGTTTTTTCTGGGCCTGCAATTTCCGGCTTTCCATTCACAGTTTCAGGATTGGCAAGACGGGCAGACATGAAGGGGCGATTGGATTTGCCGGGAAATCTGGACGATACGGGGGCGAACAGCTTCGTCATTTCGGGAAATGCGGTTCCGGCTCCGCATCTTGAATGCGGGCTCTATGTCGTGTCCACGCCGATCGGCAATCTGGGCGACATCTCGATACGTGCGTTGCAGACGCTTGCCGCCGCGCAAACCGTGGCCTGCGAGGACAAGCGTGTGTCCGCACGCCTGCTCGACCGCTACGGCATTCGTGCCCCCCGGCTGGTTGCCTATCATGAGCATAATGCCGAAAAGGCCGGGCCTGATCTGCTTTCGCGGGTCGCGGCAGGTGAAACCGTGGCTCTCGTCAGTGATGCGGGAACACCGCTGATTTCAGATCCCGGCCAGAGGCTGGTGGCAGAGGCAAAGGCGAAGAACCTGCCGGTCTTTGCTATTCCCGGCGCCTCGGCTCCACTTGCCGCCTTGGCAGCGTCCGGCATGGCGACCGAAGAATTCACGTTTGCAGGCTTCCTTCCGAACAAGTCCGGTGCGCGAAAAGCCTCTCTGGAGAGATTTGCCTCGCATCGCGGCACTCTGGCCTTTTTCGAGGGGCCGTCTCGCCTTGCAGCATGCCTGGCGGACATGGCGGAGGTATTAGGCCCGAATCGGCAGGCAGCGGTCTGCCGCGAACTGACCAAGATGCATGAGGAGGTGCGCCGTGCCGGATTGGAGGAACTGGCGCAGTACTACGCCGCCAATCCTGCGAAGGGTGAAATCGTTATT
>Ga0116151_10005919_pt1 | contig 10447 bp, 7 predicted proteins | sample AD_UKC117_MetaG_FD_89893 | JGI IMG/M metagenome (GOLD analysis project Ga0116151, IMG submission 89893) | Active sludge microbial communities of municipal wastewater-treating anaerobic digesters from Hong Kong - AD_UKC117_MetaG | ecosystem: Engineered > Bioreactor > Anaerobic > Digestate... | reverse complement strand
GCGATAAAGAGCAAGGCCCACCCGGCTGACTTCCTCGCATCCTTCACATTGGGAACCGTAAAGAACCGCACGATCACGTGAGGTAATCCGGCGGTACCCAGCATAAGCGCTGCCGTTATAAAGGCAAAGTCAATGGTATTCTTTTTCGAGATCGTGTACTCCTGAAAGCCCAGATCCCGGCACACCTGATCCAATTTATCGAGGAGGTATGTCCCATCATGGAGCTTTCCGCCTAGTCCCAGCTGCGGGATCGGGTTATTGACCATCAATACCGAGATGAATATGGCCGGAACCAGGTAGGCGAAGATCAGCACACAAAACTGGGCCACCTGGGTGTAGGTGATGCCTTTCATGCCGCCAAGTACTGCGTAAAAGAAGACAATCAGGACTCCGATAATGACTCCGTATTTGAAGTCGATCTCCAGGAACCGGCTGAAAGCCACCCCAACGCCTTTCATTTGCCCCACCACATAGGTGAAGGAAACAAACAACGCCGCGATAACCGCTACCAGGCGCGCTCCCTGCGAATAATACCGCTCACCGATGAAATCAGGTACGGTGAATTTCCCAAATTTTCGCAGATAAGGAGCTAAGAGCAGGGCAAGCAACACATAGCCTCCTGTCCATCCCATCAGGTATTCCGCTCCCTGGTAACCAAGGAAAGCGATCAGTCCTGCCATGGAGAGGAAGGAAGCAGCGCTCATCCAGTCTGCTGCGGTGGCCATCCCGTTCAGGACAGGGTGGACGCCAGATCCGGCAACGTAAAACTCCGAAGTTGATTTGGCTCTCGACCACCATGCAACGACGATGTACAGGATAAAAGATATCCCGACGATGAGGAAAGTCCATACGGTTTGACTCATGGCATCGTCTTTTTAGCTTTGAACTTTTGATCCAGGCGGTTCATGAGGATGACGTACACCACAATGATTGCGATAAAGCAATAGATAGACCCTTGTTGTGCAAACCAGAACCCCAGCTTGAAGCCGCCGATCCGGAACTGATTGAGCCAGTCAGCCCATAAGATTCCAAAGCCGAATGATACGATAAACCAAATGAGGAGCAATACGGACAAATACCAGATGTTTTGTCGCCAATACATTTTGGTCACTTCAGTTGACATTTTTACAGTTGATTACAGCGTTTATAAGGACTCGGAAATTAAGGAATATTTACCGAAAGAAGGTATGCATGCAGGTCATGTTTGGTAATGATTAAGCCTACTGACGAACACTTCGTGTTGTCAGCATTCTAATTGGGACGAACACTTTGCGTTGTCAGCATTCTATTTAGGACGAACACTTCGTGTTGTCAGCATCACCAGTCCCCCTTTGAAGGGGGATACAGGGGGATGTTTTTCGATACCTGTTTCGGTCAATTCTAGGTCCACCTGTGCATCCTGCAGGAAAGATCGGGCATGACCAGTCCGCTTTTGAAGGGGGATACAGGGGGATGTTTTTTGATACCTGTTTCGGTCAATTCTAGGTCCTCCTGTGCATCCTACAGGAAATATAGCGGCTAAGGAGTCCACTTTTGAAGGGGGATACAGGGGGATGTTTTTTTGTACCTGTTCTGGTCAAATTGCTGGTTCTCTTGTGTGTCCTACAGGAAAGATAGGGGCTAAGGAGTCCCCCTTTGAAGGGGGATGTAGGGGGATGTTAACCCTTTCCCTGGGTCTTGATGCACATTGATCATCCAACTCTGAGTTCACTCCGGAAATACACAATTTCCAAAGTTAAATGTCATTTCGTACCGACGCTCGTTCCTCGGTCGGCATCAAAGAACTGTAGGCGAAGGATGAGCCTGCATGTAGCCGACAGGCCGGAATTGGAGTCGGGTAGGCCTCTAGGGAGACCCTCGACTCCGCTACCAATGTCACATTAGATTTGGTGTAACCTTTTTGTAGGGTTTGCATCAACTATCGGGGTCGAGAAGGAAGTAAGATAGGAGTACAATTAATTGGGCTGTGGTGTAATCCGCAACTGTTTGAACGGCAGAAAAACCCCTTTTTGACAGCCGTTGAAAAACGGTGGATTGATGCGTGGCCGTCAAAATGGGGATAAGCGAAGACGGGATAAAATAAAACACCAGACGCATCGATTGGCCGCATAGGTGAGTTTTGCGGATTACGAGTTTTTTTGTTGCTTTTTTAGCGGAAAAAAAAGCAAATAGACTTTAATGGCAGAAAAGGTAAAAGCAAAGACAGAGGTAATAGGAATATCGAATAGAATAGAAATACTAAATAAAGGACAAATAGGCATAGCCAGCTAGCTTGCCATTTGTTGGTCGATTGCCGTTGGAAAACGGAATGTTTTCTTTTGGTGACAATTGCTTTTTTGTCAGGCTGAGCTTAGTTGAAGTCGCTTCTCACTTATGCTGACCGGCATAGGATTGTCAGTACAGTCGACTTTGTTGACCCACCCGAACGACGTTCAATAGGGCGTGGAATAACATTTGTTTTTTACTTTCCGGCGAGGAGTGGCCTGAACCTTCATCATTTATTTAACCACTGGCTTCAACACGATATTCCGGTATTCCACCATGCCATGGTCACCCTGCAGATAGATGGGGCCCGGAATAAATTCATTGGAGGTGATGGCTCCGCCTGTACATCCGCGGACTGGCTGATTGTCGATGATCTTTTTGCCGTTCAGGATGACGGTCACGTGCCGGTCAACCAGGGTGATGTCCAGCGTCTGCCATTGCCCGGCCGGCTTTTCGGCGGCCATGGATGGCGTGATGCGGCTGTACAAAGCGCCCATGTTGTGCGGATCAACCGGTTTCCCGTAGCTATCAAAAACCTGAATCTCATAGATGCCGCGCAGGTAGACCCCGCTGTTGTTGCCTTCCGGTATGTTGACTTCCAGGCTGAGGTTGAAATCTTCAAATTCCTGCAGCGTGCGGAGATTGCCATAATGGATGTGGTGATTCGGGTCGTTCTGTACCGGGTTATTGGTCAGTACGCCGTTGGCTACACTCCAGCCGCTCGTCACATCGTCGCCCATGATCTCCCAGCCTTTCAGGCTATTTTGATCCAGGAGGTTGATGGCCGGTCCGAATTTAACTTTAGCAAGGTCCGGAGCCGGAGGATCGGCCGGTAATTTCTTTCCGTAGAAGCTTGCGCGTTCGACCCGGGTGCCATCGGTGCGCGGGAAGTAACGGACGCCATTCAGGGTCTCGCCCTCCAGGTGCATTTTTAACCAGGAGGTGACTTGCGCTTTTTTATCACCCGGTAAATTACGCTCGCCTACAAACGTAACGACGAGGTCATCCCCTTCGAGGTAGGCATGACTGACCGGAACCACGCTGCCGCCGTACCAGAGTACGCTGGCGCCGATGTAGCCATCTTCCTGGGTGACTTCCAGCCAGCCGGCATTGAAGGTGCCGTCAAAGGGTGGGAGGGTGAGGGCCCAGGTACCGAGATAAGGGGTTAAGGATGCATTATCTTGTGCAAAGACGTTAAACTGTACGATCAGGGCTAGGGTCAGGGTAGTCAGTAGAATCTGGATTCGTTTTTTCATCGATGATGGTTTGAAGTGTCAAGGTAGTTATTCCTGCAAACAGCGCCAAGAAGTTCCAACAGAGTACTTTGGTTTTAAAGCAGGAAAAATTAATGATACAAGATTCGTTTAATAAACTACTCGATATTTCAATCTTGAGATTGAGACAAGAATAGGACATAAATGCAAGGATTGAACTCTGTGGGAGAATAGAAGCTGTTCAAGTACAGAACAAAATAGCGGGCTTTGGTCTAAGCCGCAACTGTTTGAACGCATTTTACACCCTGCTTTGATAGCCGTCGAAAGACGGGGGTTGGAGCGTCTGCCATCAAAGTAGGGATTAGCGAAGAACAGTTTAAAACATAAGCAAAATGCAACGTTAGGACGCTCAGGTGAGTTTTGCGGATTAGGAGTTTTTTTGTTGCTTTTTTTGCGGAAAAAAAAGCAAGAAAACTTAAGTGAAGTAAAACACAAACAATTATGAATACGAGTATAAAAAATCAGATCAACATGAAATCTGAATGCCCAATAAAGTAAATGCTGGAGCTTCAAAAATTAATTACCAGCGTGACCTATTCACTTTTGCCCCCTTTCGAGCTGTCTACATGATATCGAAAGAAAGCAAAGTCAAAGATTTTCATCGAATGCTTGATTTCATTGACCCCTACAGAACATCGTTCTCTCTTATCGAATTTGTATTAAAGACATACGGTCAATCCCCTCCTTCAAGAGCCCTTCGCAGGTAATTAACCTGTCCGAGGTGGTAATTCAGGTGAACCAATAGCTGGATGACGACATAGCCGTTGGTGCGTAGGGCATCGTCAAATGGGATTGGGTAGGGAGCAGTTAAGTCGATGCTGGTTATTGTATTGGTTATCAGGGGGATCAGTACCTCCAGTTGCCGGATCAATTCTTCTTTGGGGACTCCGTTTTGGGTGAATTCCCGGTCCCGGTCCCGGACATATCCGGTATGGGCCAGCACGGTGCCAAAGAGGTAATTGGATCCGCCGATCAGGTGCAGGACCAGGTTGCCGCTGGTATTACAAATCGAGCCTGCCGTTTTCCACAGATTCGCTTCATCTCTGAAGGCCTTGACTTCATCGATAAGTTTATGCAGGTCGCGGGTATAGAATTGGGCCATGGTTTCATTCACAGTTCAAGGGATTTACTTCGGGTGGAATAATCTTCGGTCGATCGTAAAATCTTCTACGCGAATGATCTTTACGTGACTCCTATCCGGATGCAATGGATTTATAATCACATTAACTTCATCCGGGATGATGGCTGAAGGCACCTTCAAGGCCAGGGTCTTCATGGCCAATAAAAATTGATCGCCCAGTTTTTGCGTTTCATCCGTCGGAGGAAACCGATTCCAGTTTTCTGACAGGGTTTTTGGATCTAAAACTTCAATCAGCGCATCGGGCACTTCTAACATTGCAATGGAATACGACGGCGGCACGAGCCCCAAAGGCAGATGCACCGCCACTTCGAGCAGGCTCAGAGCCCGGGATTCTGAGGTATAGATGGCGGGGATCCCTTTGCGATTCCAGCGACCACCAGCCATTTGCGCGCCTCTCCCAGACCAGTCACCGGCATATTTTCGTTTGCCTATCCGGTAGACGATCATGCCAGGATGCCGTATTCGATCCGGTTCAATTCATCTTTGACCACTTCGACACCGAACGTGCTGTCCAATAAGTCTTTGGGTTTGCGTCCTCCTAAGGCAATGCTGTTCAGGTTCAGCCATTGATCAAACGATGCTTTGTCTTCGAATACGTCCAACCCGAGCTGATAGATGATCTGAATCTGGAGGATTCGTTCGGAGATGGCTGTGGCATGGGTTTTTTATCCTTTTTATAACGCTGCAGGGTACGTAGGGTGGTGTTTAAAAAATGCGACCATTCTTGCTGGGTGAAGGCCAGGTAACTGGCCAGCGTTTCAAAGGTTGAATAGAGCAACCCTTGGCGTGCTACCTCTACCAGTGTTATGACATCCCGGCCTTCTACGACTTCGATAAGGTGCTTGTTTGATCCCATGACACTAATTCATTAAATCTCAATTTACGAAAAATGTCATAAATATAACGACAAATTGCATAAAGTAGTTTCAGTCCAGGGAGGCGAACTACGGGTAGGATCGAATCGCGTGAACGCACCGTGGTCCGCTCAAGCCTTCTTGACGAATTCGGATTTCAGGCCCATAGACCCGAATCCGTCAATCTTGCAGTCGATGTTGTGGTCGCCATCGCTCAGGCGGATGTTTTTGACTTTGGTACCCGCTTTGATGGGGGAGGGAGATCCTTTCACCGGCAGGTTTTTAATGACGATTACCGTGTCTCCATCCTGCAACAGATTTCCATTGGCATCCTTGACCACCAGTGTTTCTTCGGCTGGAGCCTCGGCCGGATTCCACTCGTGACCGCATTCCGGACAGGCATAGGTGTCTTCCCGCAGAAAGTATCCATAGGGTGAAGCGCATTGCGGGCAGGTATGAAGTGTGTCGGGCATCGCTATTTTGGTGTTTTGATGCGGCAAAAATAAAGATCTCCTGATAGCAAACGCCGGTTTTGGGTGATTATTCACCGGGAGAAGCGGAAACGGCTCATCAAATACCAGTAAATGCAATGCAAGGATGTAATGGTCTAGGGAACGGGGTCATTAGGTTTACAAAACATATTTACGATGAGCTTTATACCGAATGATCTCCCCGGTCCGCTTGCCGGCCTCATGCTGCTTGAGTAGGCCTATAATCGGTGTCTCTGTAAATTTTGTTCTTTTCATGGTCAAACAGTTTAATGCTAAGATTTCTGGCTCGATTTAAACTGTTTGGTTCTCGGGGAAGGCTACAATTTGGGGAAGACAACAGTTTTGTCTCCAAGTAAATGAGGTAAAGTCTATTTGGATCTTCATGACCTTGTAGAGATTGTCATCCGGGATAACCTGTCCGACCATTTGCGGAAAATCCGGTAAAAAGAAGTTCGTGAAGAGCTTTGGCTTATATTTCTTTACTCCTTGCATACTATAATATACGAAAAAGTCGTCGTATATGGGTGGTTTTTGGCCTAGAGTTTGTCAACACTCAGCGGTGTTGGGTGATCGTTGTTTTTATTTCTCCGCATACTTAATTGTTAGTTCGTCTTCAAAGTCGAAGGTTGTCAGGGCTTGCTTGATCCTATCAAATTTGCCCATATTGTCAATGTTTGCTTCAATGAAATAAGTATCATTTATGGGTACAGCTTGTCTTAGACCTTTTTCAGTTGGGTTTTTAGTTAGACTTATTCGTTCTCCTAAATCGGATGTAAAAAATGTCTCAGGTTGAAGTTCAAAAAGCTGTTTAAATACTTCAACATAAAGTTTTGCTACTTGATTAACTTCAATTTTTTGGTCGAAGAAAATGGCATATTCCAATTTTTTATGTTTCGGGTCGTCTGCTTCAAATATGTTCAGTTCCCCATTGTCTCCATTTGTTTCAATCTCGATTTGTGGGTATTCCCATATTTTCAAGAAACGTTCAGCGATCAAATCAAAACGTCTTTCAATTTCCGCTTTATCCCATTTGTCAAGAATTGAGAGGTACTTATTCATCCATAATCGACTGTCCTTATATCCCGCTCCATCTAAGTCCCTTTTTTCAATAAATGACTTGTTTCCGAGTTTACCATTATTACCCGATAAAGTCAGATTGCCAATGGTGTTCAAATAATTTTCTTTGATAAAGATGTATTCGTCATTGCCCAGTTCCATTTTCCATTTTGGGTCAGGATTCTGTGGAAAGATGTGTTCAATTGTGATATCTGGATTTCCTTCAATGGCTACTCTCTCTATATTTTCATAGTTCTCAAGTCTTTCTAGTAGGTAAATCCTATTCTTGGATTTAATGTTGTAAACGTCTTTAACCTTTAGGGCATCAATAATTTCTGCATTCTTGGGAAAACGTTGAACGCCTGACCTTTGTAGCAATGATTTTTGAATAGAATAAAGGTAATTCTCTGGCTCTACCTTATCGTAGAGGCTCATAAATATCTTGTTCAGGGCGTTAGTTGGCAAACCAAGGATGAATCTTCTCCAAGTAAATGACTGGATTAAATCAAGTACTTTCAAAAAAGTGAGCTTGTCAATAATTGATGATACATAATCATCATATACCTTCATTAGGAAAGGAAAAGCAACATTAATCTCAAGGCGGTTGATATACTCTAGTTGTAGGCGTAAATCTTTATCTGACTCATTCTTGGGATTGATCAATTTGTTATAGTGTTTGACCAATCCTTTGATTCCAGTTAGGTTGCTTTCGAGTTCATCTATTGATGTCGTAGGATATTTGGCCTTGAACTCAAGATAAACTTTTCCCTTATTGGGTATTATTTTGTTTTCCAAAGTCAGGTAGTCACGGATATAATCGGAAACACGGGTGACATTCAGAGTTTCGTCCTTTGCTAGTTTTTCAATTACTTCCCAATAGTTTTGGTAGATTTTGTTTTGGTCTCTACGATTCAGACCCATTAAGATGTAGTTTCGAATTAAGTCTGCCTGGGATAATTCCAAGCCCGTTGAATTTAAGCTTTCAAAAATCCTTTGCGGGTCGTCTTTTTCTCGATCAAGGGAAATTTCAACAAACATCAGCTTCGAAAGGCCTTCCAAGACGAATTGATAATTTTCTTCAGTAATTCTTCCCTTGAAATAATTGAAGTTGTCAACAAGCTTGGAGAAATCTGGAAAATCTTCATTTTCGTCGCTTCTTAAGAGGTATTTCAACGCTTTATCATTGTTCTCAGTAGGTCTTAGCTTCAGCTTTTCTTCTTCTGGAGCAAATTTATTTATGAGATAAGTTTCACTTATTTCATTTACGAGCCCTTCGTCTTTTAATTCTTTAGCAAGCCTGTGAAGAACCAAGTAGATTAGTGTAAGTGTCGTCAATCTTTGTTGACCGTCAATCACTGTCAATTCTTTAATTCTTGAAGCTGTATAAACGTCATCATGAACATAAACTATGCTACCGATAAAATGCGCATTCATGTTCTTAATAGTTCCAACTTCGAGAATGTCGTCAAGAAGCTGCTTACATTGTCCTGTTGACCAATCATAATTTCTTTGGTAAACAGGTATTACGAACTGAGTCTTATTTGATGATAAAAAATCTTCTACTTTAGTCTCGTTTGCTTTCATTCTTTACTTGTTTCTTCTGTGATTGCGGATCTTCTTTGAATGACACCCAACGGTACCATGCTTGGCGTTCGTGCGGGATTTCGAAGCACAAAACTGTCAACCCCGAACAAAAGCCCAATTGGAAAACTGAACTTGAATGTGACCACGTCAACCCGCATGACGCCAACCGTGTGTTAGCGGATGTTAATCTTTGCATATATTCTTTGGCAATGGTGATTGTCAGGGTCTATTTCAAGACCTTTCTCTACAGTTTCTCTAGCTGTGTCTTCTCGGTTATTGTTTATTTGTAACCATGCAAGCCTAGAATAGTCAGTTGCCCCGCCTTCATTAATTCTTCTTGACATAATTTCAATTACCTTGTCAAGCAATAGTTTTTTATACTCAACAGACTTTGCTTCAGGGTGAAAATAGAAGTAGTTGTTAATTCTATTTGAAGCTTCACTAATATAATTGAAATCAATGTTGGGTATTAAAACTAACTCTGATAGTGAATGACTTTCACCATCCCAGTCTTTTGTTAATTTGCATATGTCAGCTAGCTTAAGCCATAGACGTGCTTTTTGAGTTGATAACATTGAAGTTTTAAGATACTCTCTCAAATAATATTTTACAGATTCATAGTCAGAGAATTCTTCAAAAATGTCAACTAAATATTCGTATGCTTTTGGGAATTTTGATGCAACATATTCTAAGGTTGGGAGTTCTTTTTTAAAGTCGTCTAGGGAATCAATTCTTTTAGCAACTTCCGAAAATTTTCTCTCAATTTTTGAAGTCAAACCTACACTGACAGTAGAATTTGATGACGCCCCGAATTCCATAAGTAGTTTTCGGTCATCATATATTTTTATCTTCTCGGGATAAACTTCCAATTCACCTTTCCCAAAAATTGAAGCTGCAAGAGGAACATTTATTAATGCTTCTTTATCTTCATTAATGATGTCAATGAATGAGCTTTTCCGAAGTTCTTCAATTGCACCCTGAACATCAATTCTTTCGTTCTCAGGTCTCCAAAGTACTGCTTCTACAGCTATAACTGGAACAATTGAATTCCAACTTGATAGTGTTAAGAATACTCTTTTTGCTGCGGGAGATAATGTATTAAAAGTTCTTTTGAATAATGCAGTTAGAATTTTTTCTTGTTCAGCCACTATCCTTTGAACTTTTCCTGTCTTACCTGATTTTGCAACTTCACCCAAAAGAATTTTTATTATGTATGGATGACCGTCTGACTCTGTAATTAACTCTTCAATGAAGTTAAGATTAAGCAGGTCTGTTATATTTAACTTGGATGATACTATTTCAATAAGACTTTTACATTCGTTCTCATTCATCCCCTGTACTTCAATTGGATAATCTGCTTTAAAGTTTCGGCTTATTCTTGAAGTAATAAGAACTTTGTTTGGGTTTCTAACGTAGGTGTTTATCCATTCAAAAACTTCAATTGGATTTGTGACAGTTTCAAAATTGTCAAACACATAAAGAGCTTTACCAAATGTATTTTTAGTAAGTTCTTTAGAAAAGAATTCAAGTTTATCCTTTATTTCTTGATTTGGGTGGACGAGTTTACAATACTCTAATGCAATGTCCTTTTGATTTAGAACCACGGTTTGGACTTGTTTCGGTCCATCCATTAATAAATCTATATCTCTAGCACTAAACCAAATAATTAGGTCAAATCTGTCCTGTGCTGCAAGATTCTTTATCACATTAAGTGCTAGAGATGTTTTTCCAACACCACCTTTACCTAGGAGAGTGATTATTGGGAATCTTTCGGTTTCATTC
>Ga0116151_10005916_pt1 | contig 10448 bp, 9 predicted proteins | sample AD_UKC117_MetaG_FD_89893 | JGI IMG/M metagenome (GOLD analysis project Ga0116151, IMG submission 89893) | Active sludge microbial communities of municipal wastewater-treating anaerobic digesters from Hong Kong - AD_UKC117_MetaG | ecosystem: Engineered > Bioreactor > Anaerobic > Digestate... | reverse complement strand
CGGCTTCTTTACCGACTGGTTTGACATTCTTGCGGATCAATTCAATGAGATCGGCTTGATCGCTACTCGTCGCCGTGCTTATGTCGGGCTTGGAGCGAGTAGGGCGGCGGGATCGGGTCTTCGGCGCTTTTTGATCCGCTTCCTCTGTGTCCGTGACCGGCAGTCTCTCTTCCTCAAACACCGGCTCTTCGGCAACCGCTTCCTCTTCAGACGCTATTGTGTCAGGCGTTTCTTCATCGACCGCTGTCGGCTGGCGGAAATGGGCCGAGCCCCCCTTCAATTCGTTCATGATATTGTCCGTGTTCAGCTTTTTCTTCATGAGAATAGTTCCTTAATTAAGCGATCATAGGCCTCAGCTGACTTGGAAGTAGGGTTGAAGGTGAAGATATCCTGTTTGTTGAAGTGGGCATCCCGCAGATCGGTGTTGCGCGGAATGATGGTGTCAAAGACAGATTCGGTGTAGGTCTGGCGTAACACCTTGAGCGATGTCCGGCTGTTGACGGTGGGATCGCTCATCGTGAATAGATAGCCCCGCAGCCGCAGGTTCGGATTGAAGTACTCCTGTACCTCCTCAATGGTCTTGCCGATCTGGACAATTGAATCCAACTCAAAGTAGCCGGGCGCGACGACAACGATCACCTCATCCGACGCAGTAAAGGCGTTGATGGTCAACCAGGAGAGTGCCGGCGGACAGTCGATGATGACGTAATCGTAGTTGTCTTTGATTTTATGCAACTGGGCTTTGAGACGCGCTTCGCGGTGATCTTTGGCGGTGGTCAACTCAATATCGGTATTGGAGAGCAAAATGTGGGAAGCCACAATATCCAGACCCTCCAGACCGGTGGGGCGGACCGGCAGCGGTTTGCGTTCCAGAATCGTATTGAAAACGGTATCGTGTTTTTTGAGTTCTTGATAATTGGGGAGGAGAACTTTGGATGAGTTGGCTTGGCTATCGGTATCGATCAGCAAGACGCGTTTGCCGCGCCGAGCTAGCCCTGCGGAAAGGGAGATCGCGGTACTGGTCTTGCCAGTCCCACCTTTTTGGGAAGCAATGGAGTAGATCATATAAGCTCCGTTTAGTGCACTGAACGCCTGATACAGGGTAATTCAGCCGACTAGGGTAACTGCTGTTTATTTAGGCAGATTCCCAGCAAAAAATCAAGGGCTAATTTGCGTCTCGAGGTGGTTGTAGGATCCGCAATGGCGTTCCGTTGCGGAACGGGATCATTGAACCCTATGCACCAGAGCCTGTCTTTTTTGCTGGGTTGCTGCTTAAGAAGTGGTAGGCATTGTACTACAGCCGCCCAGCCCAGCCAAATTGGACACTTTTCTTGTAAAGTTTATATCCGAAATCAACTACCATTGCGTCGCCGGAAAACCACTTTCATGGGTGGTACCAGGTTCGCGCTCTGCCGTGACCATGTGGAACCGTTCATCCTGTTGGGGGGACGGCAGTAGGCGCACATTGCCGCCACCGGTCATGCCCCAAGGGGGGGCTGTGGGGGGTGAGGGGAGCGACTGCCAATTGCCGTCAATCGTCGCCGGTCGCCGCTCTTTCCCCTGCTCAAACAGTGGGGGAGGGAGTGATGGCTCCTTCCAGGCGCGGCGGCTGTAGCCGGCTTCGCCGTAGAGCCGGATCGCAAAGGGGATGCCGATGATCAGTGCCAACAGCATAGCCGCGACAATCGCCCCACCGGTGCAGGTGGCCACGAGACCAGCAATCAGCGTGTCAGTGCTGCGGGCGTCCCACGTTTGGCCGACCTGGTATGCCAGAAAGCCAACGCCGCCCAGTAGTGCCAGGATCGGGAGCGCAATCAATCCAACTAGAATCGTTTGCCATTTCATGCAATCACCTCCGTTAATGCTTCATCGAGCCAGCGGCGGGTTTTGGGCGTATAACCCGTTTCATTGACCACGCCACCATAGGCCGCTTTGAGCGTTGCGCGCTTGCTGCCGGTCTGTTCATAGAGTCGGCGCAACTGCTGGCGCTCCTGCGCATTGGGTGGCTGGTCAGTGAGTGAGCGTCCCGTCCCAGCCGTCCTATTGAGGGGAGGGGGGTGTAGTGCATTCTGCGAGCCATTACCCCCTCCTTCTGTAGCGATCGGGACGGCGGGACGCTCGCTGGTCGTGGGTGGTACGGGGCTGGGATGGTGCTGCGCTGACGTCCCATTCACTGTCTGTTGCGTCCCATCCAGCCACGGTTGCCGCTCAGCCGGTTGGTGGGGGAGTGAGCGTAGCGCCGCATCGCTGATCCAGCCCACGGCCAGCCGTTGCGTCCCGCCATCGTTGACCAGCAGTGCGTCACCTGGATAGCGACCCAGCTTTTCGGCACCACTGTCACCCCGGCCGCTGAAGAGCGCGGCATCCTGGGCATCAGCCGTGCCAAAGACAATACGGGTGGGGATGTTGCCCGTCACGGCCGCACCACCCGATCCACTCTCCCCCAGCCGTTGCGTGCCGATGACCAGATGGATGCCGGCTGCGCGGCCTAAGCTGGCCAACTGCTTCAACTCCTTGGCCACATCGACCACCCCCAGCAGGTTGAGCAGATCATCCAAAAAGACAATCAGGTGGGGTGTGTCGCAGCCGCTGTTTGTGCGTTGATACATGAGATCCATCAGCCACGCCAGCATGGCCGCGGCTTCATCGGGTGCCGTGATAATGGCCATGGTGTGTGCCAAGCCGGCAAAGACCTGCCAATCCTTGGGCTTGAAGGTCGAGACGATGAAGCGCACCTGACTGGGTCGGTTCTGCCGCGCCAGATGATAGGCCAACAGCCGCGCCGCCGTGGTCTTGCCGCGGTTGGTCGGACCCACCAGCAGCAGGTGGGGATTGGTGACAAAGTCAATGCCGGCAATCGTCTGCCGTGCCGTCATGCCAAGCGGGACGGCTAGTTCGTGCCCTTGCAGCTTTGTCCCTTCAACGACGGTCGGGGTGGGGGAGGGGACTTCGACATAGATCAGCCCATTGTCCATATAGACACGGGCCGGGCTATCGACAATCGCCGCTTCGATGGCCCCTGAGAGCTTCAAGGCTTTGTTGAGATTGGGTTGGGTGGGTTGATAGAGTCGCAGACCGTATGTCAACGTGTGGGGGCCTTGGAGGCTGCCACAGATATGAATGGCCAGCCCGTTGTTGACAAAAGCGCCGGCGATCGCTTGTTCTGCCATTGCCATGTGTTGTTGCAGGTTCATGGATTTCGCTCCTGCTTGTGAAGAACGAGTTGGCGTGTGTGCGGTTGCCGAATTTACGCTGTGCTTGCCCGGTATCCGTGGGAACCGAAGTTGAAATGCCGGCACAGTAAAGTGATAACCGCGTTGCTGTACCCGTAGGTTCTGGATCTGCCCCCGTAAATTCAACCACGGATACTTCACGTATAAGCAGGCACTACTCATGCCCATTATGAGCGATAGGGGATCGGATAAGGCACAAGCCTCGGCTATACTCAGTTTCGGCCAGAAGTAACGAAGCAAGTCTGGGCCAAAGACATAGGTAAAGCTGCCGGCAAACACGCCGGTTCCAACAGCGCGGATGAGGCTACCTGAAGCCATAAATGCCTCCATCCAGGGGTAAACAAACAAGCACGCTCACTACGTGCCTATAAGCTTATTCCAATATGAATAAGCTGTCAAATTGGCTTTTTCGTATGTGAATAAGCTTAGTCAGAGGGAGGGTTGTGTTTGGTGGGATCAAACTTGGAGGTGCCTGCTGCCTTCATCTCTGCTTCATAACGCTTGAGGTCATCAAGGTCAACCAACCAGATACCGATGTTTTGACCTTTGACCAGTCCCTTGCGAAGCAGATAACGGATGTGGGTAGCAGTGTATTCAGATTCTTTTGCCGCTTGGGATGCAAGAACCAGATTGGCCACTGTTTACCTTTGAAATGGTGGAAAGACATTTTTGCTTGCAAGCATAGCAGAGGGGAGGGGATTCGCAAAAATAGTTGTAATCGGTATCTGGTGATGAATCAATGATCCTCTTGTCAGATTTCGACGCGATGAGATCGTTAATAAGAATAGTTGTCACTTATGTTGGTATCAGCAAATATTTATGACATCTTTTGATGGATTGAGTTTACATGCTGTTTTAAGCTATAATTTAATCAAAGATTGATTGAAATTAACGGTCATAGACCAGAACGCTGCCGGCCCACTCCCAAAGACCAACTTTCCAAATCATCCACATGGTGTTCGAATGAGACTGACAGGAGCGCAATTTAGCCAAATTCAAGAGGCGTTGCTTGCTGCCTATGATGGGGCCGGCCTGCGCCAGATGGTGCGCATAGAGCTGAACGCGGATCTGGCGCAGATCGCCGGTGGTAGCGATCTGACCGAGATTACACATAATCTGGTCGCTTGGGCCGACCGCAAGGGCCAGGTGAAAAAACTAATCGATGCCGCAGTGAAAGGTAGTCCTCTCAATACAGCGCTACAGACGCTTAAACAGGATGCACAGCATTGGCATCTGGCCTCACCAGAGGGAGAGGATGAACCCGAACCATACAAGGGCTTGGATTTCTTTGACGTGGGTGATGCCGAACTCTTCTTTGGTCGGGAGCATCTGACCGCAGAGCTGGCTGCCTATCTATGTGACCATCGCCTGTTGGCTGTGGTCGGTGCCTCGGGCAGCGGCAAGTCTTCCTTGGTGCGTGCCGGGTTGGTGCCGGCGCTGCAACGGGGCAAACATCTACGTGAGGAAGATCAGCGACCCGCCGGCAGCGACCGCTGGCTGGTTCGTATTCTCACGCCAACGACGCGACCGTTGGAGACGCTGGCGGTCAAGTTGGCGCTGCCCGGTGAAGCCGAAGCGGATATGGCGCGCTTTCGAGCATCGATGGCCGAGACGCCGGATTCGTTGCATTTGCGGGTGCGCCGACTATTGGATGCCATGGATAAGCCTCAGCTACTCCTGGTGGTTGATCAGTTTGAGGAGCTGTTTACGCTGTGCCAGGATCGGACCGAGCGCAAGGTATTTGTCGATAACCTGCTCACCGCCGCTGCACCAGATGGCGTGACGACAGTGGTGTTGACGCTGCGTGCCGACTTCTACGCTTTCTGTGCAGAATTTGAAAATCTGCGCCTGGCACTGGAGCGTTGCCAACGTTATATCGGGGCGATGGATGAACAAGAACTACGTCAGGCCATTGAAGCGCCGGCCGCGCGCGGAGATTGGATTCTGGAGTCGGGGCTCGTCGACCTCATGTTGAAGGATGTGGCTGAGGAGCCGGGCGCGTTGCCGCTGCTTTCTCATGCCTTGCTGGAGACCTGGAAACGGCGTAGCGGACGTATGGTAACGCTGACCGGCTATCAGGCTTCAGGACGGGTGCAGGGAGCCATTGCCCAGACTGCAGATCGTACCTACGTGGCATTAACGCCGCCCCAACAGGCCATTGCGAAGAATATCTTTTTGCGTCTGACCACGCTTGGTGAGGGGGTGCAGGATACCCGCCGTCGTGTGCCATTGGCAGAACTGGTGCCTGGATCACGCACAATGTCCGATTTGGTCGTCGTCTTACAAGCACTGCAGGATGCGCGGCTGGTAACGACCGTCCGCGAAAGCCTCCCTGTAGAAGATCAAGACAAGGAAGCAACGGCGCCAGATACCTATGTCGATGTGGCACATGAGGCGTTAATTCGGGAGTGGCAGACCTTGCGTGAGTGGCTCCGGGATGATCGCGAAGGGCTGCGTACACGGCATCACCTGACCGAATCCGCGCAGGCATGGTCCAACTTGGACAGAGACCCAGGCGCACTCTACCGCGGTGTCCGGCTTGAACGGGTGTTGGAGTGGGCCGCGGAACATGAAAGTGAGCTCAATGCACTCGATCTGGAATTTCTGGATGCCGGCAGGGCCGAACGCGATCGGCTGATCGAGGAAGAAAAGGAACTTGAACGGGAACGCGAAGAGACACGGCAACAGCAACTAAAGGCAGCAGAAGCCTTGCCATCATAACCGAGCTGGTGAATGCCGGTAACGTCAATGAAGCAGTTGCATTGTTACAGACCGCGACTGATACACTCAGCCTGGATCAATTACAACTGATTTTGGAAGCTTTAGATCAGAGAGCTCAGGAGTTGATGGCCAATGGAGACCCAGCAGCTGCCGAGAGGCTGTTTACAGTTGGGAGTAGACTAGAGCTATATAGCGACAGTAATGATGCTGTGTATGTTTTTATACCACCTGGTCCGTTCACAATTGGTTCCGACCCAGAACAGGATCCGCTCGCTTTGAATAATGAGGTCCCTCAGCATACGGTTGATGTGGATGGCTTCTGGATCATGCGCACTGAAGTCACCAACGCACAATATGGTCGCTGTGTCGAGGCTGGGATTTGTTCTGTGCCTGGGAATGATGACTGGAATCGTAGTGAGCTTGCCGGCCGACCGGTGACTAACGTAACGTGGGTACAAGCTTCAACCTATGCAGCGTGGGTCGGCGGCCGGCTGCCCACCGAGGCACAATGGGAAAAAGCCTGTCGCGGCACAGATGCCAGGATATACCCCTGGGGCGATGAGCCGCCTACAGAGGACAGATTGAATTTTAACGCCAACATCGGTGCCACCACCGACGTTGGTAATTATCCCCTTGGTGCGTACGGCCTGTATGATATGGCCGGTAATGTGTGGGAATGGACCAGTAGTCAATATCAGGATTACCCCTATGACTCTGACGATGGCCGGGAAGATCTGGAGGGCGACGCGTGGCGGACGTTGCGTGGCGGTTCGTTTGACGACCTCGTGGACCACGTGCGCTGCGCGGTTCGCTTCAACTACGGCCCGGCCTCCAGCGGGTTCGTCTTCGGGGGGTTTCGTGTAGTTGTAGTTTCCCCCGGCAGTTGAGCTCTGGCAACTCTGGCCTCTGACTCTCTGGAAAATCTCTGATCCTTTGCCGGCCATCAGGCCAGGCGAGCCTTAATCTGGAGCGCGCACAAGGGAAAGCATAGATTGGGTTTGCATTGCCGCCAATGATATAGCACACTTACATTTCGATTGCTGAGACTATCCAGCGCCAACACAGTAACAATCGAGTCAGTCAACCGTGCCGAGCGAAGCCGAGGAACCTGGGTTCCTCGATCAAGTTGCCCACAAGCTCATATCGGTTACGGAAGCTTCAGACCTAAGCGGTCTGACCCCCAGTTACATTCGCCGGCTGCTGCGGCAGCAAAAGCTGCCGGGGGTCAAAGTTGGCCGCGACTGGTTTACCACTGAGGATGCGATCCGGACCTACCTTGCCCAAGATCGCCGTCCAGGTCCCAAATCTACTTAAGAAATGCGGAATTGGAGGGCGCTATCCTCAATTTTGACAATTAGTACCGATTTGGGTACTATTTCGGTTGTCCTGCAGGATACGTTGAACGTTGGTGAGTGAATAAGGAGGCTTGATCATGATTCACGGTGGCGGTGATGGTGCATAACGCGCCAGGGTAGGGGAGTGTCACGGCTAGAGAAACGTTGTTTTGGTCGAGATACAACCTTGCCCATTCCCAACGTAGGTAATGGTGCCCGCATCATTACCTACCACTCCCAACGAATGGTATAGACCTCCGCTTTGGGTGGCTTCTCCTTTTCCCAGGCAATCAGCTGTCGACCATCCGGCAACCACTGGATCTGCTCGCCATCCAACTCAATGGTCCGATTGGTGCTTCGCTCCAACAGGATCGCACGCCTACAAGGCCGTTCCTTGGGGAAAATGATCTCCAGTCTGATCCGCCTAGTTGTCAACCAGATCGCGGTCTGTCGCCATTCCACATCTTGGGTAAAGCCATTGCGGACCATGCGCTCAATGTGAAACTCCTCCACATCGCCCCGATTCTTCGTCTCCCGCAACGAGATCAACAGGTTCCAGCGCTCACCCTCTCGATAACAGTCCACCACTTCCCCTGGCGCAATGCGATAGTCTGCCAACACATCGCCATCTCCCCAAGCATAATCCTGAAACGCAAGTATGTGATCTTGGAGAAAGCGCACCTTTTGGCGGCGTTTGAAGATCGCCAGATCGCCGGCACCATCTAGCAGTTCCAACGTGGAGTCGTAGTCGAGTACCTCAAAGAGGCCGTCCGGCTGTCTGCGCTTAAAGAAAGCCAGAAATTTGCCGCCGAGAGACATCAGTGGTTGCCACTCCTGGAGCACCCAACTGAGGAGAGAGTAGACAGTTGCTGTAGCTGGTTGGATGATGGCTAGGGGGGACATCTTGGGGTTACTATAGCGAAGTTGGGGAGAGGAGTGCAACGCTGGTTTGTGGATAGAGAATGTTGGTACCCTGTACGCGCGATTTTGTCTTCGTGTAGTGGTGTAGACCGCCAAAAATTAAAAGATGGCGAATAACGTCATTCGCTATGTTGTAGGCGGAAACAAATATTGCCAGTAGTTGCTGCGGTCGACCCGTTCCACTGTGCTGCCTTGATATGCTTCGAGGAATTCTTTGGGCGGGTTGATCGGTTTTGTTGGGCTCCACTTAAATTCAAACCCATACAGCTGCCCTTCGTACTCTTCTAGATAATCGATCTCCTTCTGCGTACGGGTGCGCCAAAAATAGGGTACAGCGTCTCTTCTACTGTATTTGTTGAGTTTCAGGCGTTCCACAATACAGAAATTTTCCCACAGCGCACCCACATCTGCGCGCAAAGCTAGTGGATTGTACGCTTGGATCAATGCGTTCCGGACTCCCAGATCATAGAAGTAGACTTTGAACGATTTCTTGAGTTCGTTGCGCAAATTGCGACTAAAGGAAGTCAATCTAAAGATCACAAAACACTGCTCCAGCACATCGATATAAGAGGCCACCGTTTTGCCGTCAACGCCCAGATTTTGAGCCAGTTCGTTATAGGAGACCTGGTTACCCAACTGTAGGGCCAACAGCCGTAAGAGGTTGGCAATGACATTGGATTTGCGCACGCCAGCATAGGCCAGAATATCTTTATAGAGATAGTTGGAGACCAACTCGTTGAGCTTCATGCGCGCATCCTCTGCCGGCTCATCGAGAATGTCCGGATAGAGCCCGAAGCGCAGCAGATTTTCCAGGCGCTGCTCGATTTCGCTATACCCATTGCTGCCGGCAACTTCTTGGAGCGATAGGGGATAGAGCTCAAAGGGAAAGACCCGACCCGTCATTGGCTCAGAGGCTTTATTGGCCAGATCAAACGAAGAGGAACCGGTGGCAATGATCTGCATCTCGGGGTAGGTATCGACCAGAATTTTGAGCACTTTGCCGATCTCCGGAACATTCTGCGCTTCATCCAAGACAATAAGATCCTGATCACCCAAAAACGTTTTAAGCGCCACCGCCTCTTGAACCGCAAGAACCCGTTGGTTGGTCAGATCATCACAGTTGATATACCGAGTTTTCTTGCTTGCTTGGTACTCCTCTAAAAGCCCTTTGACCAGCGTCGTTTTGCCAACGCGCCGTGCGCCATAAATGATAATGACCCGGCCTCGGAAGAGATAGCGTTTGACGGTGGACTCGAGAACACGTGTGATAATTGATGCCATATGTTGGTGAAATCCTGAAATATTATGTAAATTTAGGAATATGTTCCTAGATTGTACAGCATATTAGGAGATTTACCTATATTATAGCAGCGTCTAGTTGAATTATCGTAGAGTTAGACATCTTGTTGTTTCTGCATCATAACCGCTTTGGTGTTGATAAAACATTACCAGCCAATAAGGTCGTTATTGGGGTTTGAACTGTGAGCGGCACATACTTGATAGAGCCATTATCGATCGAGAAGTAAAGCTTGCCTTGCAATCGTGGTTCCGCCAGAATGCTATGGATATAGGCAAGGCGCTGCTCAGGTCGAGTGTTCATCCACTTCTGCCGATCTTTGCCAGTGCTTTGTTCTATGGATTGGCAAAGCGAATCTACATAACAACCTGCAAAAGCACGGCAATGACTTGCGTTTTCTCCTGATTGACAGCCCCACCAGGTGCTCTCTACAGTCAACCTATACCTGGCACTTTGACAGCACACATCGTAATTTCAGACATTGAATCTCAACGTTTTCGCAGGAGGGCATTGGCCACAGCCAATGCCTGTTTTGTAGTTCAGGAGAAAGCAGATGAAAGCAAGTCCAACAATGCAACAGGTCGTGCAGCAGTTAACCGCGTACCATGGCGTTGATCTGTGCGCCCTGGCAACATTCTTACGGCTCGATCTGGCCGATCACGACAGTTTGGTCATCGATCATGTGGGTGGATCACAAATGGCAGTGTCCCTCTGTTTTGTGCAGGAAGGGGAGTGGCTGGTCGAACGGGAAGTCCTGTTCTTTACCCATGCGCAAGTGGGTTGGATTCCCCTAGAGATCACCCAGTTGCCCACCGGCTGGACCGCCTACGCCAAACTCGATGCCAATCAGCAGTGTCTGGTACGGATCAATCATTGTGGTCAGGAGAAGCTCGCCGAATTTACCGAACGGTGGGCACGCAAACTCCTCAGCCAAGGTTGGCT
>Ga0116151_10005914_pt1 | contig 10450 bp, 2 predicted proteins | sample AD_UKC117_MetaG_FD_89893 | JGI IMG/M metagenome (GOLD analysis project Ga0116151, IMG submission 89893) | Active sludge microbial communities of municipal wastewater-treating anaerobic digesters from Hong Kong - AD_UKC117_MetaG | ecosystem: Engineered > Bioreactor > Anaerobic > Digestate... | reverse complement strand
CGCTTTGAGCTGGAAGGCTCAGCGCGACTCCTGCAATTGGTCCGCGAGCGGATCAGCGCAAGCATCATCGTGCAAAGGCGGGTCGAGATCGGTCCGGGGTTGGGGTTCAGAGTGCTTGGGCGACGTAATCCCGTGGGAGGGCCACTAGCTTGGATGACGGTCTTCGATGAGGGTGTAGATCCCGAATCCCCGCAGGTGAAAGCAGCCGTTGAGGAGGCCCTTCAGGTGGCTCAGCATGAGTTGGGGCAATGAATCCGTGGGTGATTTAGCAACCGGAGCGCATCCTTGCTAATGTATGCGAGCGCGATCCCCTGTAGCTCAATTGGCAGAGCATTCGGCTGTTAACCGGAGGGTTGTTGGTTCGAGTCCAACCGGGGGAGCCACCAGAGACGGCCTCTGATATGCGGAAACGCAGATCAGAGGCGTTTTGTTTCCCTAGTGTCTAGGGAACGAGGGGAGGTCGAACATTGATCCGTAACCATGCGGGGGGCATGGATGTCTTTGGTGTGCAGCAGCAACTCATCGATGACTACCGTTCCTTCACCACCGCGTTCGTCGACATCAAGGACGCCAGGATCAAACAGCACGTTGCTGACCAGTTGGAGCGCGGCGAGCAGTGGCCAGCCCCATGGCTCTCGCTGAACCCTGCGTTCGAGACGGGCGACAGCGTTAGTGACTTGGTGCGTGACGGGTTGCTGCACGAAGAGTGCCTGCGCATCTTTCGCGTCAAGGAGTCCATGGACGATGAGGGTTCTCACGAACTGACCTTCCACCGCCATCAGCGCGACGCGATCGAGGTCGCAGCCTCGGGCAAGAGTTACGTGTTGACGACCGGGACGGGGTCCGGCAAGTCGCTGGCCTACATCGTGCCCATGGTGGACAGCGTGCTCCGTCAGCCGCGACGGCCTGGGGTGAAGGCCATAGTCGTCTACCCCATGAACGCGTTGGCCAACTCCCAGCAGTTCGAGCTCGAGAAATTTCTGAGCTATGGCTATGGTCCCGGCAAGGGGCCGGTGACTTTTGCGCGCTACACCGGGCAGGAACGGGGCGAGGATCGGCAACGCATCCTTGACAATCCTCCCGACATCCTCCTGACGAACTACGTCATGTTGGAGCTCATCCTCACCCGGCCGGAGGAGCGCAAACGCCTCGTCGCCGCAGCCAAGGGACTTGAGTTCTTGGTGCTCGACGAGCTGCACACTTACCGCGGTCGTCAGGGTGCCGACGTGGCGATGCTCGTACGTCGAGTGCGCGAAGCCTGTGAAGCCCCGACTCTTCAGTGCGTCGGCACGTCAGCCACGATGGCTACCGGTGGCAGGATCGCCGATCAACGTGCGAAGGTGGCCGAGGTGGCGACCCGGATCTTCGGCACCGAGGTCGTTGCCGATCGGGTGATCGGGGAGACCCTTGCGCGAGCGACTGTTCCGCTGAACGCCACCGACGGCTTGGCGGCCTGCGTAAGAGAACAAATCCCCACTAGCTACAACGAGCTGCGTGAGTGGCCGTTGGCCAGTTGGATCGAGAGCACCTTCGGCCTTGACGAAGAGCCCGGCACGGGTGTCGTGATCAGACAGCGGCCACGGAAGGTGCGTGAGGATGCGGCCCCACGGCTCTCGGAGTTGACGGGTCTCACGACCCAGACGTGCGAGGAGGCCATCCGCGCCACGCTGCTCGCGGGGTCACAGGTCAGGGATCCGCAGACCAGGCGGCCCCTGTTTGCCTTCCGACTCCACCAGTTCCTCGCCAAGGGTGACTCGGTATACGTCACCCTCGAGCCCGAAGCCACGCGCGTGGTCACCTCCAGTTATCAGGTGGCGGCTCCGGGGCAGCCGGGCAAGCTGCTTTACCCGTTGTCGTTCTGCCGCGAGTGTGGGCAGGAGTACCTCTCGGTGAGCAAGACGGAGAGTCAGGGGCAGGTCGGTTTCCGACCTCGCCGCGATCGCGATGCCAGTGGGGGTGACCAGTACGACGGATACCTCTTCATCTCCACCGACAACCCTTGGCCTGCCCAGCCGGTCACTGAGGATCGCCTTCCTGACTCGTGGGTTGACGGCACAGAAGTCGTCGCCAACCGTCAGAAATACCTTCCCCAACGGGTGTTGGTCGACCCGAGCGGGAATGAGACCGACACGATGGAGCACGGCACTCAGGCCGCGTTCGTCCCTTCTCCGTTCCTGTTCTGCCTCAGCTGCCGGGTCAGCTACGAGTCCACCCGTGGCGACGACTACTCGCGTTTGGCCACGCTTGACCGCGAGGGTCGCAGTTCAGCAGTCAGCATCATCAGCCAGAGCGTTGTGCGGTCCCTGCGCAAGGTCGAGGGCCTTTCAGACGAGGCACGCAAGCTCCTGACCTTCGTCGACAACCGACAGGACGCCAGCCTCCAGGCGGGGCACTTCAACGACTTTGTCCAGGTCGTCCAGATGCGCGGTGCTCTCTATCGTGCCGCTATGGATCGTGGTGGCATTGACCATCTCGACCTTGCTGGCAGCGTGGTCGGAGCTCTGGGTACTCCGTTCGAGGAGTACGCCGCGACTCCGGGCGCGAAGTTCGCGGCGCGGCGCGAGGCGGAGACCGCCTTTCGTGACTTGGTCGAGTTCCGGCTCTACTCCGACATCCGACCGGGCCGGCGGATCACGCTGCCCAACCTTGAGCAGACTGGTCTGCTGCGCATCGAGTACAAGGACCTCGCTGATATCTGTGCTGACGAGGCCACCTGGGATTCGGCGTACGAGCCCTTGAAGGATGCGACTGCAGGCCTGCGTGAGGAACTCTGTCGCATCGTCCTGGACGAGTTGCGGCGTGCACTTGCTGTCGATGTCACTTGCCTCACCGAGGAAGGTTTCGAACGCCTCAAGCGTCAGTCGCGTCAACACCTGCAGGGGCTGTGGACCTTGTCTGCTCGGGAGATCCTTCCGATCGTCGGCACGGCGTACGCACGCTCGGGCAGTGGCCGCGAACGCAGCGTCGACAAACTCTTCCTTTCGGGTCGCTCGGCCCTGGGCAGTTTTCTGCGCAAGCCCCAGCGCTTCCCTGGCCACCCCGACAAGCTGAACACGGATGACGCCCAGCGGATCATCTCTGACATATTGCGCATCCTGGCTGTGGTGGGGCTGCTAGACGTGGTCGTGCCCATCGAGCAGGGTGGCCCGGGCTACCGGATCAAATCCAGCGGTCTGCGCTGGGTGGCCGGCGACGGATTGCATGCCGCTGCCGACCCGCTGCGTCTCACCGTGGAAGCCGATCAGGGCGGGCGGGTGAACACCTTCTTCCGAGACCTCTACCAGCAGGTCTCCGACGACCTCACTGGGTTGCGCGCCAGCGAGCACACCGCCCAGGTCAGTGGGCAGGATCGCGAGAAGAGGGAAGGGCAGTTCCGTGACGGCACGCTCCCGCTGCTCTTCTGCTCCCCGACGATGGAGCTTGGCGTCGACATCGCGAGCCTCAACGCGGTCGGCCTCCGCAACGTGCCACCGACGCCGGCCAACTACGCCCAGCGCAGCGGACGGGCCGGTCGCTCGGGCCAGCCGGCCTTGGTCGTCACCTACTGCGCGACCGGAAACTCTCACGACCAGTACTACTTCCGGCGCTCCGAGCAGATGGTGTCCGGCTCCGTGATTGCTCCTCGGCTCGACCTCACCAACCAGGCATTGCTGCGTTCGCACCTGCACGGGATCTGGCTCGCCGAGACTCATGCCGACCTGGGCGGGCGGCTGCCTCAACTGCTCGACGCCGAGGGCGATGACCCGACTCTGGTGATCCAACCCGACAAGGCCAAGCAACTCAGCGACCCCGACGCCGTACGTCGTGCGAACTCGGTGGCCGAGGAACTCGTCGTGCAGTTGAGGGGCGAGTTGGAGCAGGCGTCATGGTGGTCTCCGGACTGGGTCGCTGAGGTGATGCGTGAGGCGTTCACGGAGTTCGACCGGGCCTGTGACCGGTGGCGCAGCCTCTACCGAGCCGCCTTGGCCGACCAAGCGGAGCAGAACAGGTTGGTCCTCATGGCGAACTTGACGCCGTACGAGCGCAAGGCGGCCGAGTCTCGGCGTCGCGAGGCAGAGAACCAGTTGCGCCTGCTCAAGAACGAGGACGATGGCCGCTCCCATTCGGACTTCTACACCTACCGCTATCTAGCTTCGGAGGGCTTCCTGCCGGGCTACTCCTTCCCGCGCCTGCCGTTGGCGGCGTACATCCCAGCGGTCCGGCAGAGCACGATCAACCGCGACGGGGGCGATTTCCTCCAACGGCCGCGGTTCCTGGCGGTCAGCGAGTTCGGCCCACGTGCCCTGATCTACCACGAGGGCGCGCGATACGAGGTCACCCGAGTGCAGATACCGATGGTGCAGGGCCAGGGGGTCGGCAGTGTCGACGTCGAGGAGGCTCGGCGCTGCGAAGCCTGTGGCTATCACCACCGGCGCCAACCCGGGCTCGACGTCTGCGAGAACTGCGGCACTGAGCTGGGCGTGGCCGCCCAGGGGCTGATGCAGATGCGCACGGTGTTCACCCGCCGACGGGAGCGGATCTCCAGCGACGAGGAGGAGCGGAGGCGCGCCGGTTACGAGTTGGAGACGTCTTATAGGTTCGCGGCGCACGGGCACGATGTTGCGAGATCCGACGCCCACATCCTCGGGGAGTCTGGGCAGATCGGCGAGTTGACGTACGGCGACACGGCCACTGTGCGCGTCACCAACTTGGGCTTGCGCCGCCGCAAGGACCCCAAGGACACGGGGTATTGGCTCGACACGGTCACGGGCCAATGGCTTAGTGAAAAGGCCGCCTCGGTTGCCGGAGATGAGGACCTGCCTGATGCTGCGCAGGTCAAGAGCAAGCAGAAGGTGATTCCCTACGTTGAGGACACCCGCAATATCCTCGTGCTGCGCCTCGGCTTCCAAGTGAGCCAAGAAGTCGCCGTATCCCTGCGGATAGCGTTGGAGCGCGGTGTCGAGGCGGCCTTCCAACTGGAGGACTCGGAGTTGTCGGGTGAGTCGTTGCCCGATGATCTTGGTCGCGGTCGGATGCTGTTCACCGAGTCGGCAGAAGGTGGCGCGGGGGTGCTTCGACGACTGGTTGCTGAGCATGATGCTTTGGCGCGGGCGGCTCGTCAAGCTCTCGACATCGCTCACTTCGACCCCGACACTGGCGAAGATCTCCAGAAGGCGCCCGGCTCGAGTGACACCTGCACCAAGGCCTGCTACGACTGCCTTTTGTCGTACTCCAACCAACTCGAGCACGAGTTGATAGACCGGCACGACATCCGCGACCTGTTGCTGAGGCTGGCGACGGCTTCGGTCGCGGAGACCAAGACAGAGCTGGCTGGCGATCAGCCTTCCCCACTGGACAGCCACGGTGGGGAAGGTGAGTTGTTGCGCTTCCTGAGAGAGCGTGGCTACGCCGTCCCCCACGCCAACGCGGCCCTCATCGGCACCGCGCGGCCGGACTATGTCTTTGAGGGCCCGAGCCCCATGGCGCTCTTCGTGGGCGAGGATGACGGATCTCCTGAGCGGGGTATCGACGCCGAGGACTCGCTGCTCGACCTTGGGTGGGGTGTGTTGAGGTTGGGTACGTCGGACCAGTGGGTCGAGAGAGTGGCCGCGCGCCCTGACGTGTTTGGCCGAGGAAGGATCTGACATGGCATTCCAGCCAGGGAGTCTTGTCTCTGCTCGCGGCCGAGAGTGGGTGGTCTTGCCCGATAGCGTGGACGACCTGCTGGTCTTGCGCCCTCTGGGCGGCACCGAAGACGACATCGCAGGGGTGCTGCCTGCCATCGAGCAGGTCACTCCGGCCTCGTTTCCGCCGCCGAGTCCCGATGATCTCGGTGACCAGACCAGCGCCTTGTTATTGCGCAGTGCGCTGCAGATCGGTTTCCGTTCAAGCGCTGGCCCATTCCGCAGTCTGGCTGGATTGGCCGTCGAGCCCCGCTCCTACCAGCTCGTTCCGCTGCTGATGGCGATGCGCCAGGAGACCGTACGCCTGCTGATCGCTGACGACGTCGGGATCGGCAAGACCGTGGAGGCCGGTCTGATCGCTGCCGAATTATTGGCGATCGGTGATGCCCGGGCGATGTCGGTGCTGTGCAGTCCGGCCCTGGCCGAGCAGTGGCAGCGTGAGTTGCGGGAGAAGTTCGGGCTAGATGCAGAAATGGTTCTCCCCAGCACGGTGAAGCGACTCCAGCGCGGGCTGGTAGGAACGGAAACGATCTTTGAGCGCTACCCGGTGACTGTGGTCTCGACCGATTTCATCAAGGCTGACCGTCGCCGCCATGAGTTCTTGCGGACAGCCCCGGATCTGATCATCGTGGATGAGGTCCACACTGCGGTGGCCGACGGGGGACTTGGTGGCAAGGCGCGTAGCCAGCGCTATGAACTGGTTCGGGCGCTGGCCGGTGATCCAGCGCGACACCTGTTGTTGGTCTCGGCCACACCTCACAGCGGGAAGGACGAGGCGTTCCGCAACCTCATTGGCCTGCTTCATCCCGACCTGGCCACTGTTGACTTGGATCAGCCGAAGGGTCGCGAGTTGCTGGCCAGGCACTTTGTCCAGCGGCGACGTGCCGACATTCGCCATTACTTAGACGAAAACACACCCTTCCCCAAGGACCGGGAAACGAAGGAGGTTTCGTATGCCCTCGAGCCGGACTACAAGTCGTTGTTCGAGGACGTCTTGGCCTATGCCCGAGGCTCCATACGCACCGACGGGACAGCAGTAGAGAAGCGTGTCTCCTACTGGTCTGCGCTCGCACTGCTCCGTGCTCTGGCCTCCAGTCCCCGGGCTGCGGTCCAGACGCTCAACACCCGCGCTGCTCGAGTCGCATCTGCAGAGGAGGCCGACGCGATCGGCCGCGCGGTCGTGCTCGACCAGGCTGATGACGAGGCGACCGAGGCCGCCGACGCGACACCCGGGTCCGATGCCAGCGAGCGCAGCAGCAGTGAGCAGCGGCTGCTGCGCGACTTCCGCACCCGAGCTGAGCAACTCGAGGGCAAGTCTGATGCGAAGTACGCCATGCTCCTCAAGACCGTCAAGCAACTGCTTGCCGATGGCTTCCAACCGATCGTCTTCTGCCGCTTCATCGACACCGCTGAGTACGTCGGTGAGCGCCTCGCTGTCGACCTCAAGCGCAACACCACGGTTGGAACCATCACCGGCTCGCTCCCACCGGAGGAGCGCAGTGCCCGCATCGACGAACTTGGTGCAGTCGAGACCAACCGTGTGCTGGTCGCCACCGACTGCCTCTCGGAGGGCATCAACCTCCAAGACCAGTTCCAGGCAGTTATCCACTACGACCTGGCGTGGAACCCGACCCGTCACGAGCAGCGCGAAGGCCGTGTTGACCGCTTCGGTCAACATGCTGACGTGGTACGAGCCGTCACGCTGTTCGGTGCGGACAACCAGATCGATGGTCTGGTGCTCGACGTACTGCTGCGCAAGCACGCCGCGATCAGGAAGGCCACCGGTGTCAGCGTCCCCGTCCCTGATAGCAACCAAGCCGTGGTCGAGGCGCTGATGGAGGGGCTACTGTTGCGCGGCCAGGACTCCTACCAAGAGAGTCTCGACCTTGGCCTCGACGCGCAGGTCCAAGCACTCGGCAGGGAGTGGGAGAGTGCAGCTGAGCGGGAGAAGCAGTCCCAGACCAAGTACGCCCAGCACGCCATCCACCCCGAAGAGGTAGCCATCGAGGTGGCCTCGATCCGTGACGGGATCGGCACACGTGCTGGGGTGCGGCAGTTCGTCGAGTCGGCGCTGCGCTCGTTCAACTCCACGATCTGCACCGTCGAGGGTGGCATCACTGCCACCACGGGTACGTTGCCGACGGGCTTGGTGGACGCCCTGCCGCCGGGCCGACCCGACCCGATGACGCTGCGTGACGACTTCCCGGTGGGGCGTGGGGAGGCGGTGTTGCACCGCACTGACCCGACCGTGGCAGCGGTCGCGAACTATGTAGTCGAGGCTGCGCTGGACCAGACTCTGCCCGACCAGTTGCGCCCGGCCCGCCGCTGCGCCGCGGTCCGGACTGCGGCGGTGAGCACGCGGACCACGCTCCTGTTGGTGCGCTACCGCTTCCACCTGACGTTGCCGAGCAGAGCAGGTGAGCGCACCGTTGTCGCCGAGGACGCCCGCTTGCTTGCGTTCGAGGGGTCTCCTGCCAGCGCCCGCTGGCTCGGCGACTCCGATGTAGAAGCAGTCAGCCAAGCCCGGGCAACCGGCAACATCCCAGCAGCCCAGGCCGCCGACTTCGTACGCCGCGCGATTGACGGCCTGCCGACTCTGGAGGGGCACCTGGACGACGTCGGCGACCAGTTGGCTGAGGCGATCACCGCCTCACACCGTCGCGTGCGCCAGGCCAGTGGCGACATCAAGCGCGGTCTCCAGGTCAAGGTGGAGCGGCCCGCTGACGTGCTGGGGGTCTACGTCTTTCTCCCCGAGGCTGGTGCCTGATGAGTGATAACTCCTATGTCGGCGTGCGCATCGAGGGCGGGCTGCTTCCCTCCTCACTGCTGGGGCGCATGGCCGACGCCAAGGCAGGTGGCCTGGACGGCATCGCGAGTGCGGACTACGGATTGGCGCACGGCGAGACGGTGCGTGAGGCCGCCAACCGGGTGTGGGCCTACCTCCGCACCGTGTGGGTGGGCTATCGCTCGGCGTTGGTCGACCTCCCCGAGTCGGATCGGGCCACGAAGCTGACCCGCGAGCGGTGGCTGCTGATCCTGCTCGACCAGTTTGGCTATGGCCGTCTGTCGGCTGGCAAGGGCATGGACGTCGACGGCAAGCACTTCCCGGTCTCCCACGGCTGGGGTTCGGTGCCGATCCACCTGCTTGGCGCGCGCATAGACCTGGATCGTCGCACCAGTGGCGTCGCCGGGGCAGCCGGCCAGGCGCCGCAGTCGATGTTGCAGGAGTTGTTGAACCGCTCCGACGACCACCTGTGGGCGATCCTGTCGAACGGCTCGACCTTGCGACTGCTGCGCGACTCCACGAGTCTGGTGGGGTCTGCCTACGTCGACTTCGACCTCGAGGCGATCTTCGACGGGGAGTTGTTCAGCGACTTCGTGGCGCTGTTCACTCTCGCGCACGCGAGCCGACTGGCGGTGCGCGACGAGGCCATCGGCGTCGACTCGTGCTGGCTGGAGCATTGGCGCGAGACGGCGGTCGAGGCTGGCTCCCGGGCCCTCGACCAGTTGCGCGTCGGCGTAGTCGAGGCTATCGAGACGCTGGGCACCGGGTTTCTATCCCACCCAGCCAACGCCGACCTGCGGGCTCGGGTAGAGGCAGACGAGATCAGCCTGGAGGACTACAACCACGCGTTGCTGCGGGTGATCTACCGATTGTTGTTCTCATTCGTCGCGGAGGACCGCGGGGTGCTGCTCGACCCGGCGGCTGCATCCGAGGTGAGGCAGCGTTATGTCGACTACTTCTCCACCGACCGCCTCCGCCGGGTGGCGCGCAAGCGCCGCGGCGGCCGACACGGCGACCGTTGGCAGGCGCTCAACTTGGTGTGGTCGGGCCTAGGGACCCCAGGTGGTCGCCCCGAGTTGGGTCTGGTCGGCATCGGCGGTCTCTTCGAGCGTGGCCCGTTGGACTTCCTGACCGAGGCGCAGTTGTCCAACGAGGCCCTGTTGGGCGCCGTACGGGCGCTGAGCCTGGTCGCGGAGAAGGGCAGCGGCCTGACGCGAGTGGTTGACTACCGCAGCCTGGACTCCGAAGAGCTCGGCTCCATCTATGAGGCGCTGTTAGAGTACGTCCCGCTCTGGGACGCAGCCAACCGTCGCTACCGTCTGGGCTCTGCGGCAGGCAACAGTCGCAAGACCACCGGCTCCTATTACACCCCGACGTCGCTGATCGAGACCCTGCTCGACAGTGCGCTGGATCCGGTCATCGCGGACGCGATCAAGGGCGCTGCCACTGGTGATGACGCGGTGGCTGCGTTGCTGGGCCTCACCGTCTGCGACCCCGCCTGCGGATCGGGACACTTCCTGGTCGGGGCGGCCCGGCGCATTGCGAAGGCAGTGGCTGCGGCCCGTACGGGTGACCCGGAGCCGCCGCCAGAGCAGGTGCGCGCGGCGCTGCGTGAGGTGATCGGCACCTGCATCTATGGCGTCGACATCAACCCGTTGGCAGCCGAGCTCGCCAAGGTGTCACTCTGGTTGGAGGCGATGGAGCCGGGCCGCCCGTTGGCCTTCCTCGACGCCCACATCAAGGTCGGCAACACCCTGGTCGGGGCCACCCCGGCACTGCTGGATGCTGGCTTGCCGCAGGAAGCGTTCAAGCCGATCGAGGGCGATGACAAGAAGGTCGTCTCCGCGTTGGCCAAACGCAACAAGGACGAGGCCGGCGGTCAGGGCACCCTGTTCGGTGCTGACGAGGCACGCACCAGCAACGCCGACCTAGTGGCGCAGGCCGCGGCGCTGGGTGGGGCGGGGCTGTCGTTGGCCGACGTGCATGTCCAGCAGCAACGGTT
>Ga0116151_10005913_pt1 | contig 10450 bp, 3 predicted proteins | sample AD_UKC117_MetaG_FD_89893 | JGI IMG/M metagenome (GOLD analysis project Ga0116151, IMG submission 89893) | Active sludge microbial communities of municipal wastewater-treating anaerobic digesters from Hong Kong - AD_UKC117_MetaG | ecosystem: Engineered > Bioreactor > Anaerobic > Digestate... | reverse complement strand
CATAAACCCCCTCATTGCCTTCGATGTCTCCCAGGCCCGTTTCGCAGGCGGACAGGACCACCAGTTCCGTTCCGGACAGATCCAGCTGACTGATCTCGTACGCCGTCAGGGTGCCGTCATCCATACCGGATGGTGGTTGCTGGTCGGTAGTCCAGGTGAAATTCGCTCCGGCCATGATCAGTCCGGAGCGCATCATCGGCTGATCGGAGGCCATGAAGACGGGTTGTCGTTCCAGCAAATGGTCGGCCGGCGCTTCCTGTGGATCCGGAAAGAAATACCCATGAGTGCCAATATGGATCAGGCGGGGTGAGGGTGGCCAGCCAAACTGGCCCATGTGCTTGAAGGTCTCCTCCCTGGCATTGGTACCGGTATACTGGATATGGGGAATTTCCACAGTATCCAGCAAAGACCGCAGGGATTTGACCTCCTTGAATGTTCCCGGCAAATAGGTCCACCCGGAGGTCAGGGCCCGGGAGACAACCGACATGGTGTCCGGATTCTCCACCATGTTCTCTGGAACTGAGGATGGCGTATTCTGGTCCTGTTGGGTGAACTCAGGCAATGGGTCATAGCGAATTCCGCCATAGATCACGGCCGTGTCCTGAAGAAAAGAGGGTTCCGTGACCGGTGGTCGCTGCGTCAGATAGCGGGTACTGCCCACCAGATGCAACCGATACTGATCCAGGAGCAAGGTATCCGTACCGACCTCGATCGCACCGATATTCAGCCGGTACAAGACACCGGCTGAAGACAGGAAGATCTCCGGATAGTCCCGGATACCCCTGGCTTCCAGCTTGTGCCAGATCAATTCGTTCAATGTCGGCTGGGGTGGCCCGCTGACCACAAATCCCCGACTTGCCGAGGCATAGATGAATTTGACATAGGTTTCATCTCGGGGCATATTGGGCTGCAGCACAAATGACAGGGTATCCTCTCCAAACAGGTCCACCATCCAGGGGACCGATCCATCCGGGGTCACGACCATGGCGGCATACCGGACTTGATCGGCGGTCGTGGACGGATAGGGAGAATACCGGATGAACTCAATGGCCGCCTGGCCTGTGTCCAATGATTGCCGGATATCCGTCCATTCAACCTGCTGCATCAGATCCTCCTTACCGGAAATCATGCAGGCCAGCTCCTTTTCCAGACTGTCCACACGGGCTTCAAACAAATTCAGTTCGACCCGCTCCTCGATCGGACGGGCATACTCCTTTCCGATCATTCGGCGCATGGCACTCAACTCCAGAAAGATCGGGGTTGTCCCAGGGTCAGCCAGGGCATGTGTCCGGATCTGCCGGGCGGCATTCAACAGAAATCCCTTGTAGAACAGGGCATTGTCATAGCAGGCTCCCGCCGTCTGATCATGAACCGGCGAACGCAGGGCAAAGGACAGGATCTCACTCTGGGTGTCCTTGAATTTCTGGAGGTATTTGGCCAGTTCCCGCTCTGACATATAATGCACGGCATTGGCCAGGCGGCGACGACCGATCACGGAGGCCTGGGCATACAAGCTGTCGGCCTGGTGGTAGGCATCACGTTCCCAGGCCAGACGCGCCAGGTCGATCAGGTTGATCACATAAAGAGGGTATTGGTCTCCCAGGGTCTTCTCCCAATACGCCTTGGCCTCCATGAAGAGGGATTCCGCCTTTGACAGATTGCCCATATTCCGATAGACTTCTCCCAGGGCCATCATGGTCTTGGGGTAGCCGGGCACCCGGGCTCCGGGTAGCCTCTCCCAGATTTCTTTCGCAACGATCAGGCTTTCCTCGGCATATGACCAATTACCTTCCTGCATATCCAGCGTGGCCAGGTCATGCAGGCAAAGGGCATAACTGGGAAATTCCGTCTTCAGGTCGCGATCCATGCGATCCAATGCCTGTTCGTACAGGTTGCGGGCCTTGCGATATTTCTGTTCCAGCCGATAATATTCCGCCAGCCCTTTCAATACGGGACCATAGTCCAACCGGTTGTTGAACCAGCCGGAACCCACCTTGTCCTGGGCATCCCGATAATATTTGCCGGCTTTGTCTACCTGGCCCATGTCGATATAGGTCCCTGCCAGGCCGGTCAGGTTGGAAACATACTCCGATGTCTCTTTCTGTCTCAGCTTGGCCAGAACGGTCAATGCTTCCAGATAATATTGTTCTGCCAGGGCAAACTGCTCGGTCTCCCGATACAGGTCAGCCATCGTGGATACCATATGGGCGTAATCAATATTGGGCTGGAGTCCGGCCAGGGTGACCAGGTCGCGTGCAGAAGCAAAGAGGGAATCCGCTTGTTCATACCGACCCATGTCCCGATATAGCCGGATCAGATCACCCAGGGTAGCCAATCGTCGGGGATCCTGATGGTCCAGGGAATCCTGGCGAATTCTGTCCAGTTCCTCCAGGCATTGAGCGGCTCCTTCCAGTTTTCCCATCTCTTCACGGACCCGGGCCAGGGATATCAAGTTATTCTGGAAGCTCAGGTCGAGCGGACGAGCTCTCTGGATGGTCAACACTTCACCCAGGGTTACCTCAGCCTGTCGGTATTGCCCGAGTTGCCGATACAGGTCGGCCTTTCCGGAGCATGCCTGAATGTAGGCCAGGGACTGTTCTCCCGATTGACTGCGGGCCAGATCCTGGGCCCGGGCGGCCAGTGTATTGGCCAATCCCTGGTCACCCTCCCGGAATGCCTTTCGGGACAATGCGATCAGGGAATCCACCTGTCCGAGAATGACCTGCTCATCCAATGTCTGTGCACTTGACTGTCCCATCAGAACCAGGCAGATTAAAAGACAGACAGCCTGGCCAATTCCCCTATGAAATGATCTCATCGAATGGATTGCTTTGATTTTCCTTTGTGATTGATCATTCCAACAGCACAAACCCGGCCCACAGGTAGGGGCTGCTCAATGGATTCGCGATAAATTCCTGCTGGGTCAGTCGGAAGGCATCGGGAATGCTCATCCCATCCTGAAGGTAGTGTTTGTAAAACTCGATCATGAACAATGCCGTGGCCTTGTCATCCACCTTCCAAAGCGTCATGATCAGATAGTCCACCCCGGCGATCTTGAACGCCCGCTGCAAACCGTATACCCCTTCGTTGCCCTTGATATCGCCCAGGCCGGTCTCACAGGCGGACAGGACCACCAGGCCGGTCTGGGCCAGGTCCATCTGACTGATCTCATATGCGGTCAGGATGCCATCTTCTTCACCTTCCCGTATCGGATGTCCGTTGAGCCAGGCATAGTTGGCACCGGCCAGGATCAATCCCGAGCGCATCATGGGTTGTTCGGAGAGAATGAAAACGGACTGGGTTGAAGCCGTTGAGGCGGACTGGGTTGCCGGATCGGGAAAGAAAAATCCATGGGTGGCAAAGTGCATCAGGCCAGGAGAACGGGCATCGCCTTTCGCCACCTGCTTGATGAATTCCTCAGTGGCATCCAGTCCGGATACTGCCTGAATAGCATATCCGGCATCCTTCAGGATGTCCTCAATGGTCGCCATTTCCTTCTCTGTCGCCTTCAGGTATCCCCAAGATCCTGTGCCGCCTCGTTCCGCAGCATCCACCGCTACCGAGGCCGCTTCCACCGGTGACAATTCACCTGAAGCGCCGGATGATCCTCCTGGTTGGTCCGGCCGGTCGAATTCTATGGCACCCAACACCAGGGCATTCTTCTGCTGAACCGACGGCATTGTATCCACCACACCGCCAGGAATCTGCCGGGTACTGTTCACCATGACCAGGTGATACCGATTGGTGACGACCGAGTCAGGGCCAATAGGTATAGCGCCAAGATTGATGCGGTGCAACAGGCCAGTCGGTGAGAAATAGATGGTGTTCACCCCACTGAGGTCCAGCTGTTCCAACGGTTCCCAGATCAGCTCATAGAGGGTTTTCAATGGAGCAGCACTGACCACAAATCCGCGGTGTGACACCGAATACAGCTTGTCCACATAGTCTGCACCCCGCACGGTTGCCGATCGAACCAGTTTGTCCACATCGTCCTCTTTGCAAAGAGGTACAAACGTCGGATAGAGGCTATCCGGCCAAAGCACCAGGGCCCCATACAACACACTGTCCGGCCGACCCTGGCCATTCTCCCGATAATGGATGAATTCAATCGAGATCTCATCCTGTTTCAAGGACGCCCGGACATCTTCCGATCGCACTTGTCGCAAGGCATCACCATATCCGGCCACCAACTGAGTGAGTTCTTTTTCTGCCTGATTGGCCTGGGTCTCCAACATGTCCACCTCCCTTCGGCGGTCCTTTGGCTTGGCATACTCATAAGCCAGGCGCTGACGATATTCTTTCAGCCGTTCAAAAACAGCAGCAGCTTTCGGGGTGGACGTCCCCAGCTTATTCAGTCGGTTGGCGGCCAGAAGCAGGAAACCCTTGTAATACAGGGTATGATCATAGGCCAGCTGATTCAACCAGGTATGGTTCTTCCTGTTGATCGTCCGGGAATGGAGGTATCCGTACAGGTCATTGCCATCCTTTTCGAACAACCGGATATAGTTGGCCATTTCCTGCTCGGAGAGAAAGGAAGCCGCCAGGTTCACCCGTGCTTCGTTGGCAATGAACACCTCGTGCAGCAGGGTATCTGCCTCGGCATGCCGACCCTGTCGCTCATACAGGTTGGCCAGACTTTGCAGGCTGAAGACGTAGTCGGGATGCTCTTTCCCATATTGTGATTCCAGGATCTTCCTGGACAATTCGCAGTAGGGTCCTGCCTGGTCCAGCTGCCCTGTTGAGATATAGAGATTGCCCAGGTTGCCCAGACATCGGGCATAGAATGGATGCTGGTCACCCAGGGATGCCGCATAGCTGGCCAGGGCCTGCTGGAACAGGGGCTCGGCCAATTGGAAACTGTCGCGATTGAATTCCAGGGTGGCCAGGCTGTTGATCACGGTGGCATAATTGGAATGGGCCTTCCCGATCGTCTTCTCCAGGATGGACAGGGATTGCATGAAGAGCGGCCTGGCCAGGGAATCCCGCCCTTGTTCGGTATACAAATTCGCCAGCGTGCTCAGGCTCTTGCCATATTCCTCGTGGTCCTTACCCACTGTCTGTTCGAGCAGTTCCAGATGCTCCTGATACAATCCTTCCGCTTTCTCCATGTCGCCCAGTGATTGGTAGAACATGCCCAGCTTGCTGACGCTGAGAATGGCGTATGGATCTTCCTTGCCCAGATTCTCCATAGCGGTCTGGCGGTTCTCCAGGAAAAGGGGTTCCGCCAGGTCAAACCGACCGGTCTGGCTATACAGGGCAGCCAGTTGCATCAGGCAGTTGAAATACATCGCTGGATTATTGGCCGCCTGTCTGGACTCCAGGATCTCCCTGGCTTCTTTCAGGATCTTTTCTGCCGCGGCATAGTCGCCCATCTGGGCGTAGAACTGACCGCGATCGATCATGCCCCCGGCGACGATGGGATTATCGGGACCAAACAGCTGTAGCCGGATATGTTGTGATTCCTCAAACCTCTGCCGGGCGAGTTCAACTTTTTCTTCCCGGGCATAGAGGTTGGCCAGATTGTTCAGACTTTCTGCCAGTTCTGCATCCTGGTCGCCAAACATCTTCCGGCGGATAGCAATGGCCTCCAGAAACAGGGGTTCCGCCAGTTCATAGTCCCCCTGGAGATAATAGAGACCGGCCAGGTTGTTGGCCGTCGAGGCATAGTTGGGATGCTCCACTCCCAGGATCTGGGCAAAGGAATCCCTGGCTTCCAGATAGTAACGCTCGGCACTCTCCAGGTCGCCCAGCTGTTGACAGACGATGGCCTGGTTGTTCACGCTGGATGCATAGGCCAATCCGCCCTGTTGCAATGCCCTCCGAAGTTGAATGACCTCATCATACAAGGTCCGGGCTTCCGGATAATGACCGGTTGTCTGCTTCAGGATGGCCAGGCTGTTCAAGCATTCGGCATACAGTGCCGACGATTTGCCGGGAGTGACCTGCAGGATGACCTTCGCCTTGTGGTACCAATCCTCCGCCTGTTGGAACTCTCGTTGTGCATAATAGATCCGGCCGTGAATGAAGAACGCATCACCAAGGGATGTGGACGGGTTGCCGATTCGGTCAATGGCCACGTTCTGGGCCTGGCGGATCGCGACAAGGGCACTGTCAAAGGACTGGCGGACAGACTGGTCGTAGGCTACCTGGATCAGACTGTCTGCCTCTGCGATCGCCACGGAATCAACGACCTGAGCCCGGGATGTGATGGATATGCACAGCAACAGGGTGCTAAGGATGATACGCATAGGGTGGCATTGAAGAAAAGCGGGGCTTCAAAACTCCCAAGTTACGTTTCTAAGCGGCTAAAACGAAGGATTCCAGGATGATTTGGGCTGAAGATCTGGCAATCATCTGAAATCAAGACGGCACGTCAAGCTCCTGGCAGTCCGTCCTGGAGCGGATGAAGCACCTTCCCCGGTGTGTCCTGAAGATTCTGTGAAGACGGGGAATCCGATGGTCGGTCTCCCATTAATCCAACAAGATGAATCCAGCCCAGGAATACGGATTGTAGAATCGATCCCGCATCTCACGCTGTGTTTGCCTGAACGCCTCGGGAATGGGCTTGCCTTCACCCAACCAATGCCCGTAGAAGGTGGTCATGAACTGCATCGTCTCCCGGTCCGGTACCTGCCACAGACTCATGATCAGGTATCGCACCCCGGCGATCTTGAAGGCTCGTTGCAATCCATAAACGCCTTCATTGCCCCGGATATCCCCCAATCCGGTTTCACAGGCAGACAGGACCACCAGCTCCGTCTGGGACAAATCCAGCTGACTGATCTCATATGAGGTCAGGATACCGTCTTCACGACCGGGGAGGGGTTGACCACCACCCCAAACATAATTGCCACCGGACAGGATCAACCCCGATCGGATCATCGGCTTGGCGGACAATTGGAAGACGACCTCCCTGCGGGTGTCGGCAGGCAGATCTGCGGGATCCGGGAAGAAATAGCCATGGGTGGCCAGATGAATGATTCCGGGTGATCCCTTCTGTTGATGGCCAAGGGCATGAAAGGCTTCCTCGGTGGCTGTCAGGCCATCAAATTCCTGTACAGGAATTCCGGCGGCCTGGATCACCGACTGCACGGTCTCTGATTCCTTTTTGGTCCACTTGAGATAGGACCATGCCCCTTGCTTCAGGGATTGGTCCATTGCCGCCATCACCTGTTCACCGCGGCTGGCCAGCAGGTCCTGATCATCATGCTCCCTGGCCAGGGCTATGGTCAGGCTATCCAGATCATATTGGATACCCCCGAAAACAGCGGCATCCCCGACCGTTGGTGCCTGCCGGTTTGACTCCATCAACTGACGAGTACTGCCCAACTGTACGAATTGGATGGCATCGGCAAGCGATGTTTCGTCCGACAGGGGTATCGCTCCCAGGTTGACCCGGTGCAGCAATCCAGACATGGAGAAATAGATCCGTTTCAAGCCCGTAATCCCACCCTTCGCCTCCTGGAGAGGTTGCCAGATCAGCTCATACAAGGTTTTTTGCGGAGTTTCCGTCGAGACGAATCCACGGTCCGCATAGGCATACAGTTGATTGACATAGTCCGCCCGGCGCTCCCCTTGGGTCTCCAACAAGGGAGAGATCTCCTGTTCTTCGAAGAGGGGGACAAAAATGGGCATCGGACTATCCTTGCGGAGGATGAATGCTCCATAGTAGATACTGTCCGTTTCCCGGGGGTGTCGGTAACGGAAATGGACGAACTCGACCAGTCCATCCTCCGGTCCAAGTTTCGTTTGCAGATCCTTCCAGCTCACTTCTTCCGAAAGGGAATTCTCCTCCCCGATCACCAGGGTGATCTTCTTCTCCAGCTCATCCGCATCCTGTTCCAGATCTGAGATATCCCTGCGATCCTGGACAGGCTTCGCATATTCGCTGCTCAACTTCTTCCGCATGATCTGCAGGTCCTGGTACATCGTTCTGACTTGAGGGATCTGTTGAACACGGTTCCTCAACTGTTGTGACGCGTGGAGGACAAAGCCCTTATGAAACAGGGTCAGGTCCAGGCCGATGGCTACGTCGTTCGGGTGTCGGGTACCATAATCCTGTAAATAGGAATAGTACAGATCCAGATTCTCCACAAACCGGGTAGCATATTCGGTCTGCTCCTGTTCGGTGAGAAACCTGACCGCCTGTGATACCATTCTCTTCTGGACCAATGCCGCCTCCCTGAGCAGGGTATCTGCCTGATCCGGCAACCCCATGGTCCAGTACAGTTGGCCAAGACCATTGTCGCTGTTCCCTATGTCCGGATGGTTCCGGTCAAGCGTACGAAGGCGGATATCCCGGGCTTCCTTGATGGCTTCCAGGGCCTGTGGGTATTGTCCCATTTTCTCAAACACCAAACCGAGATTGTTCTTCCCATTGGCATATTGCAGATTGTCTCGCCCATACTGGTTCTCCCAGATGTCAATCGCCTCCTCGATCAACGCCCGGGATTCAGGATACTGTCCATTTCTCTTGTACAGTTCCGACAGATTGTTCAGGGTATTGGCCACATAGGAATGGGTCGGTCCCAGCGCTTCTTTCCAGATCTGGAGAGTTTCCTTGTACAAGGTCTCCGCCTCCTGATACCGTTCCATTTCCACATAGAGATTGGCCAGATTGTTCATGGAGATACCATACAACAGATGTTTTGGCCCATTGGCCTGGAGACGCCTGTCCCGGGTTTGGATGAACAGATCTTCAGCTTGCTCATAGCGTCCCATTTTCTTGTACAGCACGCCCAGGTTATTCAGGCTCCACGTATAATCCGGATGATCCTTGCCGATCACCTGTTCGCGCAAATCCCTGGCCTTGAGGATATAGGATTCGGCCTGCTTGTAATCGCCCTTCTGGGTATAGAGATCACCGATATTGCTGAGACTGGTGGCATAGTCGGGATGAGATTCGCCCAGGGTCTTATGGCGTATGTTCAGCGCCTCGAAATACAGTCGTTCTGAATCGTCATAGCGACCCAACAGGGAGTAGAGATAGGCCAGGGCATTCAAGGAACCGGCCAGGTCTTCCGGGTTTACCGCCTTTTCGGTTCGCTGCATGTCGATGGCCTCCAGATACTGCTGCTCCGCTTCCCGGAAGTTCTCCAGGATGTGGTTGGTCCGACCGGCATTGAACAAGCAGCGGGCATATGTCTCGGGGGCACTGGTCCGGATGGATTCGGCCATCTCCATGGCCTGGAGGATGACCTCCTGAGCACCGGCCAGTTGGCGTTTTGCCAGGGCAGCTCGGTTGAGTTGGATCAGGGAATCGATTGCTGCCCGGGTTGAGGAGATGGGTCCATCCTGGCCAATCACCAAGGTTGGCAAGATCATCAATAACAACACACTGATCCGAAATCGCATACACAGCTTTGGAACGAATATAGGGCACTTCTATTAACCTCCGAAATAGACCAAGGCTCATTAAAACCAAGCGAGACGAGGCATTTCGAATGAACCTAGCCATAGCTAAGTGATTGAGAAATAACGAAGTATCGCGAAGGTTTTATTGAGCAAAAATCCTATCAGGATTTGTTTGGTCATTGAGTGGGGTTGATAGAGGTGCCCTAAAATGGGTATCCACCAAACCGTTAGCCGGAACACATTGATTTACAGCCAGATTGCCAGATCCGCTTGTCCCTGCTCTGTGGATATGGACATGAACTGTCTCGCGAGAAAACCCATGTACCGATGAATGAGGTCCGATTCGCCGAGATGGGGATAACTGATCATCGCCTCCATGATCCAGCATCGCTGAAAAAAGGCCAGGAAATCGATGATGAAATCCTTGCCAACCTGGACAAACTGGAGATCGCCAACCATCTCCAGGTCATTGAGGATGATCTCCAGGAAGGCCCTCCTCTTCTGTTCAACCGCACCGTAGTCATACTCTGTGCCGAGGACGGATCGCAGCTCGTCCAGTCCGAGGAATACCCCCCGGTATGCATAGGCATTCCTGAGGAGATGGGCAACCAGATCGAGATAGCGGGCCAGGCCGGGTGGGCCATCAAAGTAACCTGTATATGCCTGATCATTCTGTTGGCGATACTGGTCGAGTATCGCTGTCAACAGATCTTCCTTCCGCGAGAAATGATAGGACAGGTTGCCTGGACTGATGGCCAGGATCTGGGAAATATCCCGGACACTGGTCTTATACATACCCCGTTCATTGAACAGGTCAATGGCCGTTTGAATAATGCGATCTCGGGTCTTCATGCTGCAAATCTAGAACATTGTACTAATCAACGGTTGGATATATTAGTACAACGTACTAATATTGTACAAAAATTGACTCGATGAAACTCCCACACACCATTCAGAATCATCTTGGCGAGGAACTGACCTTTCATCGCATCATCCAGGTCGATGGTGTTGACCGGCTGCTGGTCAGCAATCGTGTCCAGCCAGGAGCCGGGCCTGTCATGCACACACACTGGCAGCAGGATGAATCCCTCACCGT
>Ga0116151_10005911_pt1 | contig 10452 bp, 5 predicted proteins | sample AD_UKC117_MetaG_FD_89893 | JGI IMG/M metagenome (GOLD analysis project Ga0116151, IMG submission 89893) | Active sludge microbial communities of municipal wastewater-treating anaerobic digesters from Hong Kong - AD_UKC117_MetaG | ecosystem: Engineered > Bioreactor > Anaerobic > Digestate... | reverse complement strand
TATGATTAAGCGCCTTTAGCGATAAAGGCAATGAACCTTGAAAATTGAACAGTGCACTTTATAGTGAGGAACCCGTCGATTTTTAATAAATCGACAAGTGGAAGGCTTAGGCCTGACACAAGCCGTCTGGGAAGACGGCAAATCCAAAGTAAATTTGGAACCAGAATTTTGAATCGTCAGATTTGAAAAAATATTTTTTTCGAGAGTTTGATCCTGGCTCAGGATTAACGCTGGCGGCGTGCTTAACACATGCAAGTCGAACGAGAAGCTTTCACATGATTTCTTCGGACTGATTATGGAAGCGGAAAGTGGCGAACGGGTGAGTAACGCGTGGGTAACCAACCTTATACTGGGGGACAACACCGGGAAACCGGTGCTAATACCGCATATATGCAGACATGGCATCATGATTGCAGGAAAGGCTTCGGCCGGTGTAAGACGGACCCGCGTCCGATTAGTTAGTTGGTAGGGTAATGGCCTACCAAGACTACGATTGGTAGCCGGGCTGAGAGGCTGGACGGCCACATTGGGACTGAGACACGGCCCAGACTCCTACGGGAGGCAGCAGTGGGGAATATTGCACAATGGGGGAAACCCTGATGCAGCGACGCCGCGTGAAGGATGAAGGTTTTCGGATCGTAAACTTCTTTGATCGGGGACGAATAATGACGGTACCCGAAGAACAAGCCACGGCTAACTACGTGCCAGCAGCCGCGGTAATACGTAGGTGGCAAGCGTTGTCCGGATTTACTGGGTGTAAAGAGCATGTAGGCGGGAATACAAGTCAGATGTGAAATGCTGCGGCTCAACCGCAGCCCTGCATCTGAAACTGTATTTCTTGAGTACTGGAGAGGAAAGCGGAATTCCTAGTGTAGCGGTGAAATGCGTAGATATTAGGAGGAACACCGGTGGCGAAGGCGGCTTTCTGGACGGTAACTGACGCTGAGATGCGAAAGCGTGGGGAGCAAACAGGATTAGATACCCTGGTAGTCCACGCCGTAAACGATGGATACTAGGTGTAGGAGGTATCGACCCCTCCTGTGCCGCCGCTAACGCAATAAGTATCCCACCTGGGGAGTACGGTCGCAAGACTGAAACTCAAAGGAATTGACGGGGGCCCGCACAAGCAGTGGAGTATGTGGTTTAATTCGAGGCAACGCGAAGAACCTTACCAGGGCTTGACATCCCCTGACAACCCTAGAGATAGGGCGTCCCTTCGGGGCAGGGAGACAGGTGGTGCATGGTTGTCGTCAGCTCGTGTCGTGAGATGTTGGGTTAAGTCCCGCAACGAGCGCAACCCTTACCGTCAGTTGCCATCATTAAGTTGGGCACTCTGGCGGGACTGCCGGTGATAAATCGGAGGAAGGTGGGGATGACGTCAAATCATCATGCCCCTTATGTCCTGGGCTACACACGTACTACAATGGCCGCTACAGCAGGAAGCGAAGTCGCGAGACGGAGCAAATCCCCAAAGGCGGCCCCAGTTCGGATTGCAGGCTGAAACTCGCCTGCATGAAGTTGGAATTGCTAGTAATTGCAGGTCAGCATACTGCAGTGAATACGTTCCCGGGCCTTGTACACACCGCCCGTCACACCATGAGAGTTTGTAACACCCGAAGTCGGTAGCTTAACTTTATTGAGGGCGCCGCCGAAGGTGGGACAGATGATTGGGGTGAAGTCGTAACAAGGTAGCCGTATCGGAAGGTGCGGCTGGATCACCTCCTTTCTAAGGAGAAACGGATGGAAAACATCCGTGAATCTTAGGTCGGTATCGATGGTGAATTTTAGCTAGAAGAGTGTACTGTTTAATTTTGAGGGTTCAACCCTCGTTTGGGTAACGCCCCGCACGGGGGTATAGCTCAGTTGGGAGAGCACCTGCCTTGCAAGCAGGGGGTCATGAGTTCGAATCTCATTATCTCCACCAACGGGCGTAGACCCAGACCGCGTCCGGAAATATTCCGGAGAGCACTGTACTTTGAAAACCATATAATGTTCCAAAAAACTCCATTGCCTGATAAGCAATGGAAGTGAAGTAAATGATCAAAACAATTAGGATTTGCTGCACGAGTTTTAAAGGAAGATAATCTGAAAACACACTGGAAAGGTCAAGCTTTTAAGGGCACAGGGCGAATGCCTTGGCACCAGGAGCCGACGAAGGACGTGACAAGCTGCGAAAAGCTGCGGGGAGGTGCAAATAACTTTCGATCCGCAGATATCCGAATGGGGGAACCCACCGGGGGTAAATGCCCCGGTACCATGGAGTGAATACATAGCTTCATGGAGGGAGACGCCGGGAACTGAAACATCTTAGTACCGGCAGGAAAAGAAAACAACAGTGATTCCGCAAGTAGTGGCGAGCGAACGCGGAGAAGCCTAAACCGGATGCTCTTTGGGCATTCGGGGTAGTGGACCGGCACAAGTGACTTCAAGACTTAGCAAAAGACCGGCTGGAAAGCCGGCGCCACAGAGGGTAACAGCCCCGTAGGCGAAAAGTTTAGGAGCACGCCGGTATCCGGAGTACCACGGGACACGTGAAACCCTGTGGGAAGCTGGGGGGACCACCCCCCAAGGCTAAATACTACCTGGTGACCGATAGTGAAGTAGTACCGTGAGGGAAAGGTGAAAAGAACCCCGGGAGGGGAGTGAAAGAGAACCTGAAACCCTGTGTCTACAAGCAGTTGAAGGACGTTAATGTCCGACAGCGTACTTTTTGTAGAACGGTCCGGCGAGTTACGTTATGCTGCAAGGTTAAGTACTTAAGGTACGGAGCCGAAGGGAAGCCGAGTCTTAATAGGGCGCAAGTAGCATGAAGTAGACCCGAAACCGGGTGACCTATCCATGGGCAGGTTGAAGCTGGAGTAAAATCTAGTGGAGGACCGAACCCACCAATGTTGAAAAATTGGGGGATGACCTGTGGATAGCGGAGAAATTCTAATCGAACTCGGAGATAGCTGGTTCTCCCCGAAATAGCTTTAGGGCTAGCCTCGGAGAAGTCTGGCGGAGGTAAAGCACTGAATGGGCTAGGGACCTTACCCGGTTACCGAACCCTCTCAAACTCAGAATGCCGCACAGATGATCTACGGGAGTCAGACTATGTGAGATAAGTCGCATGGTCAAAAGGGAAACAGCCCAGACCATCAGCTAAGGTCCCAAAATTACAGTTAAGTGGAAAAGGATGTGGATTTGCACAGACAACTAGGATGTTGGCTTAGAAGCAGCCATTCATTCAAAGAGTGCGTAATAGCTCACTAGTCGAGTGAGTCTGCGCCGAAAAATTCTCGGGTCTTAAACTGTATACCGAAGCTATGGATTCATGTTTACATGAGTGGTAGGGGAGCGTACTGTAGTAGGTTGAAGCATCATCGCAAGGAGATGTGGACGAGACAGTAGTGAGAATGCCGGAATAAGTAGCGAAAGCAAAGTGAGAATCTTTGCCATCGAAAGCCTAAGGTTTCCTGGGGAAGGTTCGTCCTCCCAGGGTAAGTCGGGGCCTAAGCCGAGGCGGAAACGCGTAGGTGATGGACAACGGGTTGATATTCCCGTACCACCGATGTCTGTTTGAGAGATGTGGGGACGCAGCAGGATAGACTGAGCCAGCCGCTGGAAGAGCTGGTCCAAGGGAGGTAGGAGTCGTGCAGGAAAATCCGCACGGCAATCCGAATGCCTGACGGGGAGGGAAACATGAAGTACCGAAGCAGTTGATTCCACACTGACGAGAAAAGCCACTATCGAGGACAAAGGTGCCCGTACCGCAAACCGACACAGGTAGGTGAGGAGAGAATCCTAAGATGATCGAGAGAAGTATTGTTAAGGAACTCGGCAAATTAACCCCGTAAGTTCGCAAGAAGGGGTGCCACGGAAACGTGGCCGCAGTGACCAGGCCCAAGCAACTGTTTACCAAAAACACAGGTCTCTGCTAAATCGAAAGATGATGTATAGGGGCTGACGCCTGCCCAGTGCTGGAAGGTTACGGGAATCTGTTAGCGCAAGCGAAGCAGTGAACTTAAGCCCCAGTGAACGGCGGCCGTAACTATAACGGTCCTAAGGTAGCGAAATTCCTTGTCAGGTAAGTTCTGACCCGCACGAATGGCGTAATGATTTGGGCACTGTCTCAACAATACACTCGGTGAAATTGTAGTACTCGTGAAGATGCGAGTTACCCGCGACAAGACGGAAAGACCCCATGGAGCTTTACTGCAGCCTGATATTGGGTTTCGGTACTTTCTGTACAGTATAGGTGGGAGGCTTTGAGACCAGGACGCCAGTTCTGGTGGAGCCACCGTTGGGATACCACCCTGGAAGTATTGGGACTCTAACCAGACGCCGTTATCCGGCGTTGGGACACTGTCAGGCGGGCAGTTTGACTGGGGCGGTCGCCTCCTAAAAAGTAACGGAGGCGTTCGAAGTTTGCCTCAGCACGGTTGGAAATCGTGCAAAGAGTATAAAGGCATAAGGCAGGCTGACTGCGAGACATACAGGTCGAGCAGGTACGAAAGTAGGACTTAGTGATCCGGCGGTATGAGAGTGGAATTGCCGTCGCTCAACGGATAAAAGTTACCCTGGGGATAACAGGCTTATCTCCCCCAAGAGTCCATATCGACGGGGAGGTTTGGCACCTCGATGTCGGCTCATCACATCCTGGAGCTGGAGAAGGTTCCAAGGGTTCGGCTGTTCGCCGATTAAAGTGGTACGCGAGCTGGGTTCAGAACGTCGTGAGACAGTTCGGTCCCTATCTGTCGTGGGCGCAGGATATTTGAAAGGAGCTGTCCCTAGTACGAGAGGACCGGGATGGACTGACCAATGGTGTACCGGTTGTATCGCCAGATGCAGAGCCGGGTAGCTACGTCGGGAAGGGATAAACGCTGAAGGCATCTAAGCGTGAAGCCCCCCTTAAGATTAGATATCCCATTCCAATAAGGAAGTAAGGCCCCATGAAGACCACATGGTTGATAGGCTGGATGTGGAAGTGCAGCAATGCATGAAGCTGACCAGTACTAATAGGCCGAGGGCTTGACCTAAGCAGTGTGAAGAACACGTGCAGGCAAGACCGAAATTGTAAAGGTCAGGAACATTGTATGGTTTTGAGAGTATATCCGGTGGTTATTACAGGAAGGATACACCCGTTCCCATCCCGAACACGGCAGTTAAGCTTCCTCGTGCCGAAGATACTTGGCTGGAGACGGCCTGGGAAAATAGGTCGCTGCCGGATTTATATGAAGGACCGCACTGAGAATGTGCGGTCTTTTCTTATGCCTTCCGACCGGTCACGCCGAACATCCTTGGGATGATTGGCTGAAAAGTGCTGAACATCCTTGGGATGATTGGCTGAAAAGTGCTGAACATCCTTGGGATGATTGGCTGAAAAGTGCCGAACATCCTTGGGATGATTGGATGAAAAGCTTTGCGCTTTGGAGCTTTTTGGGGTAGGATATTTGTATGACTCAGGGGAAGAAATGGAGCAATGAAATGGTTTCGGTTATTATGCCTGCTTACAATAGTGAGGGGACGATTTCATCTGCCATTGATTCTGTGATTGCACAGACCTATACGGACTGGGAACTTTTGATTTATGATGACTGTTCCAACGACGGAACCTGTAACATTGCAGCAGGCTATTCCGGAAGAGATAAAAGGATCACTGTTGTCAGAGGGGATAGGAATGCGGGTGTTGCATCGGCAAGGAACAAAGCGCTGGAGATGGCTGCGGGAAGATATATTTCTTTTCTGGATTCAGATGATTTATGGAAGGCGGACAAGCTTGGGAAACAGGTGGATTTCATGCATGAAACCGGATGCGCTTTATGCTATACATCATATGAACTTATGAATTCTTCAGGGACTGGGACCGGAAGAATTGTCAAAAGCGTATATAAGGAAGCTGACTACAAGTCCCTGCTTAGGAACAACTATATAGGCACCCTTACAGTTCTCATTGACAGAAACTGTATAGATGAAATTAATTTTACAAGCAACAGGCATGAGGACTACCTGATGTGGCTGGATTTCGTCAAGAAGGGATACAGCCTTATGGGTCTTGATGAATCCCTTGCATATTACAGGGTTTCAAGGGGATCGTTATCCGGGAACAAAATGCGGGCAGCAGCCTGGAGATGGAATGTATACAGGAACTGTGAAGGTATTACATTCGGAAGAAGTCTCTTATACATGGCAATCTACACATTCAATTCAATCGCAAAAAGGATATGACAATGAAGGACATCATCAAGAGGATAAAAAACAGGGAAACTGTCTTTTACTGCAACAGGGCCGCAGTTTCCAATCCCGAAAACTATTTGGAAATGCTTGATTTCGGATTGAATGACATTGTTGATGCCGAAAATAGAATGACCAGGTTTGCTCCGGTTGTCAATGCGTTGTTTCCTGAAACAAATGGCGGGATAATCGAGTCACCCTTTATTAAGGCTGATAATTTGCGAAAAGAAATTTATCCGGGTCTCAGGGGAGACCTTTATCTTAAGCTTGACAGTCACCTGGAAGTGGCAGGTTCCATCAAAGCCAGGGGCGGTATCTATGAAGTCATGAAGGTAACCGAGGATATACTTTCTGCCAAGGGTCTGCTTGACAGGGATGAGAACTATATCAGGATACTTGAATCCGATATAAGGAAGATACTCGGAGAATATACAATCAGCGTCGCTTCGACGGGAAACCTTGGTCTCAGTATCGGTATAATGGGAGCTGCACTTGGATTCCGGGCACGGGTCCATATGTCAAGGGACGCAAAGCAGTGGAAAAAGGACAGGCTGGCTGCCAGGGGAGTGGAAGTCATTGAAAATGACGGGGATTTTACATTTGCTGCAAGAATGGGCCGGGAGGAAGCCGAAGGAAGGGAGCGTATCCATTTTGTCGATGACGAAAGGTCCCGTAACCTGTTCATGGGATACGCTGTTTCTGCACTTAGGATGAAAAAATTCCTTGAAGAACTTTCAATCACTCCAACAAAGGAGAAACCATTGATCCTTTATCTGCCATGCGGAGTAGGAGGAGCTCCGGGTGGCATTACCTTCGGTTTCAAGCATATATTCAAGGATGCCGTTGAATGCTACTTTGCGGAACCCGTTTCATCCCCTTCAATGCTGCTGGGAGTTCTCAGCGGTGATTATGGCAGGACAAATGTAAATGATTACGGCCTTGACAATGTGACGGAACTCGATGGGCTGGCCGTTGCAAGCCCCTCCGATTTTGTTGCTCCACTGGCTGAAAAACTGTGCAACGGTTTCTATACAATCCAGGATGAGGATATGTTCAGATATCTCTATATCCTCGATGAAACAGAGCATATCAGGATTGAGCCGTCGGCTGCTGCCGGACTGGCGGGTCCTGCGGCAACAGGCAACCTGGAACGTGATGCATACCATATTGCATGGACAACAGGGGGATTGTTTGTCCCCGGTGATATATATGATAAAATGTATCAGAGGGGGGCGGAACTTTATGGCCACAATCGGATATGACCTGACATTTGTATCATCCATGGAGGGAAAAACCGGTGAAGAGGTCTTTGCCCTGGGATTGCTGCAGGGCCTCTATGGAATCGGTATGGCCCCATACATTGTTGTGTTTTCCACTGATGCAATGAAAAAGCAGCTGCAAAAGGCATATCCCGGACTTCATGTTGTGGAAGTGAAAAGAACAGGAAAAAGTTTTTATAAAAATAAACTTAGGAAATATATAAGGAAGAACCCTGTGGATATTATGTATTACCCCCATATCCACAGATATATGACTGTCAATCTACCCTGTCCTACGGCTGCAACAGCCCACGGCATGGAATCAAAGGAAGTATCAGCCAGGGACAGGAGAAAAACCCTTTCACGGCTTAGGAAAATCGACAGGATTGCTGCCGCAGGGAGCATGGTAAGGGATGAAATAATCAGCAAACACAGGCATCTGACTGAAGAGCGTTTGCAGGTAATCTGCAATCCTCTGGTTGATATTAGGGCAGGTGTGGAAATCGTCCTCAAAAAGAAGTTCATACTTTCTGTGAACAGTGACAGTGCCCAGAAGAATCTGATAGCGATACTCAAGTCATTCAGGAAGATAAAGAATGAAATCCCCCATGACCTTGTTGTTATCGGGGACATTGACGAAAAAGGCCGGGCATACAGATATATCAGAAGGGCAGGCTTGAATGACAGGGTCATAGTGACGGGCAGGATAAGCAGGGATATCCTTTTCGGATATTACAGGAATTCAGACCTGTTCGTGAATGCTTCAAGATACAGGGGATTTGGATATACTCCTTTGGAAGCCATGGCATGCGGAGGGCGTGTTCTTTCAGTAAGAATGCCTGCAATAACGGATCCTGAGGGAATAGATTGTGATGAGTACATCAACAATCCGCATAATTATTCTGAAATAGCCAACAAGATGCTGATAGTATTATATAAGGAAATCGACCGGGATTATCTCAAGAAGAGGGCTGAGCGGCTGATGGAAATATACGGTTTGGAGAAAGCTTCCCGCAGATACGCTGAATTTCTTGGCATGGGAGAAAAAAATGACAGGTGAAGCAAGACTCAGGAATTATCTTGTAATCATCCTCGATGTGTTCGTGGTATTTTTGTGTTTTTATATTGTGCTGATCTTTGGAAATGAGGACCCATTCGACAAATTGGTCAACCTGAGGAAGATTGTCTATCTCCCCTGCGGGGCTGCAGTCCTGATTTTCATTTTCACGGATATGTACAGGCATATTTTCAAAAAATATGCAGAAATTGTATTCAATTGCATTCTTGCGGGAATTTCGGGAACCATCCTGTTTGCAATATTCGTCAATGTCAGGGCCTGGCATAACCAAACCGTCAAGATTTCATACATCTTCGTACTTCTTCTTCTCATTGGGTTTCTTAGTGCAGAAAGGATTCTTGTTGAATTCATATACAGGCTTACAATGGAAAAGAGGTCAATAGCTGTGGTAGGTCCTCTGGAACAATGCATGAAAACCGGTTATGATTTCATCAAGAACAAGAAAAAGACCCACGAAATAAATTATATCTTTGACATTGAAGGCAATCTTGACAAGTTCACAGGCTATCTTGACAGGATTGACATAGTAATTGTGTGTTCAGGCATAGAAAAGGAAAAGCAGGATTGGATAGTCGAGGTCTGTGCGCGCCATGAAACAACAGTCTATCTGACTCCCAAGATATATGAAATAAATACAATGAGACCGAAACTGACCCAGATAGATGATACACCATATCTTTATTTTGACAGCAGGGGTCTTACCTCAGAAGAAAAATTCTTCAAAAGAATGTTTGACATTGTATTCTCGTCAATACTGCTGCTTTTCTCACTTCCGGTACTTGCCCTGTGTGCCGTCGGTCAGAAGATTGATTCAAGGGGACCTGTCTTCTTCCGTCAGGAGAGGGTAACTGAAAAGGGAACCTTCATGATATATAAGCTAAGGACTATGGTGGATGGCGCAGAAAAAAACACGGGGGCAGTCCTTAGCTATGCGGGTGATGACAGGATAACGCGGTTCGGCAGGTTTCTTAGAAAGACCAGATTGGATGAGCTGCCGCAGATAATAAATGTACTGAAAGGGGACATGAGTCTGATAGGTCCAAGGCCCGAACGGCCTGAGTTCGTAAAGGAATTCTGCAAGGAACTTCCCGATTATGACAAGAGGCACTCTGTAAAGGCAGGGATATCAGGACTTGCCCAGATAATGGGCAAATATTCAACAAGTGCCGAGGACAAGCTGAGGTATGATCTGATATATATAAGGAACTATTCATTCATGATGGATATAAAGATTTTCTTCCTTACCCTCAAGACAGTTTTTCTGGAACCCGGTTCAGTCACTGAAAATGAGAACATTGATTATGCAGATGAAATTGCAGCCTTCAATGTAGAAATCATAAGGTAAAGTTGGTAAATATTACAATTTCTTGAGTAATTAAGATGGGTTTGGTAGAATAAAGAAAAGAGCGGAAAAGGAGAAAAATGATGCCAGCCCTTTCCGAAATTCGCGAATCTGTGAATGCTTATGATTCAGAACGGCATGCCGAGGAATTCTATGATTACTACATCAGGAGAATCGGAATGGCTGTCGAACCAAGCGAAGAACTTGAGATTGACGTAAGGCATCTTTTTTACTGGTTTTTAGGCAAGGTAAGCAGGATTGAAAACACAGCAGTGGAGTCCATTGATGTAAACGGGAAGAAGTATTTTATCTCGAAGGCGGCACCAAGCAACATTGCAGCTATACAGGAAGCCGTCAAAAAAGAAAATCTCTGGGCCGGACTGGCTTTTGGCAATGGAAATCTGCCTGTGGACAACATGATAAACAGGGCAAGGACAATAACGAAGAATTCCATAGTGATACCTGCGTTCTTCATACATATATTCAGTCCCATGGAATATCCCATACTGAACAACAAGGTCTGGGCTGCTTACAGGGAGGAGCTGGGGAAAAGCATCTTC
>Ga0116151_10005909_pt1 | contig 10453 bp, 8 predicted proteins | sample AD_UKC117_MetaG_FD_89893 | JGI IMG/M metagenome (GOLD analysis project Ga0116151, IMG submission 89893) | Active sludge microbial communities of municipal wastewater-treating anaerobic digesters from Hong Kong - AD_UKC117_MetaG | ecosystem: Engineered > Bioreactor > Anaerobic > Digestate... | reverse complement strand
GTGGGGGCGATGAAGTCGATGGCCCAGCGATCGTGGTGGCCGGCGCACTCGTAGCCGTGGGAGGACACGTTCGACTCGCACGGGTCCTCCCACGGCTACGAGTGCGCCGGGGCCGGCCGTCCGGTCGATCGGGCGCACGCCGGCGACGCCGACGGCAGGGTCGACCGCGTCCGCCGAGGTCGTCGGCGGCGAGGCGAGCGTGGCGATCAGGAGGGAGGCGACCAGCGCGAGGGCGGCGCGGCGGGCGAGGGAGCGGATCTCGGGACTCCAGGTCTCGGGAGGCGTCCGGGGAGGCTAGATCGTCCGCTCAGGCGCGTGGGAGCTCGAGCAGCACGCCGTCGAGGTCCTCGGTGAGCGTCTCGATGCCGAGCTCGGCGGCGATGCGCCGGTCGATGCGGTCCCAGCCCGGCGCGTCGACCACGACCCAGCGGGCGCCGTGGGCGCGCAGCGTGGCGAGGCTGCGCTCGTCGGGGAAGCCGCGCAGGTCGGCGCGCAGGCGGGCGTGGTCGGGCGGGAAGAAGCCGGAGTAGCCGTTCACCATCGCCACGCCCGTGCCCTCCGCCTGGAGCATCCGCTCGGTGGTGGGCGCGAACGCTGCGGTCGAGGTGTCGGGGGCGAAGGGCAGGAACGCCACCGCGCCGTCCGCGCCGTCGTGGGCGGCGATCAGCGCCGGCCGCCACGCGCCCGGCTCCCGGGCGGCTCGCTCGATCGGGCCCGGCCCCGGTCGGGCGGCGAGGACGCCGACCGCGACGAGGGCGACGGCGGCCACGGTGCCGGTCGGGGCGCGTCGCGGTCCCGGTGGTCGGCGCAGGAGGCGGTCGAGCACGCCGGCCGAGAGCACGGCGAGCGCCACCTGGGCGATGGCGGTGGCCCGGTACGGCGAGCGCAGCCGGGCGAAGGCGTCGAGGTGGTCGACGGCGAACGCCCACGGCTCGGCGGAGCCGACGCGCAGGCGCAGGCCGAGCGCAGCCACGGTGGCGATCAGCGCGGCGGCGGCGACGAACCACGCCGCCCGCTGCCGCCGCCAGCACCAGAGGCCGGCGAGGCCGAGGGCGAGCAGCACCAGGCCCGGGCCGGTGCGGCCCCCGATCCAGTCGCCCGGCCGCGCCGAGCCGGCGAGGATCGTCTCGCTGCGCCAGCGGAACCCGTCGAGGCGCGCCTGCTGCTGGGCGACGAGCACCGGCCCTACGAGCAGCATCGGCGTGGCGACGGCCAGCCCCACCCCGAGCCAGCGCGCCGGGTCGCGCCACCAGCGCCGGCGCACGAGCACGAGGGTGGCCGGCGCGGTGGCCAGCAGCCCGAGGAACGAGAGGGTCCCGCACGTGGCGATCCCGGCGGCCGCCGCGGCCCCGATCGCCACGGCGTGGCGTGCTCGGCCGGTCTCGGCCCACGCGACCGTGGCGGCCATGCCCGCCAGGATCGGCCAGAGGGCGAGCAGCTGGACGACGCCGAGCTGGTCCCACGTGAAGGGGACGGTCTGCACCAGGATCCCGGCGAGCAGCGCCGCCCGTCGCGAGGCACCGAGCCGGCGGGCGAGGGCGGCGCCGGCGATGCCGTTCAGGGCGAGGGTGACGATCAGCACGACGGCGTAGCCGCGTTCGTCGCCCACCACCGCCCGGGCGGCCGCGAACGCGACGCCCGTGAGGGGCTGGGGCTCGCTCCAGGCGAAGGTGCCGTGGTTCGGGGCGAAGATCGGCGCGTCCCACCAGCCGGCGAGCCCGTGGGGGAGGCGATCGGCGGTCCAGCGCAGGGTCCAGAGGTTGAAGCGGGGCACCGTCGGCGTCGGCTCCCGGCCGAGCGGCAGGCCGGTGCGCCAGGCGAGCGGTGCGGTGGCAGCGATCGCGATGACCAGGTGGACCAGCGCGGCAGCGGCCCGTCGTCGGCCGGGCGAGCGGACGAGCGACCCCGGCGACGGCACGGCGCGCACGCTACCGATCGAGGTCGGCCTCCGGGCGGTGCGCGGCGCCCGGGAACCCCACGGACGGTACGGTCGACCAACCGGTCTGCTGTCGTCCGACCCTGGAGCTCCCCGTGCGCCACCCCGCCCGTCCCGCCGCTCGCCGCCTGCGCCTTCCCGTCGCCGTCGTCGCCGGCACCGCCCTCGCGCTGGGCCCCGCCACCGCGGCCTTCGCCCACATCCACGCCGATCCGCCGGCCGTCGCCGCCGGCGAGGAGGCCACCGTGTCGTTCGGCGTCGAGCACGGCTGCGGCGAGTCGCCCACCACCAAGGTGGAGATCCAGCTGCCCGAGGGCTCGAGCGGCATCTCCGGCGTGGACGACGGCGGGTTCACCTCATCGGTCGACGGCATGGTCGTGACCTTCGAGGGCGGCCCGCTCGATGCCGAGACCGAGCAGGACTTCGCCGTCACCTTCACCGCCCCCGACGAGGCGGGCGACGTGCCGGTGAAGATCATCCAGACCTGCGAGGAGGGCGAGCTCGACTGGATCGAGGTCGCCGCCGAGGGCGAGGCCGAGCCCGAGCACCCGGCGCCGATCCTCGCCATCACCGAGGGCACGCCCACCGGCGAGGAGGGCGACCACCACGCCGAGGAGGGTGGCGGCACCGACCACCATGCCGAGGAGACGGCCACCACCGAGGCCGATCACCACGCCGAGGAGACCGAGACCACCGAAGCCGATCACCACGCCGAGGAGGGCGAGGCGGCCGAGGGCGCGGCCGATGCCGACGGCGATGACGACGGTGGGAGCTCCTCGCTTCCGTGGATCCTGGGCGGGGTCGCGACGCTGGCCATCGCCGGCGGTGGCGCCTACCTGGCCGGCCGCAACAAGGGCGCCGGGCCCGACGCGCCGGACTCCGACGCCACCGCCTGAGGGCGCGGGTCAGCCCGTCACGAAGGCACCCAGGGCGTCGAGCTCGTCCTGGGTGCCGATGGCGATGATCACCTGACCGGCCTGCAGCACGGTGTCGGGCGGCGGGTTCGTGAGGAACGCCCCGTCGGCCGAGCGCAGGGCCAGCACGAGCGCACCGGTGCGGTCGCGCACGTGGGCGTCGCGCAGCGTCTGGCCGGCGACGGTGGACCCCTCGTGGATCGGCACCTCCTCGAGGCGGAACTCGAGGTTGCCCTCGTGCATCACCACGTCGACGAACTCGGCGACGTTGGGGTGCAGCACGAAGGCGGCCATGCGGCTGCCGCCGATGCTCTGCGGGTTGACCACCCGGTCGGCGCCCGCCCGGCGCAGCTTCTCCTCGCTGTCGACGCTGCGGGCCCGGGCGACGATGAACAGGTCGGGGTTGAGGGCCCGGGCGCTCAGCACGATGAACGAGTTGTCGGCATCGGACTCGACTGCGGCCACGAGCGCGCTCGCCCGCTCGATGCCGGCGGTGCGAAGGACCGCATCCTCGGTCGCGTCGCCGACCACGGCGGGAGCGTCGCACCGGTTGGCCGCGTCGACGTCGGCGTCGATGACGACCAGCCCCCGGCCCGAGCCGGCCACCTGCTCGCCGATGCTGCGCCCCACCCGGCCGGCGCCGCAGACCACCACGTGGCCGTCCAGCTCTGCGATCGATCGGTCCATGCGACGCCTCCCCAGCAGTTCGTTGAGCTGACCCTCGACGAAGGTCTCGATGATGACGCCGAAGGCGTAGAACGCAGCGCCGACGCCCAGCACGATGAGCACCATCGTGAAGACCTGGCCGTTGCGCGTGAGCGGCTCGACCTCGCGGAACCCGACCGTGGACACGGTGGTCACGGTCTGGAACAGGGCGTTGAGGAACGAGAACCCGAGCAGCAGGTAGCCGATGGTGCCGACGACCATCACGAGCGCCAGCGCCGCGAGTGCGGACGCCAGGCGCTTCCAGTGGCTCACGGCGCCACCGGCGGCGGGGGCACGGGCGCGCCGTCGCGCAGCACCGGGAACTGGCGCCCTGGATCGTCGAGCGCGAGAGGCGCCCCGGGCGAACCGTCGGGCGCGGCCTGGAGGGGTGGAGCGCTCGACATGGGCGGCCAACCTACCGAAGCCCCGAACTGACCGTGATCTTCGTTGGCCGCCCAACGAAGATCACGGTCAGTTCGGGGGAGGTCCACGCGGACACGCCCGACCCACAGACAGGGCAGACAGACAGAGCCCGCGGTGGGAGTCGAACCCACGACCTGCCGCTTACAAGGCGGCTGCTCTGGCCATCTGAGCTACACGGGCGAGGCGAGCGAGGCTACCGGCGACGCGACGCGGTGGGGGCCGGGTACGTTGCGGGCGAGCGACGACCAAGGGGGAGCCATGACCCGGCTCGGCTACCAGATGCCCAACTTCACCTACGAGGGCGTGGCGCCCGGCGACCTCTTCGCCACCGTCGCCGCCCAGGCGCGCGAGGCCGACGCGAGCGGCTTCGACACGGTGATGGTCATGGACCACTTCTTCCAGCTGCCGATGCTGGGCCCGCCCGAGCGGGAGATGCTCGAGTGCTATTCGCTGCTCGCCGCCCTCGCCCAGCACACCTCGTCGGCGCGCCTGAGCGCCCTGGTCACCGGCAACACCTACCGCAACCCGGCCGTGCTGGCGAAGACGGTCACCACGCTCGACATCGTCTCGGGCGGGCGGGCCCAGCTCGGCATCGGCGCCGGCTGGTTCGAGCAGGAGCACGACGCGTTCGGCATCGAGTTCGGCACCTTCACCGATCGCTTCGAGAAGCTCGAGGAGGCGCTCCAGATCATCCTGCCGATGCTGCGCGACGAGCGGCCCAGCTTCGACGGGAAGCACTACACGGCCAAGGAGGCGATCAACCGCCCGGCGCCGCTCTCGAAGATCCCGGTGATGATCGGCGGCAGCGGCGAGAAGAAGACGCTGCGCCTCGTGGCCCAGTACGCCGACGAGTCGAACCTCACGGCGCCGCTCGACGAGGTGCCCCGCAAGATGGATGCGCTCGCCGCCCACTGCCAGCGCCTCGGGCGCGACCGCGGCGAGATCACCGTGTCGCTCCAGCGGATGTGCTGCATCGCGCCCACCCACGAGGAGGCCATGGCCGACCTGGTCGCGTTCGGTCGAGGCCTCGGGATGGACCTCGACACCATGGACGAGGCCACGCGCGACTCGGTGCTCGCCATGTTCACCCTCGGCACGCCCGACGAGGTGGGCGAGCAGCTGTCGGCGGCGCTCGTGCCCGGCATCGACGGCTTCACCTGCGCGCTGCCCGCCAACGGCCACGTCCCGGGCCGCGTCGAGATGCTCGGCGAGGTCGCTCGCCGCGTCGTCGGCATCTGAGCGGACCGCACCGTGGGCGCTGCGCTGCTCTGGGGCCTGCTGGGCGGGTCGTCGCTCGTGCTCGGCGCGCTCGTGGTGCGCATCCACGAGCCGGGCAACGAGCCGCTCGGCATCGTCATGGCCTTCGGTGCCGGCGTGCTGATCTCCGCGGTGGCCTACGAGCTGGTGCAGGAGGCGGTGTCGGTGGCCGGGGGCGAAGGCGGGGTGGCGGCGGGCCTGCTGGTCGGTGCCGCCGCGTTCACCGCCGGCGACTGGGCCATCTCCCGGCTCGGCTACGCCCACCGCAAGGACATCGCCGGCGAGGGCGGTGATGCGCCCCCCACCGCCATCGTGCTGGGCACCGTGCTCGACGGCGTGCCCGAATCGGCGGTGCTCGGGCTCACCATCCTCCAGACCGGCGAGATCGGCGTCGCCATGCTGGTCGCCGTGTTCATCTCCAACCTGCCCGAGTCGATCGCCGCCTCCGCCGGGCTGCGCAACGCCGGCTGGACCGAGGCCAAGGTGCTCGGCCTGTGGACCGGCATCGCCGGGGTGTGCGCCCTCTCGGCCGGGGCCGGGTACCTGCTGCTCGACGGCGCCGGACCGTGGGCGCTCGCGTTCGTGTTCGCCTTCGCCGGCGGGGCGATCCTGAGCATGCTCGCCACCTCGATGATGCCCGAGGCCTACGAGCACGCTCGGCGGTGGGCCGGTCCCGCCACGGTGGTCGGCTTCGCGGTCGCATTCGCGGTCAACAGCCTGGGCTAGGGCGATTTCACCCACCTGGGGGTTGCGATCGTCCCACTGGCGGGCCAGGGTGGAGGTCAAGTCGTCGTTCGTCGTAGCGACTCGGGCGGCCTCTTCTGCGTCGGCAGCTTGCCGACGGGTGAATCGAGGTAGCAACCCCATGTCCACGTTCTCCATCGAGGCCAGCTGCGACGCGGTCGCGCTCCGGCTGGCCTGCGTCGGCGAGCTCGACGCCGCCGCCACCTGCCTGCTCGCCGACGCCGTCCGCGCCCACGAGGCGGCCGGCTCCGGGCGCGTCGTGCTCGACCTGGCCCGCACCACGTTCATCGACTCGTCGGGCATCGCCACGATCGTGAAGCTGTCGCGCTCGCTCCGCGAGCACGACGTGCACCTCGAGCTGGTGAGGGCCGGTCGCACGGTGCGTCGGGCGTTCGAGCTCTGCGGCCTGCTGCACCTCCTCGAGCTCGACCCCGCCCCGAGCTGACCGAGCGACGGGGCGATGGCTCGCCCGCTCAGGCCTCCATCTGTCCCTTCACGGCGTTGATGGCGTCGATGAACTCGTCGACCATCTCGTAGACGACGGTGGCGGCCGGCTTCACCTGGTTCATGTTCCCGACGATCTGGCCCACGAAGTAGTTGGCCAGCTTCTCGGCGCCCGACCCGGCGATGTGCGACGAGCGGTCGATGCGGGCGATGGCCTGGGCCGTGAGGATCGGCTGCAGCGGCATGCCGAGCGGCGGGAGCTCGGTGTCGTCCCACTCCTCGGTCCACGCGCTCTTGAGCTGGCGGGCGGGCTTGCCGGTGCGGCTGCGGGAGCGGACGGTGTCGTCGGAGGTGGCCTTGAGGAACTTCTCCTTCACGGCCGGTTGGGTCTCGGCCTCCTCGGTGGTGAGCCACACCGATCCGCACCACACGCCCTGGGCGCCGAGCGCCATGGCGGCGGCCATCTGCCGGCCCCGGCCGATGCCGCCGGCGCCCAGCACGGGCACGGGGGCCACGGCGTCGACCACCTCGGGGATCAGCACCATCGAGCCGATCTCGCCGGTGTGACCGCCGGCCTCGCCGCCCTGGGCGACGATGATGTCGACGCCGGCCTGCACGTGGCGCTCGGCGTGGACGGCCTTGCCGGCGAGGGCGCCGACGAGGCGGCCCTCCTCCTTGCAGCGGTCGATCATGTGCTGGGGCGGCGGTCCGAGGGCGTTGGCCACGAAGGCGGTGCGGTGGGCGAGGGCGATGTCGAGCTGCGGGCCCGACGCTCGCTCGGAGAAGGGGAGCGGGGTGTCGTCCTTGACGTTGAAGACCACGCGGGCGTCGTCGGCGAGCGGGGGCACGTCGTAGCGGGCGAGGATCTCGTCGACCTTCTCCCAGTACTGCGGGGGGATGAGGTCGGCGATGTCGGAGAGGGTGTAGCCCCCTTCGCTGTCACCGGCGTACTTGGCCGGGATGATGAGGTCGACGCCGTACGGGCGATCGGGCCCGATCTCGTCCTCGATCCACGCCAGGTCGATCTCGAGCTGCTCGGGCGAGTGGGCGACGGCGCCGAGCACGCCCAGGCCGCCGGCCTTCGACACGGCCGCCACCACGTCGCGGCAGTGGCTGAAGGCGAAGATCGGGACGTCGATCCCCAGCATCTCGGTCACGGTGTTCTTCACGGTGGGCTCCCCGGGCGGTAATCGCAGCGGCTCGAACGTACCGCAACTAGTGTCCGAGCGATGCGACGGACGCTGCTGGCCCCACCGCTCGGCTCCGCGCTCGACACGGGGAGCGAGGCGTTCGAGCGCAACCGCACCGACGTGCTCGAGCAGCTAGCCGAGATCGACGAGCTGCTCGACCAGGCCGAGGCGGGGGGCGGGCCCGAGCGCACCGCCCGGCTGCGCAGCCGGGGCAAGCTCCCCATCCGCGAGCGGATCCTCCACGCGCTCGATCCCGACACGCCCTTCCTCGAGATCAGTCCGCTGGCCGCCTACGGCAGCGACTACACGATCAGCGGCGGCATGGTCGTCGGCATCGGCGTCATCGCCGGGGTCGAGTGCGTGATCATGGGCAACGACCCCACGGTGCTCGCCGGGGCGCTCACGCCCTACGCCGGCAAGAAGTGGATGCGGGCCCTCGAGATCGCCCGCGACAACCGCATGCCGTACGTGAGCTTCGTCGAGTCGGCCGGCGCCGACCTGCGCATGGGCGGCGGCAGCAGCGACGGGCCCAAGACCCAGACCACCCACTTCGCCGAGACCGGCCGGTTCTTCTACGAGATGATCGAGCTGTCCAAGCTGCGGATCCCCACGGTGTGCGTGGTGTTCGGCTCGTCCACCGCCGGCGGCGCCTACCAGCCGGGCCTGTCCGACTACACGATCGTGGTGGAGGACCAGTCGAAGGTGTTCCTCGCCGGGCCGCCCCTCGTGAAGATGGCCACGGGCGAGGACAGCGACGACGAGACGCTGGGCGGCGCCGAGATGCACGCCACCGTGTCGGGCACCGGCGACTACTTCGCCGTCGACGAGATGGACGCCATCCGCCGGTGCCGCGAGGTGGTGAGCCACCTCAACTGGCGCAAGGAGGGGGCCGAGCCCACGCTGGCGGTCGAGGAGCCGGCCCACGACCCCGAGGAGCTCCTCGGCCTGGTGAGCCGCGACCTGCGCTCGCCCGTCGACGTGCGCGACGTCATCGCCCGGACCGTCGACGGGTCGCGCTTCGAGGAGTTCAAGGAGCGCTACGGCCCCACGATGGTGTGCGGCTGGGCGTCGATCCACGGCCACGAGGTCGGCATCCTCGGCAACAACGGCGTCATCTACCCCGATGCCGCCCAGAAGGCCGCCCACTTCATCCAGCTCTGCAACCAGATCGACGTGCCCCTCGTCTTCCTGCAGAACATCACCGGCTTCATGGTGGGCAAGGACTTCGAGGCCGACGGGATCATCAAGAAGGGCAGCCAGATGATCAACGCGGTGTCGAACAGCACCGTGCCCCACCTCACGGTGGTCATCGGGGCCAGCTACGGCGCCGGCACCTACGGCATGAGCGGCCGGGCGTTCGGCAACCGGTTCACGTTCCTGTGGCCCACCGCCAAGATCGCCGTGATGGGCCCGAAGCAGATCGCCGGGGTGATGTCGATCGTGCGGCGGGGCCAGGCCGCCCGGGCGGGCGTGCCCTTCGACGAGGAGGAGGACGCCGGGATCGTGGCGCTCGTGGAGGACATGCAGGAGAAGGGGTCGCTCGCCCTGCGGGCCACCGGCGCCATCACCGACGACGGGATCATCGACCCGCGCGACACCCGCACGGTCCTCGGCCTGTGCCTGTCGGTCGCCAAGAACCGCCCCGTCGAGGGCGCCGAGGGCTACGGGGTGTTCCGGCTGTGAGCGCCGCCGCACGCTCGACGCCGACGTCGATCTCGTCGGTCCTGGTCGCCAACCGCGGCGAGATCGCCCGGCGGGTGTTCCGCACGGCTCGGGCGATGGGCCTGCGCACGGTCGCCGTGTTCGTCGACGCCGACGCCGATGCCCCGTTCGTGCGCGAGGCCGACCACGCCGTGCGCCTCCCCGGTTCGTACCTCGACGCCGACGCGGTGCTCGCCGCCGCGGCGCGGAGCCGGGTCGACGCGATCCACCCGGGCTACGGCTTCCTGTCCGAGAACGCCGCCTTCGCCCGCGCGGTCACCGACGCCGGGCTGGTGTGGGTGGGGCCGACCCCCGAGGTGATCGAGGCGATGGGCGACAAGCTCGCCGCCAAGCGGGCCGCCGTCGCCGCCGGCGTGCCCACCCTCCCGTCCACCGAGGATCCGGCCGACGCCGAGTCGGTGGGGTACCCGCTGCTCGTGAAGGCCTCGGCCGGCGGCGGGGGCAAGGGCATGCGGATCGTGTCGTCGGCCGACGAGCTCGACGAGGCCGTGGCCGCCGCCCGCCGCGAGGCGCTCGCCGGCTTCGGCGACGACACCGTCTTCCTCGAGCGCTACGTTGCCCGCTCGCGCCACGTGGAGATCCAGATCCTCGGCGATGCGCACGGCACCGTGGTCCACCTCGGCGAGCGCGAGTGCTCGATCCAGCGCCGTCACCAGAAGGTGGTGGAGGAGTCGCCGTCGCCCGTGGTCGACGAGGCGATGCGGGCGGCCATGGGCGATGCCGCCCTCTCGCTCGCCCGGGCCATCGGGTACACGTCGACCGGCACGGTCGAGTTCCTCGTCGACGACGCCACCCGCGACTTCTTCTTCCTCGAGGTCAACACCCGCCTCCAGGTCGAGCACCCGGTCACCGAGCTGGTCACCGGCGTCGACCTGGTGCGCGAGCAGCTCCGGGTCGCCGCCGGCCACCCGATCTCGCCTTCGGCGGCCGCGGCGCGCTTCGACGGGCACGCCATCGAGGCCCGCCTCTACGCCGAAGACCCGGCCAACGGCTTCCTGCCCGCCACCGGCACGCTCGCCGCCTTCGAGCCGGCGCCCGACCCGGCGGTGCGCTGGGACTCCGGCGTCGAGGCCGGCTCGGTGGTCGGCACCCAGTTCGACCCGATGCTCGCCAAGGTC
>Ga0116151_10005905_pt1 | contig 10458 bp, 6 predicted proteins | sample AD_UKC117_MetaG_FD_89893 | JGI IMG/M metagenome (GOLD analysis project Ga0116151, IMG submission 89893) | Active sludge microbial communities of municipal wastewater-treating anaerobic digesters from Hong Kong - AD_UKC117_MetaG | ecosystem: Engineered > Bioreactor > Anaerobic > Digestate... | reverse complement strand
CTCAATATCGCCGTGTACGGCGGGGGCGGCGGCGCGTTCGACCTGTCCGCGGTGTTCTACGACGCGTCGCCCTGCGCGGGCGGCCAGCAGATCCCCGGAACGCTGATCACCGGTTCCGGCCTGCCGGACGGACAGCTCCTCAACCTGAACGTGACGCTGCCGGCACCGGTGACGCTGCCCGACAATCCCTGGCTCGTGATGGAATTCTCAACGGCGTACGCCGGTTGGATCGTCACCGAGCAAGCCGAGGTCGGCTCGACCGCCGACGCGTTCGCGCTGGCGTCCTACGACGGCCAGCAGTGGACCTGGACGTGCAACAACACGGTCACGGACGCGTACGCCGGCTTCTGGGCCGACGTGCAGTGCGTGGATGCCGGCGCGGGCGGCGGCCGGGCAGCCGGCCCGCCGATCGTCGAGGTAACTCCGCTGGAACTGCCGGCGGGCGGCGTGCGGCTCATGCGCCCCCTGGGCCGTTCCCATTCGGTCGCGGGTACTGCGCTGCTGACGGCACCGGTCCGGACCCGCATCGAGCGCGCCCCAGCCGCCAGGAAAGTCGCGCCCGAGTCGATCAAACCCATTCAGAGGTCAACACAGCGCCCGTAGGCGCTATGGGGAAAGAACGCATGCGTCCTGGAAAGACGTTGGGAATTCGTCTGGTCATCGCCCTCATCGTTTTGGTGCAGTCTGCAGCGATGAGTGTGCGGGCCGCCGAAGTGAAATCCGCGGGTAAACTGGGGCTCAGCGGCCTCGCGCCCGAGACGCAGGTGCTGGTGCTGGAGAGCGACCCGACGGCTGTGCCGGCCGAACCGGTCGCGTCCGCGGCGGCGGAGTGGCTGCGTCCGGCGATGGTCATGGGCGCAGGCGATTGGCAGCAGATCGGCACGCAGCGGGCGGGTTGTCCCGACGTGGGTTTTACCCAGCGTGCTTACGCCCGCGACAGCGGGAACGACTGGCCGTGGCTTCCGGCCAACACGCTGGTGGCGGACGACCTGACGCTGCTGCCGGGCGACTGGATCATCGACTGCTACGACGTGCTCATCTACGCGGACAACGCGGCGGCGTTCGGCTGTGCGACGAACCGCACGGTGACGCTGCGGGCGTACGACGCCTGCAATGGAGCGGTGATCCCGGGATCGGAGGAGACGTGGACGGTGCCGCCGCACGGCGGTCCGGTGCTGTTGACCGGTGCGACGAACGTGCAGTTTCCGGCCTTCGGGACGATCTGGTTCGGGATGACGACGACGAGCAACGAGTGCGACGGCTGGTACCTGGGCCAGGTGCAGTCGGAGGGCTCCACGGCGAACGTCTTTCAGCTCGGCACCGACTGCAACTCCTGCCTGATTCCCAACTGCAGCCCCTACGCCGGTTTCATCGTCGTGCTGTACGGGTGCAAGGTGCCGACGATCACGGCTCAGCCGGCGGACGCCGCGATCTGCGCCGGCGGATGGCACCAGTTCTGCGTCACGGCGCAGACTTCGGGAACGGCGCAGTTTCACTGGCAGAAAGACGGCGTGGACATTCCCAATGCGACGTCGGCGTGCTACGTGGCGACGCAGGCCGGGGACTACCGCTGCATGGTCACCGACGGCTGCAGTTCCGTCACGAGCAACGCGGCGACGCTGACCGTTCGCACGGGGCCGGTGGTGACGTCCGCACCGGTTGGCGGCATCTCCTGCGCCGACCACGTGTGGAACATGTGCGTCGCCGCCGATGCGATCGGCACGCTCCAATACCAGTGGAAACGCAACGGGCTCAGCATCATCGGCGCGACCACGGACTGCTATTACGCAACCGCGGGCGGCGCCTACACCGTCGTGGTGACTGACGACTGCGGCTCGACAACGTCGCCGGCTGGTGCTGTCATGTTCGCCTCCCCGGCGGTTGCCGATTTCGACGGCAACGGCGTCACCGACATCTCCGATTGGGAACTACTGCAGCCGTGCCTGGCGGGCCCCGGAGCGGCGGCTGCGGTCGATTGCAGTTGCATGGATACGGACGCGGACACCGACGTGGACCTGGAGGACGTGCGGGTGCTGCAGAGCCGGTCCGGTAGTTGAGCGCAGGCTCAGGGGGTTTGGAAAGATGCACGTGAAAGCTGCATGTCTCGGCGCCATCGGTCTGTTGATGCTGTGGCTCCCGACGATAGTCCGGGCCCAGTGTGAGCCGGCGTGGGATTCGGCCGTGGGCAGCCCCGGCGCGAGTTCAACGGTCTGGACGACGCTGGCGGTCAACGAGCCCTCGGCGATCGGGCCCGCGGTGTACATCGGCGGGCAGTTCACCAGCGCCGGTGGCACGAGTGCCCTGCGCGTGGCGCGCTGGGACGGGTCGGCGTGGTCGGCGCTCGGCAGCGGCACAACCAGCGGGACTGTCTACGCCTTCGCAGCAAAGGACGGCGTGCTCTACGTCGGCGGCGGGTTCGCCAGCATCGGCGGCGTGACGACGGGTACGCGGGGCATTGCCCAGTGGGACGGCGCGAACTGGTCGACGGTCGGCGGCGGCATGTCCCAGAGCAACTCGGGCGTGCGTGCCCTGCTCTTCTGGGGCGACGATCTGTACGCCGGCGGTTACATGAACGAAATGGGCGGCGCAACGCTGCACAAGCTCGGGCGCTGGAACGGCGTGTCGTGGTCGGCGCTGCCCGGCGATCCAATCGGCACGATCGACTCGGTCGCGGCGCTCGGGTTGTACGACGACGGTGATGGCGAAGGCCTCTATGTCGGCGGCGACTTCGCGTCCGCCGGTGGCAACAGCAACGCCGCCAACATCTTCCGCTGGGACGGGACGAACCTCTCGCCTCTCGGGCGGGGCACGAACGGCGTCGTGGAGTCCATCTGCGCCTGGAACGGCAGCCTGTACGTCGGCGGCCACTTCACCCGTGTCTACCAGGACGACGGCACCGAGGTCATCGCCAACAAGATCGCCCGCTGGGACGGCACGGAGTGGCACGACGTCGGCGGGGGCATGAATTCGCTGAGCGGGTACCACGTCTGGGCGCTGAATCGCTTCGATGACGGCAACGGCGAAGCGCTGTACGCGGGCGGGAGCTTCAACTCAGCCGGGGGCGCGTCGATCAAGTACCTGGCCCGGTGGGACGGCGTCGCCTGGAGCAACGTCGGGCAGTCCAACCTGAATGGGTACGTGTACTCCATCACCACCTCGACCCACGACGGCGGACTCTACGCCGGCGGGACGTTCAGCACGTCGGGCACGCCGAGCGCCGCCAGAATCGCCCGCTGGGCGGGTCCGCTGCCCGCTTCGCCGCTCGACATCGCCAGCGACGAGGAAAGCATCGCACTCGGCGAGTCAGCCACGCTCACCGCCTCGTCGCCGGGTGCGGACATCGACTGGTATACGGGCGGTTGCGGCGACGAACTGGTGGGCACGGGGGGCCTGCTGAAGGTCACGCCGTCGGCCACGACGACGTACTTCGCACGCGCGTTCGACGGCACGTGCAGCAGCTATGCGTGCGGGGAGATCACGATAACGGTCGACTGCACGCCGGCGGATCCCACGGACGCAGCCGCAAATCCGGACGAGATCCTGGTTGGTGAAAGCACGACGCTCAGCGCGTCGGCCGCCCCCGGGACGGAAATCCACTGGTTTACGGACGGGTGCGGAGCCACGCTCGTCGGCACGAGCGGCGTGCTGAGCGTATCCCCCACCGCGGACACGACTTACTACGCCCAGGCGTGGAACGGCGTGTGCTACAGCGACGGATGTGCTTCCGTCGACGTCGTGGTGAACTGCATCCCGCTCGAGATCACGACCCAGCCGACGGGCGGCACGATCTGTCCCGCCGCAGTGCCCAACGTGCAACTCTGCGTGACCGCAGAGGGGACCGGCGTGTTGCACTACCAGTGGAGGCGCAACAGTTTCTCTTTGATCGGAGCCGTGGACAACTGCTACACGGCAACGGCTGCCGGGGTGTACTCCTGCGTCGTGACCGATGATTGCACGCCCGTGATCAGCGCAGACGCCGTGGTGGCAGAAGCCGATCCGGCGGCTGGCGATTTCGACGGCGACGGTGACGCCGACCTCGCCGATCTGGATCTGCTGATTCCGTGCCTCACTGGGCCCGCGGCTTCCGCGGACGGCGCCTGCGCGTGCCTGGACGCCGTACCCGACGGGCACGTCGATCTGCTCGACTTCGCGGCGCTGCAGGCCCGCATCGGCGGGTAACGGGCGCCGCGGTCGCGCTGCGCGACCGGCGCGCTTGAAAAAAAGCCCAGCCCTGCGGCCGGTCGCGACTTGAACTTTTCCCTCCGCGCTGCGAAAACACAGCAGACCGGTCTGGCCGATGCGGCATGGCTGCCTGCGCCGGCTGGGCGCACCTGCGTGGAGCGGCACATCGATGAGATTTGCGCATTTCGGGGCCATGCTGCTGGGCATGGCCGCCTGGCCCGCCCTGGCACCGGCAGTCGACAGCCTCGTGGAGGCTCCGCCCGGCGTCGTGGACTTCCGCCAGACGGTCCGCTTCGCCAAGGACCGCGTCTTCCCCGCCGTCGTCTTCGTGCGCTGCATCCGCGAGGATTTCGACATGGGGAAAAAGCAGGCGCAGGCCGTGTCGGGCAGCGGTGTGCTGGTGTCGGCGCGGGGTGAGCTGCTCACCAACTGGCACGTGGTCGACAAGGCTGTGGAGATCCGCTGCCTGCTCTCCAGCGGGGATGCCTATCCCGCCAAGCTGCTGGGCAGCGACAAGGACACAGACCTCGCGCTGCTGCAACTCGAGCTGCCGCCGCGCGTACACGAAGTGCCCTTCGCCCGGCTCGGGGATTCCACGCGGCTCGTGGAGGGCGACTTCGTCATGGCGATGGGCGCGCCGTGGGGCATGAGCCGCAGCGTTTCCATCGGCATCATCGCCTGCACGCGCCGGTATCTGCCGGAGAGCAGCGAGTACAGCCTGTGGCTGCAGACCGACTGCGCGATCAGTCCGGGCAACTCCGGCGGGCCGCTCGTCAACACCGAGGGCGAGGTCGTGGGAATCAACACGCGCGGGGCGATGATGGGCGGCGACATGGCTTTCGCGGTGCCGGCCAACACGGTGCGCTTCATCGTCGAGCAGCTTCGCACGGAACACGCCGTGAAGTGGTCGTGGACCGGGCTGCAGCTTCAACCGCTGCACGATTTCGACCGGAACATGTACTTCGCGGGCAGCAACGGCGTGGTCGTGGCGGGCACGGACGTGGAGAGCCCCGCACGGCACGCGGGGATTCTGCCGCGCGACCGGATCGTCGCGATCAACGGCGTGGCGGCGGACGCGTTGACGGAGGAGGACCTTCCGGACATCCGGGCCCGCCTGGGGCGGCTCGCCACGGGCGAGGCGGCTGCGCTCACCGTCGTGCGCGGTGCGGAGCAGCTCGAGATCCCGATCACGCCGCGGGACAAGGGCAAGGTCGAGGGCGAGGAGTACGACTGCACCCGCTGGGACATGACGGTCAAGTCGATCAACCAGTTCGACAATCCCAATCTGTACTTCCACCGGCCGCAGGGCGTGTTCGTGTATTCCGTCAAACATCCCGGCAACGCGTTCAACGCGGGCCTGCGCAGCCAGGACATCATCCTGCGGATTGATGATGAGCAGATCACCGCGCTGGACGACTTGAAAACCACGCACCGCACGCGCGTGGATGAGGTCGATCAGCGACACAAATCGGTCATGACGGTCCTGCGCAACGGCCTGATGCGCCAAGTCGTCCTCGACTACCAGCGGGAATATGACCGAGATTGAACCGAGGGGGATCGGCGCGCTTCCGGTCTCGCCGCCGATCCACGGGTCTCGAGCCCAGCATTGCACTCACCTGGAGCACATCATGAGAAAAGCGACCATCGCCTGGATTCCTGCCTTGACGATCATCACTGTCGCGGCCGCAGCCGAATCGCAGCCGTCACTTGCACCGGAACAGCAGACTGAAATTCTGAACGCGCTGCGTCCGCACATGGTGCGGGTGGAGTACGATCTTCGCTTCGACAAGGGAGAGCCGCCGGCTGCGCTGGGCTGGCTGGAGCGCTGCCCGAATTGCGGCAACATCCACGGGTTCGGCGACGGCGAGGAGCTGGTGAGAGAGAAGCGGCCGCTGGAAGTTGGTGGTTGGCTGCTGACGCCGAACACGGTGCTCACCCGGGACATGCAGATCCATCCGCGCTTTGTCCAGAGCGTTGCGGTGCGGGCGGGCAACCGGCTCATCGCGGCACGCATTACCAAGCGATTTCGCAATGAGAACGGCTGCCTGCTGGAACTCGCCGAGCCGGTCTCCGACCTGGAGCCCATGCGCTTCGACGCTGCCCGTGGTGGTCCCTACTTTGCCATTACCTACACTCAGGATGACGCCGATTGGGCCGCCGCCATCGCCCCGCTGTCGGCGGCGCTGTCGCTTACGGACGGAGGCCGCCGCTTCACCACGGCGCCGAATGCCTGTGTGATCGTCGATCAACAGGGATTTCCAGTGGGCGCGTCGATGGACGGAGCGCTGGCTGCGGATGGATCCTGGAAGGGTGCACCGAGTGAATGGCCTGGCTTTTCGGATGAGGAGCTGACCGCGCTCATGGCCCACCTGGATGACGTGACCTCGTCCGGGATCCTGCCCGTCACGCTCAATTTCCGCAGTCCCAAGGCAGCGGCGAACCGCATGCAGATGATGTGGCGCGACGATGATGAATCGTCGCCGACCGAGTTGCGCGCGTTTGCCCTGCTGCAGGCACCCACGAGGCTGCTGGTCCTGGCGAACCTGGAAGCTAAGCAGACGGCCCGGCTCGAGCGGATCCTCGTCCATCTGCCGGACGCAGCGCCGGTGGAGGCCCGGTTCGAGGCATCGCTTCGCGATTGGGGTTGCTTTGTGGCGACGCTCGACGAACCGGGCGCAGCTCCGTTGCCGGCTGCCGAGGCGCCCATCACGGCGGCACGCGACGAACTCGTATTTTTCCTAACGGCCCGGTACTTCGGCGATGAGCCGATCATTCGCCATCAATCCGCGCGACTGGCGGGCTTTCTGCTTCGCGAGGAACGCCAGGTCTATCCCATCGTGTACGGCGACGAGAGCAATCTCTTCTGTTTCTCCGCCCAAGGCGAACTCCTCGCGTTTCCGGTCACGCGCCGCGAGGCCCTTTCCGACGAATACAGCCGCTGGCGCAACGACTCCGTGCGGCTCACCCCCTGCGCCTGCATATTCAAGAGTCTTGGCGGGGCGCGTGACGCGTTCGACCCGAACAACGTCCCCCTCTCCGAGGCCGAGGAAAATCGCGTCGCGTGGCTCGGCGTGGAGATGCAGAATCTCGACAGCGACCTGGCCACGGTCAACGGCGTATCCGAGATCACGAATGATGGCGAAATGGGCGCCATGGTCTCGTATGTCTACCCGGATTCGCCGGCCAGCGCCGCGGGACTCGCAGTCGGCGACATCCTCCTGCAGCTTCACGTGCCGGAGCATCACCGCCCGGTCCCGGTCCGCAACGACGGCGCCGAGGGCCTGGGCTTCGATTTTCCGTGGGACCGCCTGAGCGAGGTCCCCGAGGAATACCTGTCCGAGATACCCCAGCCCTGGCCATCCGTGCAGGCGGGGCTCAACGAGCTGCTGACCGAGATCGGATTTGGAAAACCATTTGAGCTCGAGCTGGTGCGCAGCGGCGAGAGCCGGCGAATTCCGATGGTGGTCACGGAATCGCCGGCGTACTACGACTCTGCGCGACAGTTCAAGTCGGAAGATCTCGGTTTCACGGTGAAGGACCTGACCTACGAGGTGCGGCGCTATTTCCAACTGGGTCCGGACGACAGCGGCGTCATCATCGCGCGGATCGAGCCGGGCTCCAAAGCGTACGTGGCCGGGCTGCGCCCCTACGAGATCATCCAGCGGATCGACGACGACCCAGTCGTGGATGCGCCGGCTCTTGAGGAACGGTTGACGAACGCCGGAGGCGAGGTGCGGCTGGACGTCAAGCGCATGACCAGCACGCGCGTCGTGAAACTGCGCGTTGCGGAAAAGGTTGAATCGGAATAGCCGCCGTCAGCGCAGGGCGCCGCTTTCGCGCCACCACGCGATCGTTTTGGGGATTCCACCAGAGAGCGGGGTCTGCGGGGCGTACTCGAGCAGCTCGCGGGCCTTGCCGATGTCGGCGACGTAGCGCATGACCTCGCCGGGGCGGCTGGGCTCATAGGTCACGTTCGCGACCTTGCCCAGCGCGAGCTGGATGAGGTTCACCAAGTCAACCAGCGTCCAGCCCTGCCCGTAGGCGAGGTTGATGGTCTGGTCGGCGACGCGGCGCTCGACGAGCGCGTCGATCCCCTTCATCACGCCCTGGACGCAGTCGTCCACGTAGGTGAAATCCAGGACCTTCTGCTTGCCGAACACGGTGATGGGCACGTCCCGATGGATGCGGTCGATGAAGAGCGGGATGACCCGCTCCATGCGCTGCGCGTCGCTGTCGTAGCGGCCGTACACGTTGCTGAAGCGGAAGACCAGGTGCGGCAATCCGTAGCACTGCTTGTACGAGTAGACCAGGGCTTCGCCGGAGATCTTGCTGGCGCTGTAGGGGCTTTCCGCAACCACGAAGTCGGCGAGCCGCTCGTGGGTGACGTGGTGGTGGATGTCGCCGTAGACCTCGCGCGAGCTGGCGAAGACGATGGGGATATCGTGGCGCCGGCAGTACTCCAGCGTGTTGAAGAGCATCTGGATGTTGGCCATCGCCCGCTCGGGGTGCTCGACGAGTTCGTAGACTTTGGCGTGGGCCGCGAGGTGTACGACGACGTCGAAGCCCTTCACCGGGATGTCGTCGGGCGACGCGGTGGCTAGATCCATGCGCACCATCTCGACGGCGTCGGTCCAGGTGTTGGGGCGGCAGTCGATGCCGAGCACGTGGTCGCCGCGCTGCTGCAGGGCGAGGCCGAGGTTGGTGCCGATCTGACCGCTCGATCCGGTGATGAGTACCTTCATCGCGTGTTTTCCTCGCCGCGCACCTCGGGCACGCGGCTGGGTCGGTGATGGAAATGCTGCTCCACCCGCTCACAGATCAGGTGGTAGGCCAGCATGTGGGTTTCCTGGACGCGATCGCTGTCGACGTGTGCGACGCGCAGGCAGTGCGTGCAGTGCGCGGCCAGCGCGTCCCCCCGGCGGCTCGTAAAGCCAATGACGACCGCGCCGCAGGCCTGGGCCGCCTGGACCGCGGCGATCACGTTCGGCGAGCGGCCCGAAACGCTCAGGGCCCAGACGATATCGCCCGGCTGGACCAGCGCCTCGACCTGCCGCGAGAAGATCACGTCCGCGCCGAGATCGTTCGCGATCGCGGTCAGGTTCGATGAATCCGTGGTCAGCGCCACCGCGGGCAACGGCGCCCGGTCGAGCTTGAAGCGCCCGACCAGTTCGGCGGCGATGTGCTGGGCGTCGGCTGCGCTGCCACCATTGCCCAACACGTAAAGCCGCCCGCCCCTGGTGAAACAATCGATCAAGGCCCGGACGATGCGCTCCAGCTCCGGTATTGCATCGACCAGCGCGGTCACCGTGTTGAGGTGGTCCTGGATTGCGGCCTTCATGGCGTCGGCGTCCGGGTTTCGGAATCGATAATGCGCGAGACCAGCGCCGTCGTGCTGTAGCCAGAGAGAAGCGACAGCAGCTTCACGCAGCCGCCGTACGACTCGACGAACGCGCGTCCGACGACGCCGCGCTCGGCCCAGTCCTCGCCCTTCACCAGCACATCCGGACGCACCTGCTCGATGAGCCGGGACGGTTCCGGTTCCTCGAAGACCACGACGTAATCGACGCAGGCCAGCCCGCTCAGTACGCGGGCCCGGTCGGCGGCGGAGACGATGGGACGCTCCGCCCCCTTGTTCTGCGCCCGGACGGAGGCGTCGGAGTTGATGCCCACGACGAGCAGCGAACCCTCGGCCCGGCAGCGATTGAGAAAATCAACATGGCCGGCGTGGAGCAGGTCGAAGCAGCCGTTGGTGAACACGACCGTTTCGCCGCGATCGCGGCGCAGCTTCAGCTCGTTGGTGAGTTCCTGCGCCGTGCGCAGCTTGCCGATGCGCTGCCGGTCCTCCAGCCGCAGCTCGGCGAGGACCTCGTCGGTCGTGATCGGCACGCAACCGAACTTCTCCACCTCGAGCCCGCCCGCGATGTTGGCGAGCCGCACCGCATCGAGCAGATCGGCGCCCGCGACCAGGGCGGCGGCCAGCATCGCCAGAACGGCGTCGCCGGCGCCGGTGTTGTCGTAGACGCTGCGCGCCCGCGTGGGCACGTGCTCCCATTCGCGGCTCGCGGCCACGAGCACCGCCCCCTCGCGATCGAGCGTCACGACGAGAGCGGCGGCTTCGATCGTTTGCCGCAGCCTGTCCGCCTCAGCCGCGATATCGTCGATCGCGTTTCGTTCGCGTCCGGTGGCGAGGGTGAGTTCATTGCGGTTCGGGGTGAGCAGCGTGGCGCCGCGGTAGCGGCTGTAGTCGCTGATCCGACCGGGGTCCACGAGTACGGG
>Ga0116151_10005903_pt1 | contig 10464 bp, 7 predicted proteins | sample AD_UKC117_MetaG_FD_89893 | JGI IMG/M metagenome (GOLD analysis project Ga0116151, IMG submission 89893) | Active sludge microbial communities of municipal wastewater-treating anaerobic digesters from Hong Kong - AD_UKC117_MetaG | ecosystem: Engineered > Bioreactor > Anaerobic > Digestate... | reverse complement strand
ATTCGACGTCTCGTTTGGGTCTTGCCGCGCTCGGCAGCAGGTCATGTCAACGTCAAAACGCCGTTAACGACACCGGTAACTACGATTCGACATCTCGTTTGGCTGTTGCAGTACTCGGCAGTAGGTCATGTCAACGTCAAAACGCCGTTAACGACACCGGTAACTACGATTCGACATCTCGTTTGGCTGTTGCAGTACTCGGCAGTAGGTCATGTCAACGTCAAAACACCGTTACCGACACCGTTAAGGACGATTCGACGTCTCGCTTGACTGTTGCAGCGCTCGGTAGTAGGTTATATGCACGTCAAAAGGCTATTAACGGTGTCGTTAATAGCGATTCGATATCTCGTTTAGCTGTTACCAACGACGCAGGGACTAATTGTTCTCAGGTGACAGTCACTTATAGCGTCCACAAGTGACTGTCGCCGGGTTATTGCGACAGTCATGACTGTTTCATTTCTAATTTTCGTAGGTTAGTCTAGTCGAAAGGTAAAACAATTATGACTACATTGATTAAAAACGGCACGGTCGTCACCGCCGGCGATACGTTTCAAGCTGATGTGGTTATCGATGGCGAACAAGTGGCGATGATGGGCCGAAATCTACCGGAGGCCGGACATGATGACGTCATCGACGCGACCGGGCTGCTGCTGCTCCCCGGCGGCATCGACGTTCACACTCACCTGGAGCTGCCGTTCGGCGGCACCCTCTCCTCAGACGATTTCTTTACGGGCCATCGGGCGGCGGCCTTTGGCGGCACCACAACCCACATCGACTTTGTCATTCAACCCATCGGCGGCAGCCTGAAAGAGGGGGTCGAAGCCTGGCATCAGAAAGCCGAGGGCAAAGCCTGCATCGATTACGGCTTCCACATGGCCATCACCGACTTACGCGATGATGTTATGGCTGAAATCCCATCCATGCTCAATGAAGGGATTACCAGTCTGAAGCTGTTTATGGCCTACAAAGGGCTATTTCAGGTGGATGACACCACGCTTTATCGGGCCATGATCACCGCCGCCGAACACGGCATGCTGATCATGGTTCACGCGGAAAATGGCGACGTCATCGTCGAACGGCGAAGCAAACTGCTGGCCGAAGGCAAAACCGCGCCCCAATATCACGCCGTGGCCCAACCGGCCCTGGTTGAAGCCGAAGCCACCAACCGAGCGGTGACGCTGGCCGGCATCGCCCAAGCGCCGCTGTATGTGGTTCACATGACCTGCGAGGAGTCGATTGAACCGCTGGCTCTGGGCCGAGCCAAAGGTTTCCCGGTGATGGGCGAAACCTGCACCCAGTATATGTTTGTCTTTGAAGAAGATTTAGCCCGACCCAATTACGAGGGGGCCAAGTTTATCTGCTCGCCGCCGGTGCGCCAGCCCAAAGACGCGCCGGTTTTGTGGCAAGCCCTGGCCGATCACACCCTGCAAGCCGTCTCGACCGATCACTGTCCCTTCTGGTTTGAGGGCGGGGTGAAGGGGCGGATTCCCGGCAAAGAGTTGGGCAAACCCAGCTTCGATAAAATCCCCAACGGCATGCCCGGTATCGAAGACCGCATGCCGGTGATGTGGCATCACGGGGTTAACGCCGGTCGCTACAGCGCTAACCGCTTTGTGGAGATCACCGCCACTAACCCGGCCAAAATCTTCGGCCTCTATCCGCGCAAGGGAACCATCGCCATCGGCTCCGACGCCGACATTGTGTTGTGGGACCCGGAGCAGGCACACACCATCTCCGCTGCGACGCATCACATGAATACCGATTACAATGTCTATGAGGGCATGGAAGTGAAAGGCTGGCCCACTCGCGTACTGCTGCGCGGCCAGAGTATTGTCGTGGGTGATGATTGGCACGGCGAAAAGGGCAGCGGCCAGTTCTTACGCCGCCGGCCCAACGGCGAGGTTTTGTAAGGGCGCTACCATTAAGTGAGTAGCATCCCGAGTAGGTCGGAGTACATTCCTCGCTACTCGGGATGCTTTTACCGCGTTGATCTGAGACTTTGACAAAGCGTGCTTTGTCGCTCCATAAGATTTTTCTCCTGGTGTTAATGAAGATGCGGGGTATCAAGACACTTACGCTCATAGTTGTATTCGGCCTGATCGTTATCGGTTTGGGCATTATCGGTGCGTCGCTACTCGATCAAATTGCCTGTGAAGGACAACTGTTCAACAACAATGAAGCGCCGACGATCGCGCAAAAACTATTCGGGGAGCGGGTAATTGGTCAAAGCTTTGTGGCGCCGAGAGATGGTCTCAACCGTATCGACGTGATGTTTCTGACGTATGACCGCCGGCCCACGCCGCCGGTTTCGCTGCGACTTTTAGAGTTAGCCGGTGAGCCGGAGAATCCTCTGGCAACAGGGGTCGAGGTATTTCACACAACGACAGCAACAAATGCCGTTCAAAATCATGTTTGGCATCAGTTTGATCTGCCGCCGATTGATACTTCCGGTCAGAAACGGTATTTGATCGCGTTGACCGCGCCGGAGGCATCGGATGCCCAGGCCGTGACCGTGGGCGGGATCGAACGGAATGTTTACCTGCCCGGTACGGCTTTTTTTGGGCCAACCCCGGTGCCGGCCGATATCGCGTTTCGGACCTGTTATGAGATGAGCGCCGGGGAGAGGTTAAGCGTTCTGGCTGAGCAGGTGACCCGGCAGCGGCCCGGTGTCTTTGGACACGTCGGTTTTTACGGAACGACGCTGATGATTTATGGCGGGCTATTAGGCGTCTTTTTCTGGCAGCTTGTCAAATTAGAGCTTTAGTAGCGCGAATAGAAAAAGGGAACGGCGTAGGAAAACAACACCAGCGTGTCGAACAATAGGAGAGCGGCGGCCATAGTTATCAACCCCTCTTTACGCCACCCCGCCGGGACGAACTGATACCAACCCAATACCAGAAACAGACTAATAGGCACAATAACCGGATAGATCGAACGGCCTTGACGATAAACAATAGTATTGGTGATAGCGCTCCACACTAAAGGGACGCTGACGGCCACAACGGTCGCGACGGCCAGCGCAGTTAGAGCTTGCAGTTGGGGCCGGGTTTGGTCCGAAAAGATCAAATGGCGCTGTCTCACCAAAAAAACACCCCAGCCGACCACCGCCACTAGACAAATCCATAACCACAGCCAATACCAAAATGGATGCAGGGCCAAGCTCACCCAGCCGGGAAACGCCCAAAAGCTGCGAAACAGATCGATCGGCACCACTGGGTCTAATTGGAACCGTCCCCCGATAATGCCCTGCCAGGCCCACGTACTGAGAATCTTCAACCGATCCGGCGCAAAAACATAGCCCAGACCGGCTAAGATAGCAAAGACGGGCAGCAGCCAGTACCAGCGTCGACGATAGCGCCATAGATAAAACAAGCCGATGGTGGCAATGGCAAAAGGTAAGAAATAGGCCGTCGCCTTAGCCCACATCGCCACAAGCGCGCAAGCCAACATCGCCAGGATCACCGGCCAGGAGAACCCGCGTATAATACCCCGCACCATAAAATAGAGGGTGGCCGTGGCCAGAAGTTCGGCCAGGTTACCGTTGTTGACCGTTGCCATCAGGTGGGTGTGCTGAGGGTTGAATAAAACAAGCAGCGGCACACCCAGGATCAAAAAAGTGTTGTGGGGAAAAATAGTTTGAACCAGGCGATAGGTCAGATAGACAACGATCACGCTCATCAGCACGGTATTTAATCTGACCAGATACAGTTGTAAAACGATGGATGACTCAGGGGCAACCCAGATCGGCCAGCCGATGACTGCATAGGTAGGTCGGCTGCCGTATTGCCCTTCGTAAGCTTCATTGTACAGAATGATATAATGGTTCAACGGTTTGCCGGCCTCATAGCTGGGACGCTCCGCATCTAAGAAATCCCACATGGCAAAGGCAAATAGTGATTGACCAAGATCATCATACCAGGTTGGGCCGTTTTCTGAGGTACTGATCCAGTCCTGAGCAGACAAGGCGGCTTTGGCTCGCTCGAATTGGCCCGGTTCATCGGGGGCTTGCCAGGGAGGAATGAGAACGGCATACATTACGCCGCGAACAAAGGCCAAAGCCAAAAGCAAGTACAGCAGTTTAGACATGATTCAGGATCATATTAATCGACTGTCGCCAGTCGGCGCTGCGTTGGCCGACACTGCGTTCTGAAAAAAGGTATTGTTCAGCATTTTGAGTAATATGTAATCTGAGGCCGTCGTCAAACAACAGCGTTTCCAACGCCTCACGCCAGGCGGCAGGGTGATTGTCAACCAGCCAGCCGGTTTCGCGGTGCCGAACCGTCGCTTCATAGGCCGGAACCTTGCTAAAAATCCCAGCGGCTCCCAAAGCGCAATAGTCCAAGAACTTTATGTCTGATTTGCAGCGATTGAACGGCGTGTCGGCCAAGGGCGCAATGGCAACATCCCAATCGAGATTTTGGGTAAACCACGTCATAAAATCGGGATACTCGATGTGCTTGAGTTTATGGCGAACCACCCGCAGCGGCAACTGTTTGAGCGCCTTCATTGTATCAGGTTGTCGAAAACCGCCCACGAGTTGAAGTTCCAGTTGACCGGGATGGCGTTCGGCCACCGCTTGCAGCGCGGGTCGAATCATCAGCAGATCGTTATCGTGGGTGAATGTCCCCATGTAGCCGATGACTTTCCGCTGCTTTGGCCTTATCCCCAACCTTGATAAAAAACCGGCTTGCTTCGTCGCTTTGGGTTGGTTTGAATGGCCGTTCGCTGTTCCAAACTGACGGGGCGGCAGCAAGCGTTCATCTAAAGCGTGGGGCAACACTACAATGTTGGGGTTGAACTCGGCAAACTTGTTTTTCAGGGCCGGGGTGGTGACCATAATGCCATCCGCCGCCGTCAGGAAGATGCGCACTACGGCCAGCCGATCATCGGTCGGCTCCCAATCTTTGACTTCCGCCGGCAGGTCGAAAAAACTATCATCCAACGTATAGATGAGTTTGGCCGATCGAGCGCGAACCTTGGCGAGCAGCGACTCCGCCAAATTCGGCGAGATATCGGGCCGCCAGAGGCGATCGACGATGACGGCCTCGACGGGCTGGCCCGCGTAATCAACCCCAGTCGTGACCTCGAAGGCGGATTGCAGTTGAGGGTGGGATAAAGGGCGCAGCAGCCGAATATAGGCGCTGCCAAATGGCCGTTGGTTGGAACCGTGCTCATAAAGAATATGAATTCTGGGCCGGGTCATAAGCTCTCGGTCGGCTCGAATAGCGTGGATAAGATGTTGAAGGCCGCCCGCTCCAGGTAGAATTCGCATACATCACGCAACGCTTGCCGCTGTAACTTTAACCGCAGGTCATCGTCTTCAATCAAACGACTTACGGCCGCTCGGCACGCTTCAGCCGAGGCGGTATCGACAACTAAACTGTTTTCTTCGCAGCGGGCAAAGCTGGCCGCTCCACCCCGAGCCGGTACAACGACGGCAGATCCGCAAGCCATCGCCTCTAAGGCAGTCAGGCCCATCGCCTGATGAGACGAGAAATCGACAAAGATGTCGGCCTCGTTTAGCAGGTGAGCAACCTGGGTTTGGGTCAATATACCGGCCAGATTCCAGGCGAAATCGTGAGGTAAATCGGAAAATTCCGGATTCTCCAGAGAAATTCCGAAGATGATAATTGCCACCTTCGAACCGTATTGCCGGGCAATATGACGCAAGACTTCCATTGTCAACCGAGCATTACGGTAGGGTGGACGCGGGCGGACCATAGCGACAATGTTTAGAGGACGCTCCGGCCAGTCCGGCCCGGATCGAGGCCGGGGGCGGAATAGGTCGATATCTAAACTGACGCCGACTTCGCGGCAGTCGGCGCCGGTTTGGGTTTTTACCTCCTGGCGAGTCCAATCGGTTTTGGTAAACCGGACCAAGTCAGGAATAAGGGTGTAAGATGCTTCAGCGCGTTCATAATCCGAGCTGCCCGGTGGATAAATGTAGGGTTCAAATTCCTGCACGTAATAGCCTAACACCGGCCGCTGCGGCTGGGAGGTGATCGTTGCTAGCCACTCGACCGCCCAGTTGGCGGTAGCCACTATCGCATCATATTGCGCCGCCCACACGGCCAAATCTTCCTTTGGACCGTAACGAACAGGCAGTGATAACTGAGGATAGCTCTGCTCAAAAATCTCGCGGTGGCTGGCCAGGTTAAACAGCGTAACCTCAGCCCCCATTTTCGCCATAGTCATCGCCTCATTAATGACTACGTTAGCGCCGCCGCCTGGACCCAAGATGGGGAGAACAAATAGAACGCGCTTTCCGGCGAAGCGAGTTTGGCCCTGACTCAGTAATTCTTGGCGAGCAACCATTTCCTGACTCCGCGCTCGGATACCTTCTAAAACCCGATCATGGCGACACACGGCCAAACCCTGATGCACGACACCCGCGCCATGTTTTTGGGCCAGCAAAATCCCGGCCCGTTCGCTAAGCGCTTTACGCCGGTCGTGGGAGTAGCTGCGGGACTGGGCATGAAACACATAGGCATCATCGGCCAGGGCGGGACGCCAACCGGCTTTGCGAGCGGTCAGCACGTAATCGTTTTCTTCACCATAACCTGCTCCAAAATTTTCTTCGTCAAAAGGGCCGAGTTGATCGAGTACCGGCCGCTTGATCATCAGGCAAAAACCGTTGAGGAAGGGCATCGACGGGTAAAGCCGCGCCGAATAGTGGGCCACCAAACGGGCCATTTCCTCAACCGTTACGCCCCGGGGCAGCAGATTGACGGCCCAATCGCCGGCCTGATCAACTTCAGGGATAGATTGCCAGGAGGCGGTGTTCGACAGTGGGCCGACCAGTCCGATATGGGAATCCGACTCGGCGCAAGCGACCAGCCGATCGAGCCAACCGGGGGTGACGAGCGTATCGCTGTTGAGTAGCACGATGTAATCTGCCGTAGTTTGAGCCAGACCTTGGTTAGCGGCCCGTGTGTAGCCTTGGGGAGTCTCGTTTCTAAGCCGTGTGACGCCAGGGTTTGTACGCGTAAAGTGAATCAGGAAATTTCGGGTTAACGGATCGCTTCCATCATCAACCAAGATGAGGTGGTACGGCGGCAAAGTGTGTTCCTGAAGCGAAGCCAAACAACCCTGCACATCCGGCAAAGCGTTGTGGACGCAGATGATGATATCGACTGTTGATTGGTGAGGCTGAACCGGCGGGCGCGAACGTAGCTCGTCGATGTGAACGACCTGGCCCTGACGCGGCGGACGCAGGTGTAACCAGTATCGCCACAACCGCGTATTGACCTGGCGGGTGACTTCTTGCCCAACCTGCTGCCCTGCCTCGATCAATCCTCGCCAGCGGCGGGTTCGGAGGGCACGAATGGCGTCATCAAAAGCTTGATCGCGCACACTGCCGGGCGGCAGCAAGCTGGCTCGCCAGGATTGAAGCTTTTGGACCAGCAGCCAGCCAACACTGCCTTCAAAACGGGCCAGTTGGGCTTTTTCAGCCAACAACATGGCTTGCAGATGGTCTAATTCCTGGCGTTGTTGGGCAATGAGCGCCTGATACCGCTCATTCTCTTCGACCAGTTGCTGCAATCGCTGCTCATCGTCGGCTATATCAGACCACGTTTTTTCAGTGGCAGGTGTAGGCTCGGACATGAAAGGTTCTTGCTTGTTCTTACTCACGAAGAGTATAATTCAGCTCATTTCGACTACAGAGTACGATTATAGTAGAAGGACAAACGCGAAGCAAATGGAATCGAGATGAGCCACAACTTTAAATTCCTGGCGCTGTTGGTCAGCCTAACTCTTGTAAGGGGTCTCATCTACATCGCGATCTTCCCGCCGTGGCTGGCTCCTGATGAGCCGGCTCACTTCGAAGCCATCCGACTGATGGGGCAGGAGGGTGTTTGGCCGACCCAAGCCATATATTTGACCACCCCGATGCATCCTGACATGCACACCAGCTTTCAATCCTTCCAAATTTGGCAACTATCCGGTTATGCTCCACCCCAAGATGCCCTTAATCCCCATGAACCTGTTAACAATCTATTTATTTATTATTATCCGCCTACAAGTACAGGTAGTCTTATTATAGCGGGCAACTACCCACTGGTATACCATGTGCTAATGGCTCCTTTATCAGCCTTAGTTAAAAATTTCCCTCTTGTTCAGCAATTATATTTAATGCGGTTAGTTTCATTACTGTTTACAACGTTGACCGTCATTCTGGGCTGGTTTTTTGCCCAAACGATCTTTCCGGGAAACAAGGTCTACGCGTTCGGTCTGACGATTTTTTTAATCTTTTTACCGATGAACCTTCATGTTAACACCTCCGTTAACAGCGATGTATTTGTGGTTTTTCTTGTCTCTCTATACTTTTTCGGTCTGGCAAAATTATTCTGCGAAGGAGTATCGCTATCAAAGATAGGATTAACAGCGGTAGCCCTAGGCTTGGCTATAATGACTAAACCAACAGCTCTTTTTATTATCCCTACCACTTTTGTGGCGCTGATCGTTTATCTGGCGCGTCGATTTTACTGGAAACCGCTATTGTTGACCGGGCTGTTGGTTATAATTGTCGTCCTTACCTTCTCCGGTAGTATTGTATTATTTCAAGTGACGGAAGGCGGTCGAGCTATTTCGACTCTTCAGAGTTTCAGTCAACCCCTCAATTTGCAAAAGAATTACTTTGGCCCGTCATCGTGGGCAATATATCTACATACGATCCGCTGGGGATTTTTATCGTTTTGGGGTTTATTTGGGTGGGCTAACATTCCGATTTTACGGACCGGCATGCGGGCTGTGTGGCTAATTTGCTTGGTAATTGGATTTGGGGGGCTCTTATTTATAAAGAAGTATATCTTGCCGATGGGTCAAAGCCAACGACCTTTGAGTTCAAATCAGCAGGATATTCTGTTAGTTTTATTGTTCAGTTTGATTTTCATTCTGATTAGCATGTATACACCGATTATTGCGACCCAATCGACCCATTGGGGACCGCCGTCAAGGTACTTTTTTCCGGCGTTGCTACCTTTTTCACTTTATTTTTTCTTGGGGTACCAACAACTCATTCCTGCCCGATTTTATTCATTGACATTGCCAATTTGGCTCGCCGCCCTATTGCTCTTTGATACATTTGCCTGGGGATACGTTCTGATTCCACGCCTCTACGGTTGATTCGGTATGCGTAAAAAGCATTGGTCTATTATTATTCTGCTCCTGATTATCGCTAGTGGCTCTGTTTACCAATTACTCTGGGGCCGTATTTCCAATTTTGATACGGTCTATTACTCACCCCTCTATTCAACCGATATTTACTTTCTCGCTGGCGACGCTCAAATAACCCAAGAGTTTGAGGCTGAATATCCAGGCCTCTCCCGAATTGAATTATATTTTGAAAACCAAGCCAATAACAATTCAAATGAAGTAGTATTTCATTTGAAACAGCAATGCGACGCAGCCGAGGATATCGAGACATTGACCGTAAAACAGGTGAGCATTGTGAGCAAACAAGCTTTCCCACTCACCTTTTCTCCTTTGGATGATTCGGCCGGACGCCGCTATTGCATCGTTGTGGAAAGCAAATCGGGTGAAGTGAATTCATCGTTAGGGGTGTATGCCAGTGGGGTTGATACCTATCCGAGAGGTAGTGCGACATATAAAAGTAACACTATAGCGTTACCCAACAGTAGTGCAGTCGCGTTGACGAATCAAATCTGGTTGCCCATTGTCCAAAAAACTCAACCCGTTGTACAGCATCCTTTCGACATTGGGTTTAAACTTTATTACAATGGCAAAACCGGGGCAACCTTACAAACACTGCTCAGGCAATTGGCGACCTATAAACCCGGCCCGTTGGGTCAGCCTATGTTTTACATCTTCCTGCTTTTGTTGTATGGCGGGTTAATAGCGATCTTATGGGTTGTGATCTTGAAAGTGCAAAAAAATTAAGTCCCCCGCAGCATTAGCACCGTACCAATTGTCTTCAGTAAAATGATCACATCCAGATGAATCGATTGGTGCTTGATGTAGTACAGATCGTAACGCAACTTCTCCAGAGCATCAACAGCCGAACGGCCGTAATCGTAATTGACCTGCGCCCAGCCGGTGAGGCCGGGTTTAACGCTTAAGCGGGTTCGGTAAAAGGGAATTTCTTGCTCGAGTTCCTGCACAAATTCGGGGCGTTCGGGGCGAGGGCCGATGAGGCTCATTTCACCGCGCAGGACGTTGAACAGTTGAGGCACTTCATCCAGGCGAGTCTGGCGCAGAAATCGACCGACTTTGGTGACGCGCGGATCGTCAAAATCGGCCCATTTGGCGACGCCATCTTTTTCGGCATCGACGACCATCGAGCGTAACTTGATCAGTTCAAAGACATACCCACCTCGACCGACACGCTTTTGGCGATAAGAGATTGGGCCGGAGGAATCGATTTTAATCAACAACGCCAGCACCGGAAATAATGGAGCAAAGAGAAGCAACCCCACCGCTGAGATAACGATATCCATCATCCGT
>Ga0116151_10005902_pt1 | contig 10465 bp, 11 predicted proteins | sample AD_UKC117_MetaG_FD_89893 | JGI IMG/M metagenome (GOLD analysis project Ga0116151, IMG submission 89893) | Active sludge microbial communities of municipal wastewater-treating anaerobic digesters from Hong Kong - AD_UKC117_MetaG | ecosystem: Engineered > Bioreactor > Anaerobic > Digestate... | reverse complement strand
GAGGACATCGGGCATTTCGTCGGCCAGAAAGTGCAGACGATCCCCGGCATCGTCGACACGCGTACGATCATCACCTTCAAGGCGTTCTGAGATGCGCGCCGACACTTTCCGGCTGAAAGCGGACGACGGCGCAGAACTCCACATCTATAGCTGGCTGCCGGACGAAGCGCCGCGCGCGATCTTCCAGATCGCGCATGGCCTGGCCGAACATGGCGCCCGGTACGCGCGTCTCGCGCAAGCGCTGACCGCGCGAGGCTTTGGCGTGTACGCCAACGATCATCGCGGCCATGGCCAGACGGCAGGCGTGGGCGACCTCGGCCTGTTCGCCGAGCGCGACGGCTGGCGCAAGTGCATCAGCGATCTCTGGACGCTGAACCGCCGCATCGCTGGCGATCATCCGGAGGCGCCCGTCATTCTGTTCGGCCATTCCATGGGCTCGTTCATGGCGCAGGATTTCGTCGCCGACCACAGCGATGCGATTGCCGCGCTCGTGCTTTCTGGCTCCAACGGCCCGCCGCCCGCGATCGCGGGCATCGGCCGAATGATCGCGCGAATCGAGCGGCTGCGGCTCGGAGCGCGGGGCAGGAGCGCGCTCTTGCAGGCGATGATGTTCGGCGAATTCAACAAGCGCTTCAAACCGGCGCGCACCGAATTCGACTGGCTGTCGCGCGATCCTGCCGAAGTCGACGCCTATGTCGCCGACCCCTTGTGCGGCTTCGAATTCACCGTTCAGCTCGCGGTCGATTTGCTCGACGCGCTCGGTCCCCTGCTGAAGCCAGAGCGGCTTGCTCGCATCCGCAAGGATTTGCCGGTCTACATCTTCAGCGGTTCGGACGATCCGGTCGGCGCCAATCTGCAGGCCCTGGCGGACGCCTACCGCGCCGCAGGACTTACGCATGTCGACATGCGCCTCTATCCAGGCGCGCGGCACGAGACGCTCAACGAGACCAACCGCGACGAGGTCGTCTCCGATCTTGTACGATGGTCGGAGACGGCAATCGCCGGCTCTTGATTCAGGGCAAAGACGTCGCCCGCCCAACCGATGGACCATGGCCACATGAAAACGGCTTCGCGCGCACTTGTTATTGCAGCGTTTCTGGGCGTCGCATCTTCGGCATCGGCCGCCGACATCGAGAACGGCCTGAAGCTCTCGAAGCAATGGTGCGCGGCCTGTCACGTGGTCTCATCCGACCAGAAATCCGCGAGCGTCGATGTGCCGACGTTCGGCGATATCGCTCATCGCAAGACGGAGAAGAAGCCGCTCGCCGCGTTTCTCGCTGAACCGCACGGCAAGATGCCGAACATGTCGCTCTCGCGCAGCGAGATCGACGATATCGTCGCCTACATTCGTTCTCTCGGCCCCGCCGGTAACGAGCCGGCCGCGCCGCGCAAGCCGCCGGACCTTCCCAAGAACGGCTGAACAGGAGCCCGCCATGAAGCTGATCGTTGCGTTCGCAAGTCTCGCCACAGTCGCCTTGGCGTCGAGCGCGCAGGCAGCCGGCGCGGGCAACGCCGCCGCGGGCAAGGACATATTTTCGCGGACCTGCCAGAATTGTCACTCGACGGAAATCGGCGTGAACAAGGTCGGGCCCACGCTCTGGAATATTGTCGGGCGGAAGGTCGCGAGTATTCCCGATTACAATTATTCGCCGGCGATGAAGGCGGAGACCGGGACCTGGACGGCGCAGATGCTCGACTCGTATCTTGCCGATCCACGTGGCGACAAGCATGGCGTCAAGATGTTCTTCAAAGGTCTGCCGGGAGCGCAGGACCGCGCCAACGTGATTGCCTACCTCAACACGTTGAAATAGGCCGTTCCCCAGCTATTGTGGCGGGCGACCCGCCAAGCTGGAGACGGCCCCCCTTGATTTTCTATACGCCCGAAAAGCGCGATCGCGCGATCCTTCGTCACGACCCATTCAAGGCGATCATCGCCCCCCGTCCGATCGGTTGGGTGACGACGATGAGCAAGGCCGGCGCGATCAACCTCGCGCCGTACTCGTTCTTCAACGCCTTTGCCGACCGGCCGCCGATCCTCGCCTTTTCTTCCGTCGGCGTGAAGGATTCGCTGAGCTTCGTGCAGGAGACCGGTGAATTCGTATGGAACATGCCGACCTGGGACCTGCGCCACGCGATGAACGAGACGTCGGCGACCCTGCCGCGCGGCGAAAACGAGTTCGTGCATGCGGGCCTCGAAATGGCGCCCTGCAAGCTTGTCAAGCCGCCGCGTGTCGCCAAGAGCCCCGTCGCGATGGAGTGCAAGGTGACCTCGATCCAGGAACTGAAGGATATCGAGGGCAAGGGGATCGACTACTGGCTGGTGCTGGGCCAGGTTGTCGGCGTGCACATCGATCCCGCCTATATCGACGACAACGGCGAATTGCGGCTGACCGAGATCAAGCCGATCGCGCGCTGTGGCGGCCTCGGCGACTATGCGGTCGTCGAAGATCTCTTCCAGATGGAACGGCCGAATTAACGTCTCAAGCAAAAGGTGGGGCCGTGTCGATCGCGTCGCGCCCGATCTCGTCGATGCGATTGACGCCGGACAGGGCCATCGCGATCCTCAATTCCTGACGCATGATGGCGAGCATGTCGCTGACGGCCTTCTCTCCGCCGGCGGCCAGCGCCCAGACCCAGGGACGGCCGATCATCACGCCGCGTGCGCCGAGCGCGACCGCCTTGAAGACATCGACGCCGCTGCGCACGCCGCCGTCCATGTAGACTTCGGCATGGCCGCCGACTGCGGCGACGACGCCGGGCAGTTTGGAGATCGATGAGGCGACGCCATCAAGCTGGCGACCTCCGTGATTGGAGACGATCACGCCATCCGCCCCGGCCGCGACCGCCGCGCGCGCATCATCGGGCTCAAGCACCCCCTTGATCAACAGGCGGTCTTTCCAGACGCTGCGTAGCCATTCGATGTCCTTCCAGGTGACGGATGTATCGAACTGGCTCGCGACCCAGGCGGTGAAAGCCTCGAGCCGCGTTGGGTCGGGTACACGATCGGAAAGATTGCCGAAGCCGTGCGGCTTGCCTTGCAACGCAACGTCGAGCAGCCAATGCGGATGTCGCACGATTTCCCACGACTTGACCGTTTTCGCGCGCAAGGATTGTGAGAGCGCGCCGTTGCGAAGATCGCGATGACGCAGGCCGGTGACGGCCAGATCGACGGTGAAAGCGAGCGTCGTGCAGCCGGCCGCCTCTGCGCGAGCGAGCAGGTCTTTCACGACTTCGCGGTCGCGCATCATGTAAAGCTGGAACCAGAACGGCTTCGATGCGGCGTTCTTGACTTCGGCGAGATCGCAGACAGCGACGGTCGAGAGCGTGAAAGGCACGCCGGTCGCATTGGCGGCGCGCACCGCCTGCGTCTCGCCGCGCCGCGCCATCATGCCGGCCATGCCGACGGGCGCGAGGATGACGGGCATGGCGGCTTGTTCGCCGGACAAGACCGTCGACGTGTCGATGGTCGAGACGTCGCGCATCACGCGCTGGCGCAGCACGATGTCCCTGAAGCCTGCGGCATTTGCGGCGAGAGTGACCTCGGCGTTCGCGCCCCCGTCGATATAATCGAACAGGAAGCGGGGCAGGCGCTGCTCGGCAAGGCGTCGATAATCTGCCGGTGCGACCGGGATGACATTGTAGGTCCGACCCAAGCGCTCCTCCCGCATGCGAGCGCACACGGCGCCGCGCCAATAACGGCGCATGGATAGCGTCGCGTCAACTGACGTCGCGAGAGCTGTTCGTTGATCCTACTCGCCGGCGATCCCGCCGCCGAAGATGCTGACAAAGGCCAGCATCAGGCCCACAGCGCAGAAGAGGCCGATGAGGCCTATGAGAACAATCCGTTCCTGATTGTGATCCGTCGACATTCTTACGCTTTCGACGCGCAACCAGCCGCGCGCATTTTGCGGTCTGCTAGCACGCAGTGCAGGCGGAAAAATGTCCGAACGGTCGCGGCGGGTTACAAAGCTGTCCCAAGTCGCGCGAGCAGCTTTTTGGCGCGCTCAAGATGCGGCTTGTCGAGCATCTCGCCGTCGAGACCGATCACGCCTGCCATCGGATTGTCGGCGAAGGCCTGCACGATCTTTCTCGCCCGCTCGATCTCGGTCGCCGGGGGCGTGAAAATCTCGTTGATGATCGGCACCTGCGCGGGGTGGATCGCCATCTTCCCGGTAAAACCGTCGCGGCGCGCCTCGATGCATTCGCGGCGGAAACCCGCCTCGTCCCGGAAATTGGGATAGACGGTGTCGATCGGCTGCACGCCGGCGGAAACGGCCGCGAGCAGCGTCATGTTGCGGGCGAGCACATAGACCGGCGCATGCATGCCGTCCGGCAGTCGGTTGGTTTCTGCGCCGAGATCAGCCGATAAATCCTCGGCGCCCCAAGTGAGCGCGGCAAGGCGGCGACTAGAGCCCCGATATGACGACAGGCCGAAGATCGCGCTCGCCGTCTCCGTCGCAACGCAGCAGATCTGCGTCGCGCCGTCAGGAATCTCGTTCTCGGCCTCTCGCACCGCCAGCTTGGCGGCCAGATGCTGTACATCGGCGCCGCCCTGCGATTTCGGCAGAAGAATGCCATCCGGTCGGCCGGGCGCGATGGCGTCGAGATCGGCGTCGGTGAGGCCGGTGTCGAGCGCGTTCACGCGCACATAGAGCAGGGGGCGTTTGTCGAGTTTCCGCGCGCTCGTCAGGAATTCGCGCGCCATTTTTCGCGCGGCTTCCTTGTTGGCGGCGGCGACGGAATCCTCGAGGTCGATGAACAGGCAATCGGCGCCGGCGTCGAGACCCTTGGCGAGCTTCTTTTCGGAATCACCGGGGACGAAGAGTTGCGAGCGCATCAGACTTCCACCGTGTCGGAGGGGCGTTTCAGCATGAAGCCCTGGCGCTTGCATTCGGCGACCAGCGTGCCGTCCTGCTTGTAGGCGCGGTGGAGGAAGTCGACGATGCCGGCATCGTTGCGCGACTTCGACTCGCGGGCGCCCACGATCTCGGTCTCAACACGGATCGTGTCGCCCTCGAACACGGGCGCCGGGAATTTCACATCGGTCATGCCGAGATTGCCGATGGTCGTGCCCACCGTCGTGTCGTTGACGGAAATGCCGATCATGAGGCCGAGCGTGAACAGAGAGTTCATCAGCGGGCGGCCCCATTGCGTTTCGGTCTCGCAGAAATGCGCGTCGATATGCAGGGGCTGCGGGTTGAGCGTCATGTTGGAGAACAGCATGTTGTCCATCTGCGTGACGGTGCGGGTGAGCCCGTGCCGGAACACGCGGCCGACCTTGAATTCCTCGAAATAGAGGCCGCCGCGCGGATGGCGGGAGGCGAATTGGGACATGGCTGTTTCCTCGCGTCGTTTTCCTGTCGTCGCTCTGGATACCCGCTTTCGCGGGGATGACAAATCGCGAACGGGGGCCGCGCCGGCCGGCTTAAACCTCCGTTTACCATAACAGACGATGATCGAAAGCGGCCGGACCTCCTGTCCGGTCAAGAGCTTCAGTCCCGATGATCGTACGCAAGTTCATGCAATGGGCGGCCACGGCCGCGTCGGCCGAGCGGGCCGAAGGCGCTGGTTCGCTCGCGCGCGCCTATCTCTACGCGGATTTCGCTCCGCAAGACCGGCGCGAGGCCGAAGTGGCGTTGACCGCGCTGCTCGACGATCCCGCGCCAAGCGTGCGCAAGGCGCTGTCGGAGGCCTTCGCCAGCGCCGCGGAAGCGCCGATTGCGATCGTGGTTGCGCTGGCCAACGACCAGTCGGACGTTGCCGCGCCCGTGCTTTCGCGCTCGCCCTTGCTCGGCGATGGCGAACTCATCGATTGCGCGGCGATCGGCGACGCCTTCGCACAGGCCGCGATTGCGTTGCGGCCCAACATTTCGGGATCCCTCGCCGCCGCCGTGGCCGAGGTCGCGGCGCGCGAGCCGCTGATTGCGCTCGCCGTCAACCCGGGCGCGGAAATCCCCGAATTCTCCATGCGCCGCATGGTCGAGCGTTTCGGCGCCGACGGCGAACTGCGCGAGGCGCTTCTGTCTCGGCCCGGTCTGCCGCCCTCGGTGCGCAGCGATCTGGTGGCGGCGACGGCAAGCGCGCTGTCGCAATTCGTCGTCGGTTGCTCTTGGCTGTCCTCGGAACGCGCCGACCGGGTCGTGCGCGAGGCGACCGACAAGGCGCATGTGATGATCGCTGCTGATGCGGAGCGATCACGCGACTGGCGGGCGGCGCGGGCGCTAGCGAAACATCTGCGCGGCTGCGGGCGGCTGACTCCGAGCCTCGTTTTGCGCGCGCTGCTGTCGGGCAATTCCTGTCTGTTCGACGCCGCGCTAGTGGAATTGTCCGGTCTGCCGGAACGCAAGGTGCTGCCGCTGGCGCGCGACTGGCGCGGCGCAGGCTTCGCCGCGCTGTACAAGGCCGCTGGCCTTCCAGAAAAGCTGCTCCCCGCGTTCCGCGCCGCTCTGTCCGCGATCGGGGAGTTCGGCGCGGCGGCGCACGATTCGGGCGCACGGCTGTCGCGAGCGATGATCGAGCGCGTGCTCACCGCCTGCGAAGGCGCGGACCCTGTCGAACTCGGCTCGCTGCTCGCGTTGCTGCGCCGCTTCGACGCTGAAGCGGCGCGTGAAGAGGCGCGCGAGGCCGCCCAGCATCTTTTCGCGCCGGCGCTCGAGGCGCCCGACGTGGTCGTGCCGCTCGGCGCGCCCGACGGCGATCATGCGCCGCGCGTCATCGCCATCGATCTCGACGCGATCGAGGCGGAACTGGCGGCGGCCTGACCGTTCGCAGGCTATTCACGAATCCGTCATGATGGCGCCGGGAGGCTCCGGGGCGCGTGGACGGCATCGTATTCGTGACGGTTCTGGGCGCGGCGGCGATGCACGCGACCTGGAACGCGCTGGTGAAGGCGGGCGGCGACCGTTTCGCCTTCATTTTGGTGTTGACGCTCGCGGAATGCGCGATGGGGCTCGCGCTCGCGCTCTTCTTCCCGATGATCGAGGCGGCCGCGCTGCCGTGGCTCCTGCTCTCTGGCGTCCTGCATGTCGGCTACATGCTGTTCCTGACGGAAGCCTATGCGCATGGCGGTCTCGCGCAGGTTTATCCGCTCGCGCGCGGCTCGGCGCCGCTGATCGTTGCGCTCGTCGGCGCTCTCGTGCTGCGCGAGACGCTCGGAGCGACGAAACTCGCCGCGGTCGCCTGTATCGGCGTCGGCGTGGTGGCGCTGTCGCTGCGCGGCGGCGACGATCTCGGGCGGATGCGCGGCAAAGCGGTGGTCTTTGCGCTCGGCACAGCCTGCTTCACCGCCGCCTATACGCTGGTTGATGCGATCGGCGCGCGCGCGTCGGGTTCTGCTTCCGCCTATACCTGCGCGATGTTTGTCCTGTCCGGCGCCGGCCTCGTCGCAGTCGGTTTCCTCAGGCGCGGCGCCGCCGCCCTGTCGGTCGACGCGCGAGTCTGGCGGCTTGGCGCGCTCGCGGGCGCCTTGTCCTTTCTCGCCTATTGGGCCGCGATCTGGGCTTTCACCAAGGCTCCCGTAGCCATGGTCGCGGCTCTGCGCGAAACCAGCGTGCCTATGGCCATGCTGATCGGCGTCGTCTTTCTGGGCGAGCGCCGCAGTATGTGGCGATGGGCGGCGGCGAGCCTGATCGCGGCCGGCATCGCGCTGATGCGCCTGTGAGCGCTTCGCAGGCCGGGCTCGTGCGGCTAGACTGATCGCCAGATCAAAAGCCATGCCGACGCAAAAGCCCGCAACGCTCGACGAACTCGCTCGCTACCCGCGCATGACGCGCTGGTTCGGCCTTATGCTGCTCGTCAAACTCGCCTGGCGCGTCGCGATCGCGGAATTGTTCGGTCGCTTCGCCGATGGGCGGCTGATGGTGGCTGCTCTCGACAAGTCGACCGAGGCGGACCATGCGGCGGCTGCCAGCGCGCATCTGCCGGGCCATTCGGACGAGGCTTTCACGGCCGACGAGGACGGTGCGCTCTGGGTCGACTATGTCGCCGATCTCGGCGACGGTTTCGACGCCACATACGCCATCGCCTCACTGATGGCGCGCGAGACGCTCGTTGTCGGCGAACATGCGACGCGGCGCGGACGCCTGCTCGTGATGGGCGGCGACGAGGTCTATCCGCTCGCCTCGCCCGAAAACTACCAGCAAAGACTTCGCGATCCCTACGACTGGGCCTTTCCCGATCCAGACCCCGAGAGCGATTCAGGTCCGCTCGTCTACGCCATTCCTGGCAATCACGATTGGTACGACGGACTCGTGCTTTTTCTCGGCCTGTTCACGCGCCGCGATCGCCTGCATCTCGGCGGCTGGCGTTCACGGCAGGGACGCAGCTATTTCGCGCTTCAGCTGACAAGGGATTGGTGGCTGTGGGCTGTCGATGCACAGCTCGACAATACGATCGACCAACCGCAGCGCGATTATTTTTCGGCCATCGCCGAGGCCATGGAGCCGGATGCGCATGTCATTCTGTGCGGGCCTGAGCCCGGCTGGCTCTATACGCGCGACCCGGATTCGAAGTCGCTCGAGGTCTACGATCTCATCGGCGACATCCTGCGCGCCAAGTGCCCGATGGCGCAGATACCGTTGGTCCTGTCCGGCGACACGCATCATTACAGCCGCTACATCGGCGCGACGAGTGGCGTGCAGTTCGTCACCGCCGGCGGCGGCGGCGGATTTCTCGAAGCGACGCATCATCTCAAGGACGAAATCGCGCTCAATCGCGGCGACCCGAATGTAGCGCTGGGATGGAGCGCGGATCAGAAGCTGCTGCACGCCTATGACGCGACGACGGGGCGGCCGGCCGCCTGGCCGTCGCGTGCGGACAGCCTTTCTATGTTGCGCGGCGTGCTCGCCTTCGCCTTCCTCAATCCTGGCTTCGCGGCGGCGCTCGGCTGCATCTATGCATTGTTCGGGTTGATCGCGCTCGGCATCGGGCATTTATATGCGGCCGTCGTTGCGCTGATCGTGGCGACTGCGTTCTTTCAGGACTACACCCGGAGGCAAGAAGGTTCTCGCGCGCGCGTGAAACTGTTGTCGTTGCTGAACGGCGCGGCGCATTCGCTCGCCTTCGTCTGTCTTGTTGAAATCTTTCTTCGCGTCGCGCCGCTGACGCCAAACGAAGCAATCACCAATGCGGCGATGCTGCTCGTCTGGCTCGCTTCGGCGGGGGGCGTGGTCGCCGGCACGCTGTTCGGAATCTATCTTTATGCCTCTTCGCGCTGGCTCGACATCGGCCATGTCGACGCCTTCTCCGCGATGCGGCGCGACTCGCATCGCCACTTCCTCCGCCTTCGCATCAAGGGCGACGAAGTGACGGTCTATCCGATCGGGCTCGCGCGCACGCCGCGCAGACACGAATGGCGCGGGAATCCCGCGCCATCGCCTGCCGAGCCCTCGGCCTTTGTCTCTGATCCGCCGCTCGAAGCGCAGTTGATCGAGACGCCGTTTGTTGCGCGCGCTACCGATCAGCCTTTGGCGTGATCATCCGCGAGCACGCTGCGGTGGATGAGACCGCCGACGATTCCGCCGATGATCGGCGCGACCCAGAACAGCCAGAGCTGCTGCAGCGCCCAGCCGCCGGCGAACAGCGCCTGGCTCGTCGAGCGCGCGGGATTGACGGAGGTGTTGTCGACGGGGATCGATATCAGGTGAATCAAGGTGAGGCACAGGCCGATCGCGATCGGCGCGAAACCGGCCGCCGCACGCGCCTCGGTCGATCCGAGGATGACAAGCAGAAATACGGCGGTGAGCAGGATTTCGATCAGCAGCGCCGAGGCGAGGCTGTAGCCGCCCGGCGAATGGGCGCCAAAGCCGTTGGAAGCGAAGCCGCCGTCGAGCGAGAAGCCCGCCTTGCCCGAAGCGATGACATAGAGCGCGCCGGCGGCGGCGACGGCGCCGAGAACTTGAGCAATGACGTAGGGCACGAATTCACCCCACGAAAAACGGCCGGCGGTCGCGAGCCCTGCAGATACGGCCGGGTTGAAATGGCCGCCGGAAATCGGGCCGAATGCGTAGGCGCCGGTCAGAACCGTGAGGCCGAAGGCAAGGGCAACGCCCGCAAAGCCGATGCCGAGGCTCGGGAAGGCGGCGGCCAGAACGGCGCTGCCGCAGCCGCCGAAAGTAAGCCAGAATGTGCCGAGGAATTCGGCCGCCAGTTTCTTGCCAAGTGGATTCATGACCCCAACCCTTTATAGACTTGTCAGACTTGCCTGGACGCGACGTTTCACAATCCGCCCGCGGCGCGCATGTGCCGAAAGTCATCGGGCGCTTCTCGCGATCTTGCTCGGTTCTCTCGTGATCTCGACATCTGCGCGCGCCGAGGAAAGCGTGCTTTCTTCCGTCTGCCGGCTGATAGAAGCCTCGGCGCGGGCTGAAAAGCTGCCGGTCGATTATCTGACCAAGCTCATCTGGCAGTAGAGCCGGTTCAACGCCCACGCCGTCAGTCCGAAAGGCGCGCAGGGCATGGCGCAATT
>Ga0116151_10005900_pt1 | contig 10466 bp, 7 predicted proteins | sample AD_UKC117_MetaG_FD_89893 | JGI IMG/M metagenome (GOLD analysis project Ga0116151, IMG submission 89893) | Active sludge microbial communities of municipal wastewater-treating anaerobic digesters from Hong Kong - AD_UKC117_MetaG | ecosystem: Engineered > Bioreactor > Anaerobic > Digestate... | reverse complement strand
GTCGCGTTTCTCTCGTGCCAGTTTTGGGGGGGAGGAATTTCTCTCTCGTATGTAACCCCACTGAACTTACGGATAGTATACACCAAATTTTAGAATAAGCCATATGGACATATTTCCTATTTCTGCCCCAAAAATCCAAATCTCCACACGAATTGGCTGCATTTTGTCCGTATCGGTTCCATCGCCAGCCAGAAGTGGTTATAATTCAGCGGTGCAACCGCCTGCCTATCATCCACGCCCCTACCCCACGGCGACATCTCAAAAACACAGGAAACGGTTACTGCCCTCTGGCGCGCGACGGCCGTTTTAGGACACACTATGGAGGCCGCTAAAAAGTGACTTCGGCTAATCTGGCAATTACCTTACTGGGCGAATTTTCCCTCATTCCGGCGGGGAAACCGCCGATTGTGCTGACCGGAGACCGCCCTGTTTCCCTGTTGGCTTACTTGCTGCTGCACCGGCACACGCCCCATTCCCGGCAGCAAATTGCCTTCACGCTCTGGCCCGATTCTACCGACAGTCAGGCGCGGACCAATTTACGCAATCTGTTTTTCACCCTGCGCCAGACTTTGCCCAACGCCGACCACTATCTGGCGGCAGATGCGATGACGCTGCATTGGCGCACCGATGCCTGCTGCACACTGGATGTGGCGGATTTTTCTTCGGCGCTGCAAGCAGCAGAAACGGCCGTATCTGCTCCCGACAAGATCGTCCATCTGGAAACGGCCGTTTCGCTCTACAAAGGCGACCTGCTGCCCGGTAATTACGACGACTGGATCATGCCGCTGCGCGAAGAGCTGCGCCAAAACTACCTGGATGCCCTACGCCAACTGCAAACGCTGTACGAGGCCCAATCAGACTTTCGCGCTGCCGCGAGAGTGGGACAGCGGCTGCTGCTGTTGGACCCCTTAGACGAGACCGTTTACGTTCAGCTGATGCGGCTGCACGCGCTCGCTGGCGACCGTGCAGGCGTGCGGCGCGTGTACGAAACGTGTGTAGCTGTTCTGCGGCGCGAGTTGGATGTGGAGCCTGCGCCCACAACGCAGGCCCTCTATGAACAGGCGCTGCGCCTGGAAGCGCCCGCCCCAACCCTTTCCCAGCCCTCGCCGCAGACTGCCCGGCCAGAAGACTCGCCCCAGGCAGCGCCCCGCCCCAGACCGCTGCCCGTGCCGGTAACCCCTTTCATTGGCCGCGAGGCAGAACTGGCCCACATCGCCGAGCTGCTGGCCGAACCGGGCTGCCGCCTGGTCACCATTGTCGGACCTGGGGGCATCGGCAAAACGCGGCTGGCGCTGCAAACGGCCGTGGGCCACCAGCCTGTCTTTACTCACGGCGCAGCGTTCATCGATCTCGCTCCCATCCAGGCGGCCGAACTGGTACCGACCGCCATCGCCCAAACCCTGGCCGTAAAAATTTCTGGCTTGTCGCCCCACCTGGAGTCGTTGCTTGAATATCTCAACGACAAAGAGATGCTGCTCGTGGTCGATAACATGGAACACCTGCTCGAAGCGGCCATCTTGCTCACAGATATTTTGACCGGCGCACCCGGCGTAAAAATTGTGGCCACCTCGCGGCAACGGCTGGAATTGGCCGAAGAATGGGTGTTCGACTTGCCGGGCCTGCCGCTGCCCGATGCGGACACCCCGCTGGCCGAAAACAGCGCTGTCACCCTTTTTCTGCAGACGGCGCAGCGTGCGACCCGCCAGTTTGTGCTGACGCCGGAAGAGGAAACGGCCGTTATCCGTATCTGCCACCTGGTGGGGGGGATGCCCCTGGCTTTGCAGTTGGCCGCCACGTGGGTACGCATTTTAAGCTGCACCGAAATCGCTCAGGAAATTGAGCAAGACCTCGATTTCCTGTCCAGCAGCCAGCGCCATCTACCCGAACGACAGCGCAGCATGCGCGCCGTTTTTGATTATTCCTGGCAGCTTCTCACGTTTGCGGAGCAGAAAACAGCCTGCCGTCTGGCTCTTTTTTCCGGGGGCTTTACCCGCGATGCTGCTCAATCGGCCGCTGCGGCCACGCTGCCCATCCTGTCCTCTCTGGTGGATAAGGCGATGATCAGCCCGGTGAGTGACGGCCGTTACGGGATGCATGAACTGGTGCGCCAATATTTGCTAAAACAGCTGCAAGAAAGGCCCACCACGGAACAAGAAACCCAAAAAGCCCACGCCATTTACTATCAGGAACTGGCCGCGGTCGCCCATCCGCAGCTGCAAGGACCAGACGGCCTGCACTGGCTCACGCAGCTGGACGCCGAAATCGACAACTTTCGCGCCGCCCTGGCCTGGACCCTGACCAGTCAAGAAGTTGAACTGGGCCTAAAGCTGGCCGGCGCGCTGTGGCGATTTTGGTGGTGGCGCGGATACTGGCGTGAAGGCCTTGGCTGGTTGGAAAAGCTTTTGCTGCCCGTCTCGGAAATGCCGCCCGCGAACCGACCTGCACCGGGTGTGCTGGCTACCGCCTACCAGGCGTCCGGTGTGCTGGCGCGTAATCTAGGCAACTACGCCCAGGCCCGCTCTTGCTACCAGCAAAGCCTGGCGCTGCACCGCCAAAACAACAATTTGAATGGAGAAGCCGCGGCACTGAACAGCCTGGGTACACTGGCCATGTTCGAGGCGAACTACGACGAGGCGGAGGCATATTTTAGCCAGAGCGGCGCTATTTACGACCGGACAGGAAACCGCCATGCCCGCATCGGGGTGATAAATAACTGGGGCGTGGTGGCGATGTACCAGGGAGATTTTGTCCGGGCGCGGACGTTGCAGGAAGAGAATCTGGCGCTGTCCCGCGAGACCGGCAACAGCGCCCACGTGGCTGCGGCCCTGGGCAACCTGGGCGACGTGCTGCGCTATTTGCAGGCGTTTGCGGCAGCGGAAGCCGCTTTGACTGAAAGTCTCAGTTTGCTGCGGGAAATCGATAACAAGCAAGCGTTGGCTATCACTCTGTATGGGCTGGGGCGGCTGGCGCTGGATAGGGATGAGATTCCCACGGCCGTTGCCTACTTTCAGGAAAGCCTTTCTCTCTATCAGGTGACGCAGGACCCGGTGGCCGTGGCCGACGTTGTGGAAGGCGTGGCCTTGCTGGCGGATAAGCAGGCACGGCCGTTACTCTACGCGGCTCTGTCTGGCGCGGCGGCAGCCATCCGGCAAAACACAGGCACGGCCGTTCCGCAGGCCGAACGCCAGATCCACGCACAGGCCGAAGCCCGCGCTCAAACGGCCGTGGGCGAAGCCGCCTTTCAGACAGCCTGGCAGCAGGGCAGCCAGATGACCCTGCGCGAAGCGCTGGCGACGACACTCACACTGCTGGAAAAGGGGCTGGTTCCCGAAGAACTGCCCTGACACCCCCCTCATCACACCAAAACAAAACGCTGATCAAACGCATAACAAACGGTTAGGGCAGTATGATGCTGCATATCGATTACTTTGGAGGTCAAAGACCATGTCAACTGTAACTGTTACCGTTTCCGGAAAAGTGCAGGCCCCAACGGCCGTCGTTTACAACATCCTCGCCGACTACCATCAGCACCGCCACATCCTGCCGCCAAACTATTTCACCAGCCTGGATATCGAAGAGGGCGGCGTGGGTGAAGGAACCCGTCTGACCACCGCGATGAACGTCATGGGCAACAAACAAGAATTTCACCTGAGCGTCAGCGAACCGCAGCCCGGCGTATTGGTGGAAAGTGACGTCAACACCGGCATAAAAACCACGTTTACCGTGAAGCCAGCCGGCACTTCCGAGTCTGAAGTGAGCATCCAGACCACGTGGCAGCCGCAGCCTGGGCTGAGTGGCATGCTCGAACGGTACACGAGACCCGCTTTCATGCGCCGCATTTATCGGCAGGAGTTGAACATTCTGGACTCGTATGCCCGGCAACAAAACGAAAAGCGCCAGGCGGAAGAGTAAGATGAACGAGAAGAATCCGCCTGTTTCCCAGCTGTTCACGCTGCGGCTGTGGCCGGAGGTGGATGAGGAGGGCAATACTCGCTGGCGGGGCAAGCTGCGCCACATCCCCAGCGATACCGTCCATCACTTTCGGGGCTGGGCGTCGTTGGTGCCGCTTCTGCTCTCCATTCTGCGCCAGCAGGCTGTGGCCGATGAGGGCGCGGAATCAGAGCCAGAAGAAACCTGACGGCGTCCTATTCATGATTGTCCGGGCGAACGGCCGTTTCCTATACCCGTTCCTACATTACCTGTTTTTGCAAGGAGAAAACGATGTCTCGCACAGTAACTATTATTATTCTGGGCGCGGTTCTATTCGTCGGCATTGCGGCCACGGCCGTTTTGCTCATTAGCGGCGGCTACTTTCGCAATGCAGACGCCAACAACCCGACCGCTACCCCCATCCCGGTTGTAGAGATAACCGGCACTGCCACCAGCGATCCAGCGCTCATCACCCCCACGGCCGTTCCGACGGCCACTGCAGCCACGCCGACAGTCGCCGTGCCCACGGCGTCGGCGACAGCCATTCCAGCCACCACCATACCCGGCGCCTGCACCGACGCCGTCACTTTCGTGGCCGACGTTACCATACCGGATGGCAGCCAGATCGCCCCCGGCACACCCTTTGTCAAGACGTGGCGGCTGCGAAACAGCGGCACCTGCACCTGGGACGGCCGTTACGGTCTCGTCTTCGCCGGGGGCAACACCCTCGGCGCAGCGGCCAACAGCTTCCCGCTGGCCGCTACAGTCGCCCCGGGCGAACTGATAGACGTGAGTGTTAACCTGGTGGCTCCCACGTCGTCAGCCGCCTACCAGAGCGACTGGAAACTGCGGAATCCGCAGGGTCAACCCTTTGGGCTGGGACAAAACCGCAGCACGCCTTTCTGGGTGAAGATTGTGGTGGGCAGTTCTGGTTCGCAGCCGAACGGCAGTATCAGCGGTTTTGCCTGGCAGGATAAAGATCTGGATAACACAGTGGAGGCTGGCGAACTGCTGTCCAATGTCACCATCACGCTGTCTGCCGGCGCGGAGTGCCGCACGGTTTTGGGCATGGCCAAGACAGACGTAAACGGCCGTTTCACCTTCGCCAACCTCGCCCCCAACACTTACTGCCTGTCCGGCACAGATGGCGCGACCACGGTCAGTCTGGCTAATCTGGTGCTTGCCGCCAACCAGCAAATGACCGATGTCAACGTCACGTGGCCGCCTATCCGACCGCAGTCCACCAGCATCTCCGGGCTGGTGTACCAGGATTTAAACCAAAACGGCGTGTACGACAACGGCGAAGTGCTGATGGGCAGCCGTGAAGTCTGGCTAATCCCCGGCACGGCCTGTCAGGTACAGCAAAATCCCACGGCGGTGACCTTTTCTGGAGCAGACGGCCGTTACACCCTCGCCGGAGAGTTCAGCGGCAGCTACTGTGTCGGGCTAAAGGGCAGCAACGGGCTGGACGATGCGCTCGGCGTCACCGTTACCGCCGGGCAAGCGCTTGGCAACATCAACCTGAAATCTCCCGCGCCCAGCGGCTCCATCAGCGGCTTCCTATGGGACGACTACTGCCTGACCAACGAAAACGGCGATGCTCTGGACGGCAGCTGCGTAGCCGACAGCAACGGCGACTACCACGCCGATGGCATGATCGAACCTACCGAAGGCTACATCTCCGGCGTGGCGATTCTGCTGCAGTTAGGCTCCTGCACCAACAATAACAACGTTCAGGTTTCGGCCGTCACCGATGCCACCGGCAAATACTTCTTTGGCGATTTACAGCCGGATGTTTACTGTGTCTCCATGAACGCCGCCGAGGGCGGCAACGGGGCCATCTTACTGCCCGGCGATTGGACATTCCCGGCCAGAGGCATCTGGTATCAGGAAATCGACCTGCGGCAAGGCGGACACGCTTACCCCGTGAACTTCGGCTGGGACTACCAACTCAGGTAGTGTCTCTTCAGCGCTTTTATCCGTTTTGGTATGTCGCCCCACGACAAACGCTTGCCAAACGCCTTTCAAACGTGACTTTTCGTATTCTGCAGGTAATTAACCAAACCACTGTTAAGGAGTGAACACGAGATGAATCTAGAAATGACACTTTCTCCCGCCGCAATCGCTGCCGCTGCGGCCCAACTGCAAATGGACATTGAGGGACAGGTGATTTTGCCCGGCGAGCCGGCTTACGACGAGGCCCGGCTGGCCTGGAACCGCAAAGTTACCCAATATCCGGCCGTCATTATCGTGGCGCAGTCGGCGCAGGATGTGCAAACGGCCGTTTCCTTCGCCCGCCAGCACAACCTGGGCGTGGCCGTACAGGCCACCGGCCACGGCAACATCCGCCCCGCTGACGATGGCCTGCTCATCCTCACCCGCGAAATGAATGACGTCCAGATTGACCCGGTGGCCCATACGGCCCGCCTGGGAGCCGGGGTGCAGTGGGGCGCTGTGTTAGCTGCCGCCCAACAGCATGGATTGGCCCCCCTGCTCGGCTCATCCCCGACGGTGGGCGCGGTAGGTTATACGCTGGGCGGCGGCCTGGGCTGGCTGGGCCGCAAATACGGCCTCTCCACCGACAACGTCGTAGCGTTTGAAGTGGTCACGCCTGACGGCCGTCTCCTCACGGTATCGGCCACGGAAAACAAAGATCTCTTTTGGGGCATGCGCGGCGGTGGCGGCAGCCTGGCCATCGTCACCAGCATGACCATCCGCCTGTTCCCGGTCACGCAAGTTTACGCCGGCAATCTGTTCTATCCGGCGGCTATGGCCCCCGAAGTCTTCCGCCACTATCGCGCCTGGATTGCCAATGCGCCCGATGAGTTGACCACTTCTGTACTAATCATGAATTTCCCTCCGCTGCCAGAAATGCCCGACTTTCTGCGCGGGCAGAGCTTTGTCATGGTGCGCGGCTGCTACTGCGGCCCTGTTGCCGAGGGCGAGGCGCTGCTGCGTCACTGGCGCGACTGGCAAGCTCCGGTAATCGATGACTTCAAAGAGATGCCGTTCAGCGCGGCGGCCACCATCAGCAACGATCCTGTGGACCCAATGCCCAGTTTTAACTCCGGCGCGTGGCTGCGCGAGTTAAGCGACGAGGCCATCGACGCCCTTATTCGCTTCGCGCTGGGCAGCAGTGGTCCCAGCCCGTTCATCTTTACGGAGGTGCGGCACGCAGGCGGGGCGATTAGGCGGGTGGCTGCGGAAACGGCCGTCTTCGGCAACCGTGACGCGGAACTGGTACTCTCCGTGGTAGGCATTGCCCCCACGCCCGAGGCCCAACAGTACCTGGCTGCCTACATGCGTGACTTGCAAGAGGCGTTACGGCCGTCTCTAACTGGCGGTGTGTACATGAACTTTTTGGAAGGGGTGGAATCGCAGCAGCGCATCCGCGATGGGCTGGCCCCGGGCGGCTACGAGTGGCTCTCCCGCCTGAAAACCCAGGTGGACCCCGACAATCTGCTGCGCTACAGCTTTAATGTGACGCCGGCCTGATTGGTTCAGGCACCCCATCAGGGGGTGTAACTGCGGTAAACAGGGGTGGCCCGGCGGGCCGCCCCTGTTTATTTTGTGCCGGGGGTGTAAACGGCCGTGACAAACCAGTTGTGCGGCATGTTTGGCATGGTGGCAGGCACCACCGGCAGCGTCCAGCGGCCATAGTGGGCGTCGGCGGCGCCGGCCTGCGTGAGCGAGACCTGCCAGCCACGCGGCCCCAAAAATGCTGTCGGATCGTCCATCGTGCCGAGCCAGGGCGCGCCGGACCGGGCCTGCATCTCCACCCATTTTTGCGTTAGCGGCGACGTGAGCGTGAGGCTGTTCATGATGTCGAAACCGAGCCAGCTTCCCGGCGCGGCCAGGGCCGTCACACTGTCTAGCAGCTGGGCGATGGTCTCGTTGGGCAGATAGAAAAGAAAGCCTTCCAGCAGCCACAGGGCGGGGCGCTGAGGCTCAAAGCCGTGGGCAAGGAGCGTTTCGGCCCAGGGCTGGCTCAGGTCTACGCCGATAACGTGCCGGGTACAGGCCGACTGTGCTCCGGCGGTCTGGAGAATCTGTTCTTTGTAGGCCAGGATGGGAGCTTGATCCAGTTCGAAAACGGCCGTTCCCGGCGGCCAATTCAGCCGGAAAGCGCGGGTGTCTAGCCCGGCGGCCAGCAAGACTACCTGTGACACACCTTCTTCACGCACGATGCGCTGCATAAAATCGTCAAAGTAGCGGGTGCGAATAATGATTGGGGCTACACTCTCCGGCGGACGAGCCGCGATCCAGGCCATGCCATCTGGCCCGGCCAGGGCTGCGGCCCAGGGATCGCGCAGGAGGCTGTCTTCCCGTTCGTTTTCGCGGGCACGCACGCTGGCTGTCCAGTAAGCTGTCTGCCCGACCGACTGGTTGGATGTTATGTGCTCCATTTCGTTTCTCCTTGTTAGGCCAGAACGATGGGGAGGGCAAACGCGGCGCGATAACGGCCGTTGCTCCCCTTTAATTTCCCTTACCAGACAATTATACTGGTTCACAGCGGGCAAGACAGTGATTGTATGAACAGTACATCCGTTTGATGAGTTGATTTGGCAAAGGGGTAAACTTCCGATACGCTTTTTCTGGGGGCCTCGGCGAACATCATCACTGCAAACGGGGGTTGTGGCGCGTTAAACGGGGATTGTGGAGGGTTAAACGGAGACTGTGGCGCGTTAAACGGGGATTGTGGAGGGTTAAACGGAGACTGTGGCGCGTTAAACGGGGACTGTGGAGCGTTAAACGGAGACTGTGGAGCGTCAAACGGAGACTGTGGAGCGTCAAACGGAGACTGTGGAGCGTTAAACGGGGGTTGTGGAGGGTTAAGTGAAGCACTGTTTTTTTAAGTGCAAAGATAGGGTCTAAGGTGAGCGGCCCCCAGATTTCACAGATTGAAGGTTGGGCGGCTTCACTGTACGGTAGGGATGGATGGTTGGTTATGACGGGTCATATTTTGCTTGTTGACGATGATGCGCTGATGCGGCGCGGGCTGGCTTTTAGCCTGGAGCAGGCTGGTTACCAGGTGACGACAGCGGCGACGGGTGAGGATGCGGTGGATATTGTGCGCCGCACACCGCCGGATGTGGTGCTGCTGGACATTGGTCTGCCGGGTATGGATGGCCTGGATGCGCTGCGCCATATTCGTGAAGAGCGGGAGCTGCCTGTTATTTTTCTTACGGCGCGGCGGCGGGAGCTGGATGAGATTGTGGGGCTGGAGTTGGGGGCTGACGACTATATTACGAAGCCGTTTAACGTGGATGTGGTGCTGGCCCGGATTAAGGCGGTGCTGCGGCGCAGTGAGGGGGAAACGGCCGTTTCCCGCGCTCCCAAACCCCTCACGGCCGGCGACCTGAGCATTGATCCGCAAGCCCACACCGTTATGATTGCCGGGCGGGAAATCGATCTTACGCCGCGCGAGTTTGATCTGCTGCACGCCCTGGCGCAAGAGCCGGGACGTGTCCAGTCCATTGATGACCTGCTGGCGCAGGTGTGGGGGGCGGAGTTTACGGGCGAACCGCAGGTGGTGTACGTCCACATCCGCTGGCTGCGGAAGAAAATCGAAGAAGACCCTAAGAATCCCCAACGAATTGTGACTGTGCATGGGGTGGGTTACAAGTTTGAAGCCCATAAACCGTAATGTTCAAAACACTGCGCGCCCGTCTTATCCTCAGCCATATTTTGCCCACGTTGATCGTAGTGCCGTTGATCGGTGTTTTGTTAGTGTATGTGCTGGGCACACAGGTGCTGCGCCCGGCGCTGACGCGGGAAATGCTGGGTGAGGCGCGCATCCTGGCGGAAGTAGCCCGCTACCAGCCGGAGATCTGGCAAGACCCGGCGGCGGCACAGCGCTTGTTAAGCCAGACCAGACAGCAACGGCCGTCGCGCGTGATGATTTTGGACGCGAATGGTGTCCTTCTGGCTTCCAGCGATCAAGCCGACCAAGACGGCGTCGGCCAGCCTGTGGATCTGGCCCGCTTTGCCAACGTGCGCGCGGGGGAGAGCGTCAGTTATACGGACTTTAGCCAGGGTTTGCCCGCCGACGTGATCGACATCCTCGCGCCCGTGCCGGATGACGCGGGCGGGCGGCTGGGCATGATACGCATTACCTACCGGCTGGCTACCATCGCGGAAGAGCTGACGCAGCTGCGGTATCTAATTGGCGGCGTTTTGCTGGCCGGGCTGTTGGGGGGGGCGCTGCTGGGCTATGTGCTGGCTGTGAGCCTGAATGAACCCATCCGACGGGTGACTGACACTATCTATGAACTGGCGCACGGCGATTTTCAGCAAACGCTGCCGGAACGGGGGCCGGAAGAGATCCGGCGGCAGCTGCGGGCGACTAATTTTCTGGTGGAGAGGCTGCGGGATCTGGAGCGGGGGCGTAAGCAGCTGCTGGCGAATATGGTGCATGAGCTGGGACGGCCGTTGGGCGCGCTGCGGGTGGGTATGCAGGCTCTGGCGCGCGGCGCTAAAGACGACCCGGCACTGCGCGATGAACTGCTGGAAGGGATGGACCTGGAAATGGAACG
>Ga0116151_10005895_pt1 | contig 10471 bp, 5 predicted proteins | sample AD_UKC117_MetaG_FD_89893 | JGI IMG/M metagenome (GOLD analysis project Ga0116151, IMG submission 89893) | Active sludge microbial communities of municipal wastewater-treating anaerobic digesters from Hong Kong - AD_UKC117_MetaG | ecosystem: Engineered > Bioreactor > Anaerobic > Digestate... | reverse complement strand
AGAACGAAGCCGTGGAAGGGATGCCGGTGAAGTAGTAGAGGCAGGGGGCGTCGTCGGTGGTGCCGATCATGCGCCAGGTGTGGGGCCCGGCGGCCAGACCGGTGCGCAGGGCGGTGTGCTTGACGGCCAGGGCGCGGCCCCAGGCTTCGGGCGGAAGAATGGCTTGGGCGGCCATCCCCTCGGTCTGCCAGCGGGAGCGGAACGCCAGGACGATGTTGAGCGCGAGAGCGGCGGCGAGGGCCGCGGCGAGGGCGGAGCGCCGGCCGGCGGCGGCCAGGCGCTGGTTCAGGAGCAATACGGTCAGGGCGCACAGGGGCAGCACGAAGAAGGGCAGCCAGCGGAGCTGGCGCAGGAACAGGAGCCCGAACAGCAACGTGAACACAACGAGCGACCGGTCTGCGGGGGGGCGTTCGTCGCGGGGGGCGCGATGCAGCAGGAGAACGGCGGCGGCCACGGGCAGGATCCCGAAGGCGGGCCAGAGGAAATCGCGTGCTTTGCGGATGGCGAACGAAAGGCCGGGCTCGAATTCCGCCACGAAGCGGTCGTTCCATTGGAAGCTGATGGGGTCGCGCAGCACATGCCATGCGGCGGGCCCGGCCAGGATCAGGACCGGCACGGCCAAGGCGGCGATGATCGATGCGGCGAGCAGCCCCCATTCGCGGGCGGTGCGGTTGTGCCAGAACCGCCAGGAAGCGGACCGCGCGGCGAACACCATGCCTCCGGCCGCGCCCAGCCAAGTCAGCGCATAGACGGGATGATTGACCTCCAGGCGCATGGAAAAATGATCGGGAGCGTATTCCAGCAGGTAGAAGGCTATCGACGCGGTGGCGCCAGCCAGTCCCCATATGCCCCATAGGGAAGGCTGGTAGCGGTTCGCGCCGGGCGGAAGAGCATGCCAGGCCGGGATGACGGACAGCGCGGCGGCGAGGGTGATGGCGAAGGCGAACATCCAGACCGTGGCGCCCATCCAGAGCGCAACGGCGCCCATGATCCCGGCGGCGGCGAACCAGCGGCGGGCTTCGAGGGGGGCGGGGGGGCGCAGCGGCAGGAAGGCGCGCAGAGGCAGGGGCCCCACCGGGGCCGGATTGGATCGAACCCATCCCATGCCGCCCAGATAGAGGAACAGGAAGGCCAGGAAGGCTGAAAAGACCTGCAGCCCGTGATGGTCCGGTTTGATGGGATAGAAGACGGAAAAGAGCGGTTCCATGACCAGGCACGGCAAGACAAGCAGTGCGGCCGTTGCCCAGCCCGTTTTACGCAGCAGCAGGACGAACACCGGGGAAAGGATCAGGAACTGGAACAACGGCATGATCCATACCCCCGCCAGATCAAGCGCCCGGGCGCGCGACCAGCCGTTCCATTGCACCAACAGGGCGGTCATGCCCCGCAACCCCCACAGGATCGGGTGGCTCCAGTGCATGGGACGGCCGTACGGCGTGTTGTCCATGAAGGTGTGGCGGATGCGCCAGTCGCCGGAATCCATCAGGTCGCGCGCGTGCACGAGCCAGGCGTACGAATCATTATCGAGAAAGAACCGGGGTGCGGTCAGGCCCGGCTGGGCGTTGATGACCCGCGCATCGAAGTCGCGCGCGGAGCGGTCCGTATGGACCGTCAGCATGGTGATCAACAAGGCCAGCAGGAGCACGCCGGCGGCACCGGCAATCCAGGCGGCACGACGGGAACTGGAAGGAGGCGCCGCCATCAAAACGCAAGCCGGTAGATGCGGAGGGGGGCGTCCGAATCGATGGCCAGGACGCCATCTTCGGAAACCGTATAGCCTTCGGTCAGCGTCTGGAAGTTCCAGCCGCCGCCGACGACGGCGTCGGCGGCTTGCAGGGTAAAGTCGTATTCCAGCAGGAGCGGATCCACGGCCAGTTGGAATTTCCCTGGAGCCGCCGGGTTGGCGGCCAGCGAATGGATGTCGCGCAGCTCCACCGGGGGCACGGGGGCGGAAGGGGGGGCGGTGAAAGTCAGGTTGCCGTTGGTGCCCATGAACCAGTTGGTGGGGCTGGCGGGCTGGGGGGAGATGGCGAACTTGGAGTAGTACCGGGCCACGGCGGGGAATGAAAGCCCGGCGGCGTCGCGCAGAAGGGGCAGGGCGTTGCTGTAGGCGGGCGGAGTGACCGTGGCCACGGCGCCCGGCGCCGTCAATGTGCCGCCAATCCGTACGGTGTTTGTGCGGGTCGCCAAATAGAGGTCGTTGTTAGTGTCGATGGACACGCCACCCGACAGGGTCAGGACCGCGTTGCTGCCGCCGTCGAAGGGCCCGTTATGGCACCAGACTCCGTTCCCTTGCGTGGCGGTGTTGCCTCCGATATACGTCTGACCGGACAGGGCCAGGGGGCCACCCAGATGAAAGATGCCGCCGCCCTCGTTGGAGGATACGTTGCCGGTGAAGACACTGTCGCGGATGTCGGTATGGCCATAAAGCCAAAGTGCGCCGCCGGGGCCGCTGGCTCGGTTGTCCTCGAAGGTGGTTCCGTCGATGTCCAAGAAGGCATGGGAACTGTAAATGGCTCCACCCATCAGGCCGAAATTGGATACAACGGAAGAATTCACAATCTCAATGCTTGAGGGGGGACTGACCGTGGGGGAGACGTACAAGGCACCGCCATAGCTGCCGGCAGTGTTCGCGGTGATCTGACAGTTGGAGAGGATGAGCCCGCTGGACACTGAATAGAGGGCGCCTCCAAAGCCGGTGGTTTGGTTGCCATGGAGAGAGGCGGAAAGCAGCGTGTTCATGCCGGTGTGGGACCAGAGCGCGGCACCGTAATAGGCCTGGTTGCTGGTGAACGATGTGCCGTTGATGGTCACATCCCCATACCCATTGGCAATGCCTCCGCCGTTGATGGCGGAGTTGTGTTTGATGGAACCCCCCGTGAGTTGAATGATGCCGGGAAAAATCATCAGGCCGCCGCCGTAGTCGTCGGCAGAGTTGCCCTGCACAATCAGATTGGTGGCGGCAAGAGTGGCGTTCTCCAGATAGATCGCTCCCCCGCGGCCCCGGGGGGCGGCGTTGCTGGTGAAAATAGCATTGCGGGCATAGATGTCCGCGCCTTGACTGGCGATGGCACCGCCGGAACTATTGGTGGACATATTCCCGGTGAAAAGGCCGCCGTTTAGCGTCAGGGTCGCGACTCCATGGTCGTCCAGCATGTAGATCGCCGCATAGAAGCCCCGGAAGTGGCGCAGGATCACGCCGGGATGGATGGTGACATTGGCTTCCGTGGCAAAGAGGAAACTGAAACCGCCGGCGACGCCGTTGGTAAACCCGCCATCCAGGATGAGCGTGGGCGCCTCGTCGTTGCCACCGGGATTGCCCAGGACCAGAGAGCCCGGCGAAGCCACAACTATCAGGTCGTCTGCAAAAGCGTTGGTACGGGTGATGGTGCGTACCGATCCATCGCTGACGATAGCCAGCGGACGGGAAATGGAGAGCATGTTGGTCAAGATCACATCGCCGATCAGTTCGATTGTATCGTTGGATTGGGAGGCCGCCACCGCCGCATGCAGGGTCGGATAGGTCTGGGCACCGATTCGGGCTACATCGGCACGGATGGGCAGGGTCACGGTTGCGAACACCAACAGGCTGCAAAACACGGCTCTCATGGTGGATATCATACGGGCAAAGGCGGTCGGATGCACGGGGATTTATTTAAGGGCCTGTTTGGGATGGAGCCGTGAGACGGGGGCCACTGTCGATAAATGCGCCCGTCGGGCGCGGCGGATCGGGGATGGAAAAGGTGACAGGATTACACGATTTTTCAGGATTATCAGGATTTCATTCGGGTCATTCGTGGTTGTCTCTCGTGTCCTGGCTTGCCTTGGCGGCTTCGCGTCTTGGCGTGAGACCGGCTGCCGGATCGGGATCGGAAGACCACCTCACGCAAAGACGCAGAGACGCAAAGGGAGCAGCTGCAGGGTCGCGGTGACAGCGGCAGCATTTGGGAAGAAGCCAACACGGTCTCGAACATCGTTTGTTCAAGGCTGGAGGCGGTAGAGTCTCCCATCGGCCTTGAGGGGGACCCAGCGTCCGGCGGCGGGAACATACACGTGAAGAAGTTTGGTAGCGGCCAATTGCAAAAGATAATCGGGGGAGGCCCAGGCGGGAACTCCAGGGCCGCCCTTGGACAGGACATAGCCCAACGTGGAGGCGCGACCGGCAGGATTGTCCGTCCCGGTCAGCAGATGGTGGTACATGTACGCTTCGTCGGGAATGCGCAGGGACAGGATATGTGTGAGGCTGCGCTCCTGGGCGATGGCTTGTGACCGGGTAGCGGGAAGAGGATCGGCCATGAATTCCGAGGCGGCGGCCAAGCCGTCATGGTTTTCCCAGTACAGGGAGCCAATTGAATCCCCGACTCCGAAGTAGTAGACGGCCGGGGCCATTTCCACCGGGGGGATGAGTCGCAAGGAGTTTCCCCCCGCTTTGGCCTTCAGGTGGAGCAGCATATTGCGCTGGAGCATGTATCGGTTCCATAGGGCATCCAGTTGTTCCACCCGCAAGGCTTTGTAGATGAGGTGCAGGTGCACCCGTGCGGCCAGTCCGGTCTGGATCAGCAGGGTGAGAGCCAAAAGCAGGGGCAGCGGCTGGACAAATGAGTTCGCCGACCCGGATGGACGGCTGTGGCGCATGGCGGCCAAGCAATATCCTGCCAGCAAGAAAATAAAGGGCGGAAGAAATTGCAACCAGCGTCCCTGCCAGCCGAATAGAAGAAACATCAGGCCAGTGGCAACGGTCAAGGTTTGCAGTGCGGGCCGGTACAGGAAGGGCGCCCGTTTGTTTCGAAGCAAAAACAGGGCGACAGCCATGGTGACCAATCCCACAAGCAAAAGCGGGTCGCGGGCATAGACAGAGAACGCGAGCGAATTCAGCGGGGACATGAATTCGGTGATGTAGCGGGCATGAAGCCGTAGCATCAGCAACGACCGGGGCAGATACCACGCCGGCGGCCCCACCAGAACGATGAGGGGCAGACTGCCGGCCGCCATGAATCCTGCGGCGGCGGACAGGCCATCCCGGGGGCCAAACGTGCTCCGGTCGAGGTTCCAGCGGGCCAGGGCTCGAAGGCATTCGGCTGTGCCAAGAAACCAGAGTGCATACAGCGGGTGGTTGACCTCCAGGCGCATGGAAAAGTGATGGGGGGCATATTCCAAGAGGTAGAATATCAACGACGAGGCGGCTCCGGCGGCACCCCACCAGCGGAATAAATCAGGCCTCAAGGTGGCTCCGCCCGGCGTGGCGGGGGGCGCAGTCCACAGCAGGGAGAACGCAACGCCGGCGGCAATGGCACCGAGAACAAAGGCAAAAACCGTCGCCCCCAGCCACAACGCCATGCCGGCGAAGAAACCCGAGAGGATGAAGTTGCGGCGGGCTTCCGACAGGGGCCGCAACGGATCACCGGGGATTGGGGCGACGGAAGGTTGTTGTCGCACCCAGCCCAGACCGCTCCGGAGCAGGAACACCAGGCAGCCGATGGCAAAGGCGATCTGAAAGCCGTGGTGGTCCGGCCGCAGCGGGTGGAATTCATAGTGGCAGGTGGGGGCCAAAGGCAGCACCGTCAGCAGGGCGATGAATGGTCCCCAGCGCCGGGCCAGGAGAATCAACAGAACAGAAAAGAACACAAATCCCAGCAGCGGCATCATCAGGCGACCGGCCATTTCGAGAGCGATTGGCGGGGGCAAGTTGGCCGTACGCTCGAAGATAAAGGAAAGGATAACCAAACTCCAGATGGGCAGCTGGGCCCAATGGACTTCGCGCCCGAAGGGAGCGTTGTCCGCAAAGGTGAACCGAACCCGCATGTGGCCGGATGTGCGCAGATCCCGGGCATAGGACAGCCAGTAATAGGCATCTGGATCGCCGAAAAAACGCATGGCCCGCCACGGCTCTCCGGCATGGGGAGCGGGAGGAGCGGTTGTTGTCGCTTGGGCTTCTATATTCCGGATGCCCCGGTCGGTGCCCCACAAGGTGCCGCCGGACCACATCGCCAGCAGCAGAATGCCGCCGGCGATGGCCAGGCCTGGTCGACTCGGAACGTGGCGTTGCATGGGGGCCAGCCTAGCGCATGCGGCGGGAATGAGTACAGGAGATTTGCGGCTGTCGGGTTCGGCGGTAGATTCGCCCGCTGGGCGCGTCGGATCGGGGGAGGCGGGATCCAACAGCCGCCGCGCTCAACGAGCGCAGCTACAGGGGGGGCCATGCGGATCGAATAATAGATGCGCCCGCTGGGCGCGTCGGAATGAAGGCGAACCGCCAGCTACGGATCCCGACCTCTGGAGAGTCGGGACGGATTACACGGATCCGAACCATGGATCTATGGATCAAATCCGTACAATCCCGGTTCCATCCGTAGCGAATAGTTCTCGTTCGTAGGATTCGGCTGTAGATGCGCCCGCTGGGCGCGTCAGATCGGGAAGAAGCCGCGCTCAACGAGCGCAGCTACAGGGGGGAGGGCTTCTCCTGGGCTTGTCCCGAGGACGCGGCATGGGGTAGTGTACTGCCGTGATTTGGGGAATGAACAAGGATCCGTTGAAGACTGCCGGGGCGGTTGCGTTGCTGGTCGCACTGGTCTGGATGGCTTTCGGCGGTTCGCTTCAGTGCGGATTCGTCCATTTCGACGACGACCAGTACATATTTGAGAATGCGTACATCGCCGGCGGCTGGTCCTGGGGCGCTGTTCGCTGGGCGTTCACCACCGGGCATGCCGCCAACTGGCATCCGGTGACGTGGCTGTCGCACATGACGGACATCGAACTGTTCGGCCTGAATCCCCGGGCCCATCATGCCGTGAATGTCTGGATTCATGCCCTGAATGCCGTGCTGCTGTTCGGGGGACTCCGCCGGTTGACCGGCCGCTTCGCCCTGGCCTGGTGGGTGGCAGCCCTGTGGTGCGTGCATCCCCTGCGGGCGGAGAGCGTGGTGTGGGTGTCGGAGCGCAAGGACGTGCTGGCCATGTTGTTCGGCCTGCTTGCGGTGGGGGCGTATGCGCCGTCCGGCCAACGCGGGAAGATGGGGCGGGTTGCGATCTTCTTCGCGCTGAGCCTGATGTCCAAGCCGATGTGGATCACGCTGCCGTTTGTCCTGCTGCTGTTGGATGCCTGGCCCTTCGGACGATGGAAGACAGGCAACGTCTGGGAACTTTTCCGCGGAAAATGGCCGCTGTTTCTGCTGGCCATCGTGTCGGGCGTCGTTACCTTCATTGTTCAGAAACGCGGCGGGGCCGTTGGCTCGCTGGATTTGCTTTCTCCCGGCGTCCGCCTGGCCAATGCCGTCGTGGCCTACGCGGAATATATCCGCCTGTTGTTTTGGCCGGCGGGGTTTTCCGTGCTCTACCCGTACCCGGAGGCCGGCCATTCCATCCTGCGAGTGGGGATTTCATTGACGTTGCTTCTGGGCGTTACCGTGGTGGCCGTCAGCCGGTGGCGAAGACGACCCTGGCTGGCCGTGGGGTGGCTGTGGTTCCTTGGCACCTTGGTGCCGATGATTGGGCTGGTGCAGGTGGGGCGGCAGTCGTGGGCGGATCGCTATACGTATTTGCCACATATCGGGTTGCTGGTGGCCCTGGTTTGGGGCGTGGCGGAGGCGAAGGATCGATGGGTAGGGACGCCTCGCCGAGGCGTCCGGCATAACAAAAAGACGGACGCCTCGGCGAGGCGTCCCTACCTTGAATCCATTTTGGCGACGTTGACCGGTGTCCTTGTCCTGGGTCTCACGGCGTTGTCGCGCCGGCAAACCGCGGTGTGGCAATCCAACGAAAGCTTGTTCCTGCATGCCATTTCCGTCACGGAAACCAATCTGCTGGCCCATGGGAACCTGGGAATCTACTACGGGATGCGCGGGCAGTTCGAGGCGGCCGAATTCCATCTTCGGGAAGTGCTGCGGCACAATGCCCGGGATGGCGGGGCTTGGTACGCGCTGGGCAACGTTTATCAATTTCAAGGGCGAAAAGAGGAGGCCCTGGAGCACTATCTCCAGGCGGCGGATGATCCGAAGCAATGGAAGGCTATGAACAATGCGGCCTGGTTGCTGGCGACGGCGGCGGATGGCGACATCCGCGCGGAAGAGGCGCTCCAGTGGGCCCATCGCGCCTTGGAGGTGGCCCCGCCAGACCAAACCGCAGGCCTATGGAATACCCTTTCCGTGGCGCGGGCCAACGCCGGGGATTTTGACGGCGCCCTCCAGGCCGCCGAGAGGTCCCTGGACCTTGCGCGGGCATCCGGGGATTTCTCGCTGGCCGAGAAAGTGCGCAAGCGGATGACGTTGTTTCACAGCAAACAACCCTATCGGGAGTAAGCCATAAGAGGCGGACGCAGTTTGCGGTTTGCCGGGGGTGCGGAAATTTTTTTCTCCTGTGGAAATCGTCGGTCTGCCCCGGTGAAATAAATCATTCAAACAGGTAAAACGCTTGCATGCCGTGTAATTTTACTGCCAAATACTTAATGCTAGAAGGCGGCGGTAATTGGGGCGCGAGACATGAATCATGCTGGAAAGTCGAAAGATTGCGGCGGGCCGTCAGAAGAGAATAATAGATGATTACAACCTCCTTGTATTATTAGGATATTGTTAGGGTTGACTTGAAAAAAAATGAAATTTTTCCTTTACAGCAATGTCGGATTGGGATAAAAGTCGTACCAATGTTGGAGAAGGTTTCTCCGAGGCGGTTTAAAAAATAAATGAAAAACAAGGAGACGATGATGAAAAAATTATTGATCGCATTGGCCATTCTGGCGGTTGCCTCGGTGGCCCAAGCTGACATTCTTGCCACGTGGAATTTCTACGGCAGCAACTCCACGCAGTGGGAACCGGCCATGCCGATTGCCGGCGCGAACCTGGATGCCAACATTGATTCCGCCTCGCTGACCATCGGCGGTGGCTTTGTGGCCACCTCGTCGGGCAACAACCTGCGTTCCAACGGCACCTACTGGGGCATCACGTCTCCGGACCTGGGCGATGCCTATGTCCAGATCTCGCTTGCCGCGGCCGATGGCTACACCCTGACGGTTGAAACCATCACGGGTGCAGTCGCTGGTTCCGGCACGGGCGTCGGCGGCGTGGACCGCTGGGCGGCCCAGGCGGATGGCGGCGGTTATGGCTGGGTGATCGGCGAGTCCGCCACGGCCAACAACACGTCGGCCTCGTGGGACATTACCGACACCACCGGCGAGACGGTTGATCTGCGCTACTTCGCCTCGCCGACCGCGGCTGGCGGCACGTACGGCTTCCAGGGCATCAACGGTGGCAACTCCATCGTGATCAACGGCACGACGCAGCCGATCCCGGAGCCCGCGACCATGAGCCTGCTGGGCTTGGGCGCGCTGGCGATGGTCCTCCGTCGCAAGATGAAGAAATAATCACCCCGCAAGGGATGATGACAAGAGCGGCCTTCGGGCCGCTCTTTTTTGCTGTAGATGCGCCCGCTGGGCGCGTTGGATCGGGAAGAGGCCGCGCTCAACGAGCGCAGCTACAGGGGGAGCGCAGCTACAGAGGCGGGATAACGCGGATCGGATTGTAGATGCGCCCGCTGGGCGCGTCGGATCGGAACGAACAGCCGCCGCGCTCAGCGAGCGCAGCTACAGGGGGAGCGCAGCTGCAGGGGCGGGACAGCGCGGATCGGATTGTAGATGCGCCCGCTGGGCGCGTCGGAACGGGAAGAGGCCGCGCTCAACGAGCGCAGCTACAGGGGGAGCGCAGCTACAGAGGCGGGATAACGCGGATCGGATTGTAGATGCGCCCGCCGGGCGCGTCGGATCGGGAAGAGGCCGCGCTCAACGAGCGCAGCTACAGGGGAGAATCATAATCCACGAACCCCTGCCACGGCCATTCTTCCCATGATGCCACCAAGCCCGCCCGGACCGGATTATCCCGAACATAGGCCCATTTTTCGGCATAGGATTCTTCCGATCTCAATATGTGGTCGAAGAAGCCTCTCTGCCAGAGCGGCGCAGCGACCGCCAACTCGGAGCAGAGGCCTTTGGCTGTCCATTCCTTCCACTTGTTCATGAATCGCGGAAGGGGCCGAATAGCGCCTTCCGCTTGTTCCGTGCAGAAGAAATGAACGTGGTCAGGCATGATGACATAGCGGCCAATGAGCCAGCCGTGGCGGGTTGTGGATGCCTGCCATTCACGGAGGAGAAAATTCGCTGCTTCTTGGGAGGCTAGGATTGGTTTGCGGCCCGCAGTGCACACAGTGATGAAATAGGCCGGCCGCGAAATCCAGATGCGGTCCAAACGCCGGAGATGGGTGTGCGTTGGCATGAGGCCAGTGTAGCGTGCGCGGGGAGGATTGGGCAATGTTGTAGCTGCGCCCGCCGGGCGCGTTGAGTCGGAAAGCCGCCGCGCTCAACGAGCGCAGCTACAGGGGGGCGTGCGGTTACAGGGGAGGGCCGGCGCGGATCGGATTGTAGATGCGCCCGCCGGGCGCGTTGGGTCGGGAAGCCGCCGCGCTCAGCGAGCGCAGCTACAGGGGGGCGT
>Ga0116151_10005894_pt1 | contig 10472 bp, 12 predicted proteins | sample AD_UKC117_MetaG_FD_89893 | JGI IMG/M metagenome (GOLD analysis project Ga0116151, IMG submission 89893) | Active sludge microbial communities of municipal wastewater-treating anaerobic digesters from Hong Kong - AD_UKC117_MetaG | ecosystem: Engineered > Bioreactor > Anaerobic > Digestate... | reverse complement strand
GAAGCACAGAAGTCCAGCGTTTCCTTTCGAGCCCTGGTCGAGGTGCGCAACAAATTCGTCGAAGCCTACCGCGAAATCATGAGCATGCCGCTGTAGCGGCGAGGAACTGACAGATGACGACTGAAGCGGTCATGTTGCCGCCGGCACAACGTTTGACCCAAGGGCTGCGACCGATCCTGCTGTTGGTCGGCGTCGCGCTGGCTGTCGCAGCGGGCGTCGCAATCACGCTCTGGTCCGTTGGTCCTACCTACAGCGTGCTGCACGCGGGGCTCGCGGCGGACGAGACGGCCCAGGTGGCGCAGGCGCTGGATGCCGCGCGCATACCTTACAAGATCGACGACGGCACGGGCTCGATCCGCGTGCCATCGGCGCAATTGTCCGCTGCCCGCTTGAAGCTCGCAGGCGATGGCCTGCCGGGCTTGAGCTCCGGCTTCGAGTCCATGTCCAAGGAGCCCGGGTTCGGTGTCAGTCAGTTCATGGAGAATGCGCGCTATCAGCACGCAATCGAAGTCGAGCTCGCGCGCACCATCTCCAGTGTGCAGCATGTGCAGGCCGCGCGCGTGCATCTGGCGGTGCCGCGGCAATCATCGTTCGTGCGCGATCGTCGCCCGGCGACGGCGTCGGTCTTCCTGCAGCTGAAGGCTGGGCGTCGACTCGAGGGCGGTCAGGTGTCCGCCATCGTCAACCTCGTTGCATCCAGCATCCCCGAGCTCGAGCCTGCGCAGGTGACCGTGGTCGATCAGCAGGGACGACTGCTGTCGGCGCGGCAGATCGATGGTGACGAGGCACTGCGCGACAAGATGCTCGAGTACGCCCGCGACATCGAGCAGGGCTTCACGCAGCGCATCGAAGAACTTATTTCGCCCCTGGTCGGTCCGGCCGGCGTGCGAGCGCAGGTGGTCGCCCAAGTCGACATGTCGACGACCGAGGAGGCGCGCGAGCAGTACAACCCCGAACGCCAGGTAGTCAGAAGTGAGCAAACGTCGGAGCAGTCGTCGCGCAACAGCGCGGGCGACAATGCCGCCGGTGTGCCTGGAGCGCTGACCAATCAGCCACCCCAGCCAGGCGTTGCGTTGCCGCCAGGGGCGGCGCCAACGATCGCACAGACCGGCAATGTCGCAGCCGGTGCCGCCGCGGCTGCTGGTGGCGCGGCGACGACGGTCCTCGGCCCGGACTCCACCTCGAAACAATCGACCCGTAACTTCGAGATCGATCGGACTCTCGCGTATACGCGTCAGCCCGCGGGTCGGATCACGCGTCTCACGGTCGCAGTGCTGGTGGACAACCTGCGCACGGTCGACGAGGCTGGCAAAGCGACCGAGACGCCGCTGACCGAGAAGCAGCTCGAGCACATCACCAAGCTCGTGCGCGATGCGGTTGGCTACAACGAGAGCCGTGGTGACAGCGTCAACGTCGTCAACTCATCGTTCCGCAGTGAGCCCGAACCAGCAGCTGGCGAGCTCGAATCGATTCCAATCTGGGAGCAGCCGTGGGCACAGGATCTCGCCAAGATTCTGGCCGGCGTGATCGTATTGTTAGTGCTGGCATTCACCGTCGTGAAGCCCTTGCTCAAATCGCTGGTCGAGCCGCTCAAGGCGCAGGCGATGCTGCCGGCGGCCATGCCGGCTGCCGCTGCAGGCACCGCAGCGCCGCTCAATGCCAATCCGACGCTCGCGTACGAACAACAGGTTGCCGCAGCACGGGACATGGTCGCACAGGACCCGAAGCGGGTTGCTCAGGTGGTCAAGACCTGGGTGGCGGACGATGAGTAGTGGCAATGGCTGAGCGCAGCGTCGAAGCCCAGCCGGTCGCGCGCTGGAATCTGCCGAGCGTAGACGATGGTCAGGGCAGGCGGCATCGCTTTGGCCCCACCGTCTCGCGCCTGGAGGCACTGGAGCGCGAGGCGTTCGAGCAGGGCCTGGCAGCGGGTCGAGAAGCGGGCGAACGTGCGATCAGGGCCGAAATGGACAGCCGCGTGGCTGAGCTCGACGTCAAGATTGCTGCGCTCAAGGCCATCCTCGACACACTCGCACGGCCACTGGCTGCGCTCGACCTCGAGGTAGAGCGCGAACTCACGCAGCTGGCGCTCACGATTGGCCGCCAGCTCGTAAGGCGCGAGCTCGCGATCGAGCCTGAGCAGGTGATCGGCATCGTGCGCCACACGGTGCAGTTGTTACCTGTCAGTGCGCGTGATGTGCGTGTGCACCTGCATCCGGCAGACGCCAGCATCGTCAAGGAGCGGCTCACGGAACCGAACGGCGAACGGGAATGGATACTGATCGAAGATCCTTTGCTCGCGCGTGGCGGCTGTCGCGTCACGACTGCCACTTCCAGTATCGATGCGCGGCTCGAATCGCGTCTCTCGGCGCTCGCCGCGACCTTGCTCGGCGAGCAGGATGAAAGCCGTAACGCCGCCGTAGCACAGCAGTCCGATCCCGGTCCTGCACCCGAGCCGACAGCAGAATGATCGACATTGAGATCAGCCCCGATCGCAGCCCGATCTGGCGACAGACGCTGGCACGTCGTCGCCAACAGGTAGCGAATGCTGCGCCACCGCCGGTCGAGGGCTCGCTCACGCGCATGGTTGGTCTGACTCTCGAAGCGACCGGCTGCCAGGCGGCGGTCGGCGACATCTGTGACCTCGTGGCCAACGACGGTGCCCGTGTTGAAGCGGAGGTGGTCGGCTTCTCCGGCGATCGCCTGTTTCTGATGCCTACCAGTGAAATGCATGGCCTGGCGCCGGCCGCTCGCGTCATCCCACAGCAGCGTGCCGGCGTCGTGAAAGTGGGTCCCAGTCTGTTGGGTCGAATCATCGATGGCACCGGCGCTCCGCTCGATGGCAAAGGACCGCTGGCCGGCGATGCGCCCGTGCGCCTGATGGGGCAGACCATCAATCCACTGGCGCGCCAGCCCATCGATCAGCCACTGGACGTCGGCGTGCGAGCGATCAATGCGCTGCTGACGGTCGGGCGCGGCCAACGCATCGGTCTGTTCGCCGGCAGCGGCGTGGGCAAGAGCGTGCTGTTAGGCATGATGGCGCGCTATACCAGCGCAGACATCATCGTGGTCGGACTGATCGGTGAGCGCGGTCGTGAGGTCAAGGAGTTCGTTGAGCGGATCCTTGGGGCCAGCGGTCTGCGCCGCTCGGTGGTCGTAGCGTCGCCGGCTGACAACTCACCACTGATGCGACTGCACGGCGCGTGGCTGGCAACCTCGATCGCAGAGTACTTCCGGGATCGCGGCCAAAGCGTGCTGCTGATCATGGATTCGTTGACGCGGTTTGCGCAGGCCCAGCGCGAGATCGGGCTCGCGATCGGTGAGGCACCCGCGACCAAGGGCTACCCACCCTCAGTTTTCGCGCGTCTGCCCGCGCTGGTCGAACGAGCCGGCAACGGCGCCCTGGGCACGGGCTCGATCACGGCGTTCTACACCGTATTGACAGAAGGTGATGATGCACAGGATCCGATCGCGGATGCTGCGCGCGCGATTCTCGACGGTCATATCGTCCTGTCGCGCCGGATCGCCGAGTCTGGTCACTATCCCGCGATCAACGTGGAAGCGTCCGTCAGTCGGGTGATGCACGAGATCGTATCCGCGGAGCATGCAGATACCGCCAGGCGATTTCGTCAGATTCTCTCTACCTACCAGCAGCATCGGGATCTGATCGCGATCGGTGCTTACCAGCGTGGCAGCGACGTGAGAGTCGACACTGCGCTTGCGCAATGGCCAGTCATGCAGCGCTTCCTGCAACAGAGTATTTCGGATCGTGTCGATTTCCCGACCAGTGTGCAGGCGCTGGCAGACAGCCTGCGCGTCAATGAACCGTCGGCTGAGGAAGCAGCATGAAACGTGCGCAGCGCCTGGAGTTGGTGCAACGAGCAACGGAGCACGCTGAGCGCGACCGGGCGGAGTTGCTGGTGCGTGCCGAACAGGAGGTGCAAGCCTGTGAAGCCAAGCTGGCGGAACTGACGCGCTATCGGCGCGACTACGAGCGGACTTTGGGTACGCCAGACCTGCCAGGCCGTGATGTTTCGCAGTTGCGCGATTTCCAGGTGTTTCTTGCGCGATTGACCGAGGCGATCAGCCAGCAGCGCGTGCTGCTGACACAAGCCCGGGCGCGCCGCGAGGCGCAACTTGCGCACTGGCAGCAGGCGGCGCAGCGCGCCAAAGCAGTCGGCACGCTCGCGGATCGCTGGCAGGCGGAAGACAGACGGTCAGAGGACCGTCGCGAACAGAACGAAACCGACGAACGCGCACAACGGGTAGTCAGCCGCTCCGCGGCCGGTCACGCTGGCGAAGATCAATCAGGAGACGCTTCATGAGTAGCAGTCCAGCCGTCATATTGGCGGCGCCCAGCCCGGTTGGTACGCCGACCGCTCCGGTGCCACTCGCGGTGCGCATGGAGGTCGACCCAGCTGTCGTCACGCAACACGCGCCGACATTCTTCGATGTACTGGCGGAATCCAGCCTGCCGTTGCCTGAAGCCGCCATCCAGTTGAGTGACGAGCTCGAGACGGTCGAACCCCCGGATCGCAGCGCCGAAGACGCTGCGCGTGATGGCTGGCTGGAACTGCTGGCGCATGCGACCAGTCAGCCGGTGGCACCGCCGACAGCGGAGGTCCTGGCTGTTGCAGTCCCGGTCGGAACTGCGAGCGTGGCGACTGCCGCTAACACGACGCGTGTCGAAGCAATGCAGGAGACTGCGGTTGCATCGCAGGTCCTGGCACCTGCGACGGCCGGCGCACCATCGAGCACGCGCGTGACAGCGGATCTGCAACGAATGGTGGCGCCACCGCCCGCCGCGCGAGCGCTCCCGCCAGATGAAGAGCCTGAGCTCGTCAGTAAGGTCGCGATTCCCCGGGCAGCAACACGCGAGCCCGCCATGCCGCAACAGCGGCCGATAGCGCCGGCGCCCACCCAGCCCGTCATTGCGCCAACACCTGCAAACTTGCCGACGAACCCGGCGCCGCAGGCGAGTGCCGTGCCGCAGGTGAGTGCCGTGCCGCAGGCGAGTGCCGTGCCATTGATAGCCGCCGCCGCGGAGCCTGCGCCAGTAGTCGCCACGGTGATCCAGGCCGACAGCCTCCCAACCCGGCAGCGGAGCACGGTACAACGGGCCGTCAATGCGTCGGTCGATTGGTCGGCGCCAGTGTCGCCGCTGCCGTCGCTACGACGACCGTTCGAGCCAGTGGGCAAACCGGTTTCGGCTGCCGCGCTACCACTAACTAGTGCAGCGCCGGATTCGGAACTGCCTGTGCAGTCTACTGCGACGCGGGAGCCTGGTGTCGCTGCCCCGATTGCCACCGCGCCGGTATCCGCGCCCGTGGTCGCAGTGGCTGTTCCCGCCAACCCCGGCACTCCGGTCACTCAGGGCAACGCGATAGGCATCCCGCAGGCAGATGCCTCGAAGCTCCGCAGCGACGAAACGGCGGACGTGAGCGAGTGGGGTGAACTGACCGCCAGCAGCGAGCATCGTGCAGCTCCGCGCGCGAGTAGCGTAGATCGCGCCCCGCAGCTGCAGGCACGCCACGCCACGCTCACACTCTCCCAGCCTCTGGGTACGGCCGCCTGGACGACCGAGCTCGCTACCCGTGTCAGTCTGCTGGTGAGATCGGCCAAGCAATCCGCCACTCTAAAGCTCAATCCGGCGGATCTCGGTCCGGTGGAGGTCCGCATCAGCGTGCGCGAAAGCGACGCCAGCGTGACTTTCGTTGCTGCGCACGCCGATACGCGCGCAGCGCTCGAACAGGCCATGCCGAAGCTGCGCGACATGCTGGCTTCGCAGGGATTGGCGCTCGCCGACAGCGCGGTGTTCGCTGATTCACAACGCAGTTTCAACAGTTCGCAGCCGCAGCCCCAGCGTGCGGGTAACGAGGCCGCGCCGCGGGATGAGCGACCGCTCGAAGCGGCGGAAGCGGCCAAGGGTCCTGGGGCGTCGCTGCTCGATATCTACGCCTGAGCGCGCCAGGATTCTGACGCTGCACGTTCTCGCCGCCGCCCGATCGTGACGCACGTCACATCAGACTCGTGGCATGCAGGTTGCACATGATCCTCTGTCGACAACTGGATTTCACGCAAGAGGATCTACCATGGCCGAAGCTGCCGCTCCTGCTACCGCCGCCGAAGGCGCAGCCAAACCGAAGAGCAAGAAGGGCCTGCTGATTGGCATTGCCGCTGTGCTGCTCCTGGGTGGCGGTGCCGCCGCGTTCTTCCTGATGCGCGGCGACAAGACCCATGACGAGCCGAAGGTCGAACCACTGGCGCCGGCCAAGTACCTGGCGCTCGATCCACCGTTCGTCGTCAACTTTCAGGGAGAGGAAGGCGCAAAGTTCCTGCAGGTGGCAGCGCAAGTGATGACGCGCGACCTCGAAATCGAAGCGCTGCTGAAAGAGCACGACCCCCAAATTCGCAACGACCTGTTGATGATGCTCGGCGCACAGAGTGCTGCGACCTTGCGCACCCGGGAGGGCAAAGAAAAACTGCGCGAGCAGTGCCTCGAAGCGGTGCGCACCATCATCAAATCGGTAGGTGGCGAAGGCGAGAAGGTCGAAGCCCTCTACTTCACCAGCTTCGTCATGCAGTGAGGGAGACGCAAGTGAACGCCAAAGCAGACGAAGTCGCGGAGCGAGCGCCGGAGAAGGCCGAGTTCCAGAACATGCAGCCGGCACCTGTGAACAAGGATGCGTCGCCCGATGTGAACCTGGACGTCATTCTCGACGTACCGGTGACGCTCTCGATGGAGGTGGGCCGCACGCGCATCCCGATCCGGAATCTGCTGCAACTGAACCAGGGTTCGGTCGTCGAGTTCGACCGCGCGGCTGGCGAGGCGCTCGATGTCTTCGTGAATGGCACGCTGGTGGCGCATGGCGAGGTGGTCGTCGTGAACGAGAAGTTCGGCATCCGGATCACTGATGTGGTGAGCCCGGCTGAGCGGATTCGCAAGCTCAAATAACAACCCGATTTCGAATCATGTTCTCTGCACGCTCGACTCTGGTCTCATTGGCAGGCCTGACGGCCACGGCTGCGGCATCGCGGGCATACACGGCTGAGCGAAAGTTCGCAGCGCCGGCTGCTGACGACGTGGTCTCGAGTGCTGCCGGTGGGCTGCTGGAGGTCACGATCTCGTTGGCCATCGTGCTGGCCGCCATCTTCGCAATCGCGTGGTTCGCGCGTCGCGCGCGCAGCTTCGGCTCTCGGACACGACGTCAGATCGAAGTGCTCGACGATCTACCCCTCGGTGTCAAGGAACGCGCGGTGCTGGTGCGGGTCGCCGGCAAGACCCTTTTGTTGGGTGTGGCGCCGGGTCAGGTGCGTGCCCTGCACGCCTTCGGTCCGGAGGATGCAGCCAGTCTGTCAGTAGAGCCCGACTCGTCGGCCGTGAGCGATCCGGCTTCGCGCACGCCGTCGTTCGCTGCGCTGTTGCGGCGGAGCATGGGGCGATGACGACGACCCGGACATTGTTAGTGCTGGCCGGAGCGGTGGTGCTGCTGATCGTGCCGGTCGGCGCGCTGCTCGCAGCACCTGGACTGCCTGCTGTGACCGTCGAAACGGCGGCCGGCGGTGGTCAGACCTACTCACTCACGATTCAGGTTCTCATTCTGATGACGGCGCTGACCTTGCTGCCGTCGATCGTACTCATGATGACTGCCTTCACACGTATCGTGATAGTGCTTGCAATCCTGCGCCAGGCGATCGGGGCAGGGCAGACGCCGCCCAACCAGGTGCTGGTAGGACTCGCCTTGTTCCTGACCATGTTCGTGATGGCGCCCGTGCTCGACAAGATCAATGTGGAAGCCGTGCAGCCGTACATGGAAGGTACCATCGAGACCACCGACGCGTTGCAGCGAGCCATCCAGCCCCTCAAACAGTTCATGCTGGAGCAGACGCGCGAACAGGACATCGCCACGTTCGTGCGGATCGCTGGCTCGCAGGGATTCGACAAGCCTGAGGACGTACCGCTCAGCATTCTCGTCCCGGCTTTCGCTACCAGCGAATTGAAGACGGCCTTCCTGATCGGCTTCCTGCTGTTCATTCCGTTCGTGATCATCGATCTCGTCGTCGCGAGCGTGTTGATGTCGATGGGCATGATGATGCTGTCGCCCGTGCTGATCTCGTTGCCATTCAAGATCATGCTGTTCGTACTCATCGATGGCTGGGCGCTCGTCATGGGTACCCTCGCTGAGAGTTTCTTCAGATGACGCCAGAGACTGTGCTCAATATCGGTCGCCACGCGCTCGAGATGACCATCATGCTCGCGGCACCGTTGTTGCTGGTGGCACTGGGCGTCGGTCTGCTGGTAGGCCTGTTCCAGGCCGCGACGCAGATCAATGAAATGACGCTGTCGTTCATTCCCAAGCTGATGGCGATGGCTGTGGTGGTCCTGATCGCCGGGCCATGGATGCTGCGTCAGATGATCAGCTACACACGCGAGCTGATCCAGTCCATTCCCAGTCTGATCAACTGATTGGCGGTTGCGCATGCTGCAGATCCAGATGGGACAACTCGAAGGCTGGCTGGCACAGGGCTTCTGGCCATTCGTTCGCATCGGCGCATGTTTCATGGTCGCACCGGTATTCGCTGCGCGCTACGTGCCGGCGCGCGTCCGCATCGCTCTGGCGCTGGCTGTTACGCTGTTGGTCGCGCCGCTCGTTAGTGTCCCCGACGTGCCGCCCTTCAGCGCTGCAGGCGTGGCGGTGACCGCTCAACAACTGCTGATCGGACTGTCGCTCGGCTTCGCGCTGCAGCTGGTTTTCGACGCACTGACACTCGGTGGTCAGGTGTTAGCCAACAGCATGGGCCTGTCGTTCGCGCTGAACCAGGATCCACTGCGCGGCAGTGGCACGCCCGCGATCGGCCAGTTCTACACAATTCTCGTTACCATGACGTTCCTCGCGCTCGGCGGGCATTTGGCCCTGATAGAGATCCTGGCCCAGGGCTTCCAGTCCTTGCCGCTCGGCGGCACCGGTCTCGGTCGTGACAGCTTGTGGAGCCTGGTCCTGTGGGGCGGTACGCTGTTCGCCGGCGCAGTCACCATTGCGTTGCCCGGCGTGACTGCCCTGTTGATCGTCAATCTGTCGTTCGGCGTCATGAGCCGCGCAGCGCCTTCGTTCAACCTGTTCGCCGTCGGCTTTCCCGTCTCGCTGGTACTGGGTCTCGTGATACTGCTGGTCGGCTTGCCGACGATGCAGGACAGCTTCATCGAGCTCCTCGGTCGCGCGCTCGCCTATCTGCGCGAACTGTCACAGTTGTCTGGTAGCTGAACCATGGCGGAGAACGACGGCCAGGAAAAAACTGAACGCCCGACACCCAAGCGTCTGGAGGACGCGCGCAAGCGTGGCCAGTTGCCGCGCTCTGTGGACTTGTCGAGTGCCGGCGTGATGATGACCGCCGCTGCGATACTGTACCTGCTCGGTGGGTCGCTTGGAACCGGCCTCGCACAGCTCATGCGCGACGGTCTCTCGATCCGTGGCGCCGCGTCCGTCGATCCCGAGCGCCTGGTGCCACTGCTCTCACAGGAGTTCGCCGCTGCGTTCTGGGTGGTCGCGCCGATCTTCGGGGCCACCATATTGGCGGCGCTGTCAGCGCCATTGCTCACCGGCGGATGGAATTTCTCCGTCGAAGCCCTCGCACCGAAATTCGAACGCCTCGATCCGATCAAAGGTATCGGCCGCATGTTCTCGACCCGCAGCCTGGTCGAACTCGGCAAGGGCATCGCCAAGTTCTCGCTCGTCGGCATCATCGCCTATGTCGTGCTGCGCAACTCGGCACCGCAGTTGTTGTCGCTGGGTAGTGTCGAGCCCGGTCAGGGCATCAGTGCGGCGGGTGAGCTCTGCGCGCAGGCACTGCTGGCACTGGTCTGCGCACTGGTGGTGATCGCCGGCATCGATGTGCCCTATCAACTCTGGAAGCACAGCGACGAACTGAAGATGTCGCGCGACGAAATCCGTCGCGAGATGAAGGAGTCGGAAGGTTCCCCGGAAATCAAAGGCCGCATTCGCAGCCTGCAGCAGGCCATGGCCCGCAACCGCATGATGCAGGACGTGCCCTTGGCTGATGTCGTTGTGACCAATCCGACGCACTACGCCGTGGCACTGCGCTATGACGATAGCCGCATGCGCGCCCCGATCGTGGTGGCGAAAGGCGCGGACCTCGTCGCCGCGCGTATCAGGGAAATCGCCGTCGAACACCAGGTGCCACTGGTCGAAGCGCCGCCGCTGGCACGTGCGCTGCACGGCGCAGTCGATATCGGTCAGGAGGTTCCGGCTGAGTTGTATGTCGTCGTTGCGCAAGTGCTGACGTATGTCTATCAACTGCGTGCTGCGATGGCTGCCGGCGAGCAGCCACCGCCACCGCCGGTGCTGGCATGACGCCGCGTCAGGTGTTGAGCATGGGCATCGGCGCGCCGATCGCGTTGCTCGCGATTCTGGCGATGATGATCCTGCCGCTGCCGGCGTTTGCACTCGACGTGCTGT
>Ga0116151_10005891_pt1 | contig 10478 bp, 9 predicted proteins | sample AD_UKC117_MetaG_FD_89893 | JGI IMG/M metagenome (GOLD analysis project Ga0116151, IMG submission 89893) | Active sludge microbial communities of municipal wastewater-treating anaerobic digesters from Hong Kong - AD_UKC117_MetaG | ecosystem: Engineered > Bioreactor > Anaerobic > Digestate... | reverse complement strand
GGCACGTGCTCGGCATCGTGCTCAACCGCGTTCCCGTCAAGCACAGCCAGCAGTACGGCGGGTACGCCTACGTCATGCCCGAGGAGGATTCGACCCGGCGCGAGCGCAAGCGGGTCGAGCCCGCCTGAGTCTCGTCAGGTCGACCGGGGTGAGCCCGGCAGGTCGCGCAGCGCACGCACGATCGGCACGAGCGCGGCGTCGACCTCGTCCGCCATCTGCCCGAAGGCGCTGGGCGGGCCCCCGATGGGGTCGGTGATGTCGACCCCGCTCTGGCGCGCCACGATCGAGCCCCGGCGTCGCGCGGCGGCGGCGGCTACCTGGCGCACCCAGGATGCATCAGGGTCTGCCAGTGGGTCCGCCTCCCGGTCGACGGCCGTGAGCCCGTCGACGAGGTCCGCGAAGTCCCTCAGGGTGAAGACCCGACGCAGCGAGGCCGGGTGCAACTGGGCGACGGCCGTCCGGTGCTCGCGCGCAGCGGTCAGCACGAGGTCGGCGCGGGACACCATGTCGGCTGAGAGTTGTCGGGCCTGGAAGCCCCCTGCGTCGATGCCGGCGGCTTCCAGCCGTTCACGGGTTCCCTCATCCATCTCCTGGCCCGCAAGTGCCTTGGTCCCGGCACTCTCGATGGCGATGCCAGTGCCGGCCAGTTCGTGGCGTAAGCGGCGCTCCAGGTATGGCGAACGACACACGTTCCCGGTGCAGACCACAAAGATGGATCCTGTACTCACCACCGGCGATTCTCCTGTACCGTTGATTTCGCTATCACTAGCCAGCAGGGAGCAACAGTATCGGGTGATGGCACCGTTCTTGGTGGTGACCAAGGAATGGCTGCAAGTCCCCGAAGCCCCAACGGTGCGGCCGTATGATCCTGTCTCCCTGCGCTGCGCAGCCCTCCGAATTGGGGTTCGATGAATGTCCGACGTGTAAATCGTTGCCGACCCCCTAGGGTCGTATACCACCTTGCAGACTTGAACTCATGACCACCCAGTTCAGTTCGAGCGACTCCGAGATCCAAGAGGCCGCAGCGGTGACCGGCACCTTCCCGCTGACCGCGTCCGCAGCCGTCTCGGGAGATGCCTGGTATAGGAGCTACAGGCGCAAGCTGGTTCTCGCGGACACCCTCATCGTCGGTACCGCCGTTGGAGCGTCGGCCGTGCTGACATTAGGCGACTCTCCCGGGTCGCTCGTGTCCGGCACATCTGTCCCCTACCCGCTCGCTGTTCTCCTGATCGGCGCGATCTGGCTCCTGTGCCTTTCTGCGAAGGAGTCTCGAGACCGTCACGTCGTTGGCGCTGGCCTGGTGGAGTACGAACGCGTGTTCAACGCGAGCTTGTGGGCATTCGGTGCCATCGCCGTGCTGTCCTACTTGGGGGGTGCGGACCTGTCACGGATGCTCTTCGCCGCCACGCTGCCGCTAGGCGTCACACTGCTCGTCCTTGGGCGCTGGGCCCTGCGCGCACGCCTCAAGCGGAAGCGTCGCAATGGTGCGGCCATGACCCCCACCCTCATCGTGGGCACACCTCGAGACGTCGAGCGGCTGCGGCTGGACATGAATCGCCGGCGCGACGCCGGCTACCTCGTGGTGGCTGTCTGCGAGTACGACGCGAACAACCCGGTCCAACCAGACGGCACTCACGGACTGCCACATGTGCCCCTCTCGAACGTTGGCGCCTTCGTCCGGTCGTCGGGGGTCGGTGCCGTCGCCGTGTGTGGGGCGCTCCCCAGTGTTGAGTTGCGAGAGCTCGCCTGGAGCCTCGAGGACTCACCGGCACAGCTGATGTTCACCCCAAGGCTCACCGATGTTGCTGGTCCGCGGATGAAGGTCAGCGACGTCCCCGGCCTGGCTCTCGTCCACGTGGATCTTCCCCGATTCAGCGGTTGGCACCATGTGCTCAAGCGCGCGCTCGACCTCGTGCTGTCGTTCGTGGCGCTGATAGTCCTCGCGCCCGTCATGGCAGCAGTCGCCGTGGCCATCAAACTGGGTGATGGCGGAGCGGTGATCTTCCGGCAGGAACGGGTCGGCATGGGTGGACGCCCGTTCGTCATCCACAAGTTCCGTACTATGACGCACGACGCCGAGAGCCAGGTCGAAGAACTCATCCGTGGCGCGGGTGGCCAGGCGCTCCTGTTCAAGATCGCAAATGACCCCAGAATCACCCCGGTAGGACACTTCCTACGTAAGTACTCAATTGACGAACTTCCCCAGTTCTGGACGGTGCTGCGAGGAGACATGAGCATTGTCGGTCCCCGCCCTCAGGTGGCCCGAGAAGTGGCGGAGTACACCGCGGCACTACATCGGCGCCTGCTGGTGAAGCCGGGGATCACCGGCCTGTGGCAGGTGAACGGCCGATCCAGCCTCAGTGTCGAGGAGAGTGTCCGGCTCGACCTGCACTATGTCGAGAACTGGTCCTTGACCAGCGACCTCGCCGTGATCCTCAAGACCGTGAGGGTCGTCCTCCGACCGCAGGACGCATACTGAGAGCCCTCACGACCTGCGACGCGAACGCTTCGCCCCTTGACCGCCAGGAGAGTGAGCGCGCTTGTCGCGCCCTGCCAGCCCCACGCCCGGACCAGGTGAGTGGGCGACCAGGCGCCGCCACACAAACCACGCCCCCGAAAGCAGGCCCATGACAATACCAATGGTTTCGCTGGTGACGGTGGCCCACAATAGCGCCTCGGAACTGCAGCATTTCTGGCGCGACTGGCCGTCGGATGCAGCCGAATGGATCGTTGTCGACAACGCGTCAACGGACGGATCTGCAGAGGTGGCACGTGCCCTTGGCGCACGAGTCATCCGACTCGACGTCAATATTGGCTTCTCAGCCGCAAACAACGTGGGCGCCGCCCGAGCCGAGGGACGAATCCTGGGGTTCCTCAATCCCGACCTAACCCCGACTCGCCAAGGAATCGACGCCTTGGCCGGGAGAGTTACCACCGAGAACGCCTTCGTGGCGCCTCAACTCGTCAACATCGACGGCACGCTGCAGGAGAACGGCCGGAACGCCCCGTACCCCCTACGGAAGCTCGCCCACATGTTCGCTCCAACTTCAAGGTTGAACCACCATTACGTGCGACACGTTGAGAGTGGACTCGAGCAAGTCGTGTGGGTTATGGGAGCAGCCTTGTTCATGAGCAGGGAGGTCTTTGAACAGGTCGGCGGGTGGGATGACCAGTACTTCATCTACTACGAAGACTCCGACATCTGCCTGCGGGCCCTCCACCTAGGGGTTCCTACTTTCGTTGACGGCGACGTGCGGTGGGTGCACGGCTGGGCGCGACAGACCAAGACCGCAAGATCGCTCTGGGTCTGGAAGCAGGAGTTCAGGTCAGCAATTCGGTTCTACCGCCGCCATCCCGATTGCATCGTGCCTCGAAGGTCCCGTAGCGGAAGCCTGGGTAAAGTGGAAGGGACGGCACGCCCATGAGCGGTATCGCCCTCGGCCAACCCCGTGGGCAGACCGCGATACCGGGCAGCAACCTCTCGCGAGAGGCAGACCCGTTGCTGCGCTTGGCCATGGCCAGCGCCACGGCAGCCGCGACGCTCCCGTTCGCCATCGCGGCGCTGGGGGCTGTCGAAGCGAGCCCCGTCGCCTACGGGAGCCTCGTCGTGTGGCAGTTGCGGGGCATGATCTACGGTCCCCTCATCATGCTGGTGGTCACGGTGTCCGCCGCGAGGTTCCAGGTGGGCAAAGCGACGTACTGGGCTTGGAGCCTGGTCTTCCTCGGGTACGCACCGGCCTGGCAAATCAGCCGCCAGCGGTTCCCGTGGCGAGGAAGCTTGGCGGTCGAGGACATCGAGAGGGGCCAGACCCTGATCCTGGCCGGGCACGTCGCGTTCGCGGTTGTTGCTTGGCTCGTGAGCCGGCGCCCGCCACGTGAGCGCCACGCCGGCCTTTCAGCCCTGTCCGTGCAGAATCCCGAGGCAATCAAGGAGCGGCAGCGCCGTGTCCTTTCGTACTTGGGACTCGGTTACCTCCTCCCGTCGATGCTTTTCATCGCCTTGATGGGTAGTGCCCTGTTCAACGCTCGTGCAATATTCAGGGCCCGGGTCCTGGAGATCTCATCCCTTCCCTTCGGGGGCTTCCTCTACTTCGCGGTGACGGCTGGTGCAATCGTCATCCCGGGGGCACTCCTCGCCTGTCAGCTGCACGCCGTCAAGGTGCCGGGCTGGCTGGTCGCCGGATGCTGGCTGGCTGCGGCCGTAGTAACCAACCCCTTAGTGGGCTCGCGCTTCCTCACCGGAAGCTTCCTCGTCGCTACAGCCGTAGCCGTGCTGTGCTACAGCAACCTCCTCCGACTCGTCCCGGCCGGCAGCGTGGCGCTCCTCATGGTGGTGTTTCCTTCGCTCGACGTGTTGCGGGGCGACGACACCGGCTCTCGGGGCATCCAGCTGCTCTCGGTGCAGGACTCCATGCTCGACTACGACTTCGATGCCTTCGAGATGGGCGTCCGCGAGGTATCCCTCGATTCGGGGCAGCGAGCGGGGCTGCCGCCATCCGCCCAGATGCTCATCGCCCCGGTCGCGCGGTGGATACCTATCGCCGCGCGGTCGTTCGAGGGAAATGCGGGCGGGCAGGTCGTCGCTGAATCCACCGGCATGGAGTACACCAACGTGTCAATGCCCTTGTGGGCGGAGGGACACCTCATCGCCGGTGCCTTCGGGACACTTGCCGCCCTGGGCGCGCTGGGGGCCTGGGTCGGCCTGACAGGCCGCGGCATCGGCCAAAGATTCTCGGTGGCGCAAATCGCCGCGCTCCCAGGCAGCACAGCGCTGCTATTCATCGTATTGCGTGGCTCCATCTATGAGGTGCTCGGCTATCTGGGGCTCGCCGTCGCCGTGTACTTACTGCTCTCCCGAACAGAAAACGAGATGTGAATGTCAAGGTCGAACCAGCTGAGGCCTCAGGACGCGCCCACGACCGCGGCCTTCTATCTCCCTCAGTTCCACTCGATTCCCGAGAACGACCAGTGGTGGGGGGAGGGGTTCACTGAGTGGACGAACGTCGCCAGGGCCACGCCCCTCTTCCCCGGTCACGACCAGCCACGGGTGTCCGCCACACCCTTCGGTGAGTACGACCTACTGAACCCACGTGTGTTGGCGTGGCAGGTCGAGGAGGCGAAGGCGCACGATGTCGATGCCTTCGTGTTCTACCACTACTGGTTCGCGGGCAGCCGACTGCTAGAACGACCGGTCGAGCTCTTCCTCGACAGCGACCTGGACCACTCTTTCGCCATCTGCTGGGCCAACGAGAACTGGACACGGCGATGGGACGGGAAGGAGAAGGAGGTCCTCATGGGGCAGACGTACGGCCCCGACTCATTCGCGGAGGTCTTCGAATCGTTCCTGCCCGCTCTGCGCGACCGGCGGTACCTGCGCAGGGACGGGGCGGCGGTCCTTCTCGTGCACCGTGCCGACCACCTTCCCGATCCCCGGCGGTTCGCCGCCGGGTGGAGGCGCCTTGCCCGCGAGCAGGGCCTGGGCGAGCTCTGGCTCGTCGCGTCGGAGACGCATGCGATGACGCCTGAACAGCTCGGTTTCGACGCCACCGCCGAGTTTCCGCCGGTGGGTGACACGACGCTGCAGACGGCGCTTTCTCGCCTGCCACGGGGCACCGTCCGGCCCTTCCGCGGCCGAATGTGCTCCTACCGGGCTCTTGCTGAGGGCTACATGGGACGGGCAACACCGTCGTTCGCTCGGCATCCAACGGTCATTCCCCGCTGGGACAACACGGCACGCCGACGTGATGCCGCCACCCTGTATCTAGGCAGCACCCCCCAAATATATGGCACATGGCTGGCTCACGCACGGGAGAGGGAGCGGTCCGAGCGCGGTTCAGCTGGCATCGTCTTCATCAACGCATGGAACGAGTGGGCCGAAGGCGCCTACCTCGAGCCGGACGAACGTTGGGGTCACGATTACCTGCGGATGACCCGATGGGGCGCTGCAGTCGACGACAGCACTCAGCCCGGGACCGGCTACACGCGAGGGCGCCCCAACGTGTCAGGGCTGGCACGAGGGGCTGCGCGGTCCGCACTCACCGTCGTGCAGAGCCTGAGGAAGCGACTCGGGCGATGACGTCACGAGACAAGGTCGCGGCGCTTCTGGTGAATTGGAACTCCTCAAAGGACGTGCTGCGCACCGTAGCTGCCATCGCCGACGAGTATCCCGAGGTCACAGTCATCGTCGTGGACAACGGCTCCGAGTTGCCCGACTGGGACTTGTTGTCCGTTCTCCGGGTAAACGAGGTGGTGCTCGTGCGCCGGTCCGACAACGGGGGCTATGCCGCCGGCGTGAACGAGGGCCTGCGCCGGGCACGCACCCTCGGGTCAACCTGGGCATGGCTCATCAACCCTGACGCCCTTCCCTACCCCGGGTGCCTCGACGCGCTCCTGGCCGCCAGTGCAGGGGCGGTGGCCCTCAGCCCCCAGCAACTCTCCTCCGCGATTCCCCTGGAAGAGGGCTCTACGCAGTACACGAGTGCGGCGCACCGCGTCGGCACACGATGGGTCCACGAGCGTTGCACGGGGTGCGCCGTCGGTCGTCATGAGGTGGATGTCGTGACTGGTACGGGCCTGCTCATCGACGCGGCCGCGGCGCACCAAGCGGGGTACCTCGACGAGTCGTTCTTCCACTACAAGGAAGAGTTCGAGTTCACCGAGCGACTGGCTCAGTTCGGCGCGGTGCGCTACGTCTGCGGCGCCCGGCTCTGGCACGAACGCGGAGGATCCCTGTCGGCCACATCTCCGACCGCGGACTACTACACGGTGCGCAACGAGTTGCTGTACCTCTCGATGCGGCTCGAGCGCCCTTGGCGTTTGCGGGCTCGCACGTGGCGATGGTCGCTTAGGTCCCTCGCGTCGGCAGTTGGGGCGAGGCCTGAAGCGCGGCGTGCCCGGCTGGACGGCGTGGCGCACGGCCTCCTCGGCCGCTCGGGGCCGCGGCCATGAGGCTGCTGTTTCTCGGCCACTCTTCGGCACTGCTGGGAGCAGAGCGCTCCATGGCGGACATCGTGTCGCGCGCCGTCCTGGACGGTCATGCCGTCACGGTGGCACTCCCGGGGTCTGGACCGCTCGTGAGCATCCTTGAATCGGCCGGAGCCGAGGTGGTCACCCTTCCCCTTCGCGCCTGGATGGGTGCTTGGCACTGGGTGCCACCAATCGGGCTCGCGCGCCTGCGCCAGAGCAGCCTCACCGAACGCGCCGTGGTGGACCTGATCCGAGACAGCGACGCGGAGGTCGTCGTCACCAACACCTCGGTGCTCCCGGCCGGCGCGGCCGCGGCACGGGTCGTCGGCGTACCCCACGTGTGGGTCATCCGGGAATCGCTCAGAGACAACCCGCAGCTCCGTTCCCTGATCCCGAAGCGCGTGATCGCTCGGCGGATCCTCGACGGGGCCGACGTGCTGTGCACAGTCTCGCCGTACGTCCGGGAACAGCTCTACGACCTCGCCGGGCGGTCGCACCCGAGAGCGTTTTTCGTGAGCCCCAACCCGACAGCGGGTTCCACCGCCGCGCATCCTGTTCCCCCTCCACGCCCAATGACATTTGTGCTCCCGGGCTTCTTCTCCCGAGAGAAGGGGCAACACCGAGTCGTGGTCGCCGCTTTCCTGGCGCGCCGCGCGGGTGCCGACCTCCGGGTCCGCCTCGTGGGACGCGGTCGGCGACCTTACACGCGATCACTTCTGGCCCTGCGGCAGATCCTGCGGCAGGACGATGTCGTGCAGGTCGCCCCGTGGAGTGACGACCTCGATGGAGAGTACGCGCGAGCGCATTTCGTCCTGTCCGCATCCCGAAATGAGGCCTTCGGACGCACCGTGGTCGAGGCCTTCGCTTACGGCCGGCCCGTCATCGGGCTCGACCGGGGCGCAACCTCTCTACTCCTGGGCTCAGGCGGGGGGATCCTCGTGTCCCCAGCCACGGTCCGCGAGCTCGGCCGAGTGATGGCTGCCGCTGCCGCACTCCCGATCAACGAGTACGAGGAGCTCCGTCGTGGAGCGGCAGGCCGAGGCGACGAGCACCGTCAAGGGCCCTCGCAGTACGAGGCATTCAGGGATGCTCTCGCGGGCGCCCGTCTCCTTCGCAGTGAAGGATGACGAAGTGGCGACCGGACCCGAGGTTTCCGACATCGAGCACGTAGGGGTCAGGCGGCGACTTCGGCAGATGCTCGCCTATGCCGGGTTTCCGATGCTCGGCGTGCTCACCCCGCTCCTCGCGCTCCCGACCATCTCCCGGGAGTTCGGTGCGAATGGCTGGGCGGCCATCGCCGTCGGTCAGTCCGTGGGTGCCGCCGCATCGGTGGCGGTTGAGCTCGGGTGGGGCCTGACGGGGCCACAAGCAGCGGCGGCGAGCGACCCTCGCGACCTTCAACGGCTGTTCGCGTCCTCCCTGATGTCCCGGGCGGCGGCAGCTCTCGCGATTGTCCCCGCCGTCGTCATCGTCGTCATCCTCCTCGACCCTCACTACGTCGCCGCTGCGTGCCTCGCCGCTGTCGCCATGACGATGAGCGGGTTCACCACCAACTGGCTGTACATCGGGATGGGCCGGCCGACGCGGATCTTCTTGACCGACGCCCTTCCCCGCTTCTTCTCGGTCCTCGCCGGGGTCATAAGCATCACCCTCCTCGACGCGCCTCTAGCCGCCTTCTCGGCTTGGCTGGTCGCAGGCTTCCTCGCGTCACCCCTATTCTCGCTCCTCCTCGAACGACCCACCTGGCAAGACTTCAGACAGGCGGAGTCGGTCGGGAGCAACTTCAGGCGTCAACGAGTCGCTCTGGCTGGCCGTGGGTTCAGTGCGATCTACATCGGGCTCCCGGTCGCCTTAGTCCAGGCATGGGCTCCAAACGCGGTGGCGGGTTTCGCGGCGGTAGAACGGCTCCTCCGGATGGGCCTGCTCGTGCTGCAGGGGGTCCCGAACAGTCTCTATAGAACCGTCGGACGAACACCACGCATCGGCTGCGGCCTCGGTCGCGTAGAGATCCAGGTGATTCGCCTCCAGGCGGGCGTGGGTGTTGTGGCTGGTCTCGTCTGCGTCCTACTCCTCCCGACCACCGTTCACCTGGTGTTCGCGGGGCAGGTGGAGGTCGGGACGTCGTCGTGTTGGGTCGCTGGCGCGATAGTCCTGCTGACTTGTCTGTCCCGCGCGACCGGGATGCTCCTCGTGTCACGCGCCGCCGTTGGCTGGGTCACGGCGAGCGCCGGGGTCGCCGCTGGAGCCGCCGTCAGCCTGCTCGCAGTCCTGCCGAGTGAGTACGGGCCAGTCGGAGCCTTGGCCGCCCTAGCGATCGCCGAGACGATGGCCTTGGCGGTTCAGGCCTATGGCCTTCACAGAAACTGCAGGCAGCCCCGGGGTCGCGCCTTCCGCGCTTCCTCCCACCCTGAGGGCGTCGGCCTCAGTGAGCCGTGACCACCCAACGGCATCAATCACGCAAACAGCGACGCGACGGCATCCGGTAGAATTTGTCTCGACGTCAAGATAACCGGCACCAGCGAGGAGCAACGAGGCACCCATGGCAACGATCTTCTACACCCTCACCGACGAGGCCCCGATGCTGGCCACGTACTCGTTCCTGCCGGTGGTGCAGGCCTTCGCCTCGACCGCAGGTGTCGACGTCGAGACCCGCGACATCTAGCTGGCCGGTCGCATCCTCGCGCTCTTCCCCGAGCACCTGACCGAGGACCAGCGCGTCGGCGACGCGCTGACCGAGCTCGGTGAGCTCGCGACGACCCCCGAGGCCAACATCATCAAGCTGCCGAACATCTCGGCGTCGATGCCCCAGCTCAAAGCCGCCATCGCCGAGCTGCAGTCCCAGGGCTTTGCCCTGCCCGACCACCCGGACGACCCCCGCAGCGAGCAGGAGCGCGACATCCGCGTTCGCTACGACAAGGTCAAGGGCAGTGCCGTCAATCCCGTGCTGCGCGAGGGCAACTCCGACCGGCGGGCGCCCGCCGCGGTGAAGAACTACGCCCGCAGCCACCCCCACTCGATGGGCGCCTGGAGCTCCGACAGCAAGACCAACGTCGCCACCATGGGCGTCGACGACTTCCGCTCCAACGAGCAGTCGTCGTCCTCGCCGGCAACGACCGCCTCACGATCCAGCACGTCGCCACCGACGGCACGACCACCGTGCTCAAGGACGGCCTCGCAGTCCTCGAGGGTGAGGTCGTCGACGCCACCGTCATGCGCGTGGCCGCTCTCGACGCCTTCCTGCGCGAGCAGGTCGCCCGCGCCAAGGCACAGGACGTGCTGTTCTCCGTGCACCTCAAGGCCACGATGATGAAGGTCATCGACCCGATCATCTTCGGCCACGTCGTGCGTGCCTTCCTCCCCGAGGTCTTCGAGCGCTTCGGCGCCGACCCCGACGCGGCGGGCCTGTCCCCCAACAACGGCCTCGGCGGCATCCTCGACGGCCTGGCCGACCTCCCCAACGGCGACGAGATCAGGGCCGCCATCGAGCAGGGCCTGGCCGACGGTCCGCGCCT
>Ga0116151_10005890_pt1 | contig 10478 bp, 7 predicted proteins | sample AD_UKC117_MetaG_FD_89893 | JGI IMG/M metagenome (GOLD analysis project Ga0116151, IMG submission 89893) | Active sludge microbial communities of municipal wastewater-treating anaerobic digesters from Hong Kong - AD_UKC117_MetaG | ecosystem: Engineered > Bioreactor > Anaerobic > Digestate... | reverse complement strand
TAGGGCCGCCACCCTTCGGCTGAGCGTGCGACCGACCAGATCTTGCCCTGCCAGATGAGGTACTGGACGCCGAGCGTTTCGGCGTTTGCCTTCAACCAGTTGGTCACCTTCCAGCCCAGGTCGAGGGCCGGTCCTTGGGCGGCGACGCCGATGGAGTTGCCGAAGGTGCCGTCGCAGGCCCGGCCCAGGGAGTGCTCGGAGGGTTGGCCAGGGCGCGGGGAGAAGCATGACCAGGCCGAGTTCGGGAACTGCTGGCGGACCTGGGACAAGATGTGCGCGGTCCGTTGGGTGATCTTGCCGGTGGTGGTCGGGTCATCGACCATCCCAGCGGGGTTGTCTCCGTTGTACGTCGTAGCGTCGCCGTCGGGGCCGCATTCGCCGGTGGCGCTCGGCGTGCCGGTCGCTAGGTCGACGGCTCCTTGCGCGTTGAGCCAGGGCACCGGGTCTGCAGTGGCGGCGTTCGGCCCGCCGGGACGCAACTCGAAGTGCAGGTGCGGTCCGGTGGCGTAGCCAGTCGATCCGACGGAGGCGATCTGCTGGCCGGCGGTCACGCGATCGCCGGCTCGGACCATGATGCTGGCCTCGGTCATGTGGGCGTACCCGGTGGCCACGGTCTGGCCGGCGACGGTGTGTTCGATCAGGATCAGGTTCCCGTTACCCGCCGATGGGCCGGCGGATGCGACCCGGCCGTCGGCTGCAGCGAAGATCGGAGTTCCGGATGGGGCAGCGAAGTCCACGCCCGAGTGCAGTTTGTAGATGCCGGTGATCGGATGGCGCCGCATCCCGTAGTTGCTGGTCTTGACCCAGGTGCCGGTTGGCAGGGGGAACACCACTCGTGACGACTCACCGACCGGCGGTGGCGTCGGGTTGTCGTTGTTGCCGAAGAAGTTGATCGACGTCAGCGGCAGGCAGGATGCCTCGGCTGCCGGGTTGAGGATGGCGGTGAGTGACAGCAGGATCGTCGCAGGCCCGAGCATGAGCGCGACGAGGCCGCCGATGAGTGCCTTTTGCATGGGGCACCTCGCCTACTCCAGTGGCTCGTCGAGCAGGGAGAGCCGCAGCAGACGGCACTGCTCGTACGTTGGTGCGCAGGTCATGAAGACGGTGAATGCCACGTCGTGCTGGCTGGCGACCGGCTCGCCGTCCCACACGCCGTCGCGGTGCCGCACTCCGGTGATCGTGTAGGCGGTCGTCCCGGGCGCAAGGGCACTGCCGGCCTGGTCCAGCGCCGTGTCCCACTCGGAGGGGACCTCGACGGTCTCGACGTCGATCCACTGGCGCGTCTCGTACTCGCGCAGATCAACCCAGATCTTCTCCGGCGGCAGGTAGGCGTCGACGTCACTGATCAACCCGGGTGAGGACTCGCCGGTCGGGTCGGCCACAGTCGCGATGCGCTGTAGGTACGCCGCCCGCGGCGCCAGCGACGAGGTATCCCAATCGAAGATCGCGTGAGCCACCACCTCGGCGAACTCCTCCGGATCTGTGACGGGCGGCAACTCCGGCAGGGTGCCGTCGTCCAGCATGCCGGACGGACCCGACACCACCTCAGGAGCGGTGATGGCTGGCGGAGTACTGGGCGGAGCGCTGTGCGGCTCGTCGGGGGTCAATAGTGCGTAGGTGACTGCAGAGATGAGAAGAAGGCCCGTGACGATCGCCAGAACGATGAGACGACGCCGACGGAGGTTGGGATCGTAGCTGGGGGAGCGGAGCATGGTCTGGTTCCTCCTCACGCGTCCGCGAGCGCATCGCACGGCTGTTTCTCGCGAACCTCGCGCGCGGCTTCGGCGAAGGCCACCGATTCGGCGAGGGTCTGCTGGAAGGAGGCCCACTGCTCGTCGGTCAGTTCACGGCCGACCTTGACCGGGTCGTACCGGTTGACCCATCCGGCCAGGTCGTCCCACATCAACGTGAAGGAGTGCACCGAACGACGGGCGGCCTCGGCAGCAGCCTCGCGCTTGAGCCGGTTCTCCCGGATGCGCCGTGCTCGATCTGCTTTGGCCTGGGCCAACGCCCGAGCGGCCAGTTCCTCCAGGTCTTCGGCCTCATCCTCGTCGTCGGGCGCCTGTTCGGCTGCGGCGATGGCGGCTCGGACTCGCTGATAGCTGGGGTCGACAGCGCCGCCTTCGCGGATCCGCTCGAGTTCGTCTTCGGCGACCTTGCGCACCGAGGTGGGCGTCGCCTCGTCGGCGGCGATGCTTTCGATCGTGCAGATCTGTTCCAGTCGGGTGTGCGATGCAGAGTTCGTCACCATCTGGGCCGCTTGGTTGCGCGACTTTCCCGGTTCGGTGTGCGGTGGTGCCGAATCGGCACCACCGTCGCCTTCTTCACCGTCGTCAGCGCCGAACCAGGTGGCCCTCTGTCGTCGGGCGGCGTCTTCGCTCAGGAGCGTCTTCAGCTCTCGATACAGACCTGCAGCATCCAGCGGGGAGAGAGGCCGGTGCATGGTGTTCTCGTCCTGCTCGGCCAGCAGTTGCGTGAGGTGGTCTGAGACCCCGGTGCGGACCCAGACCCGCAGCGTGGGCCAGCCCAGCCGCTTCACGGCCGCCAGCCGACGATGCCCGCACACCAGCACGCCGTCGGGCGTGATGGTGACCGGCTGCAACAGTCCGAGGCGTTCGATCGACCGCATGAGAGGCGCCAGGTCTCGCTCGGCATCGGAGCGATGCCGTACCCCGACCTCGATGGAGTCCACACGACGCTCCAACTCGATGTGCCCATGCGCGTCAGACATGAGAGACCCCCTCATGGCTGGGGGCGGTCGCCTCGAAGACGTCGGCGAAACACGGCACGCCGCTGAGTTCGCCCGGCAGGTAGCCGAGCGCCAGCAGTTGCAGCAGCCCGCGGCCCTCGCGTGCGCGTTCGTGCGTGGGCAGTTGGTTGCCCAGAAGCGCCTGCAAGACAGCGATCCAGTGATCGTGCGACAGGTCGAGCAACGCCTCGGCGTGGTGATCACGCGTCAGACGGGCGTACGCCGTGGCGCGATTGCCCGAGCGGATCAACTGGCTGCAGACGTACTCGACGCATCCCGTGGCCGTGGGTTGGGGCCATCCATTATCGACCATGATCGACGCGGCGTGCTCGGCTGCGACCCACGCGTTGGTCGGCTCGTCGGCCTCCGGCGCGTCCGTTGCGCAGTCGCCGTACTGCTCGTCGGGCTGGTCGGTGACGTGGAACGCCGGGTGGTAGTCAGTGAGGTCGTTCTCGCGTTCACAGAATCGTTCCGCGTCGTGGTGAGCTGCGACCTCGGGACGGCGTGCCTGGTGGTTCGAGCACAGCAGTCCTTGGGCACGGGCCTCATAGATCAAGGTGACCTGGACAGCCCGTGTGACCACCGCCCACGGGTCGATAGCGGTCCGGACCGCGCGGGTCCGCATCGCCTCGAACGCGGCATAGGCAGCATCCTCGGGAGCCAGGTCGTACTTGCGTGCCAGGGCGGCGTACTTCTGGGTCGCGAACTGGATCAGTTCGTGCGCGGCCGGGTCTTGCTGCCAGGAGCCGGTCGGTGAGTAGTACAGTCGCACGAGCAGGAGCCGCAGGCCCTGCGCGGTAGTGAACGAGGGCGTCTTCACAGCTCCACTCCTTCGTGTGAAGGGGGCGTGGCCGGCCGGGCGATCGCTGACCGGGTCGTGCGGTGTCCCGCCTTGGCGATGGAGGACGGGGCACGCCGAGCCCGAGTCGCCAGAGCTGATTGCAGGTCGATGCCACGACCGGCAACGGGTGAGCCGACACGCATGGCGAGTTCGGTGGGGCGCACCCAGGCGATGCCGCCGGCGCTCTGCGGGCTGGGCATGACCGGCTGTTGGGAGGGATCGCGTCGGACTGCCAGCGCGTAGGGGTCAGGTCCGTTCATGGAAGGTTCCTCGTGAAGTCGGGATGGGTCGGCAAGGTCGGGGATGAGCGTCAAAGGCACACCCCCTCAGCCGTTCGAGAAGGGCCCAGACGCTCACCCGCCGCAGACGGAGGTCCCAGACGGTTCGCGATGCGGTAAGCCGAGTGGATCGTGGTCATCGCCTCGCGCTCGGTCAGACCAGCCGACTGAGCAGCCTCGCCCAGCACCGTGGCGGCGACATCGAACCGTTCGCCCGACTCGGCCATGCGGCACGAGGCCCAGAAGAGCCCGCGGTTCCTTTCACCCTCACCCCGCGTGGCGACCCAGGAAGCGAGCCGGTCTGGCCGCGCTCCGAGGTTCGGCAGGTCAGCCGGGGGACGGGTCGGGCGAGGCGGCTCCAGAAACCGACGAAGCGTGTTCGCATTGACAGCATCAGGTTGGCGAGTAGCAACGTTGACGACCCGATACGGGCGGGCTTCGCCATCGGGCTGGACAACGGTGGACGGCGGCAGCACCACGTATCCGCCGTCGCCACGGAAGTCGACGTGTCGCCCGGGAACCTGCCACGACCGCTGCTCGACCGAACCTGTCCGGAGGAAGCACGCGTGCATCCCGCCCGACGGTGTCGAGACCACCCACGCAGGTGTACCCAGGAGGCCGGTGGACCGAGCTTGTTGCAGCGCGTCGAAGCCGCTGCCGGAGGCATGCACGTCGACGTCCACGACGTCGACGCCAGAGGCGAAGCCGGTGGGCATGGCCACGTTCGCGTCGGACCACCGACGCCACCACTCGGTCACGACGGAGGTATCGGTCGAGGCGTCGTGGAAGCCGTGCTCGGTGAGCGGGTTCTTCTGAAACGGAACGCACGGGAATACCGGAATGCCCGCAGAAGCGAGCATCGCCGCAGTGTCCGCGGGTGTCGCAGACTGTCCCAGGCCCGCGACCAGCGCTGGTGACCAGCGAGGAGAGCTGGTGGCGTGGAGTGTCGAGTCGGTCATGGGCTCGACGATCCTCAGAACCCGTATCCGACTTCGTACCCCCTACCGGTCGGTAAAGGTGGGGGTACGCCCATACCCCAACGTGTTTGTGCAGGTCAGCAGGCATACCTCCAGGACCCTCGTAGGCCTGACCACAAGACCCATCGGACGATGGTCGGTCCGGGTCAAGTCCGTGATGGGTGAGCGCGCGCCTTGTCGTGCGATTCGAATCCCAACATGTTCTTGACCCGGACAGTCGCGTCTCAGTGTTCGTCCAGTGGGCGTTCCATCTCGCTTTCGCGCATGCGTCCCGCCAGCATCGCGATCAGCGCAAGGGCGGGTGGTGCGATGCCGGCGATGATGAAGATCACGGGGATGGGCAGGAGCAGTGAGAGCGGGCCTGCGATGGCGATCGAGACCGGCATGAAGGCGATCGAGACGAAGAAGTCGAGGCTCGCGACTCGGCCGATCATGTCGAGCGGCACCAGACGTTGCAGCAGGGTTCCCCAGATGACGACACCGGCTCCGGTCGCTGCGCCGACGATGAACAGTGCGGAGAGCATCAGAATCAGGTTGTCGGCGACGCCGATGATCGCAAGAGGGAGGGTTCCGCCGCCCCAGCAGGCGATCATGAATGTGAGGTAGCGGCGCGGGAGTTTCAGCGATGACACAACGAGTGAGCCGATCGCTCCGCCGATGCCGAGTGCGGCGAGGAGGAAACCGAACGTGGATTCGGCGTCCTCGAACCTGTCGCGGGTGATGAACGGCAGCAGGACTTCGATCGGTCCCTGGATGATGAGGGCGAGAGAGGAGCCGAAGATCAGGGTCCAGAGCAACCAGCGGGTGCGAGCCACATAGTTCACGCCTGTGCGAAGGTCGCCCCATACGCTCGTGCGCTGCTCCGGAGAAGTGACCGTGGTTAGCTCGTCGCGCCGACTGAGGAACAGAGTGAGGATGAACGCGATCGCGTACGACGCTGCGACGATCACGGCCCCGATGGCGGGGAAGAACATGCCGACGACGATTCCGCCGAGGGCGGGACCGAGGCCCTGTCCCATCGAGGGTCGGAGAGCGCCTTCGAGCCCGTTCGCGGCGAGGAGCTGCTCAGGCGGGAGCACCTGGGGCAGATACGCGCTGTAGGCGGGGTAGAAGAACGCGCTTCCTGCGCCCATCGCGAATGAGGCGGCGCCGACGTGCCACAGTTCGATCGTCTCGGTGAGGGACAGGACTGCCACCACGGTCATCACGGCCGCGGTGCATCCCTGCACGGTGATGATGATGCGGCGTTTGGACAACCGATCGGCGACAACGCCACCCAGGACCGAGAAGGCGAACAGGCCCAAGCTCATCCCTGTTGCGACCGCTGAGAGCGCGAGCGGGCTGTCATCAAGCGCGAGCACTTGGAAGACCATCACGATGGTCCACATCCCGGTGCCGAAGACCTCGATGCCGACCGCGGTGAACAGGAGCCGATAGTCCTGCGAAGCCAGTGGCCGCAGGGCACGTATCCGGTTGAGGTTCTTCTCGCTCATACCAGCGCCTCGCCTGCGACCATCGAAGTCAGTTCGAGGCTCGGCCATTCGTCAACGTCACGGAGCAGTTGCCGGTCGTGCGTTGACAGGACGACCGCCGCCGCGGTCGCTCCAAGTGCGTCGGTGAGTTCGTCAACGAGCGCAATTGAAAGGTGGTTGGTGGGTTCGTCCAGGAGCAGCACATGCGGGCGCATCGCGAGCACGAGTGCCAGATCGAGCCGGCGCTGCTGCCCCATCGAGAGCTCGCCCACTCGTTTGCCCGCCTCGCGCGGGCGCAGGAGACCAAGCTGAGAGAGGCCGATCGCATCCGATTCCTGCAAGGTGCCTTCGGCCACGAGCGCGCCGACGTGCGTGGCGTACACCTCGCTCGCTCTCCGATCAGGCGGCAGGGTCGTCTCCTGATGGAGAAAGCCGAGGCGCGTGCTCCGAGGCAACCGAACCGCTCCCGTGTCCGGCGACAGCTCACCACCGACCACGCTCAGCAGTGTGGACTTGCCAGCACCGTTCGGGCCGGTCACAACGAGACGGCCGCGGTGGGAGAGTGAGAACGACACTGGCTGGCTCAACCGCCCGGCGACGCTGACGTGATCGACGCTGAGGAGAACCGCGCCAGTTCGTGTGGGGAGTTCGGGGAACCGGAAGAGCTGAGGCGGTTCCGGCATGGTGACGGCGTGGGCTTCGAGTGCTTCCTGGCGTCGGTGCACGTTCTGCACAAGCCCGCCGGCCCGGGTAGCGCGCCCATGCTTGTTGGTGCCCTTCTCTGGTCTCCACCCCGAGACGAGTCGGTTCTGCGCGGCGCTGAGACTGTCCTGTAGCCGAGCATGCTCGGCCTGCTGGCGGTCATAGTCCTGCTCCCAGCGTTCCCGCTCGGCCAGACGTCCCTCCCGGTAGCCGGCATAACCGTTCCCGTACACGCGCGGCTGATCGTCCGGCGTCGGGTCCAGGTCGACGATGGTCTCCGCGATGTCGGACAACAGCGCGCGATCGTGGCTGACGAGGACAACACCCCCGCTCCGCGCTCGGAGCTGCGCGGTCAGGAACTCCAGCCCACTTCGGTCGAGGTGGTTGGTGGGCTCATCAAGCAGGAGGAAGTCGTGATCGGCGCCCAGGAGGCACGCCAGCCGTACTCGATACCGCTGTCCCACCGAGAGGTTTGCGAGAAGCATGGTCGGGTCCGTCTCCGCGTCGAGTGCTTCGAGCGCGATCTGCACGCGCCGTTCGGCATCCCACGCATCGAGCGCTTCGGCGTGTTCCAACGCGGTCGCGTACTGCTCCTCCGCCCGGTCCGTGTTGTCCGCGAGAGCGAGAGCGGCCGCGTCGAGCGCCGCCAACGCGGCAAGTGGTTCGGCGATCGCCTCCGCGACCGCCTGCCCAACAGTTCGACTGGCAGCGGCGGTCATCTCTTGCTCGGCAACACCGATCGTGCCAATGCACTGGACTGTTCCGCTGTCCGGAACCAGGACGCCAGCGAGCACCTGCAGGAGCGTCGATTTCCCTCGCCCGTTCTCTCCCACGATCGCGATACGCGATGAGGCAGTCAAGGTGAGGTCGACATGATGGAGAACGGGTGTGGCTCCGCGCATCAAAGACACGTCGGAAGCAATGAGCTGCGCGCGATGGCGCGCCGGATGACGGTTGGTGGGGGTGAGCATTCGAGTCCTTCGAGACGGCGCACCACGAGCCGTTAGGCACACGGGCACGCAAATGACGGCGACCACAGAGGGGGTCAGAACGAGCGGCCGCCGCAGACTCGGATTACTCAACGAGCGCGGTAGGCCTACTCAGCCGTCACAGGAAGTACAAATGCATAATCCCACTCTACCGCATGACACTGGCCTGCCTTCGCATAGTTGTTGCTGGCCATGCGGTTCTTGTCGCGGGACGGACTGGCGTCAGCGAATGGCTGAGGTTTGGGTCCCAGAGGCCGGTGGTGCGTTCCCTGCTCAGTTTCGGTACGCCCCGGTGAGGCTGGAACGGTGCCAGTCCTGGCACTGCGGCCCAGCTATTTGCGGCGCCCCTGATGGCGAACGGCAGCGACGGTGGGCGGAACTTCTACGGGTCCGAGCTGATCATCGCTCCGGTTATGTACTGCTGACGCAAGGAACTCTCGGGCGGCGTCCTCGTGTCCTTGGGCCACGAGTACCGCAGCCCGGTCGACCCGAGCGATCTCGTCGTAGGGCGAGGCCAGCGTCGCAGTTGAGACCGCCTCGGCAGCTCGGTCCACGTCGTTGTCTCGGAGTGCGGTGGCGGCAACCTCATGCGCGACGTCAACTATCGCGCAAGCCAGGATTTCGTCGTCACGAGATTCTGCGTCGAGCAGCCAGCTCCAGCCGGATTCGCGGAGGTCGGAGAACGGCGGGCCCTCGACGAGACGGAGGGCGGTGTCGAAGTCTTCTTGGCCCTCGTCTCCGCGGGTCTGGCCGCGGGCTCGAAGGCGTCGGAACAGGTCGGCGTCGACGAGCACGTCGTCGACCTGATAGGTCCAGACCCCCGCTTCGCTGGCTGCGCGAGATTGTGCTGCGGGCGGTAGGTAGGGGCGGCCGGTGCGCGGGTTGTCGCCGAGCCACTTGCGGACGACGCCGATGTCGATGCGAACACGGTCCTTGCTCATCGAGAACGCCTCAGCGACTTGCTGGGAGGCGACCCCTTCGGGGTGCAGCGCCAGGTAGGCGAGGAGTTCGACGTAGTGAGGCTTGCGGCGCGCGACCGCGGCTGGGTTCCCGTGTGCAGTGGCGCGCACCGGTCCGAGTAGGTGCAACTTCGGGACCCGACTGTTGGTGTCGAACCAGGCGGCGACGTCCTCGTCGAGCGTCGGATCGAGCACCTCAGCCGCTTCCAGTTGCGAGGGGGAGACGGTCTCCTCCACGGTCTCGGGTTCGGGCGCACCATCGGCGGTGTCGTCAGCTGTGTGCGCGACCTCCTGTGCCGTGGGCGGGGCGTCGGCGTACGCCGTTACGAGGTTCCCCGACCGGTCCGTAGCCGCACGCCATGCCGGTTCTTGAGCGTGGTGTGTGGGCGGAGGTACGGGTGCAGCGTCGCGGGTGACGGCGACGATGGCTGCGGTCGCGGCGGCCTCGTCGGCGGTCAGGCCAGCACTCGTGAGGTGGAGGCCGAGGTCCTGGATGTGGAGGCGGCCATCCCCGGTCAGGTGGAACGCGACAGCGTTAGCGAGCGGGGAGTCGCTTGCGGTCACAACAGTGGCGCCGAGCCGGCCAGTGTTTTCGGCGATGACTCGGATCAGCGGCTCGGCCGCGTTGACATCGCTGGCGATGATCGCGTGGAACATCTCAGGTGCGTTGTCTCCTCGATCGGCGAGTTCAGTCGTGAGGCGGTCGAGGAAGCCGAGATCGTCGGGCTCGTGGTGGTGGAGTCTCACCGGATCGAGGTCTGAGAGTTCAGCGGCGACGCCGACCGTGTCGATGTCAGTGAGCATGCTCCACGGGTTGAGCGTGAGTTCGGCCGTCATGGAGCGCGCGAGCGCGGCTGCTGCGTCTTGGTCGCCGGTGATTGCGATGGTGCCGAGTTCTTCCAGGTTGGCCAGCACCAGATGCCCACCGTCGGTGGCGCCGATGGTGCACAGCAACGGCCAAGGGGCGGGACTCTCAGGGTCGGGAAGCGGCTGGTCGAGCTCGAAGGTCCACGCATCGTCCGTGCCACCCCATCCGGGCGGTGGCGCGGCCGGTTCGGCGAGGTGGAGAGTCACACTCTGGTCGGCGAGCTCGATGTGCTGGAGATGAGGCCGCGGCTGGCGCGTCAGCTCTAGCCCGTCGGCGAGGTGCCGCAGCAGGCGGTCGAGGTCCTGGAGTCGCGGCACCGTGCCAGCGCTGAGGCGTGCGGTCTTCTCGACGGCGACCAGTTCCTGGGGAGGTGGCTCGATCACTTCGCCGGGGCTTCGGTAGCGCAGTTGGGTACGGCGGTGGGCACGCAGGACGAGGAAGAGGGAGCCGGCCAGCACAGTGCCGGCTCCAGTCAGCCCTGGTAGCAGCCACGCCGGGGTCCCGGCGTTTTGGTCTACGTCGGCGGCCTGATCATCCACGACGGGATCCGTCGTTGAAGCCGGATCAAGTGGCGCGGGCGTCACTTCGGGCGGTGTTGTGGGTGTGGTGTCGGAGGGGCCTCCTGGATCCGGTTCTTCCGGGG
>Ga0116151_10005889_pt1 | contig 10478 bp, 8 predicted proteins | sample AD_UKC117_MetaG_FD_89893 | JGI IMG/M metagenome (GOLD analysis project Ga0116151, IMG submission 89893) | Active sludge microbial communities of municipal wastewater-treating anaerobic digesters from Hong Kong - AD_UKC117_MetaG | ecosystem: Engineered > Bioreactor > Anaerobic > Digestate... | reverse complement strand
CGTCACGCCACTTGCGTAAACTCTTCGGGCGATCTTCTTTTCTGTCCCCACCGCACGCCGAAGCTTCTCCAAGCCCATCTTCACAGCGCCATCCCCCAAAATTCCCTTTGACGAGTTCTCCTATCCATATTACAATCAAGCCACTATACTCTGCTCAGCATGGAAACCGCAGTACAGAACCCAACGCCCCCACAACAGACAAATGGACAGCCCACCATGATTACCCAAGAACAGATCCAATCCTTTCAAGAAGACGGCTATCTGCGCTATGGCCGTGTGTTGACCATGGCCGAGGTCGACGAGTTACGCGCGGCGCTCGACGAAGTGATCGCGATCGAATTGGCGGGCGGCGATGAGTCGCAGCCGGAATTTCGCTTTGGCCATCGCCGCGGGCAGGAGCAAGCCACGCCCGGCCAGGCGCCGCGGCCGATTACCCAATATGTCAACATGTGGAAGCGTTCGCCGGCCTATGAACGGCTGATCCACCATCCGGTGATCGCCGGGGTCGCCGCGGCACTATTGGAAACGCCGCGAGTGCGCCTCTGGCACGACCAGGTGATCTCCAAACCGCCGGGCGAGAATGGCCATTTTCGCTTTCACCAGGATTTCTACCTCTGGCCGCTGCGCGACCCACAGATCCTCAGTTGTTGGCTGGCGTTGGATGACGCGTCACCGGAGAATGGCTGTATGCATGTCGTGCCACGCAGCCACAGCGACCCGCGCTTTGGGCTGGACGCCTATGCGGCCGAGCAAGCCGCCAAGGCCGCGGCCGAAGCCGCCGGCCGTGAACCGGAAGAGACCGATCGCCAGAAGATGGCCCACGAACCGGCCGCAATTGGGCTACCGATTGAGTTGAAGGCAGGCGAATGCATGTTCCACCATTGCCTCAACTTTCACGCCACCCCCGCCAATATAACTGACCGCCAACGTCGCGCCCATGTCATGATCTTCATGGCCGAAGGCGTGCGTGTGAATCTGGCCCAGTCACCGCGCCACCCGTTGATTCCAACTTTCGAGGTGGGCGATGGCGAGGAGTTGGTCGGCGCGGGCTATCCGCTGTCACGGGCTGTACGGGCGTAGTGTAGTGTAAATTCTGAGTAATTAGATTTTCTCGTCGTGGGTTTGACAACCCACGACAATTGGCGGGGATCTGACGAGCCCCGTAGCGCTTTCCTAATTACTCAAAACGTCGGTTACAGTGCATTAGTACAACTTGGCGTAAGTAAGTGGAGAGTCAATGTCGTTACGTTAAGATATTATCGTGTCAAAGGAATCAGTGTTCAGTTAACAGTTTCCAGTGTGTGATTCGAGACTGTCCACTGAAAACTGGGGACTGATGACTGTTAACTGAACGACATGACATTGAGTAGACAGTTGTCAGTCCGCAGTAATCAGTTTATGCACCCACTGACTACTGTCTACTGACTTCTGCCCACTGATATTAGTAGCTTCAATCCTGGGCTGAGGGAAGTTCAACAGGGTCGCCGTGGCTTCGACAAGCTTGGCCTCCGTGTTTTTGTTCAAGGAACAAGATCTTCACCAATTGTTAATTGCAAAGGAGCAAAGTATGTACGAGAAGAATCACCGTTCAGTGAGTCGACGACAGTTTCTGATGGGCATGGGCAGTGCTTCGCTGGCCGTTGCCCTGGCCGCCTGTGCCGCGCCCGCCGCTGCGCCGAGTGGCGAAAGCGAAGGGGCGGGCAGCGCCGATACGGCGGCTGTCAACCTGCGCTTTATCTCCAACCACGGTGAAGCCGACCAACCGCTTTTTGAGAAGGTGATTGAGAACTTCCACACCGCCCATCCCGATATTCATATTGAGTATCTCGACATTGCCGGCAATGAATTTTACAACTCGATCAACACGCAAGGCGTTGGCGGCGAGCTGCCCGACGTCTGGTATACGCGCACCTTTGACGTGCCTGTCTACGCCAGCAAAGGGTGGACAACGAATCTGCAGCCCCTCATCGAACGCGATGCGGAAGAGGTCAATGTCGATGACTTTTGGCCGGCGGAAGTGGCACAAATGCAGTGGCAAGGCGACCTCTATGCCCTGCCCTATGATTTTTCCAACGTGGGCATCTATTTCAATAAACAGATGTTTGACGATGCCGGCGTTGCCTACCCCACGGATGATTGGCAGTGGGCCGATTTGCTCAATCTCGCCCTCAACTTTGTCGTGCAAGATGGCAGTGAATTTACCCAATGGGGCTTGCAACTCTTCAACTGGAATTGGGTCTGGCATGGTATGATCATGGGCTGGGGTGGCCAGATCTTCGGGGAAGGCTTTAAGGAAATTCTGGTCAACAGTCCTTCCACAGTCGACATGTTCGAATGGTTTACAGCAGCGCGCGGACAGGGTATGTACCCGGCAGCCGGTGCCGCGCCGGCCGGGGTCGATCCCTTTGCCGCCGGCGTCGTCGCCATGGCGTTCCAAGGCTCGTGGGCCACCAATCAGATGCGGGCGAATATTGGCGACAAATTTGACTTTGATTGTGTCGCACTGCCCAAATCTCCTACCGGCGCGTCATGTATCAACGGCGCCGGCGGTGCGTGGGGCATCGCCAGCAGCACGGCCAATCCCGAAGCAGCGTGGACCTTCAATAAGTTCTTGACCAGCACGGAATCGACCAATATCCTCATCTCGGAACCACTGCGCAGCATTCCCGGCCGGCAATCCTCTGTCGCCAAGTGGAACGAAGTGGCAGCCACCGGGGATCTGCCCCCGGCCAACGTTGAGATCTTCCCGCAGCAGATGGAGAGCGGACAAGCCGCGCCCTATCCACCCTACTGGCAGGACTACGGGAATGCCTGGAACAATATTGTTGTACCCTATATCGACGGCACCATCGAGAGCGACGCCGGCCAAATGCTGACGGACTTCAGCACCGAAGTGGAGCGGATCATTGAGCAGAACATGTCATCGTTGAGTTAAACAGTGAGCAGTGGACAGTCGTCAGTCGTCAGTCGTCAGTCGTCAGTGATCCCCATTGTTTGACTGTCCACCTGCTCATGCTATAGAGGGAGAATCCATGTTGGGATTGAATCGGATCAACTGGCCGAAGAGCAAAATTGCGCGCATTGAAGCGTTCGAAGGCTATATGTTCATCCTGCCGTGGCTTGTGGGCTATTTGATCTTTCGCCTCGGGCCACTACTCTATTCGCTATTTCTCAGCTTCACCGATTATCGGGGCACCGGGACGCCGACGATGATCGGCTTTGAGAATTATATTTATATGTTTTCGCGTGACCCCCGTTTTATTGACTCGATTCGCTCGACCACCTATTTCGTATTGGGGTACTTGCCCCTCAATCTGGTTGTCGGGTTGGCCATTGCTTTGCTGATGAATCAAAAAGTACGCGGTATCTTTGTCTTTCGCACCATTTACTATTTGCCGGCCGTGCTGAGCGGCGTAGCCGTGGCGCTGCTGTGGCAATTTGTTTTTCACAAGCAATATGGCATCTTAAATGCCGTGCTCAGTATTTTTGGGATCCCACAAATTGGTTGGCTGGTCGATCCCAATTGGGTTATGCCGGCCTTCATTCTTATGTCACTGTGGGGAGTCGGCGGCAGCATGATTATCTATTTGGCCGGCTTGCAGTCCATTCCTACAGAACTTTACGAATCGGCGGCGATTGATGGCGCTGGGCGTATGCGTCAGTTTTGGTCAGTCACGCTGCCCATGCTCAGTCCAACCATCTTTTTCATTTTGGTAACGGGCCTCATCAACGCGTTTCAAATCTTTGAAAATGCTTATATTATGACCGGCGGCGGTCCCAACTATCGCACCTATTTCTTTGGCCTCAACATCTACTTTACCTCCTTCCAAGCACTGCGCTTTGGCTATGCATCCACGTTGGCTTGGATGCTCTTTATTATCATCGCCATTCTGACAGTGCTTGTCTTTGGCACGTCCAGACGTTGGGTCTATTACGCCGGTGCCCGCGAAGAATCGTAAGGACCTATCCGTAAATTCGGTTGTAGCCTAGCAGGAACAGAGAATTTACGGACAGATACTAAGTGAAACCTATGACAACTACGCAACGATCTACCACGGCACGCAGCCAGCCCACCCGCAGTATGCGCGCTTTGGGCATGCGCCGAACACGCATGAGGGACACTGTATTACTCTATGTCCTGCTTTGGGCGGGCACTGCGGTCTTGATGACACCCTTCTTCTGGATGTTGTCGACCAGTCTAAAATCAATGGACGAAGTACAAACCTGGCCAATCACCTGGATTCCCGCGCATCTGTTGTGGGAGAATTATCTGGCAGTCTTTCAACGCACACCCTTTGCACGCTATTTACTCAATAGCGTCATTATTGCCACGGGCGGCATTGTCGGCACCCTTATCGGCAGTGCGCTGGCGGGGTATGGCTTTGCCCGTTTGCGCTTTCCCGGCCGGGATTTTCTCTTTTTTGTCAATCTCACGACTCTGATGTTACCGGCTTGGGTCGTCATTGTCCCCCATTTCATGATGTTCAAATGGATTGGCTGGCTGGATACCTACTTACCGTTCATTGTACCGGCCTTTTTTGGGAATCCATTCCATATCTTTCTCTTTCGCCAGTCATTCTTGGGAGTTCCGCGCGAGTTGGAGGATGCTGCCCGCATTGACGGCTGCTCGACCTTGCGCATCTTCTTACAGATCTTCCTTCCCCTCTCACGTCCGGTAGTGGCCACCGTGGGCATCTTTGCCTTCTATTACTACTGGAACGATCTGCTTTACCCGCTGGTCTATCTGCAATCGCAACTCAAATTCCCAGTTAGCCTGGGGCTGCGCATGTTTCAAGGCTCTAACGCAGGCATGATCCACTACCCACGCATGATGGCGGCGTCGATGATCGCGATGATGCCGCCGATCATTCTTTTTCTGCTGGCGCAACGGCTCTTTGTGCAAGGGGTCGTCATAACCGGCGTGGAGAAATAATCACGCTCACGCGGTAGGAATGGCTTTGCGTAAATTCTAATTAGGATGTACGTAGCTCCACGTTGGCTTGGACAAGCTCAGCCAGCAAGAATTGCGTACATCCTTACAAATAGGAGAGTTATCATGACAGTCAATGTAGGGGTGCTCGGCTTTGCCCACGGCCACGTCAGTGCCTATTGCCGCCAATGGATGCAAGATCCGAGCTTTGACATCAAGCTCGTCGCCGGCTGGGATCACGACACGGCGCGGCTGGCCCAAAGTGTCGAAAGCTTTGGCGTACAGTCCTATAACAATGTAATCGATTTTCTAGCCCACCCCGATTTGCATGCGGTCGTTATTGGCGGCGAGACCTCACTACACGCCGATTTGGTCGAACAAGCCGCGGCGGCGGGCAAGACCATCGCGTTACAAAAGCCACTCGCCATCACGATGGCAGAGGCAGATCGCATTGTCGACGCGGTCAACCGTTACGACGTGCCTTTTACCATGGCCTGGCAGATGCGGGTCGACCCGCAGAATATTCAGATAAAGGATCTGGTGGACCGTGGCATCATTGGCGATATTTTTATGGTGCGTCGCCGCCATGGGTTGCCGTCACAGCGTTGGGATGTAGCCAACATGTGGCACTTTGACGCCGCACTCAATCGGGACATCTGGGCCGATGACACGGCCCATCCCGTTGATTTTATCTATTGGCTGCTGGGTGAGCCGGCGAGCGTAACAGCAGAGATCACATCGCTGTCCAATCCCCTCGTGCCCAATGACAATGGCGTCATCCTTTATCGCTATACGAATGGCCTAATTGCGGAAGTTTCCTGCTCCTTTGCTTGCCTCGCCGCGGAGAACACCACTGAGATTATTGGTCGCAGCGGCTCGATTGTCCAGAATTATGGCGATGTCCCCAGTTGCAACGTGCCCCGTCCCGCCGATGCCCCCGGCCTCAAGTGGTACACGGCGGAGCAGCAGGATTGGACCTTTAGCGAGATCGCCAGCCCCGCCAGCCACGGTGATCGCATTGCCAGCCTGTCACAGCCGTTGGCCGACTTTTTCCACGGTCGCCGCATGCCGATTGCCACCGCGGAAGAGGGACGGACCGCCTTACGCATGGTGCTGGCGACCTATGTCGCCAACAGCGAGGGGCGACGGGTGCCGCTGCATGATCCGGCGATAGATTGCATATAATTAAGGGTTCTTTCAACGACTACGATAGAGGACGAATCACATGAAAATCACCGAAATCCGCGCCTTTCTCATGAAAACTTCGGTCTTTGCCCCCAAGGAGACCGTCGAACCGCGACGACCCGGCTGGGGTGCCACCGCCGAGGTCGCCAATCCCATGTCCCGCTATCCGCGCTTCAAGCCGCACCGCAACCTCTGGCGCGCGGACTGGCCCGATGTCGGCTGTATTGTCAAAGCCGAGGATGGCACGTGGGGGCTGGGCATGAGCCGTTATGGGGGGCCGGTCGTCTCGATTATCAATGACCATGTTGCGCCGCTGCTGCTGGGCGAAGAGTGCATGGCAACCGAGAAGCTGTGGGACATGATGTTCCGCATCACCTCGCCGTACAGCGCCGGCGGCTTGTCAAGCTATGCGATCAGTGCGGTCGATCTGGCGCTCTGGGATCTCAAGGGCAAGCTGCTGGATCAGCCGGTCTACAAGCTGCTTGGCGGCCCCGCTCGTGAGAAGCAATTTTGTTACGCCACCGGCAATGACACGGACTGGCAGCTGGAACTGGGCTTTCAGGCCTTCAAGCTGGCCTGTCCCTATGGTCCCAACGATAGCCTCAATGGCATGGCCAAGAACGAAGAACTGGTGGCAAAGACACGTGAGATGATTGGCGCGGACAAAGAGTTGATGCTCGACTGTTGGATGGCCTTCGATGTTGAGTATGCGGTGCGGTTGGCGGAACGGCTGCGCCCCTACAACCTGCGCTGGATTGAGGACTGTCTGATCCCTGAAGATTTCGACGGTTTTCAGGAGTTACGTAAGCGGCTGCCCTGGCAGGGGTTGGCAACGGGTGAACATTGGTACACGCCGCTACCCTTTAGCCAGGCCGTGAGCAAACGACTCGTCGATATCTTCCAGCCCGATGTGCTCTGGGTCGGTGGCGTAACCGCGACACAGAAGATCTTCCATATTGCCGAGCCGGCGGATATCCCCGTCATCCCCCACGGTGGCATGAATACGGCCTACGGGCAGCACATCAGCTTTGCCATGACCAATGCACCGTGGGGCGAATATTTTGTCGGCACGGCACCCGGCGTGCCGCTGGAGACGACCAAAGATATCCCGGGTGTGCCGATTCCTAAGGATGGCTATCTGGTGCCGAGCGACGCGCCCGGCTTTGGTTTCGAAATCGATGAGGATTGGCTGGAGAAGGTGACTGTATAGCTACTCACCCCACGGGCAGTTGGCTATGCCGGAATTCTGGTGATATATTCTCCATCAACAAAATCCATGTTCCTTATCATCCCTATCTAGCCAATTCCTCTTGTAACCCGGATGACTTGTTAAACCTGGATGACAAGGAACAGGGAACTATGATAAACTGTACTACACCATCGACCCGAACCGCCACTTACCGCGGCGCAACGCCAGTTGATTCATGAGTACTTGTTGAAAACACAGTTGCGCCAATCCACCAACGGAGTGTAATGATCTGTTATGGCTTCTCATCAAAGATCCAAAGTAAAGCTCGGGGTGGTGGGCTGCGGTGTGGTCGCCACGGCCTACTATTTGCCCTACATTATGCGCATGGACAATGCAGAACTGACTGCCGTCTGTGACTTAGTTAAGGCACGCACTGATGCGTGCGTGCGCCTCTTTGGGGCCAAAGGGGCGTATCAGGATTATTACACGATGATTGACGAGGCGGATCTCGACGCCGTCTTGATCTTGACAGCACCGGGCACCCACGTGCCTTTTGCCATGAAAGCGATCGAAGCCGGCAAACATCTGTTGATCCAGAAACCGATGGCGACCAACATGGCCGATGCGCGCACCATCGCCGATGGGGTGCGCAAGGCAGGGCTAAAAGCGATCATCGAGCCGAGTTCCAATTCGCCACTCGACCCAGATATTGCCCAGCTTCGCGACTTGGTGTGCAAAGGAGTTCTGGGCGACATCCTCTGGTTCACCCTTGGTGCAACCGGCCCAACCAAGTATGGCCCCGCCCTCGGCAGCAACCCGTATGGACAGGCCGCGTTCTATGCCAAAGACAGCGGCGGTTTTCTCTTCGACCTACCCTACGCGCCAGCTAACATCGTCTGCGTACTTGGCGCGTGTACCAGCGTGATGGCACAGGCCCAGCTCAAGGTGACAGATCACGCGATTGTGCCGGAGGAGAAGTACGACGAATTTCTGGGCCAAGCCACCGATCCCGACCACGCCAATTATTGGGATGTCGTGGTCGATCTGCCACGGACCAGACAGGTGGAGATGGAAGCCGTGGACAATGCGTATTCGCTCTACGAGATGGCCGGCGGTGTGGTCGGAGCGTGTCACGTCGGGCGGATCTTTCACCCGACGTTGCCGGGCACCGGCAGCGGCAGTTTACAGGTTTTTGGGACCGAGGGCAACCTGATCTTTGGCGCCGGCTACACAGCCTCGATAATCTCCACTCGCAAGGAGTTGCTGCCTCACATCGATGATGATGGTTGGTATCACATTCCCCTGCGTGGCGACCGCAGCAAGGCCAAATGGCCACAGCCCGTCCCCGGCGCGTTCAACTATTATCACGCCTCGACACAACATCTAGTCGATTGTATTCTTGAAGACCGCGAACCGTTGGTCAATGTGGACTGGGGCCTACATATCACCGAGATGATGGTGGGAACATTGGAGTCATCGCGCACGGGGCAGAAGTATCAGATGACGACGACGTTGGCCTATTGAATGGGACGGTCGGACAGTCCTGTGCGTGCAACATAATGCTATGTAAACAGAGTTCTTTGGCCAGCCTTCCTGGAAGGTTTAATGCAAAACTTCTCTGTTCATTCTGCACTAGATTGCAGCCTGTTCCAGGAAGAGGTATAACTTGCCCCTAACCCGAAAGCACCCCCCGGATAATCCGCGCTTGATGATTTCGCTGAGATGCGAGAAAATAAGATCATGGATCGTCATCCTACTGGTTCAAAGGAGGAAGCATGACCGCGACAGCTGTTGCCCCAACGCCAACCAATGGCGCCGTACACAAAGAACAGACCCTGGTGATCGATTGCGACGTTCATCATAGCTCACCCAACTACACCGATCTCTACCCTTATCTTCCCCGCCATTATGTCGAGTACATGAAAGACTTCGGTTCGATGATGCCTGGCATTGGCTACACGAATATGCCGGGCTCCGGAGCACGCCATGATCTATGGGATGGCAAGGATATCAACCCGTCGACCGATCCCCAGGTGGCCGTGGAACGCCACATCAAACGATATGATCTCACCCTCGCCGTGTTGACCGGTGGTCCCTACGCCGCCGCGGTCCACCCCGATGCGGACTATGCCGCGGCCTACTGTCGGGCTTTTAACGACTACACCCTGGAACATTGGGTATCCGCCGATCCACGGATCCGCGCCTCCATTCACATCTCCCCTACCGACCCACAGCAGGCTGTCGAGGAGATCGAACGGCTGGCGCCCAACCGCAAATTTGTCCAGGTAATGATGCCGGCTGGGGCACGGATGCCTTTTGGCAACCGCTTCTACCACCCGATCTATGAGGCGTGTGAACGCAACGGCCTGCCGCTCTGTGTTCACTTTGGCGCAGAAGGCGCAGGTGTCTCGGCGCCACCGACACCCGCCGGTTTTCCGTCCTATTACCTTGAAATGCGCATGGCCCGCCCCCAGATCGCGATGGCCCACACCGCCAGCCTGATCTGCGAAGGGGTCTTTGAGAAGTATCCGAATTTCAAATTCCTCTTTATCGAGCACGATGTCTTCTGGGTGCCTGGGTTGATGTGGCATATGGACGCCGACTGGAAGAGCGTGCGCGACTCTACGCCCTGGGTGAAGAAGCTGCCAAGTGAATACCTGCGCAACAACATTCGCTTTGGCACACAGCCCATGCCCAATGTGCCAACCAAAGCGGACCGCGATACGTTCCTGCGCTGGGTCTGGGCGGACGAGGTGCTCGTCTTTGCCAGCGATTATCCGCACTGGGATTGGGATGAGCCAAGCACGTTTCTGACGGATGTTGACCCCGCGCTGCGCCACAAGATCATGTATGAGACGGCGTATGATCTGTACAAGGCGCGGTTGGATTGAAGGCGTAGGTTAGTGGCTAGTGCAACTTTAACGAAGTTGGTTTGCAATGTGACCGGCACTTCGGAAGTGCCGGTCACATCTATGCAAAATAGGTTTGTTAATCATGCACTAGGGACATCGGTAAGCCGGTCGGACGGTGAAACAGCCGGACAATGAAACCGTTTGCACACTGTCTGACTGGCCAACTGTCCCACTGTCTGGCTGATGTCCCACTGTCTGACTGAAGAACGAGGAAGAGATCAATGGCAAAAAGAGAAGCAACCCGCCATGTCATTGCGGCGGT
>Ga0116151_10005883_pt1 | contig 10483 bp, 6 predicted proteins | sample AD_UKC117_MetaG_FD_89893 | JGI IMG/M metagenome (GOLD analysis project Ga0116151, IMG submission 89893) | Active sludge microbial communities of municipal wastewater-treating anaerobic digesters from Hong Kong - AD_UKC117_MetaG | ecosystem: Engineered > Bioreactor > Anaerobic > Digestate... | reverse complement strand
TCATAGTATGGGAGGGTATACTACCCTCGCCTTAGCTGAGAAATACTGGAACCATCTGAACGCATTTGGGCTTTTTCATTCTTCCGCTTTTGCAGATAGTGAGGAAAAAAAAGCTGCCCGCCAAAAAAGCATCCATTTTATTAAGGAACATGGCGCCATGGAATTTTTGAAAACCGCTATTCCCAATCTTTTTTCAGAACAGTTCAGAGAAAAGTCATCAGCGATTGTAGAGGAATTAATTAAGCAAGGGCACAACTTTTCGGCTGAATCCCTCGTTTCCTATTACCAGGCCATGATAAAGCGTCCGGACAGAAGCAGCGTTTTGTCACAAAGTGCTGTCTCAGTGTTATTTATAATGGGAAAATATGACACCGCGGTACCATTTGAGGACAGTTTGAAGCAGTGTCATCTGCCTGAAACATCGTATATTCACATACTTCGGCAGTCGGCCCACATGGGTATGCTGGAGGAAACAGAAAAATGCAACGAAATTTTGGAAAAATTTTTGCAGGAAATCTGAAATTTTAGATACCAACCCTACTGATGAAACGACTTTTATTAGCCATAATATTTATTTTTTTCTCAGCAAGTATGTTGAACGCTGCCCACATCAAGGGCGGTTTTTTCAAATACAGTTATTTAGGACAAGGCTCATCGGCTAATACCGCCAGATACAGGATCACATTGGTCATTTACATGATCTGTAATCCAACCCAGGCTCAGTTATCAAGCCCTATCAATTTTTCAATTTTTAATGGCAGAACAGGACAGTTTATCCAGGATGTAAGTGTTCTTCTTTCGGATACATATAATCTGAATAAAGTTTTTGATGAGCCCTGTATCACCGGAAATGAAACAGGATGTTATTACACAATTGCCACTTATGATCTTTCATCTATAGAACTACCTGTTACAGCTGACGGCTATACTATCTCCTATCAAAGGTGTTGTAAAGTTGCAGGGATCAATAATGTAACAGGAAGCCAAACAGTTGGAAATACATTTAGCATAACAATACCCGGAACCTCTGTCTCTCCTACTGCATTTATGAATAGCAGTCCTTCGTTTCGGGTAAATGATACTATTGTGGTATGCAGAAACAATTACTTTCAATACCCATTCAGTGTTACTGATGCTGATGGTGATTCTCTTGCTTATTCTTTTTGTACAGCTTACGCCGGAGGTTCACAAGCAACCCCGGCCCCCAATACTGCAAGTAATCCTCCTTATACACCTGTTCCTTACGCAACACCATATAGCGGCTCACAACCCATGGGAGCCAATGTGTCAATTGACCCGGCAACCGGGTTAATTGATGGTATTTCTCCAAACTTCCTGGGAGAGTTTCTCGTTGGGGTTTGCGTTAAAGAATACAGGAATGGTGTTTTGTTGGGTACCACACTTAAAGAACTGATTATCCGTGTAAATGATTGCCAACCCCTGAAAGCTCTATTAAATCCCAGTATGATAACATGCGACGGGTTTACTCTGAATTTCAGTAACCTTGTTTTCAACCAGGCAGGCACAGAATACACATGGGAATTTGGTGATCCTGCCAGTGGAACTGCTAATACCTCTACTCTTGAAACCCCTTCTCATACATTTTCTGATACTGGTGTGTTTATTGTGAAGCTAAAAGTTGGATTACCCGGAGGGCTATGTGCAGACAGTACAACTATGTTAGCAAAAGTCTATCCTGGGTTTTTTCCAGACTTCCAGGTCAATGGAAGCTGTTTCCTGAATCCTTTTCAATTCACAGATCTTACAACTACAAACTACGGAGTGGTTGATAGCTGGAGCTGGAACTTTGGAGATCTTAGTACTACCGGCGACACTTCACACCAACAAAACCCTCAGTGGACCTATCCGGACCCGGGTACCCGGGACGTTACATTTATAGTTACAAACAGCAAAGGATGTCGGGATACTGTTCAACAAACAGTGAATGTTTTGGATAAGCCATTGATCAACCTGGGATTCGCCGATACATTGATATGCAACGGTGATGTATTGCAACTATCATCATCTGGCAGTGGAAATGTACCCGGCACATTCAGCTGGACACCAACTACAAATATGACCGGCGCAAATACGGCCACACCAACCGTTTCGCCAACAATAACAACCTGGTATTATGTGATGCTGAATGAAAATGGTTGTGTAAATACAGATTCAGTAAGAGTGAGAGTAGTGGATTTTGTAACGCTGCAGGCAATACCTGACACTACAATATGTTTGGGTGACGATGTGCAATTGGGCGCTTCCTCAGATGGATTACAATTCAGCTGGACACCAACAGCTACTTTAAATAATCCATTCATCATTAATCCTGTTGCTACGCCAACAAATAATACCATTCTTTACCAGGTAACAGCTGTTATTGGTGGATGCAGCGCTACCGACGATGTACTGGTTACAACTGTTCCTTACCCCGTTGCAGCCGCAGGGCCTGATGATAGTGTTTGCTATAATAGTCCCGCTCAATTAAATGCCAGTATCAATGGTTCTTCATTTGTATGGACCCCTGCTAATTATCTTGATAATCCAAACTTGCTTAACCCGGTAGCCACACCACCCCGAACTACACAATATGTTTTATCTGCCTACGATACACAAGGATGTCCCAAGCCTGGCAGAGATACTGTAGTTGTATACGTTTATCCAAAAGTAAATGCATTTGCAGGCCGGGATACAGTTGTTGTAGTCGGACAGCCTTTACAATTCAACGGAAGTGGAGGCTTAAATTATCACTGGTCACCTTCTACCTATTTGTCAGATCCTGACATAAGCAACCCGGTTGGTATTTATGACGCTGCAGTTGATAGTATCCAATATAAATTGGTTGTTACTGATGAAATAGGCTGTGCGGATTCTGCCTATGTAACAGTGAAAGTATTTAAAACCAATCCGTATGTTTTTGTTCCCACAGCTTTTACTCCTAATAATGACGGGCTGAATGATATTCTTCGTCCTATTCCTGTCGGGGTTGAAAAAATAAACTACTTCAATATTTATAACCGCTGGGGACAATTAGTTTACAGCACATCCGTACATGGGACAGGCTGGGATGGACGCATTTCAGGCCGTGACCAGAACAGCGGTGTTTTTGTATGGATGGTCAGTGCCGTTGATTATACCGGAAGAACTCTTTTCTTTAAGGGTACTGTAACATTGATCAGGAAATGATCTAAGTGTTTCCAAAGTTTGACAAAAGGGCTATCTTTAAAACTTTCGTTTATTATACAAACTAAGACTCAATCGTTGAGTTTAATAAGGATAGGCATATTCCAATTCTGGTGAAATTTTTGTGATGTTTTAAAGTTTTGAATAACCAATCCTGATTATGAAAAGGTTATCTCTGATCATATTATTCTTTGTTCTGTCAGTTGGCCTGGCAAATGCAGCTCATATTAAAGGGGGCTTCTTTAAATATAGCTATTTGGGGGCCGGCACAGCACCAAATACGGCGAGGTATAATATTACACTTACAGTATACATGATCTGCAATCCGTCTTCAGGTCAGTTATCAAGTCCCATTAACTTCTCTATATTTAGTGGTAGCACAGGTTTATTTATACAAGATGTCAGTGTTTCGCTTACTTCAACTTTCAATCTGAATAAAGTTTATGACGAACCCTGTATCACAGGTAATGAAGCCGGTTGTTATTATACAATTGCGATCTATGATCTTCCATCTATCGACTTACCAATAACTCCCGATGGATATACGTTGGCGTATCAAAGATGCTGCAAGGTTAGCGGCATCAATAATATTCTCAACAGCCAGACTGTAGGAAGTACATTTACGATCAATATACCCGGAACATCTGTGCTACCCACTGCTTATATGAATAGCAGTCCAAATTACCAGGTAAATGATACGGCTGTACTTTGCCGTAATAGCTTTTTTCAATACTCCTTTGAAGTAACAGATACTGATGGAGATTCTCTTGCTTACAGCTTTTGCGAAGCTTATTCCGGTGGATCCCAGGCTGACCCTGCACCGCCTACGGCCTCCAATCCTCCTTATATGCCTGTTCCTTATGCTCCACCGTTCAGTGGCAGCCAGCCCTTAGGTCTTGGTGTTACTATTGATCCCATTACCGGTATTATTGAAGGTATTTCTCCAAATCTATTGGGCGAATTTGTAGTTGGTGTCTGCGTAAGGGAATATAGAAACGGTGTATTATTAAGCACTTCTCTCAAAGAATTAATGATCCGTGTTAATGACTGCCAGCCATTAACAGCACTCCTACAACCCAGCGTCATTACTTGTGACGGATTTTCTTTATCCTTCAGCAACCAGGTAACATCACAACCGGGTACTGAGTTTTATTGGGAATTCGGAGATCCTATCAGCGGAACCGCTGATACATCAACTTTAGCTAATCCCACACATGTATATACTGATACTGGTATCTATATCGTAAAACTAAGGGTCTCTCTTTCTGGTGGTTTTTGTGCCGATAGTACCACAATGATCGCCAAAGTGTACCCCGGTTTTTTCCCAGATTTTGATTTTGGCGGCGTCTGTTATACAAATCCTTTCTTGTTTACTGATCTTTCCACGACTGATTATGGAACTATTAATAGCTGGAGTTGGAATTTTGGGGATCTGGGTACTTTAGCTGATACATCACACCAGCAAAATCCGCAATGGACATATCCTGCAGCAGGAACCTATAATGCCAGTTTCATTGTTACCAGCAGTAAAGGATGCATTGATACAATCCAAAAAACAGTAACTGTTCTCGATAAACCTATTATAACCCTGGGATTTACAGATACTTTATTGTGCCGTAACGATTCTGTGCAACTTTCTGCATCAGGTAGCAGTACAGCACAGGGAACTTTTAGCTGGACACCCACTACACATATGATCGGGTCAAATTCTCCCACACCCATTGTATCACCCATTTCAACAACATGGTATCATGTAACATTAAATGAGAATGGCTGCCTGAACAATGATTCCGTAAGGGTCAGGGTTACAGATGCAGTGAGCCTCGCAGCCATTGGCGATACAACTATTTGCCAGGGTGATGGCATTCAGCTTGGAGCTGTTTCTAATGGTGTGCAATTTAGCTGGACCCCATCTACCAATATGGATGATCCTGAACTGATCAATCCAACAATTAGCACATTAAATAATACTACAACTTTTACAGTTGTAGCTACGATAGGCACTTGTGTAGCAACCGATCAAATAGTTGTTACAACTGTTCCTTATCCAATAGCTGATGCAGGGCCTGATTCCAGAATTTGTTACAATAAATCATTACAACTTAATGCACAGATAAATGGTTCTACTTTCAACTGGTCACCTGCAAATTATTTAAGCAACCCTTCTATCCTGAACCCCATTGCTACACCTCCCCGGACCACACAATATATTCTTTCAGCGTATGATACTTTAGGTTGCCCCAAACCGGGTAGAGACACTCTTGTAATCAATGTAAATCCTAAAGTAAGAGCATTTGCCGGGAATGACACGACAGTAGTAATAGGACAGCCATTGCAATTTAATGGTACCGGTGGTTTAAATTATCTATGGCAGCCATCAACTTATTTATCAGCTGCTGACATCAGTGACCCTATCGGTGTTTATGATGGCTCAGTTGATAAAATTCAATATAAACTGATCGTATCCGATGATATCGGATGTCTTGATTCTGCATTCGTAACTGTTAAAGTCTTTAAAACCAATCCATACGTTTTTGTTCCATCTGCATTCACTCCTGACGGTGACGGGTTAAATGATATTCTAAGACCAATACCCGTTGGGGTGGAGAAAATAAACTACTTTAATATTTATAACCGGTGGGGGCAATTAGTTTATAGCACATCCGTACATGGTGCAGGCTGGGATGGACGCATTTCTGGCCGCAAACAGAACAGCGGTGTTTTTGTATGGATGGTCAGTGCAATTGATTACAATGGCCAGCCGCTTTTCTTTAAAGGAACCGTAGCCCTAATTAGAAAGTGATTTAAAAAGTTTGCGGCTGTTTAAAATAAACCTGTAAACTTGTACTATTTCATCCCCTAATTTATTTTATGCCTAAGATCGTTTTTATTACCGGCGCCACTTCGGGCTTTGGAAAAGATTGTGCTTACAAATTCGCTTCGCATGGTTATGATGTGATTATAAATGGCAGGAGAAAAGACCGGCTACAACATATTGCTGATGAGATCGAACAAAAGTATAATGTGGCAGTATTGCAACTGGAGTTTGATGTAAGAGATGAATCAGCAGTTTTTACGAGCATTAATAATATGCCGGAAGAATGGAAACAGATCGATGTATTGGTGAATAATGCCGGGCTTGCCTTAGGAAGAGATTTTTTTGACGAAGCCGATACCGATGACTGGAATATTATGATAGACACCAACATAAAGGGGCTTCTTTATGTTGCTAAAGCTGTTTCCCAGTTAATGGCAGCTAATAAATCATCCAATATACCTGCGGGCCATATTATCAATATGGGCTCCATTGCCGGAAAGGAAGTATACGAAAAAGGAAATGTTTATTGCGCCACCAAATTTGCAGTAGATGCCATCAGCAGATCTATGCGGATTGACCTAATGCGCCACAACATTAAAGTTACTTCCATAAACCCCGGTGCAGCAGATACCGAATTCTCCCTGGTTCGATTTAAAGGAGATGAACAAACAGCAGAAAAGGTATATGAAGGGTTAACAGCACTAACAGGTGAGGATGTGGCTGAAGTAGTGTATTACTGCACCACCCTGCCTCCGCATGTTTGTGTTAATGATCTGACCATCACTTGTTTACAACAAGCTAATTCTGTTTATTTTAACAGGAAATAATTAAGAAAGAAGCTGTTGAAAGCTTTGCAATTTCAGATTTATCGTCTACTTTGTACTTCCCTCGATCTTGACCCCTTCGTAAACCCGGATTTTATCCAGTAAATCCCCGAGAAAATATACGATTGCAGTGGTTTTTGCCATGCAAAACTTTAAACACAACTGTTTGAAACATATTTTTATGTTATTAGTAAGACTTGATACAAGATCCGTTATGAAAAGACCGTACCTTCTACTATTTATATCCATTTTTCTTGCAACTAATTTATTCTCCCAGGATGTAATACGCCTGAGGTCTTGTTCAGATGACCTGATCACCAAACAAGTTGATAGTCTCAAGAACCTTTATGGTAAAGATGGTTATATTTTGCTGAAAGAAGCTTCCATCAATATGGAAAGCGAATTTGAAATGCCGGTCATCGTTCCGTTAACACAAGGCAGCTGGTATCAATTTGTTTTTATTGGCGATTATACATCCCGTCTTTATGAAGTAAGGATGTACGACTGGCAGGAAAGGCAGGTTGTTTTCAGACAAAACAAATGGGGTGAAATAGACGGCAATATCATCTCATATACATATATCCCCCAGTTCTCTGAATTTCATATGATGAAACCGGTACAGGTCAATAAGAAGAAAAAGAAAAATCTTTGCGGATATGTGATGTTATTCAAAAGAACCGGTGAACAAAACCAGGGAAATGCGTCTGTATCCAACACCACTCACACAAACAATACAGTAGAATAATTTTTTTTACCTGGAGATTACGGCTTCTTAGTAAGCCCTGAAACTAGGACACATCGCTTCTCTTTTATTTCCGCGGTAGCGATCAACAACCCCTTGTTTTACTACTGAAAATTCAAATGCACCACGGCCATTGTTATAAGTACTCAGGTCTGAGATGGTAGCATCATAAGTAAAAGTGAAGGTGAAATCTTTGTACCCTAATCCAACCATGGGGATGATCGCATCTTTATGGCGATAATAAATACCACCTATCAATACTTTCTCACCATCACCTGATAAATTATAATGTGCATTTAACCCGCCAACTACTTCATAAGACTTTGCCTGTAATGATCCGTACACATTAGGGTTAATGATGATCATATCATTCAGCTTAAAGCTACCGTTCAGAAATGCTGTATAGCGAACCGGGACTTTGTTATCAACGCCAGCCTGGTCTGAGAAGAATGATTCCTTTGGCTGGTTTATATGCATAGCTGAGAAACCGGCATTAAGATATGTTCGGTCATCGGGGAAATAGGCATAGTTCATCCCCACCTGTAGATCCAGGTAATTGATGTTATTTGCATCCAGCTTTGGCGCTACGCCTGTTTGGTGTGAGTCAAAAAACTGGCCGTTCCACTGGCTTGGAAAACTCAGGTTACTGGTATTAATGTTTTTATTGGCCCAACCCACATTAAATCCTAAACTAAGCAAACTTCCAAAATTCAGCATTTGGTGATAAGCAACAGAACCGTATACTTTGGTTGAAGTGAGTACACTGGTACCGGCAACATCCCTGAGAATCACACCACCCAATCCTAACCAACCGGTATTGCTTTGATTTTCCAATAACTGAACATCACCAAAAGCACTGAAGGTTTTATAAGGAAATGCTGTTACAGATGCCCATTGATTACGATAATTAGCGCCAAGCCTGTAATCACCATCCGGAATAAATCCCGTATTAGCAGGGTTGGTCAACAAAGGAGAATTGAAGAACTGCGAAAAATGAAGGTCTTGTGCCTTCGTATATTGACATCCGAAAACGATCAAAGAAAAAAACAATATGACAGACCTGTTTTTCATTTCATTAATTCACTACCTGATTAACGTAATATCTCCCTTTTTAGTTGTTTTAGTACCGTCAAAAAACTCTACATCCAGAGTATAAGCATATACATCCATTGGCTGTACTGCTCCTTTCACCCTTCCGTCCCAGCCTTGTTTTGTACTATTTGTTTCAAAGACCTTCTGCCCCCACCTGTTCCAGATGATAAACCGCATTTTGCTGATGCCAAAGCCTCTGACCAAAATAATACTATTCTCATCTCCGCTTAACGGCGTGAACGCATTGGGCACATCTACCAAAGATTCGATCAGGCTGCTTACCTCTAATACTGTTGTATCAGAACAACCCAGCTGATTAAAGGCAACCAGCATAGCCTGGAAGGTGCCGGTAGCATTATACTGATGCTGTACTGACTGAAGTGTTGTGGTTTCTAATGAATCTCCATCACCAAAGAACCATTTATATCTGACTGCATTCTGAGACAGATTAGCAAAAGTGGTAGGCGTATTCACAAGGGGTGGATCAGGCGCAAAGGTTGCCTGAGCCAATGGACTTTCCAATACCGTAACATCTATTGATGTCATATCCTGACCGTTACAGGAGCCCGGATTAAATACAGATTGTGTTACCGTATAGGTGCCAGGAATTGTATAAGTATGCATCGGAGCTGCATCAGTTGATGTTTGCCCATCACCAAAATTCAGAGATAAGTCGTTGCACCTTCAGACCCATCACCAAATTGAACCGGTTTGCCCACACAAACAATCGGTGGCACATCTATGCCTGCTCTTACATTCAATGTTACAACCACTGTTAGCTGAAATTCATCCGGCGAATTACAGTAAGTAGAATCATTTAAAGTAAGCTTGACGATATATGATCCCGGACCAGAGTATTGATGTGTTACCGGTTGACCATTGGTACGAATAGTTGGTGTTCCATCTCCAAAATCCCAGATAAAAGTAGTGTCACTGAATGGATAAAGTGCCGGTTCAATTGTTGTATTTGTGAATTGATATCTGAAATCCTCACATGGTTGTAAACGGGTAGCCGTAAATACAGGCAAAGCTTGTGTAGCTCCCACTTTTATATTCATATAAGAGCTATCTCTTAAATTACATGTATTGGGGTCAACAGCCACAAGCATTACATTATATGTACCGACTGTTGTATAAATGTGTTGAGCATTGGGTGTATTGGTTACCAGGTCAGGTGCATTGCCCGGAACATAGTTAAAATACCATTCGTAACTCTGTCCGTTAGCCAGTGTATCGCTAAAATCAACGGTAAGCGGAACGCAACCGGCAGTATCCCTTATTACGCCATCAATAGCAGATTGTACCCCTGCTGCAACACCAGACAGATTCATTGCAATTTTTAACATAGTAAGATTACAACCACTTCCTGTAGCATTATTAACTGTTGACCATGCGCCAGCTGTTACCGGAAAAGATGGAACAGGAGTAGCTAGTTTACAGTTTCCACAGATCGCCTGGTAGATCACTCCATTTTCATCAAAGCGACTGGTACCACCATCAACATGATCACCGCCGGGTTGTCCGGCAGGGTTATTTTCACCAAAAAAACTTCCAAATAATTGACCGGTAGCATTTTTTTCCAGAACAAAAAAGTAAAAATCATTACCATCAGTTGATGACTTAAAAGCATCTGGAGTTACTGGTAAGCCTGAAGTTCCAGCACTATTATAAGGATTGGCTGGGTTGTAAGATCCTCCAAAACCAGAAATATATACATTTTCGCATCTGTCTACCAGAAACGCCACCGGGGAAATATTAGGATTTGCCGCTCCAGAACCAAACATTGTAGAATAAACAAAGGCCGAAAGATCTGGTTGCAGCTTA
>Ga0116151_10005882_pt1 | contig 10484 bp, 6 predicted proteins | sample AD_UKC117_MetaG_FD_89893 | JGI IMG/M metagenome (GOLD analysis project Ga0116151, IMG submission 89893) | Active sludge microbial communities of municipal wastewater-treating anaerobic digesters from Hong Kong - AD_UKC117_MetaG | ecosystem: Engineered > Bioreactor > Anaerobic > Digestate... | reverse complement strand
CGCGACACCATCCGCGAAACGGAAAAGCGTATCAAGCGATTGGGTGAACGCTCCCAGGAAATTAGCGGCGTGGTCAACCTGATCAACACCATTGCCGAACGTACTCATATCCTGGCGCTGAACGCCAGCATGCATGCGGCCTCGGCGGGCGAGGCGGGCCGAGGCTTCGCGGTCGTGGCCGACGAAGTACAACGGCTGGCGCAAAACGCCCGTGAAGCGACTTCGCAAATCGCCACGCTGGTCAGCAATATCCAGATCGAAACGGCGGATACGGTAAACGCGATGAACACCGCCATCAGCCAGGTGGTGGACGGTAGCCGTCTAGCGGAACAGGCTGGCGAACAAATGCAGCGCACCCAGGCAACCACCACCGAGTTAGTGACCGCCGTGCAAAAAATCGCCTCGCGCTCGCAGGAGCAGGCCCGGGTCAGCAATGAACTATTGGGCCGCGCCGAACAGATTCAAGCCAGCACCCACCAAACCAGCCAACAGTTGCTGGAGCAGACCGTGCAAACCACCAATCTGGTGGAATACGCCAAAAACCTGTTGAACTCCGTGCGTGTGTTCCGGTTGCCGGCCTAAGGGCGCGACCCCATGCCCGCCGCCAAAATGGCCGCCACCGGGTTGCTGCTGCTTGCGAGAGGAGTTTAGCGCTGATGCTGGTATCGGAAGAAAGCGTTGCGGTGTTGGAAGCCGAGGTCGCCGAAGCGCTCGGCATTCTGGAGGGATTGCCCGCGGAAAACAATGGAGCCGATCAAGACGAGATCGCCGCGGTGATCCGCCGTTATGCCGAGCAGGTGGAACGTATCGGTTCAGCGGCTGGCGAAGCCGGTTTTTCGGGGCTGCGGGACACCTGTCTGTTATTTCAGGAAAACCTGACGGCTTTGAACGTCCGAGGCCAGGGGCTCAGCGACACCGAACGGGAACGACTGGAAGAATGGCCGATACTGGTCATTGGCTATCTGATGTCTCCAGACGACTCGCAGGCCAGCGATGCGCTGCTCGACCACTTGCAAAACCCAGTTTGGAGTGCGCCGCTGCCAGCAGCGGAAGCCCATGTACTGCGCGACCTGCTGATACCGACCGAATTGGGGTCGAGTCAGGAAGAATCGGGCGAAACACCGGAAACATCGACCGCACTCACCAAGCCTGTCGCCGTTATAACTGAAGGAGCGGTGGCGGAACATCTTCAGGCGGAAACCTGCGTTCGTCCTCCCTCCTCGGAGCTCTCCCCAGAAAGGGAGGAAGAACCGCTAACCGACAGCTCCCCATGGATTTCTTCCCCATTGCTCGGGGAAAACGGAGATCGGAAATTCGAAGGATCGACACCTGAAATATTCTCAGTGGAATCACCCGATTCCCTCGCCGCGCCACCACCGGCGCTGGTCGGCGAGCCGGCGATCCCGACCGTGGTCGAACCGCAAATTGATACCAGTCATGCCACAGCCGCCCCTCTGGCGACGGAAACGCAACCGGCTATCGAAGCAGCGCAGGAAACTTTAGCCGCTTTGACCGTCGAGGAAACAGCACCCGCCGCAGTAACAGAACCCACGCCAGAAATCCCTCAAGAAATCCCTGTAGCGGCCCCATTGGAATCGCCTGAACTTGAGACCGGGATCATCAAGCAAGCATTGGAGTTTCCTGTCGAAACCGTCAGCGACACACAATTGACTACTCTCAGGGAAGAAACAGGTTTCGTAGCGGAAACGGAAGAGCCAGAACCACTGGACGAACCGGAAGAAACAGCGGAAACGGAAGAACCGGAAGAGCTGGACGAACCAGGAAGTCCGGTGACACCGTTCGCGCCAGACGCCGCCCAGCAGGAACTACTGGAAATCCTTTGCGAGGAAATCGCGCAGATCGCCGAAGCCACCACCGAAGCCTTGGCTGTGGTCTCGGCCGCCGACAGCACACCCGAAGCCCGTGCCGAAGCTTGGTCCGGCTATACCGAATACCTGGAGCGATTGGGAGAGGCTTCGGCATCCATCAATCTGATAGGCCTGCAACAAGCCTGTGTCTATCTGTACACCAACCTGCTCGAACTGGCTGCTCAGGACGGCCCGCTGCAACCGGAGCAACAGCGCGTGGTGGACACCTGGCCGGCGCTGGCACTCAGCTACCTACGAGCGCCCGCAGACCGCTCGACATGCGAAGCACTGATCCAGCATCTGCAAGAGACTCATTGGCCGCAACCGCTGGCAGCCGCCGACGCGACCGCGCTGAGTGATCTGCTGCTTGCGCCGAAACTGGTCACCGAGGAAGCCGAGGTGGAAGCCCGGCCGCAACAGGCACAACCCAGTGATGTATCGCTGGAACTACCGGCCGATGTCAATCAGGACTTGCTGGACGGTTTACTTCAGGAACTGCCCCAACAAGCCGCTGACTTTTCCACCGCTATTCAACGACTGGCCGCCGGCGATGGCCAACTCGCCGATGTGGAAGTGGCGCGACGCATCGCTCATACCTTGAAAGGTGCCGGCAATACTGTCGGGGTACGTGGCATCGCCACTCTGACCCACCACATGGAAGACATCCTGCAAGCACTCTCCAAGCACGGTGTGCTACCCAACCGACCGCTAGCCGATACCCTGCTCAACGCCGCCGACTGCCTGGAAACCATGAGCGAGGCGCTGTTGGGTATGAGCGCGCCACCGCCGCAGGCGCTGACCGTGCTGCAAACCGTGCTGGACTGGGCCAACCGCATCGACCGGGCGGGAGTACCCGCCAGTGACGAAATTCCACCCCCGGCAACCGCCCAACCGGAACCTCCCGCCCCCGCCACGCAACCGCCAGAAACCGCCCTCGCACCGCAGCAACCCACCGCTTCGACCACCGAACCGGCCTTGCGGGTTTCCGCCCATCTAGTGGACAACCTACTGCGACTGGTGGGCGAAAGCATCATCCTCACCGGCCAAGTGCAGGAGCGGATTCGCAAAACCATCGATCAAACCCGAGCGGTGGCGGCACAGAATCGGCTGTTCCAGAGCCTGACCGCCGAGCTGGAACAACTGGTCGATGTCCGCAACGTATCCTCGCCACTCTCCAAGTCGATACAGCGCGGCGATTTCGACCCCCTGGAACTGGAACAGTACAACGAACTCAACACCGTCACTCACCGATTGGTGGAAACCGCCATCGATGCCCGCGAGATGAACCGTACCGTGGAGGACAACCTGGTACTGCTGGATTCGCTGCTGGTGGACCAGGGCCGTCTGCACCGGGACAGCCAGGAAGCGGTGCTGCGCACCCGCATGGTGCCCATTCAAACCGTGGTACCCCGGCTGCAGCGCAGCGTGCGCCAAACCTGCCGACTGGTGGACAAGGAAGCGGAATTGGTGGTACGCGGCGCCGACACCCCCATGGACAGCAACGTGCTCAACAACATGGTCGATCCGTTGATGCACATCCTCCGTAACGCGGTCGATCACGGCATCGAATCGCCCCACCAGCGCCAGCGTCTGGGCAAACCCCAAGCGGGACGGATCGAGCTGCATTTCATGCGCGAGGGCAACAACATCGCCATCCACTGCCGGGATGATGGCGCCGGGCTGGATCTGGCGGCGATCCGCCGGACGGCGGAAGAACGTGGCCTGCTCGCTCCCGACAAACCGCTGGAGCCGGACGAGCTGGCCCGATTGATCCTGCTGCCGGGGTTCTCCACCCGTGGCTCGGCCACTCAAACCTCGGGGCGCGGCATCGGCATGGACATGGTCTACAGCCGGCTGCTGGACATGAAAGGCTCGCTGCGTATCCAGACCGAAGCCGGCAAGGGTTGCCTGATGGAATTGCGGCTACCGGTCACCCTGATTTCCACCCATGCGCTGCTGTTGCGCGTGCGGGACCAGATTTACGCCCTTTCCGATCGCGGCATCGAACAGATCCTGTACTCCGGGGCCGGCAAGATACAGACGCTGGGCAAAGTCACCACCTACCGACTGGGCAACGACATTCACGAACTGACATCGCTGGAAAGCCTGCTCAATCTGCAGCAAGACCGGCGCGAGCACGACCGCGGCATGTCGCCGGTGCTGCTGGTGCGGGAAGAAGCCGGTGGCCTTCGAGCCGTGCTGGTGCAGGAAGTGTTGGACAGCCGCGACCTGGTGGTCAAAAGCATGGGCCAGTACATCCCCACACTTCCCGGCATTGTGGGCGCCACTATCCTCGGCGACGGCAGCGTGGCGCCGGTGCTGGATTTGCCCGAGCTGTTGCGCGCCCGCACTGCTGGCCAGCGGTTGCCGACGGCCGCTGTCCAATCGGCGAAGTCCGCCGCCGTCGTCCCCCACCGACAAATCGTGCTGGCGGTGGACGACTCGCTGAGCGCGCGCCGTTCGCTAGCGCAGTTCGTGCAGGACGCCGGCTTCGAGGTGCGCACCGCGCGCGACGGCCTGGAAGCGATCGAAATCATCAACAACAAGCTCCCGGACCTGGTGCTGGCCGACTTGGAGATGCCGCGCATGAACGGCCTGGAGCTGACCGCGCATCTGCGGGCCAACCAGACCACCCACGGCTTACCGGTCATCATGATCACCTCGCGCTCCACCGCCAAGCACCGGCATGAAGCCGAGGCCGTCGGCGTCGATACTTATCTGACCAAACCGTTCATGGAAGACGACCTACTCGAACAGATACACAGGCTATTACACGCATGAGCCAACCCGTTCGAAACACGCTAGCCGAACTGCGGGAGATTCGGGCATTGGCCAAGCTGACCCTGGGCGGATACCCATGGTTACTGCCGCAAACGGAGATCAGGTCTCTGGAATCGCCTCTGGATATCGACCGGGAGGTGCAAGCGCCGCAAGGTATCGGTGCCATCGCGCTCGGCGGCGAGTGGTGGCCAGTGTACTGCCTGTCCGGCGAATTGCAGTTATTGCCGCAACTACCGGACAGTCGGCGGATCTGTGCGTTACTGGATAATGGCGCCGATCGCTTCGGCTTGATTTGCGACCAGGTCGAAACGCTCGCCGAAACCCCGCGCCTGCTGGCGTTGCCAGCCTGCATGGGGTCGCCGGATTCCCCCATTCAGGCGCTGGCACCGCTTGACGAGGGGCTGGGTTGTGTGACCAACACCGAGCATCTGGCGGCATTGCTCGCCTCGCTCGCGGAGGGTGCCAGTGGCCACTGAAAGCCCGAGGGAAAGCACGGCCTGGATGCTGGCGCTGGACGATCGACTGCGCGCCGCCGTGGGCGAGCGCGAGCTTATCCACCTGATCGAAGCACCCACGCTGCTGGAAGTGCCGCTGAGCCCGTACTACTGCCGGCAAGCGATCCTGTGGAACAACCTCCTGCTGCCAGCGATGGATTTGGCTGCTTGGCTCCACAAGCAGCCAAAGGCTAATAACAACTGGAAACTGGCCGGTATCGTCGCATATCAACCGGCGCCAAACGTCGCGCTGGGCTATGGCGCGCTGTTGCTAGCTGCCATTCCAAAACGCACGCAGGTCACTGATACCCTGGCATGTTCCCTGCCAGAATGTCCGAACGGTTGGCGTGAACTGGCTATTTCCTGCTTTCGCCAAGCTGAAGAAGCCATACCCATCCTGGACTTACCGCATCTCTTCACCGGCGGTTTGTTAACCCGCTGACAACATGCTCGCGCTTTTCTCGCCCGTTCCGCTCAACCGCTAAGCGCATTGATGATATCTTGTATGGTTTTCGACGCTTGTGGAGATAGATCGAGAAACTCAAGCCCCGCTGTATATCCCTCAAGGCTTTCATCCTGGCTGCTCCAAACCGTCCTTGCGTAAAATTCGGTCTCGTGCCGACCGCTTTCCAGAGCGGCGTCCATCCGCAATGGCATGACCTCGCCAACGCAAAGAGCTTCACCACCCAGCAGTTTTATGCCGCCCAAGCTGATATCAATGACATGACCAAGAAGATGCTCTTCATGCTGCTTGTAGACGCATAAATAAAAATCCGCGCTGTAGCGCTCGTATTGACGCCTCTCTTCCTCGCTCCAATCATTCTCGATGACCCAATCCTGCTCTGTCTCGTTTCCAGCCATTGATCAATCCCCTTGACAAATCATGAGTCCGGGCGCGGAGTGTGATCTTGCCAACAAGCTATCAATTCTCCACGGTTTTTTACCAGTTATATCATACAACGATATCGAAAATATCAGTGATGGCACCGGTGGCCTTGTTAAGGCAATGGCTTCCTTTATTCCTCAGTATTCTCGTTCTCCATCTTAGTTGCTTCAGACTGTAACTTACCAACATTCAATACTCCATCCTGTAACACGCAAGCGGCTGGAAAGGTCCAGAATTGACCGAGCGTGTCAGGGTCGCCGTATTTGAGATGACTGGTGGCAAGCATCCGCTCCTGCCGGCGGCCGTCGCCCTGACCATACACCACCGTCATCGAATTCGACTCCTCCAATCCCACATCCCCCCAATCCACCAACAGCAGATGCGCGTCACCCCGCCGCCAGTGCCGCACCGTCGGCAAGCGTTTCGATTTACCGTAACCAGCGAAGACCGCGCCGTCGACCAAACGGATGCCAAACTGATAAAGCTGCTTTTTCCGATCGGCGGATGGCCAACCTCCATATAGCGCCGGCCCCAGCCATAGTTCCAAGCGGTCGTCGTTGATCCAGTTTTCAGACATCGCCGGAGTCCGCCCCACATCGCGCACCTGCGCCAACAGCGTGGTCGCCGACAACAACAGTAGCTTGACTTCGGTCCGCGCCTGCGGGTCCGGGCCACCGTACACGACAAAACCATCTTCCTCGTTGCCCGTGGCTCTCAACGTCAGCGCGCAACTGCCCAAGCCAACGGATTGTCGTTCCAGCGCCGCTGGCTCGTCGCCACCGCGCTCAAGCTGAGGAATCGCGATAAACCGGCCGGTGGCACTTTTCCGGTCGCAACCAACCGTCGCATCTTCATCCAGCGTCTCCACGGCCGGCGATGGATTGAGCCAGCCGCGCTGTCGTAGCGCCCGAAAATCGGTTTCGGTTTCCAGGCAACCGCCGCCCAACGTGTGATAGCTGGCCTCCCGACGCAACAACGGCCGTTCCGGCATCAATTGATAGCTCGCGCCGATCTCCCAGCGCCAAGCACTGCCGCCGACCCGGTCGAGCGTGATGCGATTCGGACCGACCGTGACGATATCCTCTCCGATCCCGGAGGCTCCATAGCCATCGTTGCAAAAGGCGAACAAGCGCCGGTAGGTGACCTTACCATCCCGGCTGACCTGCTTGAGCCAGTAATTCTCGGGATAGGGTCGGCATTGCCGCCCTTCGGCATCGGCGAGCTGATTTTCGCTACCCAGCGCGACGTGTAGCACGGCCAGTGCCGTGCCGTCGGCGGCATTGCCGGCATCCAGCGTCTCGATAATCCGACACTCCGACCGATCCTGGCAAACCGCGCCCCGTTCGGTGGACGGCGTGTCGCTGGCGACCGCCATGGAACTGAAGATGGCGGGCAATCCCATCATCCACGGCAACCACCGAAAAGTCCTGCAAACCAACTCGTTCATCGTCGAAACTCGCTTCGATCTCCCGGACGAAATCGACTCGCCCAAAAGAGGCGAGCACCCTTGGTAAAACGCACCATGAAGAACTAGCATAATTTTACCGATATCCCATCAAAATATCGGGTAGAAACCCGCAACGAAAGTTTGTAAGAATAATGTCGCAAATTGCACCCTGCACTTGCTTTAAATAGCCGCTGTCTGCTTTTTTTCACCTAAAATAGCCGCCCCCCACCCGAAATGAGGCCAGAAGGTATCGTGCTGCACCCACTGCAACCGTTTCCGCTCTCGCCGCCCTCGATCGCCCACCCCCACGGGTCTCGCGACCTGAAAGTGCGCCTGGAAGAAATCGCCCAGGTCTTTAGCTTGGTCGGCACCGGCCGTTCCCTGCGCGAAGCGCTGGATGAACTTTGCAGGCTGATCGAACGTTGGATGCCCGACGCCTACTGCTCGATTCTGCTGCTTGAAGAAGGACGCTGGCTACGCCACAGCGGCAGCGTCCGGCTGCCCGCCGAATACATCCGTCAGGTGGATGGCCTGGAGATCGGACCCGAGGCCGGTTCATGCGGCGCGGCGGCCTGGCAAAAACGACAAATCATCGTCAGCGATATCGACACCCACCCGTACTGGCGGAGCACCCGGGATATCGCCCGCTGCTTCGGGCTGGCCGCTTGCTGGTCCACGCCGATCCTGAGCGACGATCAGTCGGTACTGGGCACCTTCGCCGTCTACTACCGCGAAAAGCGCGAACCCACCGAAGCCGAACTGAACCTGATCGATCAAGTGATCGGTACCGCCCGGCTGCTACTCGAACTCCACCGAGCCGAAGTAGAGCTGCGACAATCGCGGCAAATGTTGCACACCATTCTCGACAGCGTGCCGGTCCGTATCTTCTGGAAGGATCGCGAATCGCGCTATCTGGGCGCCAACCAGCTTTTTCTGCAAGACGCCCGCCTCGCCCGTCTCGACGACCTGCGCGGCAAAACCGACTTCGACCTGCCGCTTGATCCCGCCACCGCTGCCCGCCACCACGACGACGACCGCGCGGTGATGGAGTCGGGCCAGGCCAAACTCGATTTCGAGGAATCGGGCCGCCATGCCGACGACTCGGAGGCTTGGTTTCACACCAGCAAAGCCCCGCTGATCGATGCCAACGGACACATTGTCGGCGTGTTGGGCGCTTATGCCGACATCACCGCGCAAAAACAGGCCGAGGCGCAAATCCGCCAACTGGCGTACTACGATACGCTGACCGGTCTGCCCAACCGCAGGCTGCTGCTGGACCGCCTCGACCAGGCGCTGGCGGTGGCGAATCGCGCTGGCCATAAGGTCATCGTGCTCTTTGTCGACCTCGACCGTTTCAAGCGAATCAACGATTCCCTGGGACATGCGGCGGGCGATGCCTGCCTGCAACAGGTCGCTCATCTGCTGAGCGCGGCGGTACGGCAGGAAGACACCATCGGCCGGCTGGGCGGCGACGAGTTTCTGGTCGTGCTGCCCGATGCCCGGCACGGCCGGGACGCCGTGCGGGTCGCCAACCTGATCCAGCAGGCGCTGGCGCGGCCACTACCGATCATGGGACACGAATTCCGACTAGGCACCAGCATCGGCATCAGCATCTTCCCCGACGACGGCCACGATGCCGAAACGCTGATCAAGAATGCCGACACCGCCATGTACCGCGCCAAGGAAAACGATCGCGACGGCTATCAGTTCTACACCTCGGATCTGAACGCTCCGGTGCTAGCGGCGCTGGAAACGGAAACGGCTTTGCGCGGCGCCCTGGAACGCAACGAACTGCTGCTGTACTACCAACCGCGGGTTGAACTGACCAGCGGCCGCTTGATCGGTCTGGAAGCGCTGGTCCGGTGGCAACGTCCCGGCTTTCCCGATCTGCTGCCACCGGCCGAATTCATCCCGCTGGCCGAAGACCGCAGATTGATCGGCCAGTTGGACGAATGGGTGCTGCGCGCGGCATGCCGGCAAAATCGCGCCTGGCGGCAGGCCGGGTTACCGGTCGTGCCAATCGCGGTCAATCTGTCGGCACGACAGATCTCAACACGCGCCCTGCCCGCCACCATCGCCGCCATCCTGGCGGAAACCGAGCTGGAACCCGGCGACCTGGAACTAGAGATGCGCGGCGAGACGCTGCTGGCCGATACCGGATTCCTGCGGCGGTTGTTACAAAACCTGCGGGCACAGGGCGTGCGCTGCGGCATCGACGATTTCGGCACCGGCTCCTTCAATCTGCGCCGCCTGCGCGACCTGCCGGTACACCAACTGAGCATCGACCGCTCTTTCCTGCAAAACCTGACTCAGGATGCCGACAATCGGGTGATCATCGGCACACTCATTGATCTAGGGCGCGCGCTGGGGATGACCGTCGTGGCCAAGGGAGTGGAAACCGCTGAGCAACTGGCGTTTTTGCAGGCACTGCAATGCGATGGAATTCAAGGGTTTCTCACCAGCAAACCAGCACCGGCCGTCGAAGCGATGCAATGGTTGCGGCAACCCACCTGGCACTTCTGAACAACGCCCAACGCTCTCGAACCAACAGAACGGCGATTATCCGAACCCGGCCGAAACCATGGTTTATAATTCCAGGCAATGCTGGACGGCGTGCCTGCGGGCGACCGGAAACCAGTTGAACCCGTCATTCGGATAACGAGGAAAAATTCATGCGACTGATTCTGTTGGGCGCCCCAGGCGCCGGTAAGGGCACCGTGGCCAAACTGCTGACGCAGATCGACGGCTCGGTGCAGATCTCCACCGGCGACATCCTGCGCGGCGCGGTGCAGGCTGGCACGGAGTTGGGCAAGCAGGCGGACGCTTACATGAAAGCCGGTGACCTAGTGCCGGACGATCTGATCATGGGCATCATGGAAACACGTTTGCAGGAACCGGACTGCGCCAAGGGTTTCCTGCTGGACGGTTTCCCGCGCACCATCCCGCAGGCCGAAGCGCTGAAGGTGCTGCTGAATAAGTTGGGGATCAAGCTGGATGTCGTGGCCAAT